>Ga0194056_10000153_pt1 | contig 32685 bp, 34 predicted proteins | sample SepL4413m_MetaG_FD_155458 | JGI IMG/M metagenome (GOLD analysis project Ga0194056, IMG submission 155458) | Anoxic zone freshwater microbial communities from boreal shield lake in IISD Experimental Lakes Area, Ontario, Canada - Sep2016-L442-13m | ecosystem: Environmental > Aquatic > Freshwater... | reverse complement strand
GGCTGGCATGTCGGCATGATCGGCGTCGGCGTACTTGCCATCGGCATAGAGCGGGGCGACGGCTTCGGCACCGCCGGCCAGCTCTGCCAGATAGCCGGCGAGACCCTGCGGGTAACTCCAGGTCTTGCTGGTGATGCTACCGTCGGCCTGCTCGATGTCGAGGCGCACCTTGACACCCGGCAGCAGCACGGCTTTGGAGCGCAACAGGCGTTCCAGTTCGGCCGCCGGCACTCGTGGCGCATCGAAGTATTTGGGATCGGGCCAGACGCGCACCCGGGTGCCGCTCTGTCGCCCGCAACTGCCGGTTTCGGTAAGGAGCCCGACTGTTTCGCCGCCGCCCGAAAATTCGATTGCCCAGATTTTTCCATCGCGCCGGACTTCCACCGAAACGCGGGTCGAAAGTGCGTTGGTGACCGCTACGCCGACGCCGTGCAGACCGCCGGAAAAGGCATAGGCGGAATTGCCCGAGCTCTTGTCGAACTTGCCGCCGGCATGGAGCCGGGTGAAGGCCAGCACCACCACCGGGATCTTCTCTTCCGGGTGCAGTCCGACCGGAATGCCGCGGCCATCGTCGGTGACGGTGATCGAGCCATCGCCGTGCAGCAGCACGTGCAGGTTTTTGGCGTGTCCGCCGAGGGCCTCGTCGGCGGCGTTGTCGATGACTTCCTGAACGATGTGGGCCGGCGAGTCGGTTTTGGTGTACATGCCGGGACGCTCGCGTACCGGCTCCAGTCCCTTGAGGACGCGGAAGGATGATTCGTCGTAGCTTGCAGTGACAGCCATTATCTGTGGTCTGGAAAGGTTCAGAAGCGCGCGTCGGCGAGGCAGTCGGTCAGCCCCGTGCGCCAGTCGGGCAAGGCAAGGCCGAAGTCGCGCCGGAACAGCGAGCAGTCGAGCCTGGAGTTGCCGGGTCGGGGCGCCGGCAGCGGATAGTCGGCGCTGGTGATGCGGTGTACCAGCGGCGTCTTTTCCAGCAGGCCCGCCGCCAGCGCTTCGGCGAATATGGCTTCGGCATAGCCGTGCCAGCTGGTCTCGCCGGCGGCAGCGAGATGGTAGAGGCCGCCCGCTACGTCATCGCGGGCCAGAATCAGCGCCGTCACGTCGGCCAGATGGCGGGCCCACGTCGGCGCGCCGATCTGGTCGCCCACCACGCGCAATTCGCTTCGCTCGCGGCCGAGACGCAGCATGGTCTTCATGAAATTGGCGCCATGCAGGCCGTAGACCCAGCTGGTGCGCAGAATCAGGTGGCGGGCGCCGGATGCGGCAATTGCCAGTTCGCCGTTGCGCTTGCTGCGGCCGTAGGCGGCGAGGGGGGTGGCGTTGTCGCTTTCCGTGTAGGGCGCGAGCTTGGTGCCGTCGAACACGTAGTCGGTCGAATAGTGGATCAGCAGGGCGCCCAAACGCCTCGCCTCTTCGCCGAGGATTGCGGGAGCGGTGGCGTTGATGGCTTCGGCCATCGCCGGTTCGGATTCGGCTTTGTCCACCGCGGTGTAGGCGGCGGCGTTGACGATCACCGTCGGCGCGACGGCGCGCACGGTGTCGCGCAGGGTTTCCGGTTGTCCCAGATCGAGCTGGCGACGATCACAGGCCACCAGTTCGCCCAGGCTGGCCAGCGAGCGCTTCAGTTCGCGGCCGAGTTGCCCGGCACATCCGGTGAGGAGGATTTTCATGGCCAAAAAAATTTAACTACAGAGGACACAGTGGACACAGAGAAAGGCAAGAGATGACGTCCTTGAATTTGTCCTCTGTGGCATGAATTGTGGTTTTCGGCTTTTCATGGGAAGTATTCCGCGTCGTTGAAAGACCGCCCGGCCGCGTCCTTGGCCGCCAGCAGCGGCTCTCCGCTCAACGGCCACGGAATGGCCAGTTGCGGATCGCTCCACAGCAGCGTGCGCTCATGGGCCGGACTCCAGTAGTCGGTGGTCTTGTAGAGGAATTCGGCACTGTCCGACGTGACGCAGAAGCCGTGGGCGAAGCCGGGAGGAATCCAGGCCATGCGCTTGTCATCGGCCGACAAGCTGAAGCCGACCCACTTGCCGAAGGTCGGCGAGGAGCGGCGCAGGTCCACGGCAACGTCATAGACCGCGCCGGCAATGACGCGCACCAGCTTGCCCTGGGTGTGCTCGATCTGGTAATGCAGGCCGCGCAGCACGTTCTTCTGCGACTTCGAGTGGTTGTCCTGGACGAACTCGGCGTCCATGCCGAGTTCGGCGAAGCTGCGCCGGTTCCAGCTTTCATAGAAAAAACCACGATCGTCGCCAAACACCTTGGGTTCGAGCAGCAGTACGTCCGGGATTGCGGTGGCAATCACCTTCATCCCATGACCCCGTGCTTGAGCAAACCCGTCAGGTACTGGCCATACCTGCTCTTGGCCAGGGGCTCGGCGAGCTTCGCCAGTTGCGCATCGTCGATCCACTTCTGACGCCAGGCCACTTCCTCGGGGCAGGCGACCTTGAGGCCCTGGCGCTTTTCGATGACTTCGATGAACTGGCCGGCTTCCAGCAAGGACTCGTGGGTTCCGGTATCGAGCCAGGCCATGCCGCGGCCCATGATCTCGACCTTGAGTTGGCCCTTTTCGAGGTAGATCCGGTTGAGGTCGGTAATCTCGAGTTCGCCGCGGGGCGAAGGCTTGAGCGCGGCCGCGATGTCGCAGACCTGGTTGTCGTAGAAATACAGGCCGGTGACGGCATAGCGCGACTTCGGCGCCTGCGGCTTTTCTTCAATGCTGATGGCGTGGCCTGCCGCATCGAACTCGACCACGCCGTAGCGTTCGGGATCGCTGACGGCATAGGCAAAGACCGTCGCTCCCGCGCCGTGCTCCGCGTCCGGCGCAGTTCCTGCCGCACGCTGCAGTTGCTGGGCGAAATCGTGTCCGTAGAACAGGTTGTCGCCCAGTACCAGGGCCGACGGGTGGCCGCCGACGAAGTCGCGGCCGATGATGAAGGCCTGTGCCAGGCCGTCGGGGCTGGGCTGCACCGCATAGCGGATGTCGATTCCCCATTGCGAGCCGTCGCCCAGCAGCTGCTCGAAGCGCGGCGTGTCGAGCGGTGTCGAGATCAGCAGGATTTCGCGTATGCCCGCCAGCATCAGCGTGGTCAGGGGGTAGTAGATCATCGGCTTGTCGTAGATCGGCAGCAGTTGCTTGGACACGGCCAGCGTCACCGGATGCAGCCGGGTGCCGGAACCGCCGGCGAGGATGATGCCGCGGGTAGTCATTTGTCTGCCCTCCCCCCGACCCCCTGCCCAAGGCAGGGGATGACGACGGTTCGCCGCTGCGCGGCTCCGGGACTTTGATGGTGCCCCTTCGGGCGGCCGTGCGGGGCGCTCATTTCCGATCTCCGTAATTGCGATCCATCCACTGCCGGTATTCGCCCGAGATGACATGGGCCACCCAGGCCGGGTTGTCGAGGTACCACTGCACGGTCTTGCGCATCCCCGACTCGAAGCTTTCTTCCGGCCGCCAGCCCAGTTCGCGTTCGATCTTGGTCGCATCGATGGCGTAGCGCTTGTCGTGGCCGGGGCGGTCGGCGACCGTTATCTTCTGTTCGCGGTAGCTGCGGTGATCCGGGCGCGGCTTCGATTCGTCGAGCAGTGCGCACAGCGTGTCGACCACTTCGAGGTTGGTCTTTTCGTTGTGGCCGCCGATGTTGTAGGTCTCGCCCGGCGTACCGCGTTCGAAGACCAGGCGCAGCGCACGCGCGTGGTCGTCCACGTAAAGCCAGTCGCGCACGTTGTCGCCCTTGCCGTAGATGGGCAGGGGCTTTTCCATCACGGCATTGTGGATCATCAGCGGGATCAGTTTTTCCGGGAACTGGCGCGGGCCGTAGTTGTTCGAGCAGTTGGTCATTACTGTCGGCAGGCCGTAGGTATGGTGCCAGGCGCGCACCAGATGGTCCGAGGCGGCCTTGGATGCCGAGTAGGGTGAATTCGGCTGGTAGGGATTGGTTTCGAGGAAGAGTCCGGTGTCGCCGAGGGAACCGAAGACCTCGTCGGTCGATACGTGGTGGAAGCGGAAGGCCGCCTTGGCCGCCGCATCGAGCGCCGACCAGTAGGCGCGCGCTGCCTCGAGCAGGGTATAGGTGCCGCTGATGTTGGTTTCTATGAAGTCGCCCGGGCCGTGAATCGAGCGATCGACGTGCGACTCCGCGGCCAGGTGGATCAGGCCGGCGGGCTGGTATTCGAGAAACAGGGCGTCGAGTCCGGCGCGATCGCAAATGTCGGTGCGGCTGAATACATGACGCGGATGGCCGGCCAGGTCGGCCAGGGATTCCAGATTGCCGGCGTAGGTCAGTTTATCGACATTGATGATGCGCCAGTCGGTTTCCGCGATCAGCAGGCGTACCAGCGCGGAACCGATAAAGCCGGCGCCGCCGGTGACAAGGATGGTTTTCATTTCAGTTCAGCGGGGTGGCGAGTCGATGGTTTGGCTGCGGGGAGGATGGGCAGCGGGTGCTGCGGTACATTGGGTCGCCATTGTATTCGATCATAATGACCAGTCCGCAGCGAAACCTATCCGTAGCGGGCTGTGGTGCCACTTGACATGAATTAATAGTTTAGATATAAAATATCGTGGAACGACCTAATTTTCCGACAACTGAGGAAACTCCAATGCGTATCGTATGTTTGGGAGGCGGTCCCGCCGGCTTGTACTTCTCGATTCTGATGAAGCAGGCCAATCCCGCCAGCGACATCACCGTGATCGAACGCAATGAGGAGGACAGCACCTTCGGCTGGGGCATCGTGTTCTCGGACAAGACCATGGACGGCTTCCGTCAGGATGACCCCAAGGTTGTCGCCGAAATCGAGCGCAACTTTCATCACTGGGACGATGTCGACGTGTTCTTCAAGGGCCGGCGCATGGTCTCCGGCGGGCATGGTTTCTGTGGCATCGGGCGGCTGAAACTGCTGCAGATCTTCCAGGCGCGGGCCCGGGAACTCGGCGTGAATCTGAAGTTCGAGACCGAGTTCAAGGATCCGGACGACTATTCCCGCGACTACGATCTGGTCATCGGTGCCGACGGCGTCAACTCGACGACGCGGGGCAAGTACGAAAGCCACTTCAATCCGCGCATCGATGTCCGCAAGTGCCGTTTCATCTGGCTCGGCACCAAAATGAAGCTCGATGCCTTCACCTTCGGCTTCAAGGAAACGCCCTGGGGCTGGTTCAATCTTCACGCCTACCAGTTCAACGAGGAATGGGCCACCTTCATCGTCGAAACCCCTGAGGAGACCTGGCTCAAGGCCGGCATCGACCAGATGGACCCGGACCAGTCGATCGCCTTCTGCGAAGAGCTTTTCGCCGACATGCTGGGCGGCGCCCGCCTGATTTCGAATGCCCGCCACTTGCGCGGTTCGGCGGTCTGGCTGAAGTTCAACCGCGTGCTGTGCGAGCGCTGGTTCAAGGACAACATCGTGCTGCTGGGCGACGCCGCGCATACGGCGCACTTCACCATCGGATCGGGCACCAAGCTGGCGATGGAGGATGCGGCGGCGTTGGTCAAGGTGATGAACAGCAGCGAAGGCGACGTGCCGACGCGCCTGGCCCGCTACCAGTCGGAGCGCGAGATCGAGGCGTTGAAGCTGCAGAGCGCGGCACGCAACCGCATGACCTGGTTCGAGGAAGTCGACCGCTATGCCCAGATGGAGCCGGAGCAGTTCGCCTTCGCCGTTCTTACCGGCAGCCAGCGCGTCGGTCATGCCAACCAGAAGCTGCGCGACCCGGATTACACCGATGGCTTCGACCGCTGGTTCGGCGCAAGATGCGGCGTGCCAACGCTGCCCGAAGCGGCGCCGCCGCCGCCGATGTTTACGCCCTTCAAACTGCGCGGACTGACGCTGGCCAATCGCGTCGTGGTCTCGCCGATGTGTACCTATTCGGCGCAGGAAGGCGTGCCTACCGATTTCCATCTGGTCCATTACGGCAGCCGCGGCATGGGCGGGGCGGCGCTGATCATCACCGAGATGACTTGCGTCTCCGCCGCTGCGCGCATCACCCCGGCTTGTGCCGGCATCTGGAACGACGCGCAACAGGACGCCTGGCAGCGCATTGTCGATTTCATCCACGCCAACGGCAATAGCAAGGTCGCGATGCAGATCGGTCACGCCGGGCGCAAGGGGGCCACGCGCCTGGCCTGGGACGCCATCGACATGCCGCTGCAGTCCGGCGCCTGGCCGTTGCTGGCGCCGTCGCCGCTGCCCTACATTGCGGGCACGTCGCAGGTGCCGAAGGAAATGGATCGCGCCGACATGGCGCGCATCAAGGCCGACTTCGTTGCCGCCACGCGCCGCGCCGCCGCCGCCGACTTCGACATGGTCGAATTCCATGCCGCCCACGGCTACCTGATGTCGACTTTCATTTCGCCGCTGAGCAACCGGCGCGGCGACGAGTATGGCGGCAGCCTGGAAAACCGTTGCCGCTACCCGCTGGAAGTTTTTCGCGCCATGCGCGAGGTCTGGCCGGCCGGCAAACCCATGTCGGTGCGCATCTCCGCCAACGACTGGGTGCCGGGCGGCATCACCCCGGATGATTCGGTGGCGGTCGCCAGGCTGTTCAAGGAAGCCGGCGCCGACATCATTCACGTTTCCTCGGGTCAGGTCAGCAAGGACGAGGCGCCGGTGTATGGACGCATGTTCCAGGTGCCCTTTTCCGACCAGATCCGCAATGAACTGGATGTGCCGACCATCGCCGTCGGCAATATTTTCGAAGCCGACCACGTCAATACCATTATCGCTGCCGGTCGCGCCGACCTCTGCGCCCTGGCGCGTCCCCATCTGGCCGATCCGGCATGGACGCTGCATGCCGCGGCCGAGCAAGGCTACAGCCTGATGCCCTGGCCGCAGCAGTATCTGGGCGGCAAGGCTCAGCTTGAACGCAATCTCGATCGCGCCGCGCAACTGGCGCTGAACGCCTGACGCCAGGCTATCCCGTTCCAGCAGAAGCCGATCGTGGCCAGTCAGCACTTGAAGGACGCTTTCGCGAGCGCCAGAGCATGACCCCTATCCAGGAGAACTACATGGAGATGAGCCAGCAGGAAGTTGCACCGCAGCCAGACATCCGGGTGCTGCAGCCGGCGGGATGGGTTGCGCCCCGGGGTTATTCCAACGGGATCGTCGCGCGCGGCCGCACCGTGGTGGTCGGCGGCCAGATCGGCTGGGACGGCCAATGCCGTTTTCACAGCAGCGACTTCGCCGAGCAGGCCAGGCAGGCCCTGCAGAACATCGTCGCGGTGCTGGCCGAGGCCGGCGGCAAGCCCGAACACATCATTCGCATGACGTGGTACGTGATAGACAAACGCGAGTACTTGGCGGCCTATCCGGAGCTCGGCCGCGCTTACCGGGAGGTGATCGGGCGCACTTTTCCTGCCATGACGGCGGTCCAGGTCGCCGGATTGATCGAAGACGCCGCCCGCGTCGAGATTGAGGCCACTGCGGTCATACCGGACTAGCTTGCCGGGCAACGAAAGTTCAGTGCAGGCTGACGTCGGCTTGTCCTTACCGACGTCAAGCGTAGCGGCCGGCGCTAAAATACCGGCATGAAAGCGTGTGATTCCGAATTTATCCAGGTGCGCGGCCGGCGGCTGCACGTGCGCGTCTGGGGCAGCGCAACGGCGCCAGTGCTGGTGCTGCTGCACGGCTGGTGCGACGTCTCGGCCTCCTGGCAGTTCGTCGTCGATGCCCTGCAGCGCGACTGGCGCGTGCTGGCACCCGATTGGCGCGGTTTCGGCTTGTCCGAGTGGAACAACGACGTCTACTGGTTCCCCGACTACATTGCCGACCTCGATGCCTTGCTCGACCACTATTCGCCGCACTCGCCGCTGCGCCTGGTCGGGCACAGCCTGGGAGGCAATGCGGCCTGTCTCTACGCCGGCATAAGTCCGGCGCGCGTGGCGGGGGTGGTGAATCTCGAGGGCCTCGGTCTGCGCCGCCACCTCCCGGAAGAGGCTCCCGCGGTTTATGCCAAATGGCTTGAGCAGGCGCGCGGCGATGTGCCGACGTTCAACTCCTATGCCGATCTGCCGGCTTTCGCCGCCCGCCTGCGCAAGGAAAACCCGCGGCTGTCGGAAGAAAAAGCGCAGTTTCTGGCGCGGCACATGGGCGAAGACAAGCCTGGCGGTGGCATTCAGCTGGCGGCCGATCCTTACCACCGCTGGGCCAACCCGATCATCTACCGGGTCGAGGAAGCCATGGCGATCTGGCGTCAGGTGACGGCGCCGGTGATGTGGGTGACGGCGGCGGACTCCCGCGCCTTCAAGCATATGTTCGCCAAGGATTCGGATGATTACCGCAGCCGGATCGCCTGCTTCAGGAATGTGCGCGACGTGACGCTGGAGGACTGCGGACACAATCTGCATCATGACCAGCCGCAGCAGGTGGCGCGCCTGATCGAAGAGTTCTTCGTCACATGAAGCCGCTCAATGCTGACCTGCACTGTCATTCGACAGTCTCCGACGGCCTGCTCACGCCGGCCGAGGTGGTGCGCCGCGCCCATGGCAACGGCGTTGAACTGCTGGCTCTGACCGATCACGACGAACTCGGCGGACTTGACGAGGCTCGCGCCACCGCCGACGAAATCGGCCTGCGCTTTGTCGATGGCGTCGAGGTGTCGATTTCCTGGGGCGACGACCAGACGGTGCATATCGTCGGACTGGGTGTCGATCCTGCCGATCCGGCCTTGCGCCAGGGCTTGCAGCAGGTCAGGAGTGGCCGCGACGCGCGCGCCGGGCGCATGGCGGCCGAACTGGACAAGGTGGGTATTCACGGCGCCTACCAGGGCGCGCTGCGCCATGCCGGCAACCCGGCGCTGGTCAGCCGTTCGCATTTCGCCCGTTATATTGCCGAGCAGGGGCATGCCAGGGACGTCAAGTCGGTGTTCGACTACTGGCTGGCCAAAGGCAAGCCGGGCTATGTCGAGCACGCCTGGGCGACGCTGGGCGACGCCTTGAACTGGATCATCGGCGCCGGCGGCATCGCCGTGATCGCTCATCCGGGGCGCTACCGGATGTCGAAGGCGGAGCGGCAGGAACTGTTCATCGCCTTCAAGGATCTCGGCGGGCGTGGTATCGAGGTGCTGTCGGGTCCGGCCAAGGATGAAGAGGTGCGCGAATTCTCGCGGATTGCGCGCGAGTTCGGTTTTCTCGCATCACGTGCCTCGGATTTCCACGGGCCGGGCGAAAGCTGGATGGATCTCGGCAAGTTGCCCGATCTGCCCGACGACATGACGCCGGTCTGGTCGCAACTGGTCTGAGCGGGCCTTCGCTTCCCGGGATCAAGCATGGCACAGCTATTTCACATTCATCCGGAACATCCGCAGCCGCGCCTGATCAAGCAGGCCGCGGAGATAGCCAGGAGCGGCGGGCTGATCGCGCTGCCCACCGACGCGGCCTACTCGCTGGCCGGCGTCTCCGGGTACGCGCCGCTGCTGGACCGGATCCGCAGCATTCGCGGCGTCGACGAGCGCCATCACTTCACGCTGATGTGTCGCGACCTGTCCGAGATCGCCACCTACGCGCGGGTGGACAATGTCCAGTATCGCCTGCTGAAAGCCACCACGCCGGGCAGCTATACCTTCATCCTGGAAGGTACGCGGGAGTTGCCGCGGCGCCTGTTGCATCCGAAGCGCAAGACCATCGGCCTGCGCGTGCCCGATCATCCTCTGGCGCTCGCGCTGCTGGAAGAACTGGATGAGCCGCTGCTGACCTCGACGCTGATCCTGCCGGGTTTCGACACGCCGCTGGCCGATGCCGACGAGATCCGCCAGCACCTGGAGAAGTTGCTCGACCTGGTGATCGATGCCGGCCAATGCGGCACGGAGATGACAACGGTCATCAACCTCACCGGGGCTCAGCCGGAACTGATAAGAGCGGGGCAGGGCCCGCTGGCACCTTTCGGGCTGGAATGACCGGCTCTGGTAGAATCAGCCGTTCCCATGAATTTTATCCAGACGCTGGCGATCTCCGCCCTGCCGGTCATCTTTGCCATCACGCTGCATGAGGCCGCTCACGGCTATGCGGCGCGGCATTTCGGTGATCCGACGGCGTGGCAGATGGGGCGCATCAGCCTGAACCCGTTGCGACATGTGGATCTGGTGGGGACCATTGCGGTGCCGGCGGTGATCCTGTTGCTGACCAGTTTCGGCGGCGGCGGTGGCATGTTGTTCGGCTGGGCCAAGCCGGTGCCGGTGAATTTCGGCAATCTGCGCCGGCCCAAGCAGGACATGCTCTGGGTGGCCGCGGCCGGGCCGGCGGCGAACCTGGTCATGGCGCTGGCCTGGGCTATGGTCCTGAAACTGGCGATCGGCGGTCCCGAGCATGGCTATTCGGACGCACTGCAGGAAATGGCGCAGGTGGGCATCAGCATCAACGGTGTCCTGATGGTGTTGAATCTGCTGCCCTTGCCGCCTCTGGACGGCGGGCGCATCGTGGTAAGCCTGTTGCCGCACAGAGCGGCGTGGAAGTTTTCGCAACTGGAACGCTGGGGTTTCCCCATCCTGCTGGCCTTGCTGTTTTTGGGGGTGCTGGATACCATCCTGCGGCCCTTGTTGTGGATGTTCAAAATTCTGATTCGAACCCTTTTTGGTTTCTGACATGTACGCAGAAAAAGTTCTTTCCGGCATGCGCCCCACCGGGCGGCTCCACCTCGGCCACTATCATGGTGTGCTTGCCAACTGGATAAAGCTCCAGCACGAGTATCCCTGTCTCTTTTTCGTTGCCGACTGGCATGCGTTGACCACCGCCTATGACGAGCCCGGCACCATCACCGACAATGCCCGCGACATGATCATCGACTGGCTCGCCGCCGGAGTCGATCCGTCGCAGGCGACCATCTTCATCCAGTCCAAGGTGCCCGAGCACGCGGAATTGCATCTGCTGCTGTCGATGATGACGCCGCTGGGCTGGCTCGAGCGCGTACCGACCTACAAGGATCAGCAGGAAAAGCTGTCGCACAAGGATCTGACGACCTATGGCTTTCTCGGCTATCCGCTGCTGCAGGCTGCCGATATCCTGATCTATCGCGCCAATCGCGTGCCGGTGGGAGACGACCAGGTGCCCCACGTCGAATTCACGCGCGAGATCGCGCGCCGCTTCAATCACCTTTACGGCCGCGAGCCGGGTTTCGAAGACAAGGCGCGCGAGGCGGTGAAGAAGCTCGGCAGCAAGCGCGCCAAGCTCTATGACGAGTTGCGCACCCGCTATCAGGAGCGTGGCGAGGGCGAAGCGTTGGAGCAGGCGCACGAATTGCTGAACGAGGCACAGTCGCTTTCCCTGGGAGATCGCGAGCGCCTGTTCGGCTGGCTGGAAGGCACGCGCAAGATGATCCTGGTGGAACCCGATGCGCTGCTGACCCATGCTTCGCGGATGCCGGGGCTGGACGGCCAGAAAATGTCCAAGTCATACGGCAACGCGATCACGCTGCGCGAGGACGCCGCTGTCGTCACTCGCAAGATCCGCACCATGCAGACCGATCCGGCGCGCGTGCGGCGGACCGATGCAGGTGATCCGGAGAAGTGTCCGGTGTGGCAGTTCCATCTGATCTATTCCGGCGAAGACGTCCGCAGCTGGGTGCAGGAAGGATGCCGTTCGGCCGGTATCGGCTGCATCGAGTGCAAGCAGCCGGTGATCGAAGGCGTGCTGCGGGAACAGGAGCCGATGCGGGAACGGGCCAAACGCTACGAGGAAGACCCTCAACTGGTCAGGAACATCATCGCCGACGGCTGCGAAAAGGCACGCAAGCTGGCGCAGGAGACCATGCGCGACGTGCGCGAAGCCATCGGGCTCGACTACCCGTGATCGAAACCGCGCTCCCGCAGCCGTCCGCCGCGCATGACGCGGCCGTTCTGGCGCCGGTTCTGGTCGCCGCTGCGGCGGCCATGCACCGGCCCCGGGTGTATGGCGAAGTCATGGCGGAGATGCCGCGCGACCTTTACATTCCGCCCGATGCGCTGGAGATCATTCTCGACTCGTTCGAAGGGCCGCTCGACCTGCTGCTGTACCTGATCCGCCGCGCCAACATCAGCATCCTCGACATCCCGATGGCGCCGCTGACGGCGCAGTACCTGGTCTATGTCGAGGCCATGCGCAAGAGCAACCTGGAACTCGCCGCCGAATACCTGCTGATGGCGGCCATGCTGATCGAGATCAAGTCGCGCATGCTGCTGCCGCGTCCGCCCAAGGCGGAGAACGGTGAGCCGGAAGACCCGCGAGCGGAACTGGTGCGCCGCCTGGTCGAGTACGAGCGCATGAAGGCGTCGGCGGCGAAGCTCGACGAAATGCCGCAGGCGGGACGCGATTACGAATGGATCACGGTGTGGATCGCCGACAAGGTCGTCGAACGCCAGCCCGAGGTGAGCCTGCATGACCTGCAGGTTGCCTGGCTGTCGCTCATGAAACAGGCGAGGGTGCATCAACACCACAAGATTCATCGCGAGGAATTGTCCGTGCGCGAGCACATGAGCATCATCCTGCGCCGCCTGCAGGGGGGCGGCTATGTGGTGTTCGACCAGTTGTTCGATCTGACGCTGGGCGCCCAGGGACTGGTGGTGAGTTTTCTTGCCATGCTGGAACTGGCGCGCGAATCGTTGATCGAGATTACCCAGAACGAGGCCCTGGCGCCCATCTACGTGAAACTGCCCGATGCTGCCGCTGTATAAACCCGAAGACTACAAGCGTGTGCTGGAAACCGCGCTGCTGGTGGCCGCCGAGCCCTTGCCCCTGTCCGAGCTGAAAAGGCTCTTCGATCAGGAGTTCGACGACGATACCTGGCGTACGCTGCTGGACGACCTGCGCCGCGACTGGTCGGAGCGCGGCGCCGAACTGGTGCAACTGGCCTCAGGCTGGCGCTTTCAGACCCGTCCCGAGTATCAGTCCTACATCGACCGGCTGAAGAACGACAAGCCGCCGAAGTACTCGCGTGCGGTGATGGAAACGCTGGCGATCATCGCCTATCGTCAGCCGGTCACGCGCGGCGACATTGAAGACATCCGCGGCGTGGCGGTGTCGCCCAATATTCTCAAGACGCTGGAAGGGCGCGGCTGGATCGATGCCGTGGGGCACCGCGATGCCCCCGGACGGCCGGCGCTGTACGCCACCACGCGAAGGTTTCTCGATGACCTCGGTTTGCGCAGTCTCACCGAACTGCCGCCGTTGACTGAAATTGAAAGGGTAATGGACCTTGGACAAGCCGCAATCGCCGAAGCCTTCCCGGTCCAGGCGCCCGGGGTCGAAAACCACGGCGCCGAGAACGCAGGAGCCGGGCAAGGGGCAGAACAGCAGCCAGCGCAGTGGCCCGCCGGAGCCGTCGCTGACGGGCAACTCGAACTCGGCGAAGGGGAGCCGCAGCAGTCCTCGCCAGCCGGCGCGCAGGGCTAGTCCTTTCCGTTCGCCGCAAGGTCCGGCGAGGTCGCAGGGCGATGCGCGGCGCGGCAGCGGCGCGGCGGCAGCTTTGCCGGCGCCGGCAAGGCGCGGCAAGGATCCGGTCTTCATCGATCCGCCCAAGCTGCACAAGGCGCTTGCCGACGCCGGCTACGGTTCGCGGCGCGAACTCGAAGAATGGATCGTCGCCGGGCGTGTCAGCGTCAACGGCCTGCCGGCGCACGTCGGTCAGCGTGTCGGTGCCGAGGACAAGATCCGCGTCAATGGCAAGCTGGTGCAACTCAGGTTCAACTTGCGCCTGCCGCGCGTACTGGTCTATCACAAGCCCGAGGGCGAGATTGTTTCCAAGGATGACCCGGACGGCCGCCCCAGCGTATTCGCCAGGTTGCCGCGGCTGAAGAGCGGGCGCTGGATATCCATCGGCCGCCTCGACTTCAACTCCTGCGGCCTGCTGCTATTCACCAACGACGGCGGTCTGGCCAATCGCATGATGCATCCGCGCTACGAAATCGACCGGGAATACGCGGTGCGCATTCTCGGTGAAGCGACGCCGGAAACGCTCGAACGTTTGCGCAAGGGGGTCGAACTCGAGGACGGACTGGCCAGCTTCAGCCACATCTCGGAAGGCGGCGGCGAGGGCGCCAACCGCTGGTATCGCGTGGTTCTGGCGGAAGGTCGCAATCGCGAAGTGCGGCGCATGTTCGAGGCCGTCGGCCTGATGGTCAGCCGCTTGATGCGCGTCCGCTACGGGCCGGTGCACCTGTCGCCGCGCCTCAAGCGCGGCCAGTGTCGTGATCTTGAGCCGGGCGAAGTGCAGGAATTGTTGAAACTGCTGCCGCCCGAGCAAAAAACCTTTTCTGCAGCAGGGCCGGACCCGCATGACGATGAAGGGTTCGAGGGTGACGATCAACCGGACTGATTCCGCTTGAAACTCAAACTTCGTTTTGCGGAGAAATGACGCCTCTGCTATAATCGTTCGGCTTTGGTTGGTACCGTTCTCGAAAGAGGCGGAAGGAATGGGCTTTTCGGCCCATTTTCTATTTGTGCGATGCGTTTGTGAGTTTTCATGCAACTGTCTGATTTGATTGAGACTACTGTTGTCGGCCTGGGATACGAACTGGTGGAATTCGAGACCAGTCCGCGCGCCCGTCTGCTGCGCGTCCTCATCGACAGGCCGGAAGCGGCGCAGACGGTGAAGAGCGGCATCAACGTGGAAGATTGTGTCGCCGTGAGCAACCAGCTCAGCCGCGTGTTCATGGTCGAGAACGTGGACTACGACCGCCTGGAAGTCTCATCTCCCGGACTCGATCGTCCCCTGGTCAAGCCCGCCGATTACCGGCGCTTTGCCGGGCAGGAAGTGCAGCTCAAGTTGCGCGTTCCGCTCGGCAACCAGCGCAATTTCAGCGGCGTGCTGGAAGGCTTGCGGGAAGAGGGTGGCGTCGAGATGGTTTGCCTGCGAGCGAATGAAACATTGCATCAGTTTGCCTTCGAGAATATAGATCGGGCGCGCCTGGTGCCCAAATTGTAGTGACGTTTCAGTGAAGGCCAATGCCCGCATCGGCGGGCGTTAAGCCGGAAGTAAATCTGATTAATGCTGGAGGACTCACATGAGCCGTGAATTGCTGCTGTTGGTCGATGCCCTGGCCCGCGAGAAAAATGTTCCGCGGGACATCGTCTTTGGCGCCCTTGAAATGGCGCTGGCGTCCGCGACAAAGAAGCGCACCAACGACGAAGCCGACGTGCGCGTGGACATCGATCGCGATACCGGCGGCTACGAGTCTTTCCGCCGCTGGCTGGTGGTTGCCGACGACATGGTCGAGGATCCCGAACTGCAGATCGGACTGACCGCTGCGCAGCAGCAGTTGCCGGACATCATGCTCGAGGACTACATCGAGGAAGCGCTGGAGCCGATCGATTTCGGTCGCATCGGCGCGCAGGCGGCAAAGCAGGTGATCCTGCAGAAGATCCGCGACGCCGAACGCGAGCAGTTGCTCAACGACTTCCTCGATCGCAAGGAGTTCCTCGTCAGCGGCACGGTCAAGCGCATGGAGCGGGGCAGCGCCATCATCGAGGCGGGACGCATCGAGGCTTTGTTGCCGCGCGACCAGATGATCCCCAAGGAAAACCTGCGTCCCGGCGACCGCGTCCGCGCCTGGCTGATGAAGATCGATCGTCAGGCGAGAGGTCCGCAACTGATCCTGTCGCGCACGGCGCCCGAGTTCATCATGAAACTGTTCGAGTTGGAGGTGCCGGAGATGGAAGACGGCCTGCTCGAAATCAAGGCGGCGGCCCGCGATGCCGGAATGCGCGCCAAAATTGCGGTCAAGTCGAACGATCCGCGCGTCGATCCGATCGGCACCTGCGTCGGCATGCGCGGTTCGCGCGTCACCGCGGTGACCAACGAGCTTTCCGGCGAACGTGTGGACATCATCCTCTGGTCAGCCGACCCGGCGCAGTTCGTCATCGGCGCGCTGGCGCCGGCCGAGGTGCAGAGCATTGTGGTCGATGAGGAACGGCATGCGATGGACGTCGTGGTCGATGAGGACAACCTGGCCATCGCCATCGGTCGCGGCGGACAGAACGTGCGCCTGGCTTCCGAACTGACCGGATGGACCATCAACCTGATGACCATCGAAGAATCGCAGACGAAGTCCGAAAGCGAGCACAGCACGATCCGCGCACTGTTCATCGAGAAACTCGACGTCGATGAGGAGGTCGCCAATATCCTGATCGAGGAGGGTTTCTCCTCGCTCGAGGAAATCGCTTACGTTCCGCTCGCGGAAATGCTCGAAATCAATGCCTTCGACGAGGCCACGGTGACCGAACTGCGTGAGCGTGCGCGCAACGTGCTGCTGACCGAAGCCATCGTCGACGAAGAGCAGATGGAGAAGGTGGCCGATGACCTGCTGGCGCTGGAGGGCATGGACAAGCCGCTGGCAGCCAAGCTGGCAAAGAACGGCGTCACTGACCGCGAGTCGCTGGCAGACCTGGCGACCGACGAGTTGATTGAAATGACCGGCATCGATGCCGAACGGGCGACGGCGCTGATCACTGTTGCGCGTGCCCATTGGTTCGCCGAAGAAGAATGAGAGGTCCGGCATGGCTTTGATGACTGTTTCCCAATTCGCTACCGAGCTGAAAATGCCGGCGCCGGCCTTGCTCGAGCAACTGGCCAAGGCCGGCGTCAGCAAGCAGGCATCCAACGACAGCTTGTCCGAGCAGGACAAGACGCGGCTGCTTGACTATTTGCGCAAGTCGCACGGTGACGCCGCGCCCAAGGCCAAGATTACCCTGACGCGCAAGCAGACCAGCGAGATCAGGGCCTCGGATTCCACCGGCAAGGCGCGCACCATTCAGGTCGAAGTCCGCAAGAAGCGGGTATTCGTCAAACGCGATCCGAGCGAACTGGCGGCAGAGGTTGCCGCTGAAGTTCCGGCAGAAGTTGCAGAGATCGAGCCCGTCGCAGTCGTTGCTGAGGTGACGCCGCTGCCTGTTGTCGAAGTGGCCCCCGTGGTGGTGATTGAGCCGGAGCCTGAGCCGGTCCCCGTCCCGGTAGCGGCGGAGGTCGTGGTCGAAGTTGCGGCGGCACAGCCGCCTGCCGCACCGAGGTCGGTGATCGACCCGGCGCAGAGGGCGTTGCGTGAGGCCGAGAGCAAGCGCCAGGGCAAACTGTCGGCGATTCAGGCTGCCGAATACAAGGAAAAGGGCGACCGTGAGGCGAGGGCTCGCGCCGAAGCCGAAGCCCGCCTTGCCGAGCAGGCGGCGTTGATCGCTGCAGCAGAAGCCAAGAAGGTGAAGGAGGCCGCGGCTGCGGCTGCCGCCGCGGCGGGCGTGTCCGGCACCATTCACAAGCCGGCGGCGAAGCCGGAAGACGGCAAAGCCAAGCCGGCGAAGAAGGACGCATGGAAAGATGACGCCGCCAAGCGGCGTGCGATCAAGACGCGAGGCGATGCCGGGACCTCGGGTTGGCGCGGATCCAAGGGCGGCGGCCGTCATGGTCGTCACGGCCACACTGAAGATTCGCCGGCTCAGCAGCCGGTCGAGGCCATCGTGCGGGAAGTGCATGTTCCCGAAACCATCTCGGTAGCCGATCTTGCGCACAAGATGACGGTCAAGGCCACCGAAGTCATCAAGACCCTGATGAAGATGGGCTCCATGGTGACCATCAACCAGGTGCTCGATCAGGAAACCGCAATGATCCTCGTCGAGGAAATGGGCCACCTTGCCTTCGCGGCAAAGCTCGACGATCCGGATGCATTCCTCATTGACGACGGCGAGCACAAGGATGTGGTGCAGTTGCCGCGCGCCCCGGTGGTGACCGTCATGGGTCACGTCGACCACGGCAAGACTTCGCTGCTCGACTACATCCGCAAGAGCCGGGTTGCACACGGCGAAGCCGGCGGCATCACGCAGCACATCGGCGCCTATCACGTCGAAACGCCGCGCGGCATGATCACCTTCCTCGACACTCCGGGCCACGAGGCCTTTACGGCAATGCGCGCACGCGGCGCAAAGGCCACCGACCTGGTGATCCTCGTCGTCGCCGCCGATGACGGCGTCATGCCGCAGACCAAGGAAGCCATTGCTCATGCAAAGGCGGCCAATGTGCCCTTGATCGTGGCCATCACCAAGGTCGACAAGCCGGATGCAAATCTGGAGCGCGTCAAGCAGGAACTGGTTGCTGAAGGCGTGGTACCGGAAGAATACGGTGGCGATGCACCCTTCGTCGGCGTTTCGGCCAAGACCGGGGAGGGCATCGACGCCCTGTTGGAACAAGTACTGCTGCAGGCCGAGGTACTCGAGCTGGTCGCACCCGTCGACGCACCGGCCAAGGGTCTGGTGATCGAGGCGCGACTGGACAAGGGCAAGGGGCCGGTGGCAACCATTCTGGTGCTGTCGGGAACCCTGCGTCGCGGCGACGTGCTGCTGGCGGGTGCCGTATTCGGCCGCGTACGGGCCATGCTCGACGAAAACGGCAAGGCCATCGATGCCGCAGGACCATCAATTCCGGTCGAGATCCAGGGCCTCACCGACGTGCCGGCCGCCGGCGACGAAGGCATGGTTCTGCTCGACGAACGCAAGGCGCGCGAAATAGCGCTGTTCCGCCAGGGCAAGTTCCGTGACGTCAAGCTGGCCAAGCAGCAGGCGGCCAAGCTGGAGAACATGTTCGAGCAGATGGCCGAAGGCGAGATCAGGGCCTTGCCGCTGATCATCAAGGCGGACGTGCAAGGCTCGCTGGAAGCCCTGGTGCAGTCGCTGCACAAGCTGTCGACCGGAGAAGTCAAGGTCACCATCGTTCATGCCGGCGTCGGCGGCATCAGCGAGTCCGACATCAACCTGGCCGCTGCCTCAAAGGCCGTGGTCATCGGCTTCAACACCCGTGCCGACGTTGGTGCGCGCAAGGCCGCCGAGAGTCTCGGTGTCGATATCCGCTATTACAACATCATCTATGCAGTGGTGGATGAGGTGAAGGCAGCGCTGTCCGGCATGTTGGCTCCCGAGAAGAAGGAAGTCATTCTCGGCATGGTCGAGATCCGCCAGGTGTTCCGGATTTCGCGGATCGGCGCAGTGGCCGGCTGCATGGTCTTGTCCGGGCTCGTCAAGCGCAATGCCTCGGTGCGGCTGTTGCGCAACAATACGGTGGTTCACACCGGCGAACTGGATTCGCTGAAACGCTTCAAGGATGACGTGCGCGAGGTCAAGGAAGGTTTCGAGTGCGGCCTGAGCCTGAAGAACTTCAACGACATCAACGAAGGCGATCAACTCGAAGTGTTCGAGATCCAGGAAATCGCCCGCGCCCTGAGCTGATCCGGGAATGGCAACAAAGCGCGGCTCGGGCCACGGATATGCGCGGTCCGACCGCGTTTCGGAGCAGATCCGCCGCGAACTGGCGGATCTGCTGCGTTTCCATCTCAAGGATTTGCGCATCGCGCCGAAGCTGACGCTGGTGACGCTCACCGCGGTCGAAGTCACCGCCGATTATGCGCATGCCAAGGTGTTCTACACCTCGCTGGCAGACCCGGCTGCCAACGAGTTGATCGATGCCGGGCTGAAGCATTCCGCCAGCTTCCTGCGTCGCGAACTCGGTCGCCGCATTCGCATTCATCATATCCCGGAACTGCATTTCATGTTTGACCCGTCGGTGCAGGAGGGCGCGCGTCTGTCGCAACTGATCGACGAAGCGGTGGAATCCGACAAGAAGCTGCACGACGAGTGAAAGCGCCGCGTCGCGAAGCTGTCAAGGTCCCGCGCCGCCGGCTCGATGGCGTGCTGTTGCTGGACAAGCCGCTCGGGGTATCGTCCAATCACGCCCTGCAGTCCGCCCGCCGCCTCTACCGCGCCGAAAAGGCAGGGCATACCGGCACGCTTGATCCGCTGGCGACAGGTCTCCTGCCATTGTGCTTCGGTGAGGCGACCAAGTTTTCCGGCGAATTGCTCAATGCCGACAAGCGCTATGTGGCGACGGTGCAGCTTGGCGTCACCACCGTGACCGCCGATGCCGAAGGCGCAGAACTGGAGCGTCGCCCGGTAAGCGTGTCGCGCGCCGAAGTGGCAGCCGCACTGGCCGCCTTTGTCGGCGTCATTGACCAGGTGCCGCCGATGTACTCCGCCTTGAAGCGTGACGGCAAGCCGCTCTACGAATACGCCCGCGCCGGGATCGAAGTCGAGCGGACGGCGCGCCGCGTCACTATCCACGAACTGTTTCTGCTTGGGGGCGACAGCGGCCTTGCCGATGATCGCTTTGTATTCGAAGTCCATTGCAGCAAGGGGACCTACGTGCGCACCCTGGCGGCCGACATCGGCGAGCGTCTGGGCTGCGGAGCACATCTGGCCGCCTTGCGTCGAACCGGCATCGGCGCCCTCGATGTCGCCCATGCGTATTCCCCGGAAGCGCTCGAAGCCCTCACCGCCGAAGCCCGCGATGGCGTGCTGCTGTCGCCTGATTCCCTGCTCGCCGGCCTCGCCGATGTTCGTCTCGACCTGGCCGAGGCGGCCCGGTTGCGGCACGGTCAGGCGGTGCGCTGGTCCGCGGAGGAGGGTACGCGGCTGCGTGTTTATGACCAGGAAAGCCGCTTTATCGGCGTTTGCCGCCAGGTCGCCGACGGCTGGCTGCAACCGCTGCGGCTGGTTGCGGGCGGCTGAGCGATGTATTTAGGTTTGAAACTTGATAAGACCCGATTCAAAACGTTATAATCCACGGTTCTCCAAGAGCCCAACATCACAGGATCAGCAAGGAAACCACAATGGCAATTTCCACTACAGACAAAGCCAAGATCGTCACCGACTACCAGCGTGCCCAGGGTGACACAGGCTCGCCCGAAGTCCAGGTGGCGCTTCTCACTGCGCGCATCAATGACTTGACGGATCATTTCAAGGCACATACCAAGGATCACCATTCACGTCGCGGCCTGCTCAAGATGGTCAGCCAGCGCCGCACCATGCTGGATTACCTCAAGCGCAAGAATGTCGACGGCTATCGTTCGCTGATCGAGCGTCTCGGTCTGCGCAAGTAGTTTTCAACCAAACGCCGGTTCGGGTCATCCCGACGCGCGATGCGCGATGCGCCAGATACTGCGCAGGCTTGCTGAACAGGCCGGCACAGCCCCAATGGCTGTGCCGGCTTTTAATTTTTGTCGAAAGGAATTGTTGTGCTGAATCCGATCAAGAAGAGTTTTGCCTACGGTGACCACACGGTCACCCTTGAAACCGCTGAAATCGCCCGCCAGGCAGGCGGCGCCGTCATGGTGACCATGAATGACACTGTCGTTCTGGCGACGGTGGTGGGGGCGCGGAACGCCAAGCCGGGACAGGACTTCTTCCCCCTGACCGTCGATTATCAGGAGCGCACCTATGCCGCAGGCCGCATCCCCGGCGGCTTTTTCAAGCGCGAAGGACGTCCGTCGGAGAAGGAAATCCTGACCTGCCGCCTCATCGACCGTCCGCTGCGTCCGCTGTTTCCCGAGGCTTTCTACAACGAAGTGCAGGTAGTCTGCACCGTCATGTCGTGCAACCCGGAAATCGACCCGGACATCCCTGCCATGCTGGGTGCATCGGCCGCCATGGCGATTTCCGGCATTCCGTTCAGCGGCCCGATCGGTGCTGCCCGTGTCGGCTACATTGATGGCAAGTACGTGCTGTGCCCGACCAAGACTCAATTGGAAAGCGCGCAATTGAACCTGGTGGTGGCGGGTACCGAAGGCGCCGTGCTGATGGTCGAATCCGAGGCCCTGCAGCTTTCCGAAGAAATCATGCTGGGCGCCGTGGTGTTCGGCCACGAGCAGATGCAGGTGGCGATCAAGGCCATCAACGAACTGGTGGAAGTTGCCGGCAAGCCGGAATGGGATTGGCAGCCGCCGGCGAAGAACGAGCCGCTGATCGCCCGTGTCGCCGAACTGGCGGAAGCCGATCTGCGCGAGGCCTATCGCATCACCAGCAAGCAGGCGCGCACCCTGAAGACCCGCGAGATCACCAAGAAGACCATCGCCGCCCTGACCGAGGGCGTGGAAAACGCGCCGGATTCGAACCTGGTCGGCAATACCGTTTTCGATCTCGAGGCGAAGATCGTCCGCAGCCAGATTCTCAATGGCGAACCGCGCATCGACGGTCGCGATACGCGTACCGTCCGCCCCATCGTGATCCGCAACGGCGTCCTGCCGCGCACTCACGGTTCGGCGCTGTTCACCCGCGGCGAAACGCAGGCAATGGTTGTCGCCACGCTGGGCACCGGCCGCGACGAGCAGATCATCGATGCGCTGCAGGGCGAATATCGTGACCGCTTCATGCTCCACTACAACATGCCTCCCTATGCCACCGGTGAAACCGGCCGCGTCGGTACGCCGAAGCGCCGCGAAATCGGTCACGGCCGCCTGGCCAAGCGCGCGCTGCTTGCCGTGCTGCCGTCGCCCGAGGAGTTCGGCTACTCGATGCGCGTCGTGTCGGAAATCACCGAGTCCAACGGCTCGTCATCGATGGCCTCCGTCTGCGGCGGTTCGCTGGCCCTGATGGATGCCGGCGTACCGCTCAAGGCTCATGTGGCCGGCATCGCCATGGGCCTGATCAAGGACGGCCCGCGCTTTGCGGTGCTGACCGACATTCTCGGCGACGAGGACCATCTCGGCGACATGGACTTCAAGGTGGCGGGTACCGAAGACGGCATCACTGCCCTGCAGATGGACATCAAGATCCAGGGCATCACCAAGGAAATCATGCAGGTCGCGCTGGCCCAGGCCAAGGATGCGCGTCTGCACATTCTGGAGAAGATGAGGGCGTCCATGTCCGGTCATCGCGAGGAAGTTTCCACATTCGCGCCGCGCATGATTCATATCAAGATCAATCCGGAAAAGATTCGTGACGTGATCGGCAAGGGCGGCGCCGTGATCCGCGCGCTGACCGAAGAAACCGGTTGTGTCATCGATATCGAAGACGACGGCTCGATCACCATTTCCTCTGTGAATGCGGATGCGGCGCAAGTAGCCAAGAAGCGCATCGAGGACATCACCGCCGAGGTTGAAGTCGGTCGCATCTACGAAGGCACGGTGCTGCGCCTGCTTGATTTCGGCGCCATCGTCAGCCTGCTGCCGGGCAAGGACGGCCTGCTGCATATTTCGCAGATCGCCACCGAGCGGGTGAATGCGGTTGCCGATTACCTCAAGGAAGGCCAGGTGGTCAAGGTCAAGGTCATCGAGACCGATGACAAGGGCCGCGTCCGCCTGTCGATGAAGGCCATCGCCGCTGAAGCCGCTGCTCCTGCTGCCGCAGCCGAATAGGGCTCCGTTTGCAGGCAACAAAAAAGGACGCTGCGGCGTCCTTTTTTGTTGGCCGGTGATCCGGCGCGGATCGGCTTACTTGGGCACCTGTTTCTGGCTTCGGCCGCTACGCTTAACGTTCGCCGTGCTCACGTTAGCCTGTGCCGAAAACAGGCTGTAATTACTTTCCAACCTGCTTTTGGTTTCGGCCGCTACGCTTAACGTTCGCTGTGCTCACGTTAGCCTGCACCGGAAACAGGCCGCGATTACTTCCCGACCTGTTTTTGGCTTCGGCCGCTACGCTTAACGTTCGCTGTGCTCACGTTAGCCTGCACCGGAAACAGGCCGCGATTACTTCCCGACCTGTTTTTCGCGATGCTCTTCCAGTGTCTTGCAGTCGATGCACAAGGTCGCGGTCGGGCGTGCTTCAAGGCGCTTCAGGCCGATTTCGACGCCACAGGAGTCGCAGTAACCGTACTCGCCGCTTTCGATGCGGGCAATCGATTCGTCAATCTTCTTGATCAGTTTGCGCTCGCGATCGCGGTTGCGCAGTTCCAGAGCAATATCCGATTCCTGACTGGCGCGGTCATTCGGATCAGCGAACACGGTCGCCTCGTCCTGCATGGTGTGCACGGTGCGCTCGATGTCGTCGCTCAATTCATCCTTGAGCGAGGCCAGGATGTCGCGAAAGTGCGCGAGCTGTCTCGTGCTCATGTAGTCCTCACCCTTCTTCGGGGTGTAGGGCGGGAATTGCTTCTTGTGCAGGAGATCTTCAGCCATCGCAGGAAGTCCGTATTTTCGGAGAACCGGCTTTATAAACGAAACCGGGGACTACTGCAAGTCAAGCTTATCGGGCGTGGCATGCCCCATCGTGATTGACCGCCATGGACCGCTGTCTGTAGAATGCGCCGGGTTCGGGGTGTGGCGCAGCCCGGTAGCGCGCTTGCTTTGGGAGCAAGATGTCGAGAGTTCGAATCCCTCCACCCCGACCAGTTTTACGCAGTTGCAGCATCAGCAAAAGTCACTACTTCCGTTACGACCGGCTTTCGTATCGGCGTGCGAGGATACCTTATGATTCGAGTTCCTCTGCGACAGGGAGCCTTTGTGCTCCCCGAACTATTGTGATTCGAATTTCCCGCTCAGGAATCACGCCCGGCCAGCGGCTTTCCTTCGACATTTTTGATTCTCAGGGACGGGTGCTTTTGCTCCGGGGCGAGCAGATTGCTTCCGAGGAACAGGCCGAACTGATCAAGCAGTCCGGCTTCCGGCATGAGCGCACTACCAGGTTGGCTTCTGTCTTCGAGGGCATATCGCACCAGTCGGCTTCCCTTGCCGCAATTGAAAAGGATTTCGTCGAGCATCGTGATCGCGCGACCCTGATCCCGCGAATCAAGGTCTTGGCGCGCGACCTGGTCGATGTTGCGGATAACGATCCGGACGCAGCTTTTGCCAATATCCACCTTGAATTTGTCCGCTCTTACACCGTGGTGCATAGCTTCATGGCGGCGCTGGTGAGTTCGCGCCTTGCGCTTGCCCGGGGACTCGACAGGGCGCAGCGCATCACGCTGGTTTCTGCGGCGCTCACCCACGACATCGGTTTCCTTGCACGACGCAAGGGCTTCGATGCCAGCGGGGACCTCAGCGCCGAGCAGCGCGCGAATATCAAGTGTCATACCGGTGATGGCGTGCAGGTGCTGCAGGATCTCGGCGTCGATGACCGGCTCTGGCTCGATGCCGTCCGGGATCACCACGAATATCTGGACGGCAGCGGCTACGCCGGCAAGAAGGAGGGCGAGCTTTCTCTTGCGGCACGCATCCTGGCTCTGGCCGATTCATACAGTGCCATGTTGCGTCCCCGCCCCTACCGGGAACGTGTCGTTGCGCGCACTGCGCTGGAAACCCTGTACGTTGATGAACTGGCTCGCTACGACGGATCTCTGCTCGAGATCCTGATCTGGGATTTCGGTTTTTATCCGCCGGGCAGCCTGCTCCGGCTTGCCAACCGCGAGATTGCCGTCGCCATCCGCAATTCACCCGGAATTCTCGACAGTCCTCGCGTCGCCTCGCTGACTGATCCGCATGGACGGCCGTTGGTCCGGCCCTTCGCCCGCGACACGCGGAATCCGGCTTTCGCCATTGTCGACACGCTCGATCCGGCCATGGCCGCCCGTTCCGCAAAGCAGATCGGCGAGTGCTGGTCGCTGGATTTCACGGCACCTTCCGCAAGAAAATAGCCGCCAGCGAGCCTGTTGTCCGGGAAAGCATCACGCTGCGTTGCGGCGGCACCGACGTCGAAGAATCCGGTTCCCGCGCAAGGCTCTGCGGGCTGCCTGAGCAACCGGTTCCGGATCAGTCGCCGCCGCCCAGCATCGACTTCAGATTGGCGAAAGGTGAATGCGTCGCCGCCGCTCCGCTGCGGGCGGCGCCCGGGTCGCTGCCGGTCGCTTCCAGTTGTCGCTGGTGTTCGTTGTCATGGCAGTACAGGCACAGCAGTTCCCAGTTGCTGCCGTCGGACGGGTTGTTGTTGTGATTGTGGTCGCGGTGATGAACGGTCAGTTCGCGCAGATTGGCGCGGGAGAAATCGCGGGCACAACGACCGCATATCCAGGGGTAAATCTTCAGTGCCTGCTCGCGGTAACCCTGGTCGCGGGTTTCGGCGGCGCGGCGGGCATCGGCGACGACGCGGTCGAGTTTGCCCGGGACGGTGACTTTCATGCCGGCTATTTTTCCTGAAGGAGGTTGTTCATCCGCTGTGCCCGGCTCTTGGATTCGGCCTTGTTGATCTCGGACACCTGGCGACCATAGGCCTCGCGTGCTTCCGGTCCTTGCTGGGTGGCTTCGATGCTGCGTATGCAACGCCAGCGCTTGCCGGTCTTGGTAACGATCAGACGCATTTCGTTGCGCGGGTGGTGCGTGCGGCAGTGGTAGCAGTAAGTAGGTTCTGTTGCCATAGAAGTGTTCGTATATCAGGCTGCGACAACCGCAATTATGCTACGCCGGACGCGGTTTTGCTCTTCGTCGCCGCCCGGCGGATATTCGTGAGCTTGCGTCCGATCGACGTTCCTGACCACCGTTTCCTTGTAAACTCCGCATCCGCAGCCCCGCAAGCCGGTTGCGCGCAGGCTTGCCGGGCAGGATTTCGCCACCCCGGCGATTCCGGTCGTAATGAGCAGTGCATCCGCCCGTAGCTCATCTGGATAGAGCACCGGCCTTCTAAGCCGGGGGTAGTGGGTTCGAATCCCGCCGGGCGGACCATAAAATGTTATAAAAAACATATAGTAACACCTTGTTTTTGTTTCTAGTGGCGCTTGACGTTGTTCATTTTGGCACAAAATTGTGTGCCCGAGTGTGACCAAATTGTGCCCGACCATCCCTCAATATCACTGGATGTTTGTGCCCAAAGTGTGACCGGCAGGCAGGCCTGCCGATGCCCGGTGGCCGGGATAGCGACGTTGATTTCTCCTTATCACCGGATCAGAGGTTTGTGGGGGTGAAAAGCGGCGTCCGTGTGCGCTTTTCGCGCCATTTTTCGAGGGCCGGGGTCGTACACTGCCGCTGATGGACGCGATTTCCCTGTTGTTCTGCAAATCAGCAACTAGCCGACACTCCGAGCCAATGAGCTGGCTCTGCATCGCCTTGGTCGCTATAGTTGCCGTAGTTGCAAATGCCGGTGCCGAGCTGATTTTTCTCTGGCTCGGCTTTACTGTTGGTCTTTGTCTGCGTGCCCGCGCCGCTGTAGCTGCTCATCGTATTCGTCGTGCCGTTCTCCAGGCAAGCTACTACGTTACAAAGGGTATTGATGAATCGAAGGTTATCCGACTGCGCAATATTGCTACTGCTTACTTCGCAACTGTCATCGCACTAAGGCGTGTCTTCGCGGCTCTGCAAGCCAGTCTTGCGCGTCTCGGCTTGCCTCACGTCTGCTTATCGCCAAAAGTGCTTCCGCAGCCCATCTCCGCTGCCCGGCACTAAGCCAGGGCGACAAGCGCAGTCATCACGCGGGAACTGCCCGCCGACGTCCCTGAGCTGAAGGGCACCTCCAAGCTTCACCAGGTCTCCCGCGATCCATTCGGAGACAAGCATGATTTCCTTCAATTTCGGTGGGCGCGTCGCCATTCACCCCGGCGAAGCCCTTTACTACATCGGCTACAGTCGTACCCTCGAAGGTGCAAAAAAAACCGCGCGCAACTTGATATCGCGCAACGCCTATCCATTGCCGCTCATTTCCATTGCTCCCCAGCGCCGGGTAGTTCGTGTCACCGATCTCCTTCATTTCGTCGGGATGGATGAAGCCGGTATCCAGCACGTCCTGGCTCATCAGCCAAGTCCGGTGACTGTCAAACGCGGCCCCGGCCGGCCGCGTAAAAGCGCCCAGGCGCGCGAGGCGGGCCATGAGCAATGACTCGATCACTGTCCGCAAGCGCCGCACATGGTCCGCCGTCCCCGATGATGTCCTGGAACACCCTCGGCTCAGCCTGAGGGCGCGTGCGGTACTGGGATGGATGCTGGGCCGGGCGGATGGATGGGTGATCCAGGTGGAGCACATGCTCCGCGTCCTGAGGATGACCGAATATGTCTGGGCATCCGTCCGCAGCGAACTCCAGGAGGCCGGCTACTACCGCCAAACCCGGGTTCGCCAAGCCAACGGCACCATCACCTGGATCAAGGACGTTCTCGATCCGCCGGAGCAACCATCCCCGAGAGCACCAGGGATGGTGAAAACCATCCGTGGTTCCGCCAGGGATGGCTTAGCCGCGCGCGGTGCAGCCATGCATGGCTCCCTCGGGGATATACCACCTGTAGTTGACCAGAATGAAATACCACCACCACCTACCTCCTCCAACGAACCTGCAGCGAAGGTAATCAGCAAACCAGCAGACTCGGTGGTGGCGGTGGAGTTTCTCGACGAACTGGTCGAGGCCGCGTTCTGGAAAAGCCGGCAGTCCGGGAAATCCATCTGCAACCTGAACGGCTGGCGGGCCACGGTCAGAAAGCGTATTCAGGAAAAAGGCCCCAGTCCGGAAGACCGGGACTGCCTGAGGGAATGGCGCGAAGCCATGAGTGCGCCGCCGCCATCGGTAGTGGAAGTCCCGATCGTCGATGAGCCGATCAATCCCGATCCGGAATTACGGGAGCAACGGATGAACATGCTCAATTCCGCAAGCAAGAAGCTGAAGGGGTTGACGTGATCCCGAACCCATCCACAGACCTGATGTATCCGCACTGTCATTCCTACGGAGGATTGATGCAATGATTGTGGCAATCCTGAATACCAAAGGTGGCGTCGGCAAGACCACCACCGCACTCAACCTGGCCATCGCCTGCAAGCTGCGCGGCCGTGATGTCCTCGCCGTGGATGGTGATCGGCAGGGCACTCTGATGGCGGCGCTGGCCAGCCGGGACACCGAACCGACGATTCCCTGCGTGCATTACCCCGATGGTCAGGCGCTGAGGCAGCAGATCAGTCTGGCGCGTGATCGCTACACCGACATCGTGATCGACGCCGGGGGCAGGGATTCGACGGCACTGCGGGCGGCATTGGTACTGGCGGATCGCGTCCTCATTCCGATTCAGCCGCGCTCGTTTGACCTCTGGGCCCTCGAGGACATGACGACGCTGCTGGCCCAGGCACGCGCCACGCGGGATGTGATGGCCTTTGCCTTCCTGGCCATGGCCGACCCGACCGGCAGCGACAATGGTGCGGCGGCGGGGGCCATTCCTCCCGGAATCGGTTACCTCGACACACCGGTGGTCAGGCGCAAGGCGGTTGCCAATGCATCGGCAATGGGGTGCTCAATTCTGGAGTATCCCGCCAGGGACGAGAAAGCCGCCCACGAGTATCAACGCTTGGTCGCGGCTGTCTTCGGTTGGCCTGATGGTGAAGTGATGTAAACCTTACGGTGAAACGATGGCAATCTTACCGAAACCTGCTGTAGTTCCTGCCAAGGACGATGTCGGTGAATTCATTGATCGTGCGCCCGATGGGCGCAAGCCGATCAAACGTGCCGGGCGCAAAAGCGTCATCTCCGTGTCGATCGATCCGGTGGTGCTGTCGCGGCTGGATGAGTGGGCGAAATCGAGGGGAATCAGCCGGGCGGCGGCGATTGCGGTGGCAGTGGCGAAGTTGAAGTGACGGCAATCACCTTGCAATAGCAACGCAAGTTGCGTATATTATGATCCATGAAAGCAATCTTCGTCGAATTGCCTGCCTTTGCAAAGTATCGACCAGACTATCTGGATGACGAGGGATTCCGCGACTTGCAGAATTCTCTGATGGCAAACCCCGAAGCGGGGGATGTGATCGAGGGTACGGGAGGATTGAGGAAGCTTCGACAGGCCGACCCTCGTCGGGGCAAAGGCAAGCGAGGCGGCTTGCGTGTGATCTATTACTGGTGGGACGGAAAGCGGCAATTCTGGTTATTCACCCTGTATGACAAGGACGAGATGGATGACCTGAGCGTGAAGGAAAAGAAAGCGCTCAAGGGCATGCTGAAGCATGAATTGGAGGCTAGACGATGAAAAAGCGAAATCTGTTTGCCGAGATTGCCGAAGGGTTCGAGGCGCTGACCGAGGAGCGTGCCGGCAAGCTTACCTTGCGTACTCATGTGATCGATGCCAAGCCCGCTCCTGAAGTCACAGCCAACGAACTGCTGGCGCTCCGAGAGCGTTTGAACCTTTCACGCCCAGTTCTTGCCCACTACCTGCGTACCAATCCACGCACATTGGAGAACTGGGAGCAAGGCAGGGCAAAACCCAATGCTCAAGCGTCACTGCTGATTCGCCTGGTCGAGCGCTACCCGGACACGGTGGATCGCTTGGCTGCCGTGTAGCGTGATCCTGCCAATCACCTTCAAGGGTTTCTGACGCCACCGGAGCCAGTCCCGGCAGTGATGCGCGCAATCGCGTGCCATGACACGCTATCGTGTCTGAGCTATCGTGTCAGACCCAGAGTAGCCCCTGGATTACGAAACTGTTGTAACAATAATTCACTCTGGATTTGTCACACACTGCCCCCACAGGTCACTGGTCGAGAAAGCCCGCCAGACAAGGGTTTCGGGGCATCCACGATCGCTTGACACCGGTGTTTTCGATCGATATCGTTCGTTCTATTAACCGTGACGCGTAACGCATCGCGGCCAAAGTGGTAGCTGGCCACGCAAAACAAACAGCATTATGAGTGTCGTAACTGGGCAACTGGTTCGCCACATTTGACTTACGGCAGCCGACATCGGCGACCGTCGGATCGCAGGGCTCAAGAGAGTTCTCGTCCGTTCAGGCAGTGATAGCGGCTTCGTTCGTCCCTGAATTCCATGCGCTTACCGCTTCGGCGGTTTTTATTTTCCATCCTGGCCGTCAAAGAGACGGGACGCGATAGAAAAAGCTCGCACACCCAGATGCCATGGGCCTTTTGACGCATTGGCGGTCATCCTGCCACTGCACTAAAACCACAACTAAAACTCACGCCCAACGCTCAAGACAACGGGGGCCGCCGAATTTCGGTGACCAGCAGATCAGGCAATCTGCCATCCCCGCGATGAGAGTGAACCGGCGTTGAATGATTCCACACCGCACCGTCGGCCGTCATGCCGACAGCCATCCCCCCTCCGGGCGCAAGCCCTTCGCGATGGCGTGCGAGTGCAACTATGGGCGTGAGGCTCGCCCGCATCTATCCCTCATCCCGGTCGTGATCGACGACCAGCACTCCGCAGCGACCGGCTGAATCCGGTTCAACACTCACCAACAGGTGGCGGGGATCGGAGTGCGGCTGGACCTTGGTCCGTCAGGTGCGCCTGACCTGGCCGGGTCCAGTCATCGATCGTGGCCGGCATGGCCAGAACACTTATTGGCAAGGATTGGATATGAACAAATTCCCGACGCACCGCAACTTCGGCTACGGCAAACAACTCGACTGGGCCGGGCACCAGGCATTGCTCGATCTCTATGGCCGAGGTCATTACGCCACCGTCGCTACCCATACCGGACGCTGGACCCAATTTTGCGATTGGGCCAGAACGGAGCAGGGGATAAGGGATGTGCGACATATCGATCAGACGGTGATCGAGGCTTACGCCGGACATCTACAGGCGCGGGTGGCCGAAGAAACGTTAAGCGTGAGCTACGCCCAGAACCTGCTCTCGACAACGAACACAACGCTTGAGGCCTTGCGCGGCGACCAGGAGGTCCGCATCGCGTCGCCAGCAGCCGTGGTAGGGCGACGCTGCCTGGTTCGCACGGAAGCGCCCGCCGGCATGGACTGGCAGACCGTCGAAGCACTGGCTATCCGCCTCCGACGACTGAAATACAGTCAGGCCGCAGCAGTGGTCCTCCTGGCTCGAACTTTTGGCGTGCGTTTGCGCGAGGCCATTCTGGGTGATCTTCGCCTCTGGCGAAAACAGGCACGCGAACGAGGCGCCATCGACATACGTGAAGGCACCAAAGGAGGCCGAGGGAAAGAGGTCGAGCGCTGGGTGCCTGTCGGAGAGAAAGGTGTGGCTACCCTGGATCTGGCTATCAGGATCAGTGCCGAACTGGGTTGCGATCGCAATCTCCTGAAGCCTGACGAATCTTTCAACGGTCTGGTCAATAACGGCGAAATCCATCAGGCACGTCGACACCTGCAGGAGTTTGGAATCAAGGGGTATCACGAACTACGCGCCGCCTGGGCCTGCGAGCGGTATCTGCAGGAAGCCGGATGTCCGGCGCCGGTGATGCGGGGTGGCCAAATAGCGGATCACGACGTGGATGGCGAGGCGCGCCGGATCCTTGCCAAGGAACTGGGACATGGTCGCATTGACGTGGTGGCGGAATACATCGGGGCGCGGCCATGAGCATCGCCCTGTTGTTGAAGCGTGCCTTGCCGGGATCGAAGGCAAGCATCAACGGGCATATTGATCGGGGTGAGCGGATTGCGGCGGCGATTCGGGAGCGATTCCATCTCAGCGAGCCGCATCAGTGGCAGGTGAAGCATCTGCGTTGGATGTTAGAGAGATGGGCCGAGCCCTTATCTCCAAGCACCCGTTACGATTACTGGCGCACGGCACGGGCGCTGGCATCCGTGCTTGGGCGGTGGCCGGATTGGGAGCCCCATTTGCGCGGGGCATGGTGTCGGCGGGGAGTAGGGGGGCGGCCGGCGAAAATTGGTCGAGGCAAAGGGCAATAGGCCAAAGGGAATCGTGATCAGAGTTACTGGCAGTTTTGCGGCGGCACTGGAGCGTTTGCAACGTTCGGAATCAGATCAGCAATCAAGATCATCAGGAAATATTTCTTCAGCGGCCACATCAATCATCAGGACATGAACGAATCCCGGAAGTGCTTGCCATCCAACGCCAGCAGTGCGGGTGTCAGTGCCGTGCTCCGTGCGAGAGGCGGCTTTAGGGCTGCGTACCAGGCACTTCCACGATCGCTGGTAGCGAAATTGGAGGCCTTGGATGGTGGTCGGCAGTCGGCCAGTAAGCGACATTCGGGTCGTCCCTCCAATTTCCAGGTTTATTTTCCTTGGTTTCTCGGAAGCAGTCATTGAATCTGCGCCGTCAAGTTTTCTCCCCTGACGGGCTCCAATGCAGCGTCAGCGG
>Ga0194056_10000146_pt1 | contig 33552 bp, 24 predicted proteins | sample SepL4413m_MetaG_FD_155458 | JGI IMG/M metagenome (GOLD analysis project Ga0194056, IMG submission 155458) | Anoxic zone freshwater microbial communities from boreal shield lake in IISD Experimental Lakes Area, Ontario, Canada - Sep2016-L442-13m | ecosystem: Environmental > Aquatic > Freshwater... | reverse complement strand
GTTCATCCCCGCGTGTGCGGGGAATACGAACCGCCGCCGCACAGTAGCGTTTTAGCGGCCGGTTCATCCCCGCGTGTGCGGGGAATACATACACACCCCCCCACAGCGTACGATTCCAGACGGTTCATCCCCGCGTGTGCGGGGAATACGTCCTAGTTGGCCTGGCATGGCTTGCGACGGCCGGTTCATCCCCGCGTGTGCGGGGAATACCCAGTACGGCATTTGCGTCACCGCAGAGGAGGCGGTTCATCCCCGCGTGTGCGGGGAATACCCATGCACACACGGCTGGTGGCTCGCGGTAGGCGGTTCATCCCCGCGTGTGCGGGGAATACGCAACCGTCCTCGTAAATAAACACGTACCGCTCGGTTCATCCCCGCGTGTGCGGGGAATACCGCTGCGAACTCGTCAGCCGACGCAAGCATTTCGGTTCATCCCCGCGTGTGCGGGGAATACGCTCGTCTTTCTCGTCGATTACCCGCTGTTGCCGGTTCATCCCCGCGTGTGCGGGGAATACGTAAACGATTTCGCCGTTCATACCGTCCTCCCCGGTTCATCCCCGCGTGTGCGGGGAATACTCCTACCCCTGCGCCCACCCCCCGGCGAAACGCGGTTCATCCCCGCGTGTGCGGGGAATACGTGGAAAACGGACGGGTTTCAATGGATGCGACCGGTTCATCCCCGCGTGTGCGGGGAATACGTCAGCGCCGGACCCGTGGACTACCAGTATTCCGGTTCATCCCCGCGTGTGCGGGGAATACAGAGTATTGCGATAGAGCTAGATTGTCGATCGCGGTTCATCCCCGCGTGTGCGGGGAATACTGTATGATGTACCAGATTTGGAAAACCTAGACCGGTTCATCCCCGCGTGTGCGGGGAATACAACCACGGCTGAAATCGTGTAGGGAAAAACGGCGGTTCATCCCCGCGTGTGCGGGGAATACCAGGGCTGGACAACGGAATCCGACGTCCCGAACGGTTCATCCCCGCGTGTGCGGGGAATACTTTCACCCAGAGAGTTCCGAACCGCGACGTGACGGTTCATCCCCGCGTGTGCGGGGAATACCGCCGGGCGCGTGACAAGCTCGCGCAAGTCTTCGGTTCATCCCCGCGTGTGCGGGGAATACACGATCGCCTTGGACGTGACCTCCGTGGCTCGCGGTTCATCCCCGCGTGTGCGGGGAATACGAATCCGCCCATGCCCACATTGCCGCCGCCGTGGGTTCATCCCCGCGTGTGCGGGGAATACCGCTCCCTCAAAACCTACGCCGTCGCCGTCCTCGGTTCATCCCCGCGTGTGCGGGGAATACGAAGACGGCCACCACGGGGCCAGTTGTCGCCCCGGTTCATCCCCGCGTGTGCGGGGAATACGACCGGCGATTCAAAACCAGTTGAAGGAAAGGCGGTTCATCCCCGCGTGTGCGGGGAATACGGAATGTGTGGCACCGCAATAAACAACAACCCCGGTTCATCCCCGCGTGTGCGGGGAATACCGCGTCCGAGTCTTCCATGCCATGAAAGGCCACGGTTCATCCCCGCGTGTGCGGGGAATACAACGGCCAAGCTCCCCGCGATCCGGCGGAGCACGGTTCATCCCCGCGTGTGCGGGGAATACGGGGAATCGCGAAATACCGCGACCTGTCGCACCGGTTCATCCCCGCGTGTGCGGGGAATACCCGGGAGCGTGAGCATGGCGGAACCACGAGATCGGTTCATCCCCGCGTGTGCGGGGAATACTCGACGAACTGGACGCGGGGATCTACCAGAGACGGTTCATCCCCGCGTGTGCGGGGAATACTCTGGGGAGCGTTCCATGTTCCTCGGTTTCCGCGGTTCATCCCCGCGTGTGCGGGGAATACTCGCCGCCCCCAGGCACCTCCACCAGTACCTCCGGTTCATCCCCGCGTGTGCGGGGAATACTTACCCACTTCGCGGGGTTGTTCATGTAACCACGGTTCATCCCCGCGTGTGCGGGGAATACTTTCAGAAGATGGAATGGAATTCCTCCCCGTACGGTTCATCCCCGCGTGTGCGGGGAATACTTAGAGCAATTTTTGGATGAAAATTGCTACATCGGTTCATCCCCGCGTGTGCGGGGAATACAACCATTCCTGAAACTGCCGCCGGCCCCTATCCGGTTCATCCCCGCGTGTGCGGGGAATACAACCATTCGTTAAACTTCCTCCGCGCCCTATCCGGTTCATCCCCGCGTGTGCGGGGAATACGGCCAAGAACGTGGCGGCTTGCGATTCTAGCTCGGTTCATCCCCGCGTGTGCGGGGAATACGCATTTTAGAGCCATATGCGCATGAAAAAGACCGGTTCATCCCCGCGTGTGCGGGGAATACGCACCTTCTTTTGCCCTGAAGGGGTGGGATCACGGTTCATCCCCGCGTGTGCGGGGAATACGGAAGCGTAGAAGTTTTCCCACACAATGTACTCGGTTCATCCCCGCGTGTGCGGGGAATACATTGTGTTGTTTGTTTGTATGTTTCGATTGTACGGTTCATCCCCGCGTGTGCGGGGAATACGAACATCGGACAGCGTCGGACACTCCGGGAGACGGTTCATCCCCGCGTGTGCGGGGAATACCCCCTGATTATCCTGGTAGGGATGTAACACCGCGGTTCATCCCCGCGTGTGCGGGGAATACGATCACTCCGGCGGACTCTGGCGGCGGATGCTCGGTTCATCCCCGCGTGTGCGGGGAATACGCGCGCATGAAAAAGACCTTGCAAGTTTTAACCGGTTCATCCCCGCGTGTGCGGGGAATACTCCGACGACCTCGCCCCCCTCCTCGCGGTACACGGTTCATCCCCGCGTGTGCGGGGAATACCCCAGCAGTCGGGCGCGGCGGCTGGTTCGACGCGGTTCATCCCCGCGTGTGCGGGGAATACGCAACGCAATCGGCAATCTCTAATCCGGTTCGCGGTTCATCCCCGCGTGTGCGGGGAATACTCCGATAATCTCCCCCCCCTCCTCACGGTACACGGTTCATCCCCGCGTGTGCGGGGAATACTTGATCGTGGCACCCTTTCCGGGTTTCCATGTCGGTTCATCCCCGCGTGTGCGGGGAATACTTCGCGCGTTTTGGGACAAACCCAAACTCCTCCGGTTCATCCCCGCGTGTGCGGGGAATACGAATTGTTGATGAAACCGACCTGTTTTGTACGCGGTTCATCCCCGCGTGTGCGGGGAATACGACGCAGCCATATCGCCAAAACTGCTAACGGACGGTTCATCCCCGCGTGTGCGGGGAATACTCCGATAATCTCCCCCCCCGCCTCGCGGTACACGGTTCATCCCCGCGTGTGCGGGGAATACTTTGGGACAAACCCAAACTCCGCTAGGTAGCCCGGTTCATCCCCGCGTGTGCGGGGAATACTATCACCCTGATTTTTTCACGGCTAAAATGCACGGTTCATCCCCGCGTGTGCGGGGAATACTTCGTGAACACCACGCGAGCCGTATAAATGTCCGGTTCATCCCCGCGTGTGCGGGGAATACAATCGTGACAGATGGTTACACGACAGCCCCGGCGGTTCATCCCCGCGTGTGCGGGGAATACGGACCGAGGAATAAACCGACAAACCAAAAGACCGGTTCATCCCCGCGTGTGCGGGGAATACGCCGCGAATGCCTGTTTCCCTAGTTCAATCAGCGGTTCATCCCCGCGTGTGCGGGGAATACCCTGTGGGCAATCGCCGCAAAGCATCCGAGTTCGGTTCATCCCCGCGTGTGCGGGGAATACCCGAATTGCGCGCAGCTTCCGGGATAGTAACTCGGTTCATCCCCGCGTGTGCGGGGAATACTGGAAGACTACCACGAATTGACGGGGCTAGGGCGGTTCATCCCCGCGTGTGCGGGGAATACCCGACGCCCCAGGCAGAAACCTTACGGGCGATCGGTTCATCCCCGCGTGTGCGGGGAATACTGAAAGGAGTTCTTTGGCTGTTGACATAATAGCGGTTCATCCCCGCGTGTGCGGGGAATACGAGGAGGGGGGGGAGATTGTTGGAACACCCGACGGTTCATCCCCGCGTGTGCGGGGAATACCACGGAGTGGGACGATTGACCGATCGCGTGACCGGTTCATCCCCGCGTGTGCGGGGAATACAGCGGAAGCGTAAAAATTCTCCCACACAATCACGGTTCATCCCCGCGTGTGCGGGGAATACACGAATTGCGCGCAGTTTCTTGGAGAGCAATTCGGTTCATCCCCGCGTGTGCGGGGAATACTGCAAACCCTCTCGCCGGCAATTCGGGAGAGTCGGTTCATCCCCGCGTGTGCGGGGAATACCTAGCCTTTGCCGAACGAATAGCCCGCATTTTCGGTTCATCCCCGCGTGTGCGGGGAATACCCAGCGCTGGAAACTTTTCTCGATGAGAATTGCGGTTCATCCCCGCGTGTGCGGGGAATACAGAAAGATCAAGTACTGAACTCTCAGTATGCTCGGTTCATCCCCGCGTGTGCGGGGAATACAACTTTACAAGCAGGGGGCGGGAACACTGATTCGGTTCATCCCCGCGTGTGCGGGGAATACAGGCTCTTGCCTGTGGGGGGGCTTGCATTACCCGGTTCATCCCCGCGTGTGCGGGGAATACCCGTTTTTCGGCGGACTGTGACACTCCAAATTCGGTTCATCCCCGCGTGTGCGGGGAATACCCGGATCTGCTCGGCCTCGAACATGCGCGACCCGGTTCATCCCCGCGTGTGCGGGGAATACGACGGACGTGGCCATATCGTCGATTATGGAACCGGTTCATCCCCGCGTGTGCGGGGAATACGTCGCAAAAAATGAGAAAATCAACGAAAGAAACGGTTCATCCCCGCGTGTGCGGGGAATACTATCCAAGAGGGCGAACGGACATATAAAGACCCGGTTCATCCCCGCGTGTGCGGGGAATACGAACAAAACGCCATAACATCCGGTGATGTAATCGGTTCATCCCCGCGTGTGCGGGGAATACAAGGAGCGGCATGCGTCCTCCAAGCACAGCATCGGTTCATCCCCGCGTGTGCGGGGAATACTGGATACAGATGAAACGCGGTAAAGGGTCCAACGGTTCATCCCCGCGTGTGCGGGGAATACCTCCCCTTGAATCGTTTTCCATATCGAATGGACGGTTCATCCCCGCGTGTGCGGGGAATACACCGTTCTGCGTCACCAATGGGCGCCTGTGTACGGTTCATCCCCGCGTGTGCGGGGAATACGGTCTTACTGAGGTAAGCATGGCTGCGTCCTACGGTTCATCCCCGCGTGTGCGGGGAATACTACGCTACCCGCCGGCCTGTCTGGCTCGGCAGCGGTTCATCCCCGCGTGTGCGGGGAATACCCCGAGGCAGCGGCAATGATCCTCTGCTGCGACGGTTCATCCCCGCGTGTGCGGGGAATACTTGCTGGCTCGCTTTGCCCGCTCCTTCTTTTCCGGTTCATCCCCGCGTGTGCGGGGAATACCTTACGCATCCGTGCGGCCATCTTCTTTTCAACGGTTCATCCCCGCGTGTGCGGGGAATACTTATGCATTGGGGTTCTTAACTCCCGTTGATGCGGTTCATCCCCGCGTGTGCGGGGAATACTACTCTTGGTACGGCTGGCCCTGCAACAGAATCGGTTCATCCCCGCGTGTGCGGGGAATACTCTTCCTCGTAAAGCCTGACGTACCAATAAGTTCGGAGCTTCAAGAAAACCTACCAACGGTTTCCAGGCGTTTCAACGTCAGTTTTTACGATACGGCCAACGTCAGTTTTTGTGGCATTTTCATTGGCGGGCATGAAAGAACAGAGCTTCAGCCCGTCTAGCTCCACGGGGACACGACGATTGACCCCACAGGTATCAAAATCGATGCCCAGGTCATTCGGATTGGCCCAGACAAGCACGGCATTTCCTTCCCCAATCTCCTCCTTTACTACCGCCCATGTCCGTTCGCGGACTCTTTTTGAATAGTCGCCGACATAGACTCCAGCGCGGACCTCCAGAAAGAGCCGCGTCAAATACCCCCTCAATCGGGGAGGAGCATTTTCAAGAACGATGACCAGCATCTCCCGACTGCTCCTTGTTTGGAATGGCGATGGGCATGGCTTCCTCATGGGCCGCAGGGAGAGAAATACCTCCGGCCGCCAAAATCTCCTCGATCGTGGGAATGATTCGCTCCAGCAACTTGTGTTTACGGAAACTATTGCGGCAATAGAGCCGCGTTTCACGCTCTGGATTGCTCTTGTGCGCGGCCACGACCTTGAAGGCGATGCGAACGGAAGTCTCGAACTTGAAAAGATCGGCTATATCATAGACGAAGGACAAAGGCTTGCCGGTGTGCAGAAAGCCGATGGCCGGGGCATAGCCGGCCGCCAGAATGGCCGCCTCGCAAAGTCCGTACAGGCAGTGATTGGCGACGCTCAGGCAGCGGTTCACCACATCGCTGGCATCGAACTTATTGGGATCATACTCCCGCTTATCCCAGGGAACCCCATATTGCTGGGCCATGAGCTTGTACAGGGTTCGCACCCGCACCCCCTCGATACCGCGTAACTGGTCGATACTGCGGCGCGCTGGGGGGTCTTCCTGGAAGCGAAAGCGGTACATAGCTCGGACCACTTTGAGTCGGAGTTCATCATCCAGGGCGAGTTTGGCCTGATAGAGCAGGCGATCGGAGCGTGCGCCGCCCGGCTGGCCGGCGGAATAGAGCCGCACGCCGCCCTCACCGACCCACTGGATTAGGCAACCGACCTGAGCCGCCAGGGCGACGGCGTCGTGAGTAATGCGCGTGCCGGGTTCCAGGAAGAGGCAGGCCAAGCCGCCCACCGGGATATGCGTGCGGACACCATCCTTATCGACCAACACCAGCGCGCCGTCCTGGACTTCAACGCTGCCGCATTGCAGCCACACCATGCTGGTCCGCTCTTTCATCGGGATGGGGTTGGAATCGAGTCTCATGGCACAGGCACCACCGAAAGAAGTCCAAGTCCCATGGCCCTCCCGTGCCCCACGCCCATGTTAATCTCTTTGTCACATTCCCTCTTGCCGCCGCCCAAGAGAGTCAAGCGGAACTGCACAGGATCAATAACCGTGAGAATACCATCGTAAAGAACCGAGAAAACAGAGATGTTACTTCCGTCTCGCCGTGATCCGCGGAGCATTTGCTCTTGCGAAACTCGCACATCGATATGTTCCGGCACAGACTGCTCCAGTCCGAAGGAAGTGAGCTGCGGAAGTGCGAAACCATGCTGCTCTCGCCCTTTGCGTTCAATCCACGCTTCCTGTTCTTCAAGTTGAAACAATCCCAGACGCTTGCCCTGGCGGCTAACGCAGGGATTCGCGCGCAACCGAAAACGAAACTTCTGCCCAGTTTGGAGTGAGTCCAGTTTGAGCCGCGAGCTTAAATCAATGGCCGGGTCGGGAACCTGCGAAAACCATCCTTGAATTCCGATCCGCGACCAGTCAGGGAGCGACCGGCTTTGCACCAAAATGCGAGGGCAACCGTTAGAATCGGTTTCAGGCTCTAGCCGCCAAAGGAATTCGCCTTGCGGGCATTTGCGATCCGGCTCCGAAAAGGCGCGGCAAAGCGTGGAATGCAACTCATACGGATTAGCAAGGTCTCGGCGTACTTCCTTGCAACGCAGATTGAGATGAAATCTATGAAGGAACATTGGCGGCCTCCACGGGGAAGGGAATCCACTGCGAACAGATGAAACGCGCACCGAAAATCCGCTGGGCAAAGGACGACAGAGGCTGATCCATTTTGAGGGTTCCGCTTCCATCCTCGGATTCCCAGGAAACCAAGAGCTTCTCGGGCGACTCTTCCCATTTCCGCTGGGTTGCGATCCAAGGCCAGCGGATCAATATCTCTCGCAACGATGCGTCCTGGATGCCGCAGTCAATCCAAATAGTTTCGGAAGGCACATAGGACTTCCGGCCCAAAGACAACAACCAAACGGGATTTTGAAGACAAGCGTGGATTTTTTCCAAGAGCGGTCGGTCGTCGGCCTCAAGTCCGACTAGAAAGGCGGCATCTGCAAGATAATGGCGACACGAAACAACGCCATCCTTGGACGGTTTGCCGTCAGCCTTGATGATCGTGTCTTCCGTAGAACAACCTGCCGTTTGGTAATCTTGCTTGGGCGTACCTAGCCTATCATGCCGCACACCCATGCGCAGCCGCGTGAGAGGTTCCAAGTCAGTCCAGTTCTCGCGGTCGATCCCCATCGCAGCGGCAAGAAGGCCAACCACGCCTGACTTGCTGGGTTCCTTGCCGGTGTCGCGCTCGTTGAAACGGCTAGTCGTACCCCACGATTGCATGGGACCAACCAAGCGAAGTAAGAGAGTGGGCATGGGTCACTCCTTTACAGATAGCATGGTCTTGTCCAAAAGAACATTCAGGGATACCTCGGACTTACCAAAATCATCATGAACCTTTGCATCCGAGAGGTTTAGCACAAAGGTCGTGCCTTTGCCTTCATAGACCGTATTGAGCTTTATGGCCTTCTCCATCAGCCTGTCTGCCGATGTCTTGGTCAGCGACTCGTCTTTCCCGACGCGAACCGCCGTTTCAAAGGCGTTGGCTAGGTTGCGTGGGGCGGTGTTGCGGCGCACCGAGACGGCCACGAATTCAGGCGGATTGTGGGCGGCAAAGGTATTTTGCTTGCCAGTTGGCTCTGCTACCACAAAGCCTTCAAGAAAAGCACGCAGCCCTTTCTCTGCCAACTGCTTATCATTCTGGAGATTCTCGACCAGCTTTCCCCAATCCACCACGGCGTACCGGTAGAAACAAGCCGAATTGAATTCCACGGTGCCCATCATGTCGGCACCGGCAGAGTCTTCGGGTTTCAGATCGTCCACGGCCGTGTAGTAATCAAACTCGCGTTCAACGGAATGGGTCGAAAGGGCGTGGGCCACCTGACAAGCGGCGTTCTGATTCTTCTCGGGCATGTCGGCGAGCATCCGCCCAAAGAGTGCAAGGTCAACCGCCTTGCCGCCGTTGAAGATTGATTCGATCTTTTCTCGCACTTCTTTGGGAGCTTCGCCAGCAGTTGCTTTCTTGCTCTTGCCTTTCTCTTTGGCGTTTTCTGCGGCGGGGACAATGATGTCCCAGTACTGATGAATGGTTTCCGCCAATGCGTCAATCTCCTTCTGTCCGAGGAAAAGCAAGTATTGCGTTTTGCCTCCGTCTCCTGCTTTGAGTTTGACATAGGTTAAGGCGATTTCGGCCTTGGCCAAAACTTCCGTCTCCTCGTGCTTTCCGACAAGCCGATCAGCGATGGCCTTATACAAACGCTTGGTGCGAACGGCCAATTCGTCAGGCTGAAAAAAGCCCTCGTCCTTCTTTTGGACGAAGTTCTGCCGTACCGCCCGCTTGAGGCACTGACTGGATATGCGGGCGCGACGAGTGCCGCCGAATAAGGCGTCCTTGGGCGATCCGGTATCGTCACGATTCAGGTTCGACGGGGCAAAGTTTTGCAAAACGTGAATTTCGATCAGGGTTTTCATACGTTTTCTTCCTTATTAACGGTGGTTTCGTTTTCGTGATTCAGATTTCGATAAAAGTCACGCGCCCATTGGTTCTGAGTGCGCTTCTGGGTGTTATTCCAGTACAGAAGCCCCGTCAAGAGGGCTTCAAAGTCGAGTTTGCAGTCTTTAAGCAGAGCAACCATCTGCCGCAAGCGGTGGTGCAACTGGTCGGGATCGGCATCCAACAGAGTGATGAAACGGCGTTCGGTACTCGCGGATTTGCTATCCTCCTGGTACACCGCACAAGCTTTTCCAAGGGATATTGGCTCGCCACTGCGGTCTTTACGCCAGTGTGCGGCCCAGAGGCCAGCCACCAAATAGAGCATCTGCCGTCGCCAAGAATTATCCTCATTTTTCACAAACGGCTCCACGAATGGATAGGCCGCCGGGAAGTCGCCCGGGTCGAAGGCCAAGCTTCGCCGCAAGACGGCCCGCACCTTTGTGTCCTTCTCGTTCATTTTTTCCAACCATTCAATGAATCCGCTCATGTGTTCTCCTTGTTGAGACTTTTTTGGAAGTCAGCGATTGTCTTGTCCAGTTCTTTAATTCTTCTGGAAACGTGCCCTTCAGCTTTCACCAGGGAGCGGATGGCCCAGACATCGCCCATAAACACCGACGCCCGATGCCGTTCCCAGGAATCCTTGAGCGTGGCGCGCAGTTCCTGAATCCATTCCAGTTCGATTTCGTCGGGATCTTTCTCCAGCGTGTAGGCTTGCAGAATGGCATGAAATTTGGCTTCCAGAGTTGACCAATAGTAGGGAATGGAAGGCATCTGCGAAACGAAGGCTTTAATGTCCTTGTCTTCCAGTTTCCGGTTACCTCGACTGAGAAGATCGCGAGCGTAAGATTTACAAGCCAACCAGAGTGCTGTTTGGGTGTCTTCCGCAGCATCCAAAAAGCGACGAATATCGGAGCGAATGGACTTGTCGCCAGCCAAGGCTCCCGGCAAAGCAAACCGTTCCATACGCCAAAATTCCACATTGGCATTTGGTGGATCGTACCGAAGCCCCAGGACTAAAAGAGATTTCGGAAGATTCTCGGGTTTGTGATCAGCAAGTCGAATCGCATTCTGCATAGTTTGTGGGGCAAAACCATCTGCATCGGGAATCAAGGAGGCAAAGTCTCTCCAAGTCCCTCGATCTTCTCTGAACTGAACAGGCAGCATTCCCTTGGTCTTGTCTTGTTTGTACGACTGCATCGGATCAGCATCTTGTGAGGGATTTTCAAAACCATCTCCGGCAACGAAACGCATAACGGACACGCCCTCCGACGGTATTGCGTTGAGCAGAATCATGCGTGGCTGCCAAGTGAAAAGGTCGGAATATCCAGTTGAAATCCGCTTTGGATTAGCCAATGGCAACTTCTTAGGCTCACGTTCCCATAAGGCTGAATCTCCATACATCACATCCCGATTACGGTATGGGACAAGGCAGTAGCAAAGGGTCTCATGGAGGCTTTTTCCCAGTGGAATGCACATCATTGCGTTTGGTGATGGTGATGGGTAGTAACCTCTGCCACCGGCGATCGAAAAACATATCGTAGAGAACAGCCAACGAGTACATTCCTTTGGCTCTCTCTGACCTGGCTTCTTCGTGTCGGTGTGATCAAAGAGAACCTTATTTGATGTCGCGTTATATTCTGCGGTTAACTTTGTCCAGGGTTCAATTTCATCCGCCGGAACATTTGGATTCTGTGCGAACGGGTAGCTCTCATCGAACAGCCAAAACCGATCTTGCCACTTCTTCAGATAGTCCGTGATCTTGTCGCCCGGCAGCCCTGCTTTGAATAGTTCTTTGGCCTGGTCGATATCGGTTGGGCCTTCCAGAGCACGGTACAGCACCGCCAGCAAGAAGCGATGTAGCGATGCAACGACCAGGGGCGACGAGTCCTCGATGGCCGCGATTTCCTTCGCTCGCAGCAAAGTATCTCGGAGCCCCAGTTCGTCGCGGGTTCCGTCAGGGAATCGTACTGGTATCCATTTCTCGTCAATCAAGTTGAAACGGCTCATTCAGTCTCCTTTGCTTCATAGACCACTCCCAGGTCGTCATCCAGTCGCACCGTCGTATCTTCCACCAACCGCCCTGCCGTGTCAATCACCCAGGCATGACAATTTCGTAGCAGCGACGACTTTTTCCACCCCTCCGGCACGCCTAGTGCCCGAAGCTTTTTCACCACGCCCACTCGCGAAATGCTTAAAGCCCGCAGAAACCAGCGTTTAGCCTGGCTAATGTTCGGCTTGTGTTCTGGATTATAACAATCTTCTGGAAAGAGCGGGATCGCTATCACCGAGTCCTCGCCTAGCCGAGTCTTGGCCGCAAGAGATCGATGCACTCCGGGTTCGTCTTCATCGTAGAGAACAAAACGCGCCGGATCATTCCATGAAGCGTCCCCCGGCAAACCGAGAATTGCCATATTGGCCAGCCCCTTATTGGCAAACGTCTCGCCGTCTGCCTTCTCTTGTGCCTTCTCTAGTCGCTCTTTCAAGAACTCCGGGATTTCGACCTGTTCTTCGTAGACATCCTGCACCAGCTTGTCAATTTCGTCGGGCAGAGTCAATTCCCGCCGTGCGTGCAGCAAACACCAGGTCCGCAGGAGCAAGTCTCCGCGGTACACGCAATCCCACCACAAGGGCTTTCCGAACGACGGAGGCTCATCCCCTACCAGCCCGGCCACGAGCAGGCATGGTTCGGAAATAGGGCGTGGCTCGCGCTTATGCCGCCATAATCGTCCGGCGCGCTGGAGAACCAGATCAATGGGCGCAAGATCGGTCACGATGAGATCAAAGTCGAGGTCAAGGCTCTGTTCGGCCACTTGGGTAGCAATCAAGATTTTCCGGCCATTGCGTTTTCCTTCCTTATCGACAATGCCGAAAATAGCCAGGGCTTCGTCTTCTCGCTTTTGCCGTCGCTCGGCGGGGAAACGAGCATGGAACAGGAATACTTCCGTGCCGTCCGAAAGTCGCTTTCCCACCCGCTGGCCTTCGCGCAGCAAAGGTTCCCCATCAGGAAACAGCCGGTACAGATCCTGTGCTCGCTGCACGGTGTTCATGAGTGCTAGGCACATACCAGCGGGGCGTTTTCCCAACTCGGAGTAGATGGTGGGTAAATCCGGCGAGATTCCCTGCAAGCGGATGGTTTGGCGGCGCGTAGGATCCGCCTGAAAATGGGTCTGATCCACGACGCCTGGAGCGAAGACAGAAAGGCGCGGATATTCTGCCTCCACTTCAGGCATTTCCGCGCCAACTATCCTAGCCAGTTCGCGCCGGAACGAAGGCGACAAGGTGGCCGAAAGGAGCACTACGGACGATCCCATCGCCAGCAACCAGCCTAAAAGATGAGTCAGGAGTTTGCCCGTATAGGCATCGTAAGCATGAATTTCGTCAAAGACGACAACGCGGTTGGCTAATCCCCAGAGCCGCACGAATTGATGACGCACGGGAAGAATCGTCAGCAGGGCCTGATCCACCGTCCCGACACCGTATTCCGAAAGGAGCGCACGCTTTTTGTTGGTAAACCATTCACCGGCACGGATTTCACCGCCGGTTTCGGGGTCGTGAATGCCCGAAAGCTGCAAATCCTGAAAAATGTCGTTGAGAAGCGTTGCCCCATGCAGCAGTTGTAAGTCGAGGGATCGACCTGACCCTTGGCGGCGCAAGAACTCCAGTGTTCTCGCGAACATGGCATTTCCGGTGGCTTTGGTGGGTAAGGCCACATACAATCCACGATGACCGAAACGGCGTTGCAATTCCAAGTGTGCGGAGAATGCCGCTTCCGTCTTGCCTTCCCCCATCGGGCCTTCCACAAGGAGCATGCAGGGCGCAGAAACTTCCTGTACGGCCTTGGCAACCGCCTGCTGCAAGGGACGAGGAGCGAAATGAAAAGCCTCTTCAAATGGCATCGCTCTTAGCGAAAGTGGACAGCGTGGCTCCCAACCGATCGCATCCAATGCATGTTCGGCTTGCTCCCGTCGAAGCATGCACCACGCGTTCAGGTCATCGCAGTCCTCCGGCGTGCCATAAGAAAACCATTCTTCATTTGACCCGATCCAGTCGGTAAAACTCGTCAGGCCGGAAAGCAGCATAAAATCCGGGCCGGTGAGTTTTTTCTTGTCGGGGACTACCTGGGGGCTGAAAACCTCTCGAATGGCATTGAATAGACCAAGTCTAACAGCAGCCCAATCGTTGCCGCCCATGGCCTTGCGGTCGCCATCCAGGTAACTCAGGATGGTAGGACTGGCTCGTTCTCCATGATGGCATCCTACCGCATCGGCCGCAAGGTTAGCCAGTTCCTCCGGCCATTGCAGGTCCGTTAATATCGCAGCCAGAGCCACTTGACTGACAAAAGCGTGATTGATGTTTAATCTCACTCCCGGAGGTATTCGCAAGCTGCACTGTGACAACAGTGGCATTGCACCATCCCATTTGCATTGGAACCCCGGGCAGGCCTTTCCCAGGTCGTGGCAGGCGATCACCAAGAGAATCCACGGTCTGGCTTGCTCCCAAGGAAGACCGATAATCTCGGCCATGCGGTCACGGGTTTGCTTCGGTTCCCGCATTAGTACAACATCGGCAACAACGGCCACATCAAGGAGATGCAGAACCAGAGGATGCCACCCGACATCACCTTTCGCCGAAGTCTTGGCCCAGAGTTGTTTGAAAGAAGTCATTGACGCAACCATCCGTAAGCGGGTTAGAGAGAACGGTATTATTTTAGGTCCGAACCATCGAAATGCCTCTTTGTCGCCCCCCTAAAAGCGTAGTAGATTAAGCCTACCAAGCCAGCGACCTAAACGAAAGTAGCCCCCGTTCAATCAGCCGGAATTTCATTCATTTTTCAGAAGGTGCCCGTAGGGCGGTGCCGGATTTTTGGTTCGGCGAATTTGGGCAACCGGTAATGGCCTTGGCACACGCGCATTGCGATTGCCGCCACCGCCCCGGCCGAAACCCCACTACCCACGCTCGGCCGGCCCGATCACGACCCGCAGGTTTTCCGCCACCCGGTTCTCCGCCGCCTGGATCTCGCCACCGTGGGATCGGCCGCAGAAGATGGGTATGGCGAGGCCGCACAGATTCAGCTATATTCGGGGGCATGTATTTGGCGACTACATTTATCTGCTGAACGGTGTTCCATGGAGTGCAACCAACTGAAGAACCTCAAACAATGCACTTGCAGTTACGGCTCTTGCTCGCGTAAGGGGCTCTGCTGCCGATGGTAGAATGTGTGTCGAATCTGGAATTTCTCGGCAAACGCTGGCCGCCCGAAGTGACAGGAATACACAATAAGGCGGCACCCTTTTAAAGGATTTGATCGGAGCGCAACGCCTTGATCATAACCTTGCCAACTGCCAGCAGTGACGGCAACCCGTAGGGTGCGTGAAGCGAACCAACACCTGGGAAATGGTGCGTTGCGCACGGACTCAATACTTCGAGAACGTCTACCCTGAAATAGACCGGTTCGCGTAACGCACCATTTCGCGGGCATCCGTGCTCCACGCACCCTACGTCGAGCTAGCAATGACAGCAGTTGGCAAGGTTATGATCAAGGCCAGATCGCAAGATACGAGTGACATGAGAAGAATGGTAGGTATCCGGACCGCCAACCGTTGCATCCCCGGCGTGGCGCGGATAGAATTCGAGTCAGTCTGGTCTGCCCCTGATCTGGACGCACGACCTTGGCGCCCCAGCACACCGGGTCGGGGTTGGAAATTTACACATCGAGACACGCCAACGACCAGGAAGCCGTGAACACACAACCTATCGCAACTTATTCGGAGCGTCTGCTGGAAGTCCGCCGCGATTTCACGTTGTACAATGACCAGGTTGTCGTGCAGGCACGTTGGTTTCCCAATCGGAGGTTCGAGCACGTCGTGAAACTGGCCGCGCTCAAAGGTGAGTTCCAGGAAATCACGATCCGCTACCGCATGTATCGTTACGCGGGTTGGATCATGGCGACCGGCGCGCTGGCGTACGCCGCGTGCTACTACAATGCCCAGGACATGGTGCTGCAAGCAGTGGGCTATGTGGCCCTGGGCGTCACGATTTGTGGTGCCGTGTTTATGTCCCTGACCTACCCCAATCGTCGGATTCGTTTCGCGCGGTTCCGTACGCAAGCCGACCGGATAGGGCTAGACATCGGCAGTGCCGGGAACGACATCGCCACATTTGTGAAGTTCGTGCAGCAGGTTCGGCGCCAGATCTACCGATAATCAAACTTTCGCGATTCGATTTCAAAAACATTCAACAGGAAGCGAAAAGATGCGTGTGTTCACGATTGCGTCCCTCGCCATTGCCACCACGTTGGCCATGGCGACCGTCTCCGCCGCGGCAGACGGGTCGGCGGCGGAGAAGGAACCTGGGAATACAGACCGGTCAGCACCGGTTTGACGACGAATCAACCGGCATCGTCGGACGTATCGGCCAGGTGACGCGATTGCCGGGCGCGAGGGCCCCGAGCTTGTGCGTGGGTTGTGACTTCAGAGATATCCGAAAACCCTTTTTTCTCGCGGAGATATTTTTCCAGCAAACGGGCCAGTCGCTGCAATGCGATGCCGTGCGTGCTGCGCGTCTCGGTGTAAAGCCAGTCGCTGAACGCAAGGAATTCGCGAAACGGCGAACCGTTTTTCCAAATCAACGGTGCGGTTTCGACGAAGCGGCCGCTGTTGGCAATCAAATCCCAGTAGCGCGAGAACCGGCGGAGGCGTTGCATCGTGGCAAAGTCGAGATCGCGGTTCTGGAGAATCTCGTAAGGCGGATGTGGATCGTAAATCATCTGCCATTCGGCGGTATGGTGAGCAATGGGCGCGCCGCGAAGACGTTTCAGAATGCCGACTTGGATTTCGTGAGGCTGCAACGCGACGAGCCGGTCGAACCCGGCGGCAAAGCTGTCGAGCGATTCGCCGGGCAGGCCAACGATGAGGTCGGCGTGGATGTGGACGCCGGTGCGCGCGCGGAGCCAACGGAGATTCTCCTCGGCGTTCGCGTTGTTTTGGCGGCGGCTGATCCGTCGGGCGACTTCCTCGTTGAAGGTTTGGACGCCCACTTCAAATTGGAGCGAGGCGGGCGGGAATTGTTGGATGAGGACACGGAGCGATTCGGGAAGGCGGTCGGGAATCATCTCGAAATGGAGGAACAGCCCTGGTTGATAACGGTCGAGGAAGAACTGGAGGATCGCGTCGCTGGTTTTCAGGTCGAGGTTGAATGTGCGGTCGACGAATTTGAACTGGCGGTAGCCGCGGTCGAGAAGACGCTGCATGGCAGCGAGAAATCGGTCGAGCGGAAATTGACGGACCGTTTCGTCGAGGGCGGAGAGACAGAACTCGCATTCGTAAGGACAACCGCGCGAGGCTTCGATGTAAATGACGCGATGCGCAAGGTCGTCGTCGGTGTAGAAATCGTAAGGCAACGCGAGCGCGGCGAGGTCGGGAAGCGGAGGTCGGGGAGGCGGAGCGGGAGTAAAAGGAGAGGCAGATGAGGAAAGGAGTTGCCGGCAAAGCTGGGCGAAAGCAAGGTCGGCCTCGCCGGGGATGATGTGGTCAGCAAATCGCGAGATTTCTTGTTGGTCGGTTTCGTGGCTGATTTCGGGGCCGCCGAGAACAAGGATGAGGTCGGGACGGAGTTGTTTGAGAAGACGGACGAGGACGAGGGTCTGTGAAGCGTTCCAGACGTAGAGACCAAGGCCGAGAATGCGTGGATTGTTCCCCAGGATATTTTCAGCGATGTCGAGCGGGCGTTGGTTGATGTCGAATTCGAGAAGACGGGCACGCGGTTGAAGGTCGCCGAGGTTGGCGAAGAGGTAACGAAGACCAAAAGCGCAGTGCGCATACCGGGCATTGAGCGTGGCAAGGATAATGTCGGCCTTCGTAATGTGACTTTCCCAGATAGGTGAGCATGGGGGATGCCATGGCTCCAAACTTGCCTGGCACGGTTCGCGAACCGCTCCGCACGACGTCACCGTTTGAATAACGCCCTGAGAAGCGGTCCCGGCTAGTTCAGCATCGTCTCATATTACACCACACAACCAAGAAGATCAACGTGGTGCCTGCGGGAAAATACCGGCAGATTTCTCGCGGCCAGGATGACCGGTGAAATCAACCCGACAGCAGGCGATTATTTTTCGTCGTCCATTTGAAGCGTATTCCTGGTATAATAGCCACTGGATGCAGGACCGGATGCAGGACCGCAACATTCTTCGCGGGGCAAAGGGCGAGTTTCACCGCGATCCGCCGCAAAACCGACTCCAAAGGCGGACGGACTCTTACCCATGTTCCCAGGACAAACCAATACCTTCACTACGAATACCCCAAAGGCTGGACGCTATGAAATCAAAATCAATGAACCTGACTATCGCCGTGATGGCCCTGACGGCGACCCTTTGTTCCGGCGCGGAAACCAAGGAACAGCGCGACACCCGCATGGCGTGGTGGCGCGAGGCGCGTTTTGGGATGTTCATCCATTACGGTCCGGTGTCTCTCACCGGAAAGGAAATCAGTTGGTCGCGTGCCAATACGAATCCAAAATGCCCGAACAAAGGTCCGACGCCCGCCCTGGTTTACGACAACCTTTACAAAAAATTCAACCCAACCAAGTTCAACGCCGCCGATTGGACAGGCATCGCCAAAATGGCGGGCATGAAATACGTCGTACTGACCGCAAAGCATTGCGATGGCTTTTTGCTTTGGGATTCCAAAGTGGACCCCTACAACATCACCGCGACGCCGTTCAAGCGTGACCTCTGCGCGGAACTGGTGCAGGCGGTGCGCAAGGACGGCCTACGACTCGGCTGGTATTTCTCTCCGATGGATTGGCGCGACCCGGATTTTCGTACCGTCCGCAACGCCGCGTTCATTACCCGGATGCAGGGCCAGTTGAGCGAGTTGCTCACTAACTATGGGCAGGTTGATTTGCTATGGTTTGATCATGACGGGCACAAGGCGGTCTATGACCAGGCCGGCACCTATGCGCTGGTGAAGAAAGCCCAGCCACAAATCGTTATTGATAACCGGCTCGACCTCAGCACCGGCAACGAAAACACCGAGATGCTGACCCCGCAGGCCGACTACTACTCTCCAGAGCAGCGCATCGGCGGCTATGACGACCAGCGCCCGTGGGAAACCTGCATGACGCTCGGCACGCAGTGGTCATGGTTGCCCAAGGACACGATCAAATCAGCCGGTGAAGTTATCCGCATCCTTGCCTACACCGTTGGAGGCGATGGCAATTTGCTTCTCAACGTCGGCCCGATGCCGGACGGGCGCATCGAACCGCGCCAGGTGGAGGTGTTGAAACAGGTCGGCGCCTGGGTCGAGAAGAATGGTCAGAGCATTTATGGCACGCGCGGTGGGCCATTCAAGCCCGCGGACTATGGTGCCAGCACGCGGAAGGGCGATACCATCTATGTGCATATTGTGAAATGGCCGAATGGCCCAGTGAAGCTGCCTAACATTGCAGCAAAGATGGTCAAGGCGGAATTGCTCGAGGGCGGCAAGGCGGACGTTCGCCAGACGGAAAGCGGAATTGAGATCTTCGTTCCGCCCGCCCATCGCAATGCCGGCGACACGGTGGTCGCCCTGAAGTTCAATTCCGCCGTCATGAAGATTCCCGCGCTCAGCGTGCCGAAGAGCAAACATGCCTCGGCGGCCGACGCGCCGAGCGGTGTTCCGCCTGGGGAAAAATCATGATCCTCGCTCGACTGGAGCAAGCAGACCGTTACTTGGCTCTCCATTCTGATTTCCCAGCCGCAATCGCCTTCCTACGCAGTCAGTCGCTGTCCGACCTGCCCGAGGGACGGATTGAGATTACCGAAACCCTATACGCCCTGGTTTTCCGGTCGCCGACACGCCAGCGATCCGAGGCCCGCCTGGAAGCACATCGCAAGTACATCGACATCCAATTCGTGATCTCAGGCGTCGAGGAAATGGGCTGGAGTCCGCGCAGCCGCTGCCAACGGCCACACGATCAGTACGATGCCGAGCAGGACATCGAGTTCTTTGGCGACACGCCCGACAGCTACGTCACCGTGTTGCCGAGTGAATTTGTGGTTTTCTTCCCAGACGACGCCCATGCACCTCTGATCGGCACGGGCGAGGTCCGCAAGATTGTCGTTAAGGTGCCGATGTAACGGTGGTGGCAGCCAGTGGAAATCAGCCATTGCAAAGGCCACTCGCTGGCCCGACCACATGGAGAATTTCCTACAGTGCGAATGAAAATCGGCATCAATGTTCGGAATGCGATTTCGTGGTTTTCGCAGTCTCTTATCTCCGGTGAATGGAAGAATTGGGGTGGCAAGCCAGAACCTCCGTTTGGTGATGAGGAACTGGGGATTGGATAATGGCAGACAGAGCGTCGATCCATCCAGAGACTTTGGCATGGGTGTCAGTTCGACGTGAACGATTTCGTGGAGCCCATATCGTTGCGATTGTGGTTCAATGCGGTAGAATCAGTGCCACGGACTTGCGTTCCAGTCGTTATCGGGGGGTGATGCAATGCCCATTGACGTTATCGAATCCAATCACTTCGAGCTGCTTTGGCAACGCTTTGAGCAAACTTTAGACATGCCGCTGGCGTCGCCCTTGGCTTGTGAGCTTGTCGCAGTTCCAGCCACCGGGTGGGAAAGCTACTTTAACCGAAGACTGGCGACTCGGCGCGGTTGTTGGGCGCAATACCGGTTTACTTCATTTAGCGGGTGGATGAACTCCACGTTTCATGAGGTGCTGCCGGCCGAAAATTGCGCGGTTCGGGATCCCGACGCGCTAACCTGGGCCGTGGCGAGCAAATTGCCGGGCTTGCTTGAGGACCATGCCTTCACCGCGGTGCGGAATTACCTGGGAGCGGATCTCAGCGCCATCGAGCCGCAGCGACTGATCGACTTGGCTCGCCGCATCGCAGGGCTGTTCGACCAGTACTTGCTTTACCGGCCCGATCTCATCGATGCCTGGAATCGCGGTGTTGATTGGCCCGAAACAGGAACTGCCAAGCAGCCACACGCAACCTGGCAGCGCAAGCTATGGGAGAGCATTCGCCAGACGTGTCCGACGCAATCCGTCTCGGCAATGATACGAGATCTTGCCCAAAACCTCTCGGGGAATGATCCCCGCTTGCCCGAACGGGTCAGTGTTTGGATCTGTGGAGGAGTGCCGCCGGCACATCTGGAATTCCTGGACATTGTGGGACGGCATACGCAAATCGCCCTGTATGTACTCTCTCCCTCGAATGCGTTCGGTACGGATCAAGGCACCCAACGGCGACTTTTCCGTCAACTGCGGGAAGGTGGGGGCTTGCTGAGGGAGTTTTGCGAAGCCAACCACTTGGCCCCGCTGTGGGAGTCGATGGGCGAACTGTCGCGCCAACGGCAGTTGCTGATGGCTGAGTACCAGGAAGAGCCGTGGCGGTATCACGAGCCGCAAAACTCGCCGGATGCTCAAGAAACGCTCCTGGCAAGCCTGCAACAGGGCATCAGACAGGCACGTGTGCCAGTTCCGTCAGCCTTGCAGGCGGACGCGAGCCTGCGAATCCACAGTTGCCATAGTGCGATTCGTGAGGTCGAAGTCCTTCGTGAGCAGCTCCGCGATGCGTTCGAGTCCGACCCACATCTCCAGCCCGAGGATGTGGCGGTACTCTGTCCGGACATCGAAACCTACGCGCCTTTGGTACATGCCGTGTTCGGACTGTCGGACCCAAGCCAAGCGGGCCACATCCCCTACCATATTGCAGGCCGTTCACCGCGCCGAACTCGCCCGATCGTCGAAGCATATTTCCGTCTGCTGGATGTATTGCAGGGACGCCTTGGGGCCAGCGAGGTTCTGGACCTGCTCAATGTGGCGGCCGTCGGGGAAGCAGCAAACCTGAACACCGAGGAAATCGAGTCGATTACCGATTGGGTTACGGAAAGCGGAATCCGCTGGGGAGCCGACACCAAGGACCGCGAGGCGGAATCGCTCCCTTCGACCGATCTGCACACATGGCAGTTTGGGCTCGATAGATTGCTTCTCGGCTACGCAATGCCTCCAGGCGGCGGGCAACTCGTGGGCGAAGTCCTTGCCCTGGATCGGGTTGAAGGACTCAAAGGGGACGTTCTGGGCAAGTTGTGGGCATTCTTCGGCCGGCTGCGCGCGTGGCGTAGTCGCTTAAAGGACGCCCGCCCGCTTTCCGACTGGCGAGAACCGCTCTGCCAACTGGCCGAAGAAATGCTGGCCTCCCAGCAGGATGAAGGCGGAGAACAGCGGATTTTCGAGGCTGCTGACCGGTTGGTGAAACTGAGCGGAGAGAATGGCTTTGATACCCCGCTGCCGTTCTCGGTCGTAGTGCGAGAGCTAACCCAGCAGGTTGACCAGATGGCTGGCGGCTGGGCGTTTCGACTGGGCGGAATGACGGTTTGCGAGATCACGGCCATGCGCAGCTTGCCATTTAAGGTGGTGGCACTGCTGGGACTCAACGATGGTATTTTCCCGCGAGTCGATAGGCCCGTGGGATTCGACCTGATGGCAAACTATCCCCAGCTAGGCGATCGCAGCCTCCGCTTCGAGGACAAACGCTTGTTTTTGGAAGCGATGCTCTCCGCGCAATCGCGGCTGGTGATCACGTACCAGGGGCAGAACCTTCAAGACCAGCGGCATCGGCCACCATCGGTTTCCGTGGAGGAATTATTGGACGTCATCGAACAGAGCAGCATTGATTCGCAAGTCCTAAGAAAAGCCCTCGTCGTGCGTCATCCCTTGCAAGTATTCAGCCCCAACTACTTCAACGACGGAGACGCGAGGCTGTTCAGCTATGAAAAAAGCTACTTGAAGGCGGCCGAGGCGATCTTGGGCGGGGCAGAAGACATGCCGGTATTTGCTCCCGGCCCACTGCCCGAGGAAGACGACCTCCAGCAGGTACGGGTTACCGATCTGCGCAAGGTCATGGAAAGCCCTTGGGAGCTTTTTCTGCAACGTCTCGGCATCTACCTCCCGGACTCTACGGAAGCTGCCGATGATCGGGAACCGCTGCTTCTGAACGCCCTGGAACAGTGGCAACTCGGTGACCACTGGCTCGAACAGCGGCTGGCCGGTGAATCGGAAGATCAGCTTGGCCGGCGGTTATCCCGTTCTGGGCAATTGCCGGGTGGCAGCTTGGGGCAGGCTACGCTCGGCAAAGTGAGGCGGCAGGCGGAAGTAGTCTTAAAAAATGCCCAAGATTTGGGCATCGCGGCTACCGAGGTCTCCCTTCCGATTCGTTTGGAAGTGGACGGTATGGTGTTGATCGGCCGCGTCGAGGGCTTCACGCCGTCCGGCCTACAGCGGGCAACCTACTCCAAAATCGCCATGAAGCGAGTTCCGAGGCTTTGGCTAGACCATCTCCTCGCGACGGCCATGTCTGGGAAATCGTTAGGCCCATCCGTTCTGGTCGGCCGCGGTGCCAAGGATTCAAAGATCACCCTAGCGCCAGTTACGCCCGAAACTGCACTGGGCGAATTGCGCAAACTGGTCCAACTCTACCGAATCAGCCGCCGCGTGCCTTTGCCATTTTTCCCGGAGTCTGTCGGAAAGGCTATCGAGACCCTGCGCAGGGAGGGACTAGACCATGACGATCCCTCGGCTGTCCAGGATCTCCTGTTTGAAGCGGAACGGCAATACGAATATCAGCATATCGGTGTTGCTGCGGCAGATCGCCCATCCGTACGTGCAGCCTTTGCGGGACGCGAGCCCTTCGACATGAAATGTTCCGAAGTGCCGGGCCTTGAACACGAGGGCGACTGCACGCTGTTTGTTTACCTGATCCGGACGATCTGCGAACCGATGGTTGACTACCTTTTGCAAGGAGCCGAAAATAAGTTGACTAATTTGGCAGGACGGTCTTCCGAGGCCGTCCGCATATCGACGGGCTTGGAAGCCCATCCTACGTGACGATTTTCGCAACTTATTCTTTTACGGCTCGTAAGGCCAAGTCATGGAAAGTGCGAACATGAGTGGAAATCATGAAGACTTTGACCCGCTGGGCATGCCCTTGGCCGGCGTGCATAGTATCGCAGCCAGCGCAGGGACTGGAAAAACCTACGCCATCACAACGCTCTACGTGCGGTATCTCCTGGAAACGGACTGTCGCGTTGAAGACATCCTTGTTACGACTTTCACGGAAGCGGCCACGGCCGAGCTGAGGGAACGGCTCCGCAAGCGGTTGCACGATACGCTTGAACTGATGCGGCAGTGCAACTCACAGGAACAGGCCGCGCAACGGGCAGAGGCCGGATTGGCCGATGAAATGCTTGTTCGCCTGCTTTCCCAGGTGGGAGCGTGGGATTCTCGCACCGCATCGCGGGTTCGGGATCGTCTCAAGGAGGCCATCCTCAGCTTCGACCATGCGCCGGTGTTCACCATCCACGGTTTCTGCAACCGCACCCTACAGGAATTGGTATTCGAGACCCTCAGCCGGTTCGACGTCGAGTTAATGGCATCTTTGCAGGCGCTGATCGAGGAAGCGGTTGCCGACTTTGTCGCCCAGTGGTGGACGCCCGATAAGTCAGCTATTGCCCGGTGGCTCCCCCTCAACGACAGCCTATGGAACCTGTTTCACGAGGTCAGTAAATTGGCGGTGGGGAATCCAGCCTTTGCGGTCGTGCCGGGCCACGGCAACCTTGAGGAACTTCTGAATTCGCCGCTCTTGAATGATTTTGATAACGCTGCGGCAAGTTTGGCAACTTCCTGGGAGGCGAACAAGGAGACCGCCTACAAACTCGTTTTCAAGGCTCGCGACAACGATTGGCTTAGTAAGACCACCCATGGGAAGCCGGGCCAGTTGGAGCAGGCGATCAACTTTGTCGACGCAATCGTCGCAGAACCGTCGCCGGAATTGTTCACGGTAAAGAACGGGGATGTTGAACCGGCGCAGCGGCGGCTGAGTCAAAGTTCGCTGGAACGAGGGACCAAGAAAGCCCATCAGGCCAACGTGCCCCGCCACGAGGTCTTTCAATTGTGGGAGGTATTGGTGAAGCTGGCGATCGAGATCGGCGAGCATCGCGCCAAGATCCAAGCACCTCTGCTTTCGAGAGTCGCCCATGCCGTGGGTGAGCAGGTTGGTCAACGCAAGCGGCAACTCGGCGTGATGAGCTTCAGCGATCTGCTCCACCAGGTCGATGTTGCCCTGGGCGGTTCCCAGGGTGGGCTGCTGCTTGAGAGGCTTCGCGAACGCTATCGCGTGGCCCTGGTGGATGAGTTCCAGGATACCGATCCCATCCAGTACCGCATCTTTCGCAAAATCTTCCAGGAAGCAACCGCAAACAGCGATAGCGATTTACGGGCGTTCGTAATGATCGGCGACCCCAAGCAGTCGATCTACCGCTTCCGCAGTGCCGATATCCACAGCTACCTCCGTGCTTCAGACGCCACGCCGGCCGAACACCGGCACTCGATGGGAACAAACTGGCGATCCGACCGGTCTCTTGTGCAAGCCGTCCAGGAGGTGTTCGCGTCCGTTGAGAACCCATTCCTCAATGAGAAGATCCAGTTGACTGGTGTGGAAGCTCACAATCCAGACCGGCTCATCGGTGGGCCAGCCCTGGAGATCACGTTCGTGCCCCGGCACGCGCAGGCCAATGAGGACAAGGCGGCCAATCAGCCCCTGGCACTGAAGCAGATTATCCCCCAGGTCGCGGCCGACATCGCAGCCCAACTGAACGACCCGCCGCGAATCGTTACCGCCGAAAACGAAGAACGGGCAATCGTTCCGGGCGATTTGGCCGTACTCTGTCGCACGGGAAGGCAGTTGCGTCTGATCCAGGAAGAACTTGCTCGTCGCGGGGTGCCGGCCGTGCTGCAAACGGATGAATCGATCTTCGATACCTCGGAAGCCGAGGCGGTGTGCCATATCCTGCGTGCCTTACTAAATCCAGGTAACTTGACGCTCCTGGCCAATGCCCTGGTGACACCCTTGGTGGGGCTGACGGCCAGCGGAATGGAGCAACTTCGGGGCAGCGAGCGGGAATTGTCACAGTGGGGCGAACGGTTCTACGCATGGCGGGATCTCTGGCGGGATCGCGGGTTCATTGCGTTCTGGCGGCGATTGCTCGACGAACTCGAAGCTTTGCCTCGACTGGCAGGTCGCATTACCGGGGAGCGCCAGGTGACTAATTATCTCCACCTGGGGGAACTGCTCCACGACCAATGCGTTACGGCGCATGCCGGCCCAGAACACCTGCTGCGATGGCTCGAAAAGCAGATCACGCACGAGAAGTGGCGAGATGATAATGAAACCCAGTTGCGTCTGGAGACCGATGCTGCTGCCGTTCAACTCTGCTCGATCCATAAGTCCAAGGGTCTGGAATATCCCATCGTCTACTGCCCGACCTTATGGCAAATCTACGGCGGCCCCAAGAGTCCTATTGTCCTGGCACGGTTTGACGCGCAGGGTAGCCCGCTGGAACTGCCGGAGATCGACGTGGGTTCGGATGCGTTCGACCTCCGCATGGAACAGGACAAGTCCGAAAGCCAGGCAGAAAACCGACGGTTGCTTTACGTGACGCTGACCCGTGCCAAGCACCAATGCCGAATCTACTGGACGGCGGCAGCCAACGCTGGCGATTCGGCCTTGGGGCAGATCATGTTTGGTCAGCTCGGTGGCTCTGAAACCGACGAGGTTCTCGAAGCGAAGATCCGGGGTTGGGCAAAAGAGTTAGGCACCGATCGTGTCGAAGTGCGCGGGGCGGATGCGGTTCGGGCATGCCCAGACCCAGGGATGTTCCGTCCATCCAGCGGCGATCAGGCAACACTTGCCAGCCGTCAGGTCAGACGCCCAAGACTGCCAGCCCTGGAACAGACGAGTTTTAGTTCCCTTGCCCGGACGGCTGCCCAAAGCGGCGAGTTGGCGATTGCAGACCGGGACGATGTTTCGAGTGCAGTAACTTCCGAGATCGAGACGGATCAAGTCGTGATCATCGCCGACCGGAAAGTCCCGCTGGCAGAGATGCCCGGCGGCTGCAAAGTGGGCGAGGTCGTACATGGTGTCCTGGAGGAGTTGGTGAAAAATGGCAAACTGTACGGCTCGGACCATTTGACCGTGCAGGTCATGGCGGCCGAACTGCTGGAATCACAACTACCTCGTGCCCGCTTGGAACCCTGCTGGAAAGATCCCTTGGCCCAGGTTCTGGCGGACTGTCTTTGTGGCCCGCTCGCCACCGATGGGGAAGCCTGCCGGTTGGCCGATGTTCCGCCTCGCGATCTGACCTGCGAAATGCCATTTTTGCTTAGCGTGGCCGGCCGCGATCATGACATCAATCTGGCAAGGATCGGGGATGCATTTTTGCTCTCCGATTGCCCATTGGTTCGCGGGTATGGAAAACGCATCCAGCGGATTCAACGGCGGCGGTTCCGCGGCTTCCTGGCGGGATTTATTGATCTGGTATTCAAGTGGCACGGACGGTGGTATCTGCTGGACTACAAGACCAATCAGCTTGGCCCGATGATGTCCGACTACGCCCCTGCACGACTCGGCCGTGAAATGGTCGAACACGATTACCAGTTGCAGGCCCACCTTTATGTCGTGGCGGTCGATCGACTCTTGCAGCAGCGCGTGCCAGATTACCGATACGAACGAGATTTCGGAGGAGTTGTCTACTTATTCCTGCGTGGGCTGGATGCAACAGGCGAAACAGGATGCGGGGTCTACTTTCACCGCCCTGCTGAAGCCGTAATCACCGCTATGTCCAACGCGCTCAGCGGACAGTTTAGCGGGAATCCTGGGGAGGATGTGGCATGATGGTCAACCTGGAAAGGCTCGTCAAAGAGGGTGTCTTGGCCCCGATCCATCAGGCGTTTGCCGAAATGATCGGCCGCCTCGACGGTACCGATACGGTCACTGGCAGAGGGGACGTGGTTCTTGCGGCGGCACTGGTGAGCGACCAGTTGGCCCGGGGGCACGTCTGCCTCGATCTGGCCCGTGTCGGGGACATTACCTTTGCTGTGCGTGGTGCCAGAGAAGAATATGTCACTTACGACGACTGGCCTCTCCTGGGCGACTGGATCGCAAGGCTCGAAGCGAGTCCGATGGTAACCATGAGGGCCTCACGCGATGAGGCGGAGAAACTCGATCGGCCTCTCGTGCTTGATTCGGCCAAACAGAGGCTCTATCTTGCGCGTTATTGGCATTTTCAGCAGCGACTGGCCAAGAACCTCATCGACCGGCTGGCGCTGCAACCCTTGGAGACGAACGAAGATAAACTCGCGGCGGACATTCAACGGCTATTTCCCGACCGGAATACGCCGGCGGGATTCGACCAATGTGTTGCCGTCGCCAATGCCGTGGACCAGCGGTTGAGCGTGATCACCGGCGGGCCGGGCACGGGCAAGACTACCACGGTCGCCAAGCTTCTAGCTTTGCGGCTTCTGCAACTGCCGGCCGACGCAACCCTTTCCCCGCTCAAGGTGCTGCTCATGGCACCGACCGGCAAAGCGGCGCAACGGCTCAACGAGTCGCTCGGCAGGGCTACCCGGCAATTACCGGTCGAGGAGTCGATTCGCGAGGCACTCGATAAGATTCGGGCCGGCACCCTCCACCGTATTCTGGAATGGACTCCCCTTCCACCCGAACGCGGCGGCCCATTCCGGCGTAACCGCGAATTCCCGCTCGACGCGGATGTGGTCATCGTTGACGAGGCATCCATGGTGGACATCGGCCTGATGGGGCGATTCTTCGATGCCGTAAAGCCCGATACCCAAGTTATCCTTATCGGGGACCGCGACCAGCTCGCATCGATCGAGGCGGGTGGGGTACTCAGTGATCTTTGTGGCGGACCGACTTCGGCCGGCCTGCACCACCTGACACAACCCCGCCGCAGTACCATCGAGCAGCGGACTGGATTGGACTTGCCGTCCATCGGTTCAGCCACGGGCCACTGCCTTGCTAACAGCATTGTAAATCTGCAATACAGCCATCGCTTTGCCCCGTCGAGCGGTCTGGGGAGGCTTGCGGCCAACATTCGCAGGGGTGATGCCGATGCGGTATGCAACGAGTTGCGTGCGGAAAATCCTGGGCAGATCTCTTGGATCGAGTCCTCGGACGCCGGCAAGACTCTGACCCGGCTTGTCGATCTGGCCGTTAAATACTACTCGGAATACCTCTCGCTGCTCGCTTCCTCGCCCACGGGGTCGGTAGCGATCCTCAGGGCGATGAATCGTTTCCGCGTCCTCTGTGCCCATCGAGAAGGTCGCTGGGGAGAATCGAATCTCAACCGGCTGATTGCTCAACGGCTCGAAGACGAAGGTCTGCTCCAGGTTCGCCGCGGCCCCTACCTTGGTCAACCGGTGATGGTGACGCGAAATGACTACCGCCAGCAATTGTTCAACGGCGACGTGGGAATTGTCGTGCAGGACAGCACGAGTAATGGTCTGGCCGTCCTGTTTGAAGAGCCTGCTGCCGAGGGGGGCTGTCGGCTTGTCCCCGCGGCTCTTGTTCCAGAAATGAAAACCTGCTTCGCACTGACAATTCACAAGTGCCAAGGGTCGGAATATCACCGAGTAATGGTCGTATTGCCCGATCGGAACTCTCCGATCCTCACGCGGGAGCTTCTCTACACCGCCGTAACTCGGGTCAGTGACGAAATCGACTCCGAAACGGGCAATCGCTGCTCGGGCACCCTCTATCTGTCGGCCACCGAAACGGTCGTGCGGCAAACGATCGAACGCCAAATTCGCCGCACGAGTGGCCTGCGCGACGCGATTGAGGCACTGAACGAAAAAGACAAGACAACGGAATAAATTCCGCTCTGCCTAAGATCGATTCTGACGGCTTGCTCCTGGGTGGCAACATCGTAGTTCCCCTGTTGACTGCACGGGAATTCGTCAGTATCTTGGAATAATAGAGTGGTGGAAGTTCGCGGTATTGATTGTGTGAAAAAAACATGTGTGGGCGATGGGCGAAGGCTCGGCACGCGATGTCGAACGGTCCATTCTCGATGGGAGGCAGTGTATGAATACCAACCTTTCTCCGGAAAACGAGTCGTTTATCCAGGAATCTGTTGCGGCGGGGGTTTTCTCCGACAGGGAACATGCTTTGGACGAAGCTGTCGGCCTCTTGAAGAGCCGACAAAGAGTTCTCGCGCATATTGATGAGGGCACGCGGCAATTGCGCGAAGGGAATTTCGTTGAATTCGACCAAGACGGCTTGCGCAATTTCTTCGATGAGATCCAAGCAAGTGGACGAAGACGATACGAAGAGAGCCTGAAACGCTCATGACCCAGTATCGTCTCAGCCGACTTGCCGTGGCCGATCTGGAAGGGATTTGGGATTATCTGGCTATCGCTCGCGGCAACCCAGACGCCGCGTTCAAGCAATTGGAATCGCTCTATAGCCGATTCAGCTTACTTGCCGAATCACAATTCTTAGGAGAGCAACGTAACGACTTGCGTCCCGGATTACGCATCTTTTCCGTCGATCAGTTCGTTGTTTTCTACTATGTGATTCCCGACGGGATTGAGGTCGCGGGCGTGTTGCATGGCTCGCGAGATATAGAAGGTTTGTTTCGACGCGGCGAGAGATGACTTAGGCAACCACGCGGACAAGAACTCACCCGGTTGGTATGAAGGTTCAACCACCTGGGGGCTAGAGAAAGCCGGAAACGCCTTTGAAGTGCGGCGATTCATCGCCGCTTTTCTTGAATTAGTAGGTCAGGCTTTCCAGCCTGACATGTCCGGTTCACAGCCCGTTCACAGTCCGTCAGGCTGGAAAGCCTGACCTACGGCACCTTGGCAGGAGCCAAATTCCAGAAACTCCCAAAATACTTGGACCCACGGTTGTCCGTCCGGCCCTATATACTTCCTTTGAAAGGCCCGACTACCGGGCTGGATGACTTCTTTCACTCGTACTTGAGGAGATTTACCATGTCGGATTCGATGAACTGGGATGCTTGGCAACAGTCCGTAACCCTGTTGCAGATTGAGCAGAGTATCGTTGACCTTCAGAGGATACAGCAGGGACTGCCCACGCAGTCGCAACAAATAGCCAATCAGCAGCGGTTGGTTCAGGAACAGGCAGCGGCCGCAGCCGCACCCACGGTCCCAATGGGCTGCGGAAAGTTTGCAGGGTTGCCTGTGGGCTGCGGAAAGTTTTTCGGGTTGTATTCGTAAGTTCGGGCGCTGCTTGCCGACTCCGGCTACGAACCACACCCGATTAGGAAAAGATAGGGAGGTAAAAGAATGATTCCAGAACTGCCACGGCAACCGATGCCCGACTGGCTTGCAGCGGCAACGGACCCTTTGGGAAATTTACCCATCCGACGACTGCTTGCCGATTCCGTTTACTACCCGTCGTGCAGTTTCGATGGGCAGCCGATCAAGTATTTGGGCGGCAATTTTCACAGTTTCGTCTACGTCGATTACGGTGTCGAACGTGCGGAGATGATCGATCAACTGAGCAACTTTCGGGGATATCGCGTTTTGGCGTATCGGGATGTCACTCCACACGAACTGACTCCCCATGGTTGGACGCCCATCCACCCAACCCGGGCTGATGGCGATCCCAACTTACACAGGGGTTGGATCAAATCGCCTTTTGGGGTGTGGGCCATACTCGAACGAACGAACGACTAGCCATTGCATGGCCCAAATCGTTTCCTGACGAGCGATCAGATCATCGCCGGTAACCAGATCAGCCCACTGTCAGCGGGCGCCGAAAACCAGCCATCTATGAGCGCTTGAAAACCAGCCATCCTGAGAAGGAAGGGGTTTTCCGGGTAGGATCTTCAGTTTTGAATACTGGAGGAGATCTTACATGGCGAACCAGCTCACGATGGCGGATATACAAGCGATCTTAACTTTACACAAGAGGGGGTGGCGGAATCGTCGCATTGCCCGGGAGTTGAACATTGACCGTGAGACGGTCGCAAAGTACATCCGGGCATCGGCTTGCGTTCCAAAACCAGCCACAGCGCCCATCGGCTCGGCGATAACGGGCGAGGGGGTGACTGAAGGGCCAGAAAGGCTTTTAGTAACCTTGGATTCCAATGAGGAGAGGGGGATCGTGGTGAGCCCGGCCTCATTCCTCACGGAGGTGGCGGCCGGTGATTCAAAACCAGCCAAAGCGCCCATCGGCTCGGAGCCGTCAGAACCGGCCGAAGCGCCCATCGGGTCGGAGACGTTCTTGGACCCCGATCTGACCCAAGCATTCCTCGGAGTGGCAGGACCAGACCACATCTTGGCGGGGTCTATTTCCTCGGAGAAGGAGTGTGGTCGAAGTGCCTGCGAGCCCTATCGGCAGGTGATCCTGGAGAAGTTGGAACAGGGCCTCTCGGCCCAGCGAATCTATCAGGATTTGGTCGGCGACGGGTTCGACCACGAGTACCACAGCGTACGGCGTTTTGTGGCCAAGTTGCAGAGAACCAGTCCCCTGCCTTTCCGTCGCATGGAGTCCGCCTCGGGCGAGGAGGCACAGATCGATTTTGGCACAGGCGCATGGATCGAGTTGCCCGACGGCAAGCGGCGGCGGTCACACGTCTTTCGCATCGTGCTTTCGTACAGCCGCAAGGGCTACTGTGAAGCAGTCTACCGCCAGACAACCGAGGACTTCATTCGATGCATCGAGAACGCCTTTTGGCATTTCGCTGGCGTGCCCAAGATTCTGGTGATCGACAATCTCAAGGCGGGGGTCAAGCAGCCCGACTGGTACGATCCGGAACTGAATCCCAAGATCCAATCATTCTGCGAGTACTACGGTTGCGTGATCATGCCCACGAAGCCTCGCACGTCGAGGCACAAGGGGAAGATTGAAAGCGGCGTCAATTATGTCCAAGAGAATGGATTGAAGGGCCACGGCTTCACGAGCCTGGAGAAAGAGAACGAACACCTCCTCGACTGGGAAACCACGGTGGCCGACACCCGCATTCACGGCACGATCCACAAGCAGGTCGGCAAGCTCTTCCAGGAAGTCGAGCGTAGTACCTTGCAGCGGCTGCCGGTGGAACGATTCCCGTTCTTCCATGAAGGGAAGCGAATCGTACATCGGGATGGGCACGTCGAGGTGGCCAAGTCGTATTATTCAGTGGCACCGGAATACCGGGGCCACACACTCTGGGTGCGATGGGATCTGCGGTTGGTGCGAATCTTCAACAACCGCATGGAGCAGATGACGCTGCATTCACGGAAGGAGCCGGGCCAGTTCAGCACACTGCCGGAACATATCCACAACCAGAAGCGGAGTCGCGTGGAACTTGGGGCGGTTGCACTGTTGAGTCGTGCCCGCTCCGTCGGCGAACACACGGCCCGTTGAGCCGAGGCCATGATTCAGGCCCGGGGAATCGAGGGTGTGCGGGTCTTGGTGGGGCTGTTGGCCTTGAAGAAACAGCACGACACCAAAGCGATCGAGCGGGCCTGCGAAGTGGCCTTCTCCCACGGTGCTTGGCGACTGAAGACCATTCGCCAACTGCTGAAGCGAGACGCCCCCGCGCAAGAGACCTTCAACTTTCTCGACGAGCATCCGATCATTCGTCCCTTGAGCGATTACGGGAAGCTGGTGTCCACGTCGTTTCAACAACTGAGGGCGCCAACTTCTCCAAGTGTTGTTTACTGTTGTTCTTCCCTTTCTAAACCCCAGGAGACTTCGTGATGAATGGAATGTTATTATCAACCTTAAAAAAGCTGAGGCTCTCGGGCCTGGCACAGACCTTGGAGGTGCGCCTTCAGGAGGCCGCCAGCCACAACCTCAACCATGCCGAGTTCTTGGAACTTATCCTCCAGGATGAATTGTCGGTGCGTAACGAGCGGATGATCGATCGCCGAGTGAAGGCGGCGGGCTTCCGCGAGTTGAAGCCCTTGGCGGACTTTGAGTGGAGTTTCAATCCGTCGATCAAAAAGAAGCAGATCTATGATCTGGCCTGCTGTCGGTTCATTCGGGAGCGACGGGACGTGTTGTGGATGGGGCCTCCGGGCGTGGGCAAATCGTTCTTGGTCCAGGCGTTGGCCTACGAGGCGATCAAACAGGGCTTCGTTGTTTACTGTGAGCGTACACCAGGTACAGGTCGTGCCGGGCGGTGAGGGCGTCAGCGGCGATCGCGGGCGGCGAGTCGGCGACGGGCGGCTTCGAGTTGCTTCCGCT
>Ga0194056_10000145_pt1 | contig 33579 bp, 27 predicted proteins | sample SepL4413m_MetaG_FD_155458 | JGI IMG/M metagenome (GOLD analysis project Ga0194056, IMG submission 155458) | Anoxic zone freshwater microbial communities from boreal shield lake in IISD Experimental Lakes Area, Ontario, Canada - Sep2016-L442-13m | ecosystem: Environmental > Aquatic > Freshwater... | reverse complement strand
GGCTCTTTTGCTGCGGCCCCCACATCATCAGATATGAGAGGTCGTGCTCTAGAACATTAAATTAATTATGTTTTGTCTATCTCAGTAAAAAATTGTGATTTTAAAAAAGGTTTTTGACACGAATATCTTGTTTCCAAGATACCATGCACTCATTCTATGTTCTATTTTTCAACCACCTTTCACCAAGTTAGTTGAACACGGCTCACATCGGTTGATGTGGGGGCAGACCTTATCCCGAAGTTACGGTCGCTGTATTGCCGAGTTCCTTAGCGAAGGTTCTCTCGTAAGCCTGAGTCTACTCGACTCGAGCACCTGTGTTGGTTTGCGGTACGGGCGGATATAACCACGCGCACATCTGCTTTTCTAGCCAGTGCTTTGATCAAAATCGTCAGCCCGAAGGCTAACTTTCACTCCCTTTGCGTTCCCGCTAGGTTGGACGGATACATACCATGAATCCGCTTCGACTACTTCACCGTAAACAGTGTACAAATTATAACCGGTTCAGGAATATTAACCTGATGTCCATCGCCTACGCTATGCGCCTCGGCTTAGGACCGACTAACCCTGGGACTATTACAGTGGCCCAGGAAACCTTGCTCTTACGGCCGACAGGATTCTCACCTGTCTTATGGTTACTCATTCCAGCATTCTCACTTCCTACCGCTCCACCCAACTTTCCAGTTGAGCTTCACTGCTGATAGGAACGCTCCTCTACCACGTGCGTAATAAATTACGTCACATCCATGTCTTCGGTAATATACTTGAGCCCCGTTACATTTTCCACGCAAGATCTCTTGACTAGTGAGCTGTTACGCACTCTTTAAATGAATGGCTGCTTCTAAGCCAACATCCTAGCTGTTTAAGAAATCTCACTTTGTTTCCCACTTAGTATATATTTAGGGACCTTAGACGATGGTCTGGGCTGTTTCCCTTTTGAGCGCCGAGCTTAGCCCCGACGTTCTAACTGCCATGGTACCACCAACGGTATTCGTAGTTTGTTAAGGGTGGGTATCCTTGCGGACCCCATTCCTTTACAGAGCTCTACCCCCGTTGGCTAATTACATGACGCTAGCCCTAAAGCTATTTCGAGGAGAACCAGCTATCTCCGGGTTCGATTGGCATTTCACCTCTAACCACAAGTCATCCGAGCAATTTGCTGCTTGCGACGGTTCGGTCCTTCACTACCTGTTACAGTAGCTTCAACCTGCTCATGGTTAGGTCACCCGGTTTCGGGTCTAATACCTAGTACTTATTCGCCCTATTCAGGCTCGCTTTCACTGTGGCTCCGTCAATTGACTTAACCTTGCACTAGAAATTAACTCGCTGGATCGTTCTACAAAAAGCACGCCGTCACCCATATAAATACAGGCTCCGACTCCTTGTAAGCACACAATTTCAGGATCTATTTCACTCCCCTCCCGGGGTTCTTTTCACCTTTCCCTCACGGTACTGGTTCACTATCGATCGTATATCATATTTAGCCTTGGCAGGTGGTCCTGCCGGATTCAAACAGGGTTTCTCGTGCCCCGCCCTACTCGAGGAAAAACATATAAGGTCAGCGTCGTTTTCGCATACACGACTTTCACGTCCTCTGGTTAGTCATTCAAACTATTCCGCTAACAACGCTAATTTTTTACCTTACTCACTATTTTTAGTTCGTGATCACAAGTCAGGTTGCTTAAATAAATTTAAACACTCTGACCTGGTCTTGTTTAATCTCACAACACCCTATACATATTCGTCTAAAAACTTATCTACCTTACGGTAGAAATGTAAAAGGTTTGGGCTCTTCCAGTTTCGCTCGCCACTACTCCCGGAATCATTATTTATTCTATATTCCTCAACCTACTAAGATGTTTCAGTTCAGTTGGTTCCCGTCAAATCTCCTATATATTCAGAGACAGATAATACGAAATAACTCGTATTGGGTTTCCCCATTCGGACATTCCCGGATCAAAGCTTGTTGACAGCTCCCCGAGACTTATCGCAGTCTTCCACGTCCTTCATCGGTAATATACGTCTAGGCATCCATTGTGTGCTCTTGAGTACCTTTTTATGCATCGACTTAACTAGTAATTGGCAATAACCATTTATTGCAACTACTTGCCGTCAATCTTAAAATTTTTTCTTTCTTACATCCAAATTGTTAAAATTCTTGGGGATCTCCACCTTGAGTCCACATTTATATACACCTTGGCGATGTATATTATCTGAAATCAAGTTTCACTATCGTACCACCTAGCCTCGCACGCTGTAAAGTGGCAAATGTTGTTACTTTTGCAATAAAGAAAACCTCCTACGATGCACTCTTTACTGCGTATCGCCAGAGGTTCAAATGAACATTCGCATAACTGGTAATAACTATACGCGACTACCGATGTTTTTGCAAGGGTTTTTTAGAACTTTATTATTCACATATTTTATATAACGAAGCGAACGGGCTAACATAGCCACTGGCTGAATTTCTAGCATTCTGTATTTCAGCTTTTGCTATTTCGCAGTCTTGTTTTAATTTTGCCTCGCCAGCTATTCTGTCTTTTTCAGAACGCTCATTTTGAGCTGTCAGTTCTTGTTGGCGAAGTTCTTTATCTTGAATAAGTTTCTGTTGATCCATATAAAGGAAAGCTCCTATTGCACCTAATATAACAATTGTGCTACATATAATAACAGTTATTAATAAGCCGTTATTTTTGTGTTTTTTGTCCATATCATTATATTAGCATAAATCACAAATTTGTCTTAGCCTTGCCGCCTGGCATTGGTATCGGCAGAAGCCACCATCGTGAGCCAGAATCTTTTGCTAATTTATTATATTCGTCTGCCTTCTTATTATAGTCGTCAATTTTAGTTTTATATTGTGAATAATATGGTTCCGATAACCCTCCCGAGTTGGCGCGAGATTCGATTCTGTTTATATCGCTATCCAGTACCTCCATTTCGCTATTCAATTGGTTCATCTTATTAGTAGAAGGTAGATGATAAAGCTCCTGACCAACATAAAGGACTAAATTCAACAATGCATATATTAAAACTAGTTTTATAAACCCAGGTATTTTATCCCAAATACTGATTACTTTAATTTTTACATTAGATTCTGGCTTATCCATAGAGTCTCCTAATTATTTTAGAAACAAATATTATCTTGATAATATCATAAAAGACAGATTATTAAACAAAAAAATCAATACGACAATAAAATATTGAAGGGACTTGGTCACGATAATTTGCTTCCAGCAAATTTCGCGACCCCGCCTCAGTTGGTGGCGACAAGTTGCCATCCAGCTTCCGGCCTTGCGCAGTGCAGACTTGCACTGCTCACCTCCGACCTCGCGAGGTCGGAGATTCAGGTCACTCATCCACCAAATTAAAACACCCCTTTCGGGGTGTCTTAATTTGGTGGGCGATGAGGGACTTGAACCTCCGACCTCGTCATTATCAGTGACGCGCTCTAACCAGCTGAGCTAATCGCCCATGTTATGGGGAGTTATCAAAATGTGCTAATCAAACCAGGGACATCGCCTCTGGCTCTTCTGTTCTCTCACAAAAAAATGTAAACACTTTTTTGCTCCGTTCACTACACCTAACCATTTTTACTCCGTAAAAAACGGGTTCTCGTGTTTCTGGTCATTCCACCAGATTGTACGTCCGGATAAACCGGGCACACAATCTGGTGGAGATACAGGGACTCGAACCCTGGACCCCCTGCTTGCAAAGCAGGTGCTCTAGCCAACTGAGCTATATCCCCATATATGAAAAATCGGTTCGTGGCAATTTTATCTGCAACGAACTTTATCCATTCTAGCGTAAATCGCCTCTTATCGCAATACCTGGCCAAAATAAAAGATCTCCAGCTTTCGCTAGAGATCCTCTATTTATTAACAACTTGGTTGTGCAATCATCGTCAAGTCTAAGTCGAGATTTTTTTCGAACTTCGTCTTGTTCTTGATAAATCAAGAACTGCGTTTTTATGTAAGCTCAACACAAAAACAAGACCGACCTAGCTTCAGCAATAGATTACTCGTATTGCTGGCATAACACTCCCTAGAAAGGAGGTAATCCATCCGCACCTTCCGGTACGGATACCTTGTTACGACTTAACCCCAATCATCCCCCCCACCTTAGGCCGACGAATCGGACTTCGGGTGTTGGTGACTTTCATGGTTTGACGGGCGGTGTGTACAAGACCCGGGAACGTATTCACCGCAGCATGCTGATCTGCGATTACTAGCGATTCCAACTTCATGCAGGCGAGTTTCAGCCTGCAATCCGAACTGGGATCAGTTTTGATGCGATTTGCTCCATCTCGCGACTTCGCAGCGCATTGTACTGACCATTGTAGCGCGTTTCTAGCCCAGGGTGTAAGGGAAATACTGACCTGACATCATCCCCTCCTTCCTCCCCGTTACCGGGGCAGTCTGATTAGAAAAATACAACTAATCACAAGGGTTGCGCTCGTTGAAGGACTTAACCTAACATCTCACGACACGAGCTGACGACGGCCATGCATCACCTGTCTTTTGGTTTCCGAAGACACTTTCTGCTTTCACAGAAATTCCAAAGATGTCAAACCCTGGTAAGGTTTATCGTTTAGCTTCGAATTAAAGAACACGCTCCACCGCTTGTGCGGGTCCCCGTCAATTCCTTTATGTTTTAGTCTTGCGACCGTACTCCACAGGCGGGATACTTAACGCGTTAGCTTCGCTACTGAAGGGGTCGATACCTCCAACAGCTAGTATCCATAGTTTACGGCGTGGACTACCCGGGTATCTAATCCGGTTCGCTCCCCACGCTTTCGTGCCTTAGTGTCAGAAATAGCCCAGTAACCTGCCTACGCCATTGGTGTTCCTTCTAATATCTACGGATTTCACTCCTACACTAGAAATTCCAGTTACCTCTGCTATTCTCGAGTTCTCCAGTTTGAATAATAGTCTGTGTGGTTGAGCCACCAGATTTCACTATTCACTTAAAAAACCACCTACGCAACTCTTTACGCCCAGTCACTCCGGATAATGCTTGCACCCTACGTATGACCGCGGCTGCTGGCACGTAGTTAGCCGGTGCTTATTCATAAGCTACCGTCATATTCTTCACTTATAAAAGCAGTTTACGACCCGAAGGCCTTCATCCTGCACGCGGCGTTGCTCCATCAGGCTTTCGCCCATTGTGGAAGATTCCTCACTGCTGCCTCCCGTAGGAGTCTGGACCGTATCTCAGTTCCAGTCTGACTGATCATCCTCTCAGACCAGTTAATGATCGTAGACTTGGTGAGCCATTACCTCACCAACTATCTAATCATACGCAGGCCATTCCCAAAGCGGATAAATCCTTTAATCCGAAGATCATATGCGGTATTAGCCACCCTTTCGGGCGGTTATCCCTCACTTTGGGGTATGTTCCCACGCGTTACTCAGCCGTCCGCCGCTCGTCAGCAGGTAATAAATTACCCCTGTTACCGCTCGACTTGCATGTGTTAGGCACGCCGCCAGCATTCATCCTGAGCCAGGATCAAACTCTCCATTAAAAATTGTACCGATAAATCGATACAATAACATACTCAATATAAACTGACGATGATTTGCACAACCAAATTGTTAAAGGCCATTTCATCTGTATCAACTCCACGTTGTTTTGAGCCAATCTAAATCAGCTCAATCAGACTGTTATTAACTATACGCATATCTAATCTTATAGTCAAGGGTTATTTTGATTAATGTAGTTGATAAAAATACAACTACACCAATCTCAATAACTATCTTATAGAATTAGCTGCAATTATTCCTCCACCGGCTCTGTTTCGTCATCATCTTTATCAGGCATTAACCCTAGTGACGCGACCTTATCGCCTTCACGCATATGCATTATACGGACACCCTGAGTAGTTCTGCCTAGTACCGATATATCTTTCAGTGCAACTCGAATAGTTTGACCTTCTGTGGATATAATTAGCACTTCACTAGCCTCTGGGTCCAAACTGTGAACTGTTTTGATCGGACCAGTCTTGGTTGTAATGATAGCTGCTTTGATGCCTACACCACCACGTTTGTGCACTGGGAAATTAGAGGCTTTGGTGATTTTGCCATAGCCATTCTCACTAATAACCAATAATCTCTGATCGTCAGAATTGACTATGTCCATACCAACCACACTATCATTTGGTCGCAATTTAACACCTCGTACGCCTCTGGCGGACCGCCCCATCGGTCGCGCATCTTTCTCGTTGAATCGAACCGCTTGGCCAGCTGATGTTGACACAATTACATCATTCTCGCCAGTTGTCTTTTGGATCCAATGTAATTCATCGCCGTCATCTAGTTTGATAGCTATCAAACCATTTGTGCGAATATTAGCATACTCTTTAAACGGCGTTTTCTTGACAGTACCCTTTGTGGTTGCCATGAACAAATATCCTTCGTCATTGGCATCCTTTTCGTGTTTGATAATTGAAGTAATTTTTTCCTCTGGTTGCAGTTGCAATAGGTTCACTGCCGCAACACCCTTGGTTGCCAGGCTGGCCGCCGGAACTTCATAAGCTTTCAATCGGAAAATTCGTCCACGATTGGTAAAGAATAACAGATAATCATGCGTACTGGCTGGGACCAACTGGCTGATCACATCTTCGGCCTTGGTAGACATACCACGTTTGCCCTTGCCACCTCGATGCTGACGTCGATATTCACTGACCAATGTGCGTTTGATGTAGTTTTCGGCAGTTAATAATATGACGCTATCTTCTTCAGGTATCAGCTCTTCGTCGCTAAATTTACCCAGTTCATGGTTTATCATCTGGCTACGACGCTTGTCGCCATATTTTTCTTTCATTTCTAGTAATTCTTCTTTAATAATGCGCAAAATTTCTTTTTCGTCGGCCAAAATAGCTTCTAATTTAGTAATCAACGCCATCAATTCTTTCAACTCATTTTCAATGGCCTCTCGTTCCAGGCCGGTCAATCGACGTAATTGCATCGCTAGGATCGCTTTGGCTTGGATAACAGACAATTTAAACTTCTCTACTAATGCAGCCTCTGCTTCTTCGCTAGTCTGGCTGGCACGAATAGTCTTTATGACTTCATCAATATGATCCAATGCAATCTTGTAGCCTTCCAAAATGTGAGCTCGCTCTTGCGCTTTGCGCAATTCAAACTCGGTTCGACGACGAACAACAACTTGTCGGTGTTTTAAAAACTCATGCAATATCTCTTGTAGCCCCAAAATACGAGGCTGAATACCATCAATCAGCGCCAGCATATTAAAGTGGAAGCTAGTCTGCAATGCTGTCATCTTGAACAGCTGATTTAGGACTTTCTTTGGATAAGTATCTTTCTTTAATTCAATAACAACGCGCACAGTCCCACGTGCACTCTCATCACGCAGGTCGCTAATCGACAAAATCTTCTTTTCTTTGACCAAATCGGCAATTCTCTCAATCAATGTTGCTTTATTTACAGCAAAAGGCATCTCAGTAACGACGATTTGGCTACGGCCTTTTTTATTCTCTTCAATGTTGGCTACTGCCCTAATAACTACGCTACCACGACCTGTTTGGTAGGCCTGTTTCATTGGTGCACCACCATAAACGATAGCACCTGTTGGGAAGTCTGGGCCTTTGACATGTTTCAATAAATCGTCAGTCGTGGCTTCGGGATTATCAATCATTACAACGATTGCATCAACTAATTCCCCCAAATTGTGTGGTGGGATGCTAGTTGCCATACCAACCGCGATACCAATCTGGCCGTTTAGCAATAAGTTCGGCAATTTAGCTGGCAATACTACTGGTTCTTGTTCGGAACCGTCATAGTTATCGCGGAAATCAACAGTTTCTTTCTCTAGGTCTACTAACAACTCATTACCGGCTCTGTCTAATCTAGCCTCTGTATACCGGGAAGCAGCTGCGGGGTCACCGTCCATAGAACCAAAGTTACCTTGGCCATTAACCAATGTATATCGCATTGTCCAATCTTGAGCTAAACGGACCATCGAATCATAAATCGAGCTATCACCGTGTGGGTGATATTTACCCATTACATCACCTACGATACGAGCAGATTTCGTAAATTTACCGCCTGGACGCATTCCCTGTTCGCCCATTGAGTACAAAATACGGCGGTGAACTGGCTTTAAACCGTCACGAACATCTGGCAAGGCACGATCAATAATAACGCTCATTGAATAACGCAAGAAATTGTCTTCCATTACATCTTCAACTGTCTGGTCTTCGACTATACGTGAATGAGTTTGTGGCGTTAACACTTTAACTTCTTCTACTGGCATATCTTTTTCATCTTCCATGGTTAAACATCCAATTCCTCAAGGCTCAGCGATTTTGCACGTCCTTGTATAAAACTTTTTCTTAAATCAACTTGATCGCCCATTAATTTTGTGAATATAGCATCTGCACGTTCGGCATCCTCTACTCGGACTTGAATCAAAACACGGTTTTCTGGCTTCATAGTCGTGTCCCACAACTGTTCTGCATCCATTTCACCCAAACCTTTGTAGCGTTGCAACATTGTGATGCCGGCCTGTTTGGTTCTGTCTGATTCATCGTCTTGTTTAATCCCTTTTTCTTTGCGTTCAGCGATTAACTGATCAGTTATAGCATCGCGCTCTTCATCACTATAGGCATACTGTTTTTTGGTACCGGTTTTAATTAAAAATAGTGGTGGCTTTGCTAGATATATATGTCCACCATCAACGACTTCGCGCATATAACGGAAAAAGAAAGTCATCAGCAGTGTCGCAATGTGGCTACCATCGACATCGGCATCGGTCATGATAATGATTCGGTGGTATCGTAACCCCGAGATATCGAATTGGTCACCGATTCCAACGCCCATAGCTTTGATTAGGCTGACAATTTCGTTATTGCCTAACATGCGGTCTAATCGTGCTCGTTCAACGTTCAACACTTTACCACGCAGCGGCAAAATAGCCTGTGTTTTGCTGTCACGACCAGATTTGGCCGATCCACCAGCTGAGTCACCCTCTACAATATATAATTCTGATTCTGCTGGGCTTTTACTGGAACAATCTGCTAATTTACCAGGTAAGCTCATACCATCTAATGCACCTTTACGAATAACATTATCCCTAGCCGCACGTGCTGCTTTACGAGCCCTAGCTGCCAGCAATGCTTTGCCAACAATTCGTTTTGCAACATTTGGATTTTCTTCTAGGTAATAAGCAAAATACTCATTCATCACCTGTTCAACGTAACGTCGAACTTCTGGGTTACCTAATTTGTTCTTGGTCTGACCTTCAAACTGTGGGTCTGGCAATTTAACTAAAATAACAGCCGTTAAACCTTCGCGGATATCGTCACCCGTTAGGTTCTCTTCTTTTTCTTTCAACAAGCCACTTTTACGAGCATAGTCATTAATGACGCGCGTCAATGCTGATCGAAAGCCAACTAGGTGCGTACCGCCGTCAATCGTCAGGACGTTATTAGCAAAAGGTTTGACCATTTCGACAAAGGTATCGTTATACTGAACGGCGACTTCGATCATTGAGTCTTCGACTTGTTTTTCGACATAGAATACGTTTTCGCTGACGACATCTTTACCGACGTTCAGGTGTTTAACATAACTTTGGATACCGCCTTCAAAATAGAAAGACTCTCGTTTACCAGTTCGCTCATCTCGAACAGATACATAGACGCCTTTTGTCAGATATGCTTGATGTCGCAAGTAATTAACGACCCATTTATAATCAAAATCAGTACCTTCTTTGAAAATTGTTGGATCAGGATAGAAAGTAATTGAAGTACCATTCCTACGATCTGTTTTACCTAATTTTTGCAAAGCCCCCTGAGTGATACCCTGAGCAAATTCTATATGATACAACTGGTTGTCTCGCACGACCTCCGCAATTAATTTCGTCGAAAGTGCGTTAACAACACTGGATCCAACACCGTGCAGACCAGATGACACTTTATAGCCACCGCCACCGAATTTACCACCAGCGTGCAATACTGTCAGTGCTGTTTCAAGCGCGCTTTTGCCCGTTGTAGGGTGTTTATCAACTGGGATACCGCGTCCATCATCGATGATAGTTACGCCGCCATCAGCCAACAATATGACATTTATCCTGGTTGCATAGCCTGCAATAGCTTCATCTATACAGTTGTCTGCAATTTCCTTGATTAAATGATGAACCCCTTCGTAGCCAGTGCTACCAATATACATACCCGGGCGTTTGCGGACAGGGTCAAGACCCTCAAGCACTTGAATCTGTGATCCGTCATAAGAACTATCAGTTTTTTGTTTAGTCACCATTAACTCCCTCATCTATTTCAGACTAATATAGCCATTTACAATACTACTATTATAGCGGATAAATTACATTCACTCAAGTAAAATGATTCGTATTACAATTGATAATAATTTTATACAGATAATGTATTGCATTGAACATATTTCTTATGCTAAAGTATTATATAAGAGGTACAATAAAAAACAAAAATGTTTAGAAAAATAGTGTCTAATCTGCCCTTCAGCCCTGCCCTAGTCGGACAACTAGGCTTTTATGCCAAAAGATTACGCAAAGAAGAAGTCACTAGACGTTTGGGACTGGTATTCGTAGTCTTAACTCTGACAGTTCAATCAATCGCTGTATTTCAACCCCCTGAATCAGCTAACGCATCCAACCAGAATGATTTTATATCAGGTGGTATAAAATCACTGAATAACTTTTTGTCACCTTATGACTCAAATACGAACCACCTAAAAGATATCATGAACTACGCCGGCATAACCCGATCAGAGATCGCGGCTGCCAAATTCACTTCTTGGAAAGTAGCCGACAAACTATCATGGGGGTTCTCTCCTAGATTTAGCTGGGCCCAAGGCGAAAGACAGCACGATATTACCAATACCTCTGGCGGTAAATTAGTCACAGTTTATTCTAGGCCATTAAAGCTATGGCACGGCGCCAACGTATCAGTTGATGGATGGGCCGGACATTCTGACAAAATGGGGTGGTTTGCCATAATGAAAGCCTGTGGGAACCTGGTGACTGACACCACACCTAAAGTCATCCCCCTAGCCCCTGAAATTATCAAATCAAAAACAGCCACTAACACGTCCCAAGGATTCGTAGACGCCTCAACAGTAGTCGCAAAATCTGGCGACCAGATCAGCTACACCATAACTGTCGAAAACAAAGGCACGGGCGCCGCTATAGTCGAATTAAAAGAAAACCTTGCAGATGTATTAGAATATTCATCCCTAACTGATGCTGGCGGTGGAACTCTCAGCAAAGAAACTAAAGTTTTATCGTGGCCTAGCGTGACATTAAAGCCAGATGCAAAACAATCCAGAACATTTGTTGTAAAATTACTCAGCACAATACCATCTACAGCCAAAGGCGCCAGCGATGGGACCTCATATGACTGCATAATGACTAATACGTTTGGTAACTCTATCGACATAGCTGTTGATTGCCCTACCCCAAAAGTAATCGAAAAAGTCGTCACTGAATTGCCTACAACCGGTCCAACCGAAAATATGATATTTATATCCGTTGTACTAGCAGTAGTAGTATACTTTTACGCTAGAAGTCGCCAAATCAAAAAAGAAGTTCGATTAATAAGAATTAATACTAGCTCGGGAACAATATAAGGAGTATGGTTATGTCTAACAGCCCTGAAAAATTTACAGACGATCAAGAACACGGCGTTGAAGCGGCTGATGTAGCAGCCGAACAGATTGAAAAACTAGACAGCCAAGAAAAAAAAGCAGAATACACTAATAGTACAGAAAAAGCCGAAGAAGCCAAGATTGAAGCTTTAAAAACCGCAATAAGCTCTGAAAAGAAGGCCGAAGAAGCCGAAAAGGCCAACAGCTCATCATCTAGGACTCTACGTGGCCCCATTGGCAAAAAACAAAGTGATGAGAGCTTCAAAAAGACCATGAATGAAACTAGGCAGACAATGTCACCTAGTGACCGTGCCTTTAGCAAGATAATTCATAACAAGGCCATCGAAAAAACCAGCGAAGTATTAGGCAATTCGATTGCCAGACCAGATGCTATCCTGTCAGGCGCATTCGCAGCATTCATATTAACGCTAACTATATATATAATAGCGAAAAATATCGGTTACCAATTGTCAGGCTTTGAGACAATAGCAGCGTTTATCATAGGCTGGATAATCGGCATAATTTATGACTACCTACGAATTATAATAACTGGCAAAAAATAACTAATCGCGTAAATTAACGGCAACTTCATCAGCAGTGCCGTCTTTTCTAAGATGTAATTCGTCTGCAGTATGGGCACTAACTACTGGGGGTTGTTGCACATTAGGCGCAGAAACAGGACCATTGGTAACAGCTACTGGAGGGTTAGCAGTAGCCTCTTCAATCTTTGGCTCTTGCATCTGTTTACGCTTAGCCAACCAATTATCCATAAAAGTAGTATTGCCACCTGGCATAGGGCTAGGCGTATCCATTGCTGGGCTATTTTGAGGCATTGCGCCCAAAACTGGAGATGACGATTGAGCGACCCTATCCTGCTGAGCTTGCTTCATAGCCTCTAATTTAGCCTTCTTGGCTGCATCACCTGCTCCCAAACGAGCGAATATCTCTCGTTCGACTTGAGCCCTAGGACGGCCATACTTGGCCGATGACAGCCTTTTGATGGCATCTTGTAATTGAACGTTAGGTTTAACCATTGGCGGTATTAGGGTCATGCTAAATGCCGCTGACGGCACTTCATGTATCAAGACTGAGGTTATTGTTTGGAAGTTTGGTAATTTTGTTAGGTCTTCAGCATCAAACACAGGCATAAATTTCTTTTGCAGAATCTCTGCGTCAGTTATACCAAGCCTACCGCTGATAACCGTACCTATATTACCCAATATGGCCTCACGAATATTATCAGTTAACTGGGTCATGAATTGGTTAGCTAATATTAGGTTCAATCGGTATTTTCTAGCTTCCGACAAAATAGTCGCAAAAGAATCTGTTGCAAAGTTTTGGAACTCATCTACATATAATGAGAAATCTTCGCGCTCATTCTCTGGGATACTAGCTCGGCCCATAGCTGCTGCCTGGAATTTCATAACGAATATCATACCCAATAATTGTGAATTCAACTCCCCGGTTGTGCCTTTGGACAAGTTCACAATCAATATTTTTTTATTGTCCATGATTTCCCGCAGATTGAACCCGCTCTTTGTCTGCCCGATGGTGTTACGCATCATCTCATTCGTCAAAAAAGCACCAAACTTACTGGCAAACCAGCCAAGCATCTCAGATTTGCTAGATTCACTGGTTTGAGCCATCTCTTTATTCCAAAAATCCAAAACTGTACGATCAGTTAGATGTTTGATCTTTTCATCAGCGAAAGCCTGGTCCACAAAAACTTGCTGAACATCTAAAAAGCTTGAGCCAGCCGGGTCGCTCATGACTGTCAGAGCTGCATTACGGAACCAAGATTCAAAACGCGGTCCGATAATACCAGTATGCCCTGGGTCGTATAAACGATATAACATAGCGATAGATTCCTGGATAACAAAGTCTCTTTGATCTTGCGTCTCAAACTCAAATAAATTCAGCCCTATAGGATTTTCCATATCACCAGGGTTAAAGTAAATAACATCGTCGACTCGTTCTTTTGGAATTGCCCCTAATAGTTTTTCAGCTGAATCACCATGTGGATCAACAAAAGCAAAACCACGGCCATCCATCATATCCTGAAATGCCAAGTTCTCTAGCAAACCAGATTTACCTGTACCGGTCTGACCGATGAAATAAGTATGCCTGCGCCTGTCATTAGTGCTCAACCTGATCTCTTTTTTAACACCACGGAACTCGTTATATCCCAACAAGAAGCCTTCGTCCATAACTTGGACCGGACCATCTACTTGTTTGGCCATCTGCCTTTGGACCTGCGAAGTTGGGATACTATTGTGATCAGGCAAGTGAAATATGGTAGCTAATTCAACGCTGTTCAATATATTCTGATTAACCGACTGAGGAAAGAACCTAAATATATAAGCCGTGACTAATTCCTCAATGTCTTTTGCAACGCTAAATTTGAAACCATTATTAGTAGTTGAATCAAACAACGAGAAAGCAGCAACGATATTTTTTAACAAAGTCTGCGATTTAGCTGGTGTATTTGATGAAACAACCACCCTAATCAACACTTCGTAACCTGGATGACGGGTTTTTTCTTCTATTGCCTCCACCAAACTCTGTTCCAGCGAAGTCAATTGTTTATCTTCTACGTTTTTTTCTTTTGCCTCTGGTGCTTTCCACAAAGCCTCCACCAAAGCATTGGGGTTGAACAAACTAGACAAACTAAATGAGGGCTTGCCCTTATCTTTCTTGATTTTATTAGCCGCATACACTGAATTCTTGGCCCAACCATCAAAAGCTGGCCTAATCATCACCTGTACAGCTACCCCGTCTTCACGATCAACTAATGACAACGCGTTTAATAACGCTCTAGCGGCATCTCTTTTAGATTCTTGATAAGTTGCTATAGGGTGAACGTAGCTCTTTTTTAAAGTAAACTCACCACCAGTAGTCCCGCTAATCTTGCCAGATTGATTGAATATATTATGTTCTTCAATTTCTTCTAGTCTTGCCGAAGGATAGGCTGCGGCCACTGCTTGTCTAACAGTATCAGTCAAAACAGCTGGCACTATAGCATAATAATGCACTAATCCTTCGTGGGCTACAATTTCAAATGATACATGTCTCTGCCCATATATACGGCTTTTAAAGCCCTTTGTAGCGGTGCTAGCGATGATGTTATACATAACTTGAGCCTGAGACAGTATTTCTTCGGTTATGTCCCTCTCGTCGCGCCCATTGGCCTCTAGGTCGTCTCCTGATGGTGGTATATGTATATACATAGGCACCATTTTCAAACCTCGTTCATAATTCTTTGCTTCACGAAGAGTTTTGCGATATTGAGAAAAGATAAACATGCCCACTACGACACTGACCACGATAACCGCCAGAATAGTTACTATCATATCTATCATAAAATCTCCTACACAATAGAACCACCAATTATTTGGTGATACCTACTTCCCTCCCGTAACGTTTTTTTAGATAATCCGCCTGTAATTTACTGACAGACTCTTCCCTTTTGTATGGGTCATCTTTGGTTTCTGCCACTATTTTTTTTGCCTTATCAACCCATTCTTTTTCTATTAGGTCATCATCGCTGGCTACAGCTGGTGTCATGGATGTAGTTGTAGATACTACATCATCACTGCCATCTGCTACAGGGGCCGGCAGTACTGATGTAATTGCTACATCGGAGGCAGCAGCCCCTAGTTCACTCTTGCGAGCGACAGTTTCAATACCATTACCGGGATCATTCTCAGGCATAAAACCATTGAGCTCACGACCAATAACTGCCTCGTTCATACTAGGACCTTGTTCTACTCTCACAGTTGGCAATTGAAGATCTGGTTTCATATCTGTAATTATACCACGACAATATCAAGCTTGTGCTAATAATTTTACATAACTCTTTTTGTAATATATAAACAGCCTATCCCAACGAATAAAATGACCAAGCCGATTTCATAGAAGCCTACCGACCCAACAGATTGAAGGCCCACTAACATTATAGGGGCAGCGGCTATAATAGTTGAATAATAATAAGATTGTTTAAAGTTAAGACCAGTAAATGGTCGACTAAGGGCGAATGCCTTGCTGAGATGAGCCAACAACCGCCCAACCCAATATATAAAAAAAGTCACCACTCCAAGTGATGCTAAATAAGCAAAAACAAAAATAGCCAAGATCCCAAAAGGACCTGCTATTATAGGCGTAGTAACATTTAGTAAAACAGCCATCAAACAGAGGCTTGAAACTGTTATGATAAAAATGATCTTCTTAAACATTCTATTTGTACTATACCACTTAAGTTAAAGAGTTTAAATAAGCCTGAGCGACAGATCTTAATGTCAGGGTTGCAGCATACACCGCTATATTAATAAAAAATGGGCGTGTGAACCACGGACAACCTGCCGCTGCAGGTTTGTGTACTGACCGCTCCCTATTGGGGAGCATAGTGTCAATACGCGTACTTTTCCGCGGTACACCCGATCTTTTCATCAATATATTGATAAGAAGATTGGGTATACTGGTACTCAGTCGCTATTGCCCTTTTGGGCGGATCATCGGCGACGCCAGCACATAACTTGTTTGTTTTTGTATTAACCAAGGTGCGTATCATTGTAAGTTACAGTGATATTTTTAAAAGTGTTAGGTGTCGTCACCGAATCTCCGTCAAAAATTCGAGGGCAGTACATTATTTTAATTGTTAAGGTGATTTGTTTTTGTTGCTTTTGTTTGTTTTTGTAAAAGCTTGTTTGTATCTTAGCACAAGCAAGATAACGGGTCAATACTAAAAATGGTTCAATAATGATGTATTTATAACTTTTTTGTTCAATACTGATAATGTCTTAGGATATAAATAGCTACGATAAACCTATTTACAACGTTGTAATATATACTTATAAACTACCTCTACCCTACATAAATCCTCCTTTTTTGTACCTAAACAAGCCTTGACTTACCAATTGCAGTCGCCTGGCAAGGTATATTTTCCGTAGACCATGTAGGACAACTAAAAACTCCGCAAAAATAAAAATTAAAAAGCTAATGATATTACCCGGCCATGAATCAAATAGCTAGTACGTAGCAAATAACCATAGCTAATTGACCTGGCTATTAAAAATCCAAAAGTCAAAAGAACAATAACATAGCAAAAAGCTTACTATAAAGCTAAACTAATACGAAACCGCCAACCTGTGATCACGTATCACGTTAAATGATACCTGCGCCGTCAATAAACCAAAATCCGACTTGTATTTTTAAAGCCTTAGGTGTCGAATAGGACTTTTCCACATGCCCTATTTTTTATAAAAAGATTTTTTATAAATGTTATTGACACAAGCGCTTTATGGCCTTATTATAGGGGTAGCTCCTGAATAAATAAATTATACAGAAGCCAAAAATAAACAGATAATAAAAAACTCCACACAAAACAACCGTTCCTCGCAGGCGGTTGTTTTTATTAACAAAAAAACACCCAACTATTGGGTGTTTTTTATAATCATATTGGTGGAGCTGCGGGGAATTGCACCCCGGTCCGAAAGGTAATAAATAATTCGTCTACAAGCTTAGTTTAATTTAGGTCTTTATGACACTTTGGACTAGAGATCAAACAAAAAATATCCAAACTGTCACGCAATAAGATGTCCTGATCTGTTGTTGCTGCCCAACAAATTAGTAAGCGACATATTTATAACACCGTACTATCTCTATGTCGCCTGGACAATACGATGGCGATGGTATTAAACCAAAGCTGGTGCTAAACCTTGTGGCTGGAAAGCAGATGCGATCGCAGCTACAAAGCTTTTTGCTTTTGCAGTTAATGTTGCAATTAAATTTTGCACTTAACGAGTGCATTCGACTTGCAAAATAATCTATTAAAATCCCTTCGTCGAAAGCTAGATCAGCCCCAACGTAACACCTTGATTATAGCACTATTTGCACTAGATAGCCAGTCATGATTAACTAAATAGTACTTATGGTTGCGAAAGTCATAACAGTTGCGCCTATTGGATTTGATGGGTCTATCATCGAAGTTGAAAGTGATGCTACAAAATCACTGCCCTCTTTACAGATAGTGGGGCTAGGAAATAAGGCAATAGACGAGGCCAAAGAACGGGTACGCAGTGCTATAAATAACTCCTTATTAGAGTTCCCCAAGAAAAGAATAACCATCAATTTGGCCCCTGCTGAATTACCAAAAGATGGGGCTCATTATGACCTACCGATTGCCCTATCTATACTCTGTGTAAGTGGTCAGTTACGACAATCTGAGTTAGATGGCGCGGTATTCGCAGGTGAACTAGCTCTAGATGGCAGCCTGAGACCAATCAAAGGTGCAATAAATATCACACAATTAGCCAAAAAAGGCGGTTTTAAACAGATATACCTACCAATATCTAATGCTCAACAAGCCAGTTTAATAGATGGAATCGAGATATTCGGAGTTGAATCATTGAAACAACTATTCCTACATCTGAAAAAAGAATTGATCATGAAACCCCACGAGCGCCAAACCGATGATGGTGCGACCCAAGATAGCGCATCAATATCACCCGCTCTAGACGATATAAAGGGCCAGGAACAGGCCAAACGTGCATTAGTCATAGCTGCAGCCGGTCATCACAATATCCTGTTTTCTGGGACTCCTGGAGCGGGCAAAACCATGCTAGCCAAGACACTCGCTAACCTGTTACCAGACCTAACAATTGAAGAACAGATAGCAGCCACAAAAATACACAGCCTGGCAGGCAAAGTGGACGGTGAGATAATAAACCGACGCCCATTCAGATCACCGCATCATACAGCCAGCCCTATATCGATTATCGGTGGAGGTAACCAACCAAAACCAGGCGAAATAAGCCTGGCCCACACCGGTGTCCTATTCCTAGACGAGATACCAGAATACCCACGATCAACCCTAGAATCGCTTAGACAACCCCTGGAAGATAAGAAAATTGATGTTAGCCGAGCCAATGCACATGTCTCGTACCCCGCTGATTTTATGCTGATCGCCACTATGAACCCCTGCCCTTGTGGGTACTTTGGTGACACTAACAAAGAATGTTCCTGTACAAGTACCCAAATATTGGCTTACCAAAAGAAATTATCAGGACCATTACTAGACAGAATTGATTTGACAGTGACTGTATCACGCGTGCCAAATGAAGATCTATTAAGCGCAGATACGTTGACAAATCCTCAACACCTAACAGCGTCAGAATCAATAAAAAACGCCATGTCCATACAAAAACAGCGATACAATAGTAGCGTAAAATACAACGCTTCATTAACCAATAGTGATATCAAAAAGCATATAATCCTGCCCGATGCCACCAAGGCCCTATTATTAAAAGCTGCCGATCGTCTAAAATTGAGCGCACGTAGCTATTTCAAAACTATAAAAGTGGCCAGAACAATAGCTGATTTAGCTGGAGAAAAAGACATATTAGCCGAGCATATTAGCGAAGCCCTGCAATATCGTAAGTAATATGCTTGAAATACTGTTCCACATCTGATAGAATAGCTATCGAGTAACACTCAATTGTTAAGAGATTCGATTAAGGAGATCTAGAATAAGTAAATCAATTCGCATCAACCAAGAAATCAGGGCTGAACAGCTACGAGTTATTGGGGCAAGTGGTGAGCAACTAGGAATTATGAGCCTTTCCGAGGCTTTAAAAATAGCTGAAGAAGCTGGAGTTGATCTTATCGAGATTTCACCAAGCGCTAACCCGCCTGTTGTAAAAGTCGTTGACTGGGGCAAATACCAGTACCAAAAGATGAAAGAACAGCAAAAGAATCGCAAAAATACTAAAACAGTTGAGTTAAAGCAAATGCGAATGGGCCTAAAGATTGGATCTAATGACTTGGAAATCAAGTTACGAAAAATCCGCGAGTTCTTGGCCGATGGACACAAAGTAAAGATTACTGTCATATTCCGAGGACGAGAAATGGCGCACCAAGAGCTAGGCTATGAAATGATGAATAAAATAATAGCCAAACTTGAAGAAGAATCTATACTAGAACAAAAGCCAATAATGGCCGGACGCAATTTAAGCATAACAGTAAGGAGTAAATAAAATGCCCAAAATGAAAACCCACAAAGGAACAGCAAAACGTATTAAAATTACCAGCACAGGTAAATTAACACGCAAGAGAGCTTTCGGTAACCACATGCTAACCAAGAAAAGCAAAAGCCGCAAGCGCGCCATCAATACCACTGCTATCGTCAGCGGCAAAATGGCAAAAAATGTTAAACGAGCACTAGGAATCTAAAGGAGAAACAACCATGCGAGTAAAACGAGGCGTTACAGCCACAGCAAAACACAAGAAAATCATCAAACTAGCCAAAGGCATGCAACATAACCGAACTAGGTCTTTTAGATTGGCTAAACAAGCCGTTATCAAAGCTTTGCAATATGCATACCGTGACCGCCGCAACAAAAAGCGCGACCTGCGTGGCTTATGGATCACACGTATCAATGCTGCCGTTCGCGAATTAGGCAGTACATATGGCAAATTTATATCTGGTTTGAAAAAAGCCAATATCCAATTAGACCGTAAAGTTTTGGCAGAACTAGCAGTTAGCGAGCCAAAAGCTTTCGCCGAAATAGCTAAAAAAGCTAAATAATAGTCACCTACGAAAAAGGCCACCCCTTTAGGGAGTGGTCTTTTTTATTTGGCAGTTCATCGATAAGCCGGGTTCTGTCGTGGATGATCATCTATCTAGCCAAGCAGTTGCCTGCTTGATCAAGCGGATATCGGCCTGCGGACGAGCCGCCCTTTATGCAAGCCTCCTTGCAACTGACAGGGTTTACCTTCGCACCATGTCACCATGGCATGCTGTGAGCTCTTACCTCACTCGTTTCATCTTTTCCCTCCTTGCGGAAGGTAGTTTAGTTTCTGTGGCACTTTCCCTAGGGTTACCCCCGGTCGCCGTTAGCGACTGTCATGCCCTATATTGCCCGGACTTTCCTCTCCACGGACTTTTTCAAGCCGTGCAGTGATCATCTAATGAACTACCACTATACATTATAACAAAAAACAACAAAAATATCCCGAGAAGCACTGTCGGCGCAAGATATTCCCTACCGTAAAGGCAAGGTGGGTGCTCGCAAAGCAGCTCCACGGAGATGCATCATTAAAGCTCCCTATCTATATGATATTCAGGAAAATCATATACGCCTAGGATAATTCCCGGGACACTACTATTATAACATTCTAGATACCAAAAATATGGGCGAATATGTCCAAGAAAAAGTTGATTGCTCCCGACATAAAATAACCAATCATCGAACCAGACAACAATAGGATAGCAAAGACCACTATTATGCCAAATCGCTCAATGAATTCCATACCCCTCCGTACAAATTCCGGTGCTAATACATACAAGACCCGCGACCCATCCAACGGTGGTAACGGTATCATATTAAATACAAAGAAGCCCAGGTTCACTGATACCATAGTTGCGAATATCTGCGTTGCTAACTGAGACTGATAGAACGATCCCACCAATACCCATAGCCCAAAAGATATAAAAGCTATCAACAAGTTAGTCAAAGGCCCCGCCAAAGCCACTATTGCCATACCCCATTCACCAAATTTCAAATTCTGAGGATTAAAAGGCACCGGTTTGGCGCCGCCAAATATTGGCAACCCTGACAAAGCTAACAAAACTGGCATTAATATAGTCAGAACCGGGTCGATATGTTTTATCGGGTTCAATGACAATCTGCCCATTAACCTGGCAGTGTCATCCCCTAGCCAATAGCTAGCATAGGCATGCATAGCCTCGTGAAGAGTCATGGAAAATAGGATGACCCCAATAACTATCAATAAATAGACTATATCTATATTCATCTACGCTATTATATCAGTTACATGCGCCCGCGCATATCTCGACTTATGCTTGACTTAAAGGGTAAAAAGCACTATACTGATACAGATTATAAAACAAGAAATGGAAGATACCATGGCAGCACGATGTGAACTAACCGGTAAAGGCAAACAATTTGGCCACAATGTGAGCTTCTCTTTGCGACGCACCAAACGAGTCTTTAAACCTAACCTACAAAAGAAAACTTTTGCAATTGACGGCCAAAAGATAACTATGACGCTTAGCACCCAAGCTATCCGCACATTAAAGAAAAAAGGTATACTAGCCTAATCTACCGCCAAATACTAAAAAACACCCCGTAGCGGGTGTTTTTTAGTATTTAAAACTTAATTAGCTTCGAGTTAGCTCAATTACAGACAGTGTTGATTGAGCAATCGGCAACTGTTTTAATTTGTATTTAGCCATAGTCTCTATTGGAGCCCCTAATTCTGAGACGAACAAGCTTAATTCGCCCTGTGGCACCTCATATTTAATTGCATGGTCTGCATAGTGTACAGGTATGACAATCTTTGGATCAATCAATCTGACCAACCCTGCGGCGCCTGTAGCGTCCAATGTATAACCATTGCCCCCTACTGGAATAATCAATATATCAATTAACCCCAATTCTTCTAATTGCTCGTCAGACAATTTTTCATAAATATTACCGATAACACCAACGCGTAATTCGCCTAATTCTATACGATAAATCGTCGTCAACGTACCTTCCTGGTCGCTGTCTAGGTGCCGCTGGCATGCAATGCCCTTTATATGTAGTTCACCTACCCCATATTCACCAGGGCCCTCGATCATCAAATTACAATCTTGGCCATTAGCAGAAAAACGCTCTTCGGTAGCCAATTCAACGGCGTCTTTGGTAGAAACGTCTTTCAACCCGACCAACGATAACTTTGGATCAATGACCAGTTTAGTTTTCTTTGTAGTAATGACTACACAATTAGCACCCTTGTATTCAACTTCGAACATCTTTTCCCCTATTCTTTTTCTAATACTTTATCTTTATCAATTATCACCTGATGTTTACTATTTAATATCTCAGTGATGAACCTGTCTTTTACACTGAGACGGTAGTAAAACTCGTCATATGATAATACACTGTAATTTATGTCTCGGCCCTCACTGGCCTCAATCTCTTTGATGACTGCTTTGACCTTGGCAGGTGCAACAGAACCGACTAATAATATATCTACTGGTGCTGTTGAGCCACGTATCAAAACACCGGCGAATATAGCTAATCTAATACCAGCAATATTGCCCAACAACACATTATATTCATCTGATGGCATGTCATCGACTTTGACAGCCACAGGCTTGTCAGCAGGCACATTAGCAAATATCGCTCGTAGTGGGACGTAGTAATCATATCTTTGGTTAACTTGGTAATATAGCTTGTTATCGGCGCTGTCACTAGTAATTATGCCAACTTCTAGCATATTGGACAATTCTCGGCGAACGGAATTGATCTGTTCATCTATTTTTCGAGTAATTTCGCGAACATAAAAAGGCTGTCCTGGATTGTTCAGGAAAAGATGCAATAATTTTACCCTCGTTTTTGAACCGAACAGTGCATCAATCATATATTCACTCCCGTATAACTTTCGTGTTCTAATAATAACACGCCTAGGCAAGCTTTGCGAGTTGATCGGATATATATTCCTTGGATTGTTCAATATCTAACCATTTTATGTAATGGTTTCTGCGCAACCATGTCAATTGCCGTTTTGCCAATCGCCAATCTAGCGTCGCAACCTTTTCTTTTACTTCATCTAGGCTGGTATCGTCTTCTAAATAAGCATGAATTAAAGGATAAATATTAGAAGTCATAGCTTCGCTAGTCCAACCATATTTTTTGCCCAACATTTTTGCTTCATTCACTACATTGTCATCAAACATTTGTTCAACTCGTTTACCTATCCTACTCCGTAAAACATCTCGATCAGTTAATATGGCAACAATAATAGCGTTATCTACTGGCTTTTCGCGCTTTGATTCCCGACCGCCGTGCTTTTCTATGGCTCTAATAACGTAGCGTTTGTTTTTGCTATTTTCGGGTAAATCTATGCCTTTTTCTGAACAATAAACGTACAATTCTTCGATACTCATATTGTTAAGTGTTGTTCTTTTAGCTACATCTACCCCTGTACCAAATTGGTAGTCGAATATCACAGCGTCAACATACAGCCCAGTTCCGCCAACCAGGAAAGGTACTTTGCCACGAGACCTGATATCCTCAATTTTGTCATTTGCATATGTTTTGAAATCAAAAACTGTAAAATAATCACCTGGTTCAACCAAGTCCAAGCCCCAATGTGGAATGCTCTGCATTTCTTCAGCTGTAGCTTTGGCTGTCCCTATATCCATTCCTTTATAAATACTACGCGAATCGGCACAAATGATCTCACCGCCAAACTTTTTTGCCAATTCAACAGCCAATGAAGTCTTGCCACTAGCAGTCGGACCGGCTATTACTACAAGCGGCGCGTTGTCCATAACCTAAATAGCCAACAAATACTCGGCTAGTTTATCTAACGCGACCTTTTCTTCGCCCGATTGAGTTCTAACACTAACTTCACGAGCATCTTTGTCTTTTTGTCCAATAATTAACTGTACTGGAATCTTCCAATTCGTGGCTTCACGAATCTTTTTGCCCAATGATTCGTTGCGATCATCAACTGTATAACGTATTTCGCGGTATTTTACAGGTTTCATTAGAATCGTATTCTTTAGTACCTCTTCAACTTCCGCTACATAGTCACCAACTGTGTCGTTAATGGTCAGTATCCGTACCTGTTCTGGAGCCAGCCATAATGGGAACCAACCAGCGAAATGTTCAATCAATAGGACCATGAAACGCTCGTACGACCCCAATACTGCCCTGTGGACCATAACTGGGCTAACTTCTTGGCCATCTCGATCAACATAAGTCAGATTAAATCGTTTAGGAGTTGCAAAATCTAGTTGCACAGTAGGAATCTGGATTTCTTTGCCCATAGCGTCCTTGAACATAAAGTCTAGCTTTGGACCGTATAATGCAGCCTCGCCTTCACTGCGCTCAGCATTTAAGCCTAATTCGTCAGATATTTCCTGCAACATTTGCTCACACAGGTCCCAATCTGCTACGTCACCAATATATTTTTCAGGGTGAGCATAATCACGAACCGACAAACACACGCGATGATTATCCCATAACCCTAGTGCAGTATAAAAATCACGGATTATATTAACCATATTAACAACCTCTTGCTTCACTTGATCCACGCGGCAGAAACTGTGGCCGTCTTCGACAGTAATGGCAAATACACGATTCAACCCACCGATTTCACCTGTTTTTTCAGCCCGATACTGTTTGTCAGATTCCATATACCTGATTGGCAAGTCTTTATATGACCTGACCTTTGAAGCATATATCTGAGTATGGTGTGGGCATTGAACTGGTTTTAGGCTAAATTGATGACCTTTTGGTGATTCTACAGAGAACAACTCATCACCAAATTTACCAGCATGGCCAGAAGTCTCAAATAAAACTCGTTTTGCTAAATGTGGCGCCTTTACTTTGGAGAACCCATAATTTCGGCATACGCCCTCTATACAATTCTGTAATTCACCAATAATAGTCGTGCCACGGGGTGTATACATAGGCAAACCTGGACCAACCAGGTCCGAAAAACAGAATAAATCTAATTCTTGGCCTAATCTGCGGTGATCGCGTAGTTTTGATTGTTCCAAACGTTCCATATAATCGTCTAATTCTTCCTGTGTCTCGAAAGCTACTGCATATAATCGCTGCATTTGAGCGTTCTTTTCACTACCTCGCCAATATGCACCAGCAATACGCATTATCTTGAACGCGCCGACTTCTTTGGTGTTAGCAATATGTGGGCCTAAACACAGATCAACAAAACTACCATTTTTGTAAAAAGATACTGATTCTACCGCTGATTCACCGTCTGTGGCTACTCCTAGCTCATTTTGGTCTATATCTTTGGCAACAGTGGTCCCAGAACGCTTTAGGTCGTTTAATAATTCCTCTTTGTATGGTTGATTGTTATCCTGCGCCCATTTTATCGCCTCATCGATTGGCATGTCGTATTGCTCGAAATTATCACCATATTCAATAATCTCGCGCATAGATTTCTCAATCTTTGCAAAATTTGACTCGGATATCTTTACATCGCCCAGATCAACATCATAATAAAAGCCATTTTCAACAACCGGACCGACGCCAAACTTAGTTTCGGGCCAAATTCGTTGAATAGCTGCCGCCATAATATGCGCCAGGCTGTGCCGCATTATAGATAATTTATCTTTTTCCATCTATAATCTCCTTCTTTAACTAATAAAATATATGATGATTAGATGTATTTATAATATCATATTCTTGCGTCTCCACCCCTATTTTGGTATCCTAAATAAGGTACGGGCTCTTAGCTCATTTGGCTAGAGCGCCACATTGACGTTGTGGAGGTGAAAGGTTCGAATCCTTTAGGGCCCACCAGTAGATATGTTAGCTAAATCCACCAACAAATTGTATGGTGGATTTAATGTAATAACAGATATAACATCATTTCCAGCCCTTAGGTTCGACACTAGCTCATTGCATATAGCATCCTGCTCAAGTAAATCGTGAGTTTTTAATAGCATTACCAGATATGATTTAATGAGTTCGTAAAACTCTTGTTCAGTTGGCAAATCTGCGTTCAATTTTTCCAAATCTTTATTACAACCCTCGATATTAGCCCTATCTACCCTTACCAAGCTCGAGTAGTGCTCTAATTTACCATCGTGGTGTTTTTTGTAATCTTTCGGATTATCTATTTGAAACTGCTGATAACGCGAATACTGGGCCTCATTCAACTTCAGGCTAGACCTTGCATCTGACAGCTTCCGCTTAGCTATAGCTCTATTCTGGGCTAACTTGGCCTGTAGTCTGCCGATATATTGTCGATAGGCCTCTTTACTCTTTTTTGTGCAATTTCTAAGGGTATATTCTATATAAGCCATAACATATTTAGCCCTGATACTTTTACTTAATTTAAGCCCATTAGCCTTATTTTCAGCCGTCTTATGACGCTGGCAATTAGCGTTTCGACAATAAAAGCTGATAACCCATTGCCCCTTATTTTCGCCTCGTTTAATTTCTGTATGTTGAAATTGCATAAACTCGCCACAGTAGTCACAAATAACTTTGCCCCTTAATAAACCATAGCCCAATCGTTTATTATTTGAGCTTTTACCAGCATACTTTTCATTAAAATCGCCAGCGACAGATTTATTTAACACAACATATTCATCGGGCGTAATTAGTGGCAAGAAGTTATATATCTCTGTTAAATCTGCAATATTTTTACCAAACCGATATAAGCCAAAATAAAATGGGTCAGCAAACATATCGCCAACCATCTGTATATCCACCTTTACAAGTGTCTGTGGCTCATCTTGGTCTTTTCTAATGCTTAAATGCGAATCCAGTAAGTATTTTGCAACATCTTTGTTCGTTGCTCCCTTATTAATGCGCATATTAACAGCTTCTCGCATCAAATCCCAGTTATAGCCATCTGGGATAAAATAGCCTGTGCTTTTATCGACATAATAGCCCTTTTTGTTTATGCCATTATATTTGCCCTCTTTAATATTGCCAGTAATACCCCTACTTACATCAATCCCCAACTTATCTGAATATTGCTTCGATGTGGCAAATAAAATACCAAGAAGCATTTTACCATTTGGGCTATTTTCAAATTGATAAGTCTTGAACTGCAAATCTTGGATTTGTTCTTGGTCAATCATTTCAATTATTTCACCCGCTTCTTTCATATTGCGCGACAACCTATCTGGCGACCAAGATATTAGTCCGTGATATTTACCAGTTTTAAACCCTAAAATCATCGCATCAAAAATCGGCCTATTGCCTGAAGTTTTAGCTGATGCTGACTCCTCAAATATGTCGCACTCTTTAACATCGACTTCCAGAACCTTCGCTAAAGCAAGGCACTCGCTTTTTTGGTCATCTAATGAGCGAATTTGTTTTGTTTCATCATCTGTTGACTTGCGAATATAAATAACATACCGTCGTTTTTCTTTAGGTAAAATAAAATTTGAGCCCTCACTAACTTTAATGAAATGGTCAGCAAGTTCCTGAACACTACGCTTACTCGTTGGCAAGTTAAACGCCTCAGGCTCATTATCTTTAATAATAGCTAGTTTGCGTTCAATATCTAGCCTATCCTCATTTGTGAGGGGCTTCTTTTTATATCTTTTTCTAGAAGGTTTTATCTTATTGGTTGTTGCCATATTATTACAATGTCGATGCCCCCTGAAGCCCTTTATATCGCTTGTATGGGCATCAAGTGGTCCGATGTATATAGTTTAGCCCCTATCAATAACTATTACTATATCAGCAAAATATCTAGTTAAATTATAGTAAGGTTTTAGTCCTTATACTTTCCATTTTTTCTGTGCCGATAAGCCAGACAAATACCCCTCTTCGCCAATTAATTCAATTTCGGTTTCGTCTTGCCTAAGCACATCGCTCAATTTAATGGTCAAGCTAATTAATCTATCTGTTGGCAAAAGTGACAAATCACGCTTGCCCAATTCATCCTTCGCCCTTGCTAGTATCTCGCCAAATGTTGCAATCCTGTGACTTTTTGTCATCAAATACTTTTCTTGAAGTTCATCAATCACTAATGCTTTAAGGTTCAAAATATCATTACTTACATCATCATCTCGCGACCAATCAATTAACGTTGGTTTGCTGATATTTAATTCACCAGCTATTTTGTCAAAGCTGTATCCTTTAGCTCGCAATTCAATAAATTGCTGTTTTTCATCTAGTGTTTTGGCCATAATAGTAACTCCTATACTTTGATATAATAAATATAGGTGTTAGCAATTGTTTGATAGTCAATTGTCACTATTATACTTCACGTTCGAGTATAATTTGAGTTTTACCCTTTTTTACGCCTACAAGTGCTAACGGTAAAAATATCAATCCAAGCCCGACGGTTCGTGTTAAACTGCGCCTGCCAGCCTTTGAGTTGGTGTCACATATGGACCAACCTTGCTGACTATATTTGTTTAATGCCCGTTCCATCATCGCTCTGCCAAACGAACTATCTTTGAACTCTAATGTTTTATATTGCTTACCCATTTGAAAACCTTATTCGCTAACTATAATGCCCGTAATAGCAGACGGGTTTTTAAGTGCCTTAACTTGTTTAATAGTGTAGTTTGAAGCACCTTCTTTTAGATTGCCTATATCTAATAAATGTTGCACATCGGTCGTTACGCCAGATGGGTCATCTGCAGATATAAAGAAATCTACGACTTTTCTTGTATTAGCGCTAAAAGTAACCAGTAGCTCTTTGCCATCTTTTTTAAATGTGTTATCCCATTCATCTGCTCCCAATGATATTTGTTCAGCCGTTGGCTCAGATAAAGTCTTATCTTCTGGAGCACCCAGTATCAGCCTAACCTCATCAATATCTTTACCTAGTAAAGATGGCACGTCAAATGAATATTTCGGCGTTACCGGTTCTACTGGCGCGACCACCTGCTGTTTGGGTTCAGTGGGCGTTGAAGTCTGCGCGGTATTAACTGTTTTACTACCAGACCCACCTATACAGATAATAACAAACACTATAATTGCGATAATAATAAATTTCTTTTTCACCTTTTTCTTTTCGTCTTCGGACATTTCACCCCATTGCGTCTTGGTAATTTGTTGCTTTTTATTAACCATAAGAACCTATCTCCGTTTAACTGACTTATTACATACATTATGCGACAAGCTGTCTGTAGATGCAATCACAACATAGCGACAAACTGTATGTATGGATATTGAACAAGATAATTTTCTAAAAAACTTCGGAAGCCGACTATCTTTAATACGAAAACAAAAAGGCATCACACAAGAGAAGTTAGCCGATAAAGTTGGCCTACATAGAACCTATATTGGCTTTATTGAACAAGGCAAGCGCAACCCTAGCATTGCTAATATAAACAAGGTCGCAAAAGCATTAGATATAAATCTAAGTGAATTATTTAAAACCTTTTAGTTTTAAAAAGGTTCGACAATCTTTTGGTTTATATTATCAAAGTGACAAAATGGCTAAATTTTATCTTATAATGACCCTTTTTTATCGTGTAAGAAAACTCATTTTATGATGTAGCCACTTTGTTGGCCAGTCGGCCTTAAAGTCTGGATAACTGACTGCGGTGACGTAGCCTGCGATGGCATATATTCGTTTCTGTGGACTCGCCCATCGGGTGCATCAATTGGCCTATTATCCCAGTTTGATGTATCACCTGACGACTCCTGTGACGGCAAATTGTCAGAGGCTTCTATAAAGACTATAGGCTGATTATTAGTATTATTATCTGTATCGCTCATATATGCATTATAGCAAAAACCGTGTTTGCTGTGCCCTATCTGACCTAATTAAATCAATAATGGCTAAATTTAGATTATTAAATCTATTAATCAATACTCCATAATTAATCAACAGCTTATATAACAAGTCCAGTATAGGTTCGACAGAACTATCTGTTGTGCCACCAATCGACTATCGACTCACCATTTAACAGTGGTGAGTTTTTGTTTACCCCCAATCCACCATAGTTTTCCACCTGTGTTATTAGCCTAGTTTTCATGAGTATATATCATGGAAGATATATACTAGTGCCCCATGTTCTATTGACATTTTAACGTGTTTATGCTAACATTGAGTCATGGTACAGAAACAACCAATTAACACCATACAACGTATCTCCCAGCTTGAACGATTCAGTCTAGGCTTTGAGTACGACAAGACTTTACAGCAAGTAAAGCACGAAACACGTATTAGGACTTTAGACAAAGCCTAACCGTATTATTTGATAACAAGCTGATAAACGCCCCTGCAACAGGGGCGTTTATATATAGACCTAATTATGCCCTATTACTTCTTGGGCTGTTTTTTGGCCAATGCAACAGATTCGTGAGTAGCCTTATCTGTAACATCAAATTTATCTAGATATCTACCGGTAAATAATCGCGCCTGGGAGTAAAGCGCTGCCGCTGCCCCATAAACTACCGCTGTAATTGGCATTAATGCCCATTGAGCTAGCATAAAGAAAGTCCTGTGTTTTTTGTAGCGCTCGGGCCTAGGTGGTAACATCTTGAAAGATACGAACACAGTGACAAATAGACCCACCAAAGCGATTTGCTGAATCACACTAACTACATCTGGTAATTGATGGGCGGCGATGCTGCGTGCCGACTCCCCATTGATCAGTAATGGCACCCAGGCACCTACTGCAACCAATATAGACACACTAGCCAGCGAAACATGCCCCTCAAACAGCCTAAAGAGGCGCGCAAGGCCGCCCCATAATGGAACAGTGCGTTTACTGGTCAGAACCCGCGTGGCCACATAAGGCACATCTGAAGCGCCATAAGACCATCGCCTCAACTGGATGAACTGAGCTTTTAGGGTCTTTAAATAAGTATCTGAGAGAACAGCATCTTGATAAATCGGTACATGGACAGGGACAACTGAGTAATTACCTTTAAAATGGAAATAGCTACGCCAATATTGGTGGCCATCTTCTACTATCGTTCTGGTGCTCCAAAAGCCCATTTCTTCCAGGGCGTCCATCGGTTGGGAATGTGAAGCAAAATTACGTAACGTATGAGGTCGCATCGAGCTAATAATATTCCAGAACGAGTTACCAGTCGCAATAACGCGCATAGGCGCAGGTGCATCCCAGATATTACTTAGGAATAATGCTACTGGCTGATAGGACAAGTGTTTGCGGTCCTCACGGACAATGTATTCATAGGTTACGTAATCAAAATATGAAGGATACGGTTTATTATCGCTGTCCAAAGTGGTCACAATCACATCTGAGGCGGCGATTTTCTGGCCGGCTAACCATTTCTGCAAGAAAAAACCGGCATAAGTGATATTACCGCCCTTGCCTATCACCTCATTTGGCATATCGGCTGAGTGTTCAACTATATGAAAGGCATAAAAGCTGTCTTTGAATTCTTTTTGTAATCTAACGGCATTATTTTTGGTGGCTTCTCCGCCTCTTTCTTCATAAGCCAATGTCAAAATTATTTTTTGTTTATCAAAAGAACAATCTATTATTGATCTGATAGTTGGTTCTAACACCTCATATGATTCATTGTAAGTCGCAATTATAATCGCATTGTAGATATCTGATGGTTTAGGAAATTTGTTGGGATTATCAGCTATGATACGTAAGTTTTCTCGGTGTTCCCGGCGACCAAAGGATTTAATCGGTTCTAGATCTTCACTGTCTAACGCTAATTGGGGGCTCTCTAAATCCATTAGACGTTTATGCCAATCCACCTTTTGAGCGGCTTCGATCCAATTACGCCCTTGGACAGTATGAAAAGCGATACCTGCAGCCTTTACTAATAATGTGACTATTATCAAAATCAAATAAATTGACGCCAATACTGGGCTTACTAATGACAACACGACCAACAAAACAAAGGCACCGTAACTAGCAGCCGCTGGCAACATCTCGAATAATCGATATTTGAATGTTCGTTTACCTAGTGGGATTTCAAGATTTGCCATATTACAGTGGTGTCCATACGTTTAGAACAGCCAAAGCAGTTGCCCAGCCTAGCAAAATAATACCAACCCCTATCCATGCGAAGATGACAGCTATCGTGTGGTCTCGGGCAATTAGTAATTTTACTGATATTATTCCGTGCAACAAAGATACCACTAGGCTGAATGCAATAAATACCAATAAATAGAACCATTGGTCACGATAAAGATGCGTAACGCCAAAAGCCGAATAATGAGAGACTAGTTGTAATTCACTGGGTTTTATAGATAGCCCTAGGTTTACAGCACAGACCAATGACAGCAATAACATCAACACGATCAAGGCAAATAAATACCTGTCAGATATAAGTTTTTTAAATGATTGTAAAATAATTTGTTTCATATTTTTCTAATTGGAGCCACTGTCCGGATTTGAACCGGAGACCTACGCTTTACGAAAGCGCCGCTCTACCAGCTGAGCTACAGCGGCATTGCAGCTTTCACCACGAATTATTATAGCACCCCACTGTCACAAAATAAACGGGCGAATATATTGCTTTACAAGATAAAAACTGCTAATATATTACGAGTCGGCACCACATACGGGCTCGTAGTGTAGTGGTTATCACGCCTCCCTGTCACGGAGGAGACCGCCGGTTCAAGTCCGGTCGAGCCCGCCAAAATAAATAATCTACCCCCGCGGTAGATTTTTTATTTTGTCAGCCCGAGCCGGACTCGAACCGGCGGCAGTGATTTGCCCCTGGCAAATCACTGAAACCGCCGGGTCGCGAAGTGCAGCGAAATAAAAATGTGTTTACATATTTTTATGAGCAAACGAAGGAGCGGAACAAAGTGGAGCGATAGTCCGGTCGAATACTGTCAAACACTCAATTTATATTTAAAACCGTTCCTGCTCCAAAACCATAACGGAGAATGCATATCTATCGGCGATAAACCCGTACCCTGCAAAGCCTTTCGCCAACGATCAGAAACCTCATCTTTTTTTAATTTCAATGCCTCATCTGCCGTAATGACGCCCAATAAAATTGAACATTGAACGACATGAGTATCGGGAGCGATTTGAATATATTCTCTATTCTTTAGCGTCACTCCGCAATATTCTCCTAATATATAACTCCAGTAATGGAATATCTTTGGGCCAGATAGGTACGGAAAACTTTTTTTATATTCAACTTGAATACATTGTTGAAGCTTCAAAAAATCACCATCGACGCTATCTAACATAGCTTTAACGCTACCCCATTCAGATGAAATAGTTACTGCTATTCTGTGCCAAGTACTAGTATGTTTGTTCGGCTGCAATGCAACTTTATATTTGGTCAGTTTATCACGTAAATCGTCTTGGCTCATAACGGCAACTTGCGATACGGAGAATACCGATTTTGTGACGTCATCTCTAAAAGTTTTATCTGCCGCTTCCCATAAAGAATAACTATTACGTTGATAGTTCAAACTCATAGGTAGCGTAAAATAAGCTAATCTTTCTTCCTGACTGTTAAATTCTGGA
>Ga0194056_10000142_pt1 | contig 33799 bp, 17 predicted proteins | sample SepL4413m_MetaG_FD_155458 | JGI IMG/M metagenome (GOLD analysis project Ga0194056, IMG submission 155458) | Anoxic zone freshwater microbial communities from boreal shield lake in IISD Experimental Lakes Area, Ontario, Canada - Sep2016-L442-13m | ecosystem: Environmental > Aquatic > Freshwater... | reverse complement strand
CAGCGAGAGCACCGCAAGCACACCCATGCCCATGCCCATCACCTTCATCTATTCGCAGCTTGCCACCGATCCTGACCTGAGTGAACTGGTCGATTTATTCGTGCAAGAGATGCCCGATCGAATCAACGCCCTGGAAATACAGGCGCAAAGTCGCGACTGGCAACAACTGACTCGAACTGCCCATCAAATCAAAGGTGCGGCCGGGAGCTACGGATTCCTGGCAATAACTCCCTGCGCTGCCCGACTGGAATCTGCCGCGAGAAACGGCGGCCAGGAGGAAGAGATTCTTTCGACGCTTGACGAGCTTCTGAGTCTTTGTCGCCAGGTGCGATCTGGAGTACCCCAAGCAAAAGACGAGCATTGCCCTAACCAAAGGAGCGAATCCCCATGAACTACCGGAAAACCATTCTGCACGTTGACGACGATCCGCAGTTGACTCGGCTGGTCGCCCATTATCTCCAGCCACTCGGTTACGAAGTGACCTCTCTCAATGACCCGACGCAAACCCTCCGGGTGCTGAGCGAATTGCAACATCGACTGGTCCTTCTGGACATCGACATGCCCGAGGCTAATGGTCTCGATCTGCTCCAACAAATCAAACATACCCACGGGGGCAGCCAAGTCATCATGCTGACAGGACTGGTCTCGACGCAGACTCTCTTGCAGTCGTATCGCTGGGGAGCGGAATTCTGTATCTTCAAGCCGATGACAAACGTCGCCCCTTTATTGGAGGCTGTCGAGGCAGTGTTCCGTAAAATCGACCATTGGTGGAGCGCATTGGAGGAGCTCGGCAAGCAACGGCGCAACCTAGAAAACGGTGGCGGCCTGCCGCTTCCGGAAGCGGCTCTTGAGGTTCCAATAAGCCAACTTGTCGCCACGACAGGACTCCAGGAAGGATAGGCCCAATGGACACCAGCGTGATCGACCAGCATGAGGCACTCGCGGATTTCATCGACGAAGGCGTGGAGTCGCTGCGAGGACTTCCGGCGCAGTTGGATGCCTATCGTTCGACGCCAACCGTTGCCGAGCCGATCAACGCCGTCTTTCGGGCCATTCACTCTATCAAGGGCTGTGCCGCCTTCCTTGGATTGGATGCCATCCGGGCTTTCTCCCACGCCCTGGAAAATACCCTGGACGTAATCCGCACGGAATTCACTCCGCTGCATGACGTCTTGGAGCACAGCCTCATCGAAGGCTTCGACCGGTTGGATGCCTTGCTCCAAGAGGCTGCGGGTGGGAAGATCGCGACGGAATTGCGGTCGGAAGACATGCGTATCCTGGAGGCGGTGCGAGCGGCGGCAAGTAGTTCTCCGCCTGGTCAAACTGCCGAAGCAGCTTTCCTCGCGGCTATTCAGCGGATCGCGAACCTTATGGATGCCGGTGGCCTGGAGGTTCGACAAGCTGGCCAGGAGCTGCGCGGGTTGCTGCACGGCTATACGTCGCAATCCAATCTTCAAGAGCCCGAGGTGTTGGCCCTGGAAACCATGAAGCCAGCCGAACTTGGCGGTTACCCCGAGGGACCGCAAAACAATCTTGCGGCGACGGACCAGCAAGCGGCCGTTGCCGAACTCGCCGAGCCGGCAGCGGCAGCAAAGTCCAGCTTCGTCCGCGTCAAGGAAGAACATCTCAACGACTTCCTGGAGCATGTTTCCAGGATGTTCATCACCTCGGATCGCTTCCGCGATCTGCAGTTGCGAATGGCCCAAACGAGACAACTGCCCGAACTGGCCGAAGAGCTAAGTCAGATCAACATGGATCTGAAGGTCGAGTCCACGACGCTACAGCATGGGGTGATGACTTTGCGTCGCGTCTCCATTGGCGGCTTGTTTTCCAAGTTCCCTCGCATGGCGAGGGGGCTTGCCTCCCAACTCGGCAAGCAGATCCACATGCATCTCTCCGGCGAAGAGACTGAAATTGACAAGCAACTCTCCGAAGATCTCGATGCACTGCTTACCCATCTCGTGCGGAACGTCGTGGACCACGCGATGGAGACCCCGGAGCAGCGAACGGCATGTCGGAAGAGCGAGACCGGCAACCTGCACCTAGAGGCCCAATCGACCCCGAACCTGGTGGCGATTCTCGTTCGCGACGACGGCCGGGGAATGGATCCCCAGCGGCTCCGTGCGAAGGCCGTGGAAAAAGGGATAATCACCCAAACCCAGGCCGATGCGCTCTCCAACGAAGATGCCCTGCAACTGATCTTCCGCCCCGGCTTCTCCACTGCGGAGCAGGTCTCGGAGGTCTCCGGTCGCGGCGTCGGCATGGATGTCGTGCGAGCCACCGTCGAGCAGCACCATGGCCAGGTATCCATCGAATCGGTCGTCGGTCAGGGTACAACCATCCGCCTGGAGTTCCCGGTGCGCCAGGCGACCTTGGTAATCGATGGGCTGATGGTTGCCGGCGGAACCGACCAATTCGTCATTCCTTTTGAGAATATCAAGGAAATCGTCCGCGTTGATGCCGCACAATTCCAATCCGTTCATGGGCGCCCCATGGCGATGATCGGCAACTCCACCTTCCATGCGGTGCATCTCGAAGAACTCACCGGCATGCGGCACGAGGACCGCATGGCGACCGGTTCGGAGGTGGTTGTCGTGGTGGAGTGCAAGGGCCGCAGTTTGTGTATTCGCGTAGACAACGTCCTGGGCCATCGCCAAGTGGTAGTTACGGCCCTCAATAAGATCCTGCCCGACAGCACGAAGCTCACCGGTATCGCCCAGCTCGGCGGTGGCCGCCTCGCGCCCGTACTGAACATTCCCGAGATCGTGAAGAACCTCGTGTGAATCAAGATGCCACGATTATGCGTACTCTCGACATTTATATCTACCAAAACACCAAACAAGCGGAGTCGGTCTTTCGTGGTGCTCGCTGATCCGCCCACCCTGCCGCAAAATTCCTGACAAACCAAGTCCGAGATCGCCGTCACGGAATTCAAAGTGCCAGCTCGCCGTGAAATGAGACTCGCTCAAGGCACTCTCCGCCGCAAGTCCATTTCACCATCGGTGGGGTTAGCTGACTGTCCTGTTTTGCTCACTCGCCGAACGGGAGGCGGACGGCACACGGAGTGTGCCTGCTACTTTTTTTGCGACACTTATTTCTGCGCCGATCCTTATCTCCTGAAATTTCTGCTTTTCTTACTTCTTCACTTCTTCTGCTCTTTGGCTTTGTCGAGCGGTTTGCCCGGCCGCTTCAGTTGGGCTGGCTTCTCCGGCGTGGCACCCTTCTTGGCCGCTTCCAGGAGCGAAGGTGTAGCCCGTGACTCGATCGTGCTGAGGATCGATGTCAGCACTTGTTGCGTAGCCTGATCCTGCGAAACACTCTCACGGCAGCGCGCGTATAGCACGCGAATCGCCTCTTGGTCCAGCAGCAGGCCGAATCGCTGTACGTTGAAACCAAATGCGATGCCGGCGGCCTGGCGAACCGCGAGCGGGTTGACGAAACGGCCGGCCAGATCAGTCAGGGCACGCTGGCTCGCCTGCGTGCCGAGGTTGGCCAGTACGGCGACCGCGTGGCCGCTCAATCGCGGCACGCGCAAACCGGCCAGCACCGCATCTTCCACCCGGTGCATGTCATAGAGATTGCCGGACGTGCCAGCCAGCTTTGCCAGACAGTTCAATGCCCGCACGGCCAGATCCTGCCGCTCGGAAAAACCGACGAACTCTCGTGGCGTCAGGGCCATGAGCTGGCCCAATTGCCAGCGGGCCGCCGTGGCATCAATGGGCTGCGAAAAGGCGATTGCCAGAGGATCTTCGTCAGCGATCCGCTCGGCCCGCTTGAGGAAACCTGCGCGAGCAATCAGCCCGATCCGCAAGCTGGCCGTGCGATAGTCCTGGTGAAGTTGCTGCACGATTTCTTCCGCCGGCGGACCTAAAGTCGCCATGTCGATCAGGACGAACTCGTAATCGGGGCAACGCAAGGCCATGCGCACCGCCTCGCGACCCGCGACCGCCGAATCCGAAACAATGTTGCGAAACTTCAGCACGCCAATCCACTCCTCCAACGTCTCGGTGTTGGAACTGACGACCAGTGCCCGGCGACCACCGCTCGACGCGGCCAGGTAGGCCAGCGACTCCAGCAGATGGCTCGAACCGGCAAAGGCCGTCTGCGGCTGCAAACGCACAATCGCTTCCGCTGCGGCCATTCGCAACCGCCGATCGGTGCTTCGCACGGCACGCACCAACGGCGATGCCTCGCTTCCACCCCGCAGCAGATCCTGTGGCTTACCCGCCCGACCGAGGATTTCGGCCGCCGCCCGCGCCGCCGCCGGATGGTTCTCGGCCAGGCAGAAGGCCAGCACGCTCTCGATCATCCGAGAATCAAGTGCCGCGATCGCGCGCACGGTCGGATCCTTGTCGAAGTCCAACCGCTTATCGAGTCCACGATCATAGACGGCCTGCTCCAACACGGCGGCCAGAGCCAGCATCTGCACCTGGCGGTTGTCGGGCGCAAGCGACCTGGCAGCACAGGCCAGTCGGGCCGCAATCGCCCGAGCGGCATCCTCCGGTGCATAATTTTGCGACGTGCATTGATTGGTCGCAGAATCCCATTTCCAGAGCGTGACGCGGCCGTCGACGTCGATTCGCATCCTCTGTTTGCCGGCGAAGTAGCTTTTCGCCAGATCCGACAACTGCTGAGCCGCCTGGGCCTTGCTGGGCAATTGCCCCATCAGTTTCACAATCGCCTCGCGCGCCGGCGCACGGACCCGCACGTCGCTCTCCTCGGACAGTGCCGGAACGAAAAGATAGACGGTCGCCTGGGTAGCTCGCATATCCGCCAATGCCTTAATGGCCTGGATCATGAATTCCGGTTCGGCATGCTGAACGATGTCGGCCAAGGGTTCGATGGCGTCGCCGCGCATGGCCACCAAGGCCGAGCGGACGGCAGCATATTCCGCGGCCCGCTGCGGATCGGCGAGTACGGCAATCAGGGCATTCACGCCCGCGCCGCGCGCGCCTTGCAGACTTCCCCGTGCCCGCGAGCGAACTTCCGGTGCAGGATCCTGCAATTGCTTGATCTGCTCGGCGATTCGGGCTGGGTCGTGCAAGCGGCGATTGACGGCACTCAGAGCCGTGTGGATCAATTCTTCACTCTCGGGCCGCAATTCGGTTCGGCCCGCCATATCGGTGAAGGCGGGCGTATGGAACTCATCGACCAAGGCCATCCACTGGCCGTCATCGAGTTTCGCATCCAGGATTTTTTTCAGGAATCCCTTGGCCAACTCCGGCCTGCCTGCTTGAATCAACAATTGCGCCGTACTGAAAATCTCCGATGGCGTGGTCGGGTTCGTTGCCAATAAAGCCGTAACCACGGGGTCTTCCGGCGGCGCGAGGTTGACGGACTTCCCGGCAGCTCCGGCTTTACTGCCTCCAGCCGACTTTCCCGCGGCCGGCTTGCCGTTTTTCTCCTTGGCCGGTGCCTCGTCGATGCCTTGTGCCGATGCGGTCAGTAAAAAGCAGATTCCGGCGTAAAGCAATGTTTGGCGAATGTGGTTCATGATGGATACCGTTGCCAGTTGCGAAGCCGCGAGCGGCTGTAGTCGTTGAATTCAAGCGTAGGTTGTAGTCGCTGCGCTCGACCGCACCCTTCTAACTCCTAACTCCTAACTCCTAGCTCCTTCTTCCATTTTTCGACTTGCTTCTTCACCTGCTCCGGAGCCGTCGAGCCGTAGCTTTGCATGGCGGCCACCGCTTGCTCGACGCCCAAAACGTCATACACCGATTCGTCCAACTCCGGCAGTGCTTCACGAAAATCTTCCAGCGGCAGATCGGATAGCCGCACATCGCGGTCCAATGCCTTGCGCACCAGGCGGCCGACGAGGCCATGAGCCGTTCGCTGGGGAACGCCGCGGCGGATCAGGTATTCCATAAACGTGGTGGCGTCGAGATGCCCGCGGTCCAATCGCAGGGCGATCGCCGGCCGATTCAGTTCCGCAGTGGCCATCAACGGCGCAGCTAGTTCCAGCGACGCCCGAACCGTGTCGAACGCGTCGAACAGCGGCGGCTTGTCCTCTTGAAGATCACGGTTATAGGCCAGCGGCAGACCCTTGATCAGAACCAGTAACGTCTGTAGGCTGCCGATCACTCGGGCCGTCTTGCCGCGAATCAACTCCAGCACGTCGGGGTTGACCTTTTGCGGCATGATCGATGACCCGGTGCAAAATGCCTGCGGCAACTTGAGAAAGTTGAACTCCATGGTCGACCAGAGAATCCACTCCTCGGCCCAGGTGCTGAGGTGCTCGGCGATCATCGTCAGGCAGAAAGTAAACTCCAGCACGAAGTCGCGATCGCTCGATGCGTCGATGCTGTTGGCTGCCACTTCCTCGAAGCCAAGCCGCTTGGCGACGTCGTCGCGATCGATCGGCAGGCTGGTTCCCGCCAAGGCCGCGGTGCCGAGCGTCAAGCGATTCGTCCGCCGCCGACAGTCGGCAAGACGCTGCCGATCGCGTCGAAACTTCTCGCAATAGGCCAGCCAGTAATGCGGGGCAAGAACCGGCTGAGCGCGCTGCGTATGAGTATAGCCGGGCAGGATCACGTCGGCGTCGGCGTCGCACCGGCCGACCAACGCCCTTTGCACATCGGATAGCCGCTGATCGATCTCGTCAATCGCTTCACGGACCCACAGGCGAAGGTCCGTCGATACCTGATCATTGCGACTCCTGGCCGTATGCAGCTTGCGGCCGACGTCGCCAATCCGATCGACGAGGGCCTTCTCAATGTGCATGTGGATGTCTTCCAATTCCGTGCGGAACGGGAAACTTCCCTGCTCAATTTCTCGGCGAATCTCGCCTAAGGTTTGCTCGATCATCCGACATTCATCGGCCGTGAGCAGGCCAACTTTGGCCAACATCTGAGCGTGGGCCACGGAACCTTCGATGTCCTGCGCAAACAAACGGCGATCAAAGCTCACGCTTTCCGTGAACCGCTCAACACGGCGATCGGTCGCCACATCAAATACACCACCCCAGGCCTTTTCCGACAAATCAAACCTCAAGCATCCAATTAGGATCACCCATGGAATCGACAACTTAATAATCTAAATGACTTACGATCGGCGCATAAATAACTGTCGTGTTTTGCCCACTCGCCGTGCGGGGACGGACGGCACACGGAGTGTGCCTGCTACTTTTCTTGCGACACTTATTGATGCGCCGATCCTTACGGCGGGTTGTCAACGAATTTGGAACACCGAACCGAAGGCTCTTGACAAGGGCATTACACTCCCACTGCGGCCGCCTTCCGCGAGGCACGTTTGCGGACGTGCTCGTTGAGCAAGATCTTTCGTAGGCGGATCTGCGTAGGTGTGACCTCGACCAACTCATCGTCCTCGATGAATTCCAGGGCTTCCTCCAGGGACATGCGGCGCGCGGGTCGGAGAAGGACATTGCGGTCGTGGCCGGATGCCCGCATGTTGGAAAGCTTCTTTTCCTTCGTGGGGTTGACGTTCATGTCGTCCGTACGGCTGTTCTCGCCGACGATCATGCCTTCGTAGACGACGTCGTTATGGCCGACGTGCAGTTCAGCCCGTTCCTGGAGTGTATCGAGGCCATAGGCCACGGCTCGGCCGCCGCAGAGCGAAACCAGCACGCCGGTGAGCCGGGTTTCGATCTCGCCTTCCATCGGTTTATAGCACTCGAAACGGTGGTGAATCACCGCCGTCCCTTGCGTGGCATTCAAGAGCCGAGTCCGAAACCCAATCAGCCCACGGGCAGGAATCGAAAACACCATGTAGGAATAATCGTTGTGCGACTGCATATCGACGAGCTGCCCGCGACGCTGGCCGGCCATTTCCATTACGGGGCCGGTCTGGTGTTCCGGAACTTCGACCACCAGGGACTCGAACGGCTCTTCAATCACGCCGTTGTTATCGTGAAGAATCACGTGCGGCTTGCCGATGGAAAGCTCAAAACCTTCGCGGCGCATCGTTTCGATGAGTACGGAAAGATGCAAAATACCGCGGCCAGCAACTGAAAACTGCTCGGTGCCCGGAATCGGCTCGGCACGCAAGGCGACGTTCTTTTGCAACTCCTTCATGAGCCGCTCGCGGAGGTGGCGGCTGGTCAGATACTTGCCTTCCTGGCCGGCCAGGGGCGAGGTATTCACGCCGAAGGTCATCTTCAGCGTCGGCTCGTCGACCACGAGGCGAGGCATTGCCCTGGGGAAATCGCGATCACTCACCGTATCGCCGATTTCGATATTTTCCAGACCCACCAGGGCGACAATGTCACCGGCCTCGGCGGACGGGACTTCGACCCGCCCGAGGTCCTCGAAGACTTGGACCGTGACGATCCGCGAGGGTGCGATCTTGTCGTTCTTTTGCATCAAGGCGACGTCCATGCCCGGCCTGACCGAGCCGGAGTAGAGCCGTCCGATCGCGATGCGGCCGACATAATCGGACCAATCCAGAGTGGTGATGAGCATCTGGAGCGGTGCCTCGGCATCAATCTCCGGACCAGGGATCTTATCCAAAATCATGTCCATCAACGGCGCGACGGAGTCGCCTTGCTTGCCAAGTTCATGAGTGGCAAAGCCAAGCTTGCTGCTGGCGTAGATGTGCGGGAAGTCCGCCAGGCGGTCGTCGGCCCCCAGTTGCAGAAAAAGCTCAAAGACCTCGTCGAGCACCTCATGTGGCCGAGCGTCAGGACGATCGACTTTGTTGATCACCACGATCGGCTGCAAGCCGCACTCCAATGCCTTTGAAAGCACGAAGCGGGTTTGCGGCATGGGACCTTCGGCTGCGTCGACCAACACCAATGCACCGTCTGCCATGCGCAGCACGCGCTCGACCTCGCCGCCAAAGTCGGCGTGGCCCGGCGTGTCGATAATGTTGATTTTTATGCCGCGGTAGGGGATGGCGATGTTCTTCGCCAGGATTGTGATCCCCCGTTCGCGCTCCAAGTCATTGGAGTCGAGGATTTGCTCGCCGACCAATTGCGTATCGCGGTAGCGGCCGCTTTGGCGCAGCATGCAATCGACAAGCGTCGTCTTGCCGTGATCAACGTGTGCGATAATGGCCACGTTGCGGACGTCTTGACGTCGCATCAGTTCAATCTCCATGGAAATTTGTAGTACAGGCGTCTCGCCTGCGTAGGATAGGTAACGTAGGCGTCTAGCCTGCGTAGGATAGGTAGCGTAGGCGTCTTGCCTGCGTAGGGAAGGAAGCTTCTTTCAAAACCAAAACCCCTAGCACAACACCACGCTTCGCCTGGGGACGATTCCGCCGAGGTTCATGCGGTTATGTTAGGGGTTCTTCCTAGATTCTAAATGCTCGGAGGCATTTTGTCAAGCCGAAACCCTGCTTGAAACCATGCTCACTAGGGGGGTAAGAAGTAGGGTGGGGAGAGTGAAACAACATCCCCCAAACCTTTACATCACGGCAAAATAGTTCTCTACCGCCATATCGATGTAGTCGTTCGTGACCTCCAGCGGGCAATCCTTATAACTACAGTAATTGCGGATCTGCATGAGGAGGTCGCGGGGTTGGCAAAATCGGAGGGGCCGGTTCTTTGGCGTATAGTGCTGCTGGATGAGATGATCGACCGCTTCCGGCCGATCGGGAAAGCCCATCTTCTTGGCCAACGAGAGAAACAGTCCCTTGAAATCCTCGGGGCTGGGGTCGAGTACCTCGATCTTGTAGGGAATCCGCCGCAAGAATGCCTCGTCGACCAGGTCGCGCGGCTCGAGGTTCGTCGAGAAGATGATCAATTGGTCGAACGGCACCTGAACCTTCTTGCCGTTGGGCATATTGAGGAAGTCGTAACGCCGTTCCAGCGGAACGATCCACCGATTGAGCAGTTCTTCAACCCGCATCCGCTGCCGGCCAAAGTCGTCGATCACCAGCGTGCCGCAGTTGCTCTTCAGTTGCAGGGGTGATTCGCAAATGCCGGTCGAAGTGTTGACCGTCACTTCCAGGGCCGACATCGTCAGCTCGCCGCCAACGACCAGTGTGGGGCGGCGGATCCGTACCCAGCGACGGTCGATCTTCCGCTTTTCGTAAAGACCTTCGCAGGCCTCCAGCGGCAGCTCTTCATGGTTTATCGGGTCGAAAACCCGCATGATCTCGCCGTCGATGCCGATGGCACGGGGAATCCAGATTTCCTGCCCGAAAGCCCGCGTGACCCGCTCGGCAATGCTCGTCTTGCCGTTGCCCGCCGCGCCGAAAAGGAATAGTCCGCGGCCGGAGTTCACTGCCGGTCCGAGTCGATCGAGCATCCGCTCGCTGAGCACGAGATCGCCGAATGCGTGCCGCAGGTGTTCGGCCGTGGTCGGTTGGGCGGCAAGCGATTGGGCCTTGACGCTCTCGATATAGTCTTCCAGCGAAACCGGAGCGGCACCGAAGTAGGTGCAGTGGTTCCAGTAGCGTTTGGCACGTTCACGGCCAAGATCGGTGAGCTGGTGGACGAAGTCATTCATCGGCGCGCCACCGCGATAGGCAACCAACTGGTCGTTCTTCAACCCGCGCAGCAGCTCGTCGATGAGGATGAAAGGGAGCTTGAGTTGGTCGGCCACCTCACGGCCGGTGGAGTCGCCGCGAGCCATCAAATGCTTCAAGGCCAGCGACTCCACGAGGCTGTCGTTTAGCCCGGCGGCACGGAACGACTTGGGTTCTTGGGGGACAAAGCCATTGGACCGCGACGGATCTCGCTCGATCGAGGTCGATGTGGCCAGCGGTGCAGTCGCCTCTGGTGCGGTGTCCGGGGGGGCGACGGAAAACGTGCCCGCGGTCAGCGAGCGGATGCGATCAACCATGGCGTCGAACTTTGGGTCGGCCGCTTGTCGGGGCAGGGCGTGTTGCGGTTCGGTCGCCGCTAGGGCGTTCATCGCCGTGCTGCCCAAGCCAATCGTACCGAGTCCGACCGGTTGTGCCGGCAGATGGTTGTCCGCAGTTGGCATCGTCATCGCAAGTGGAGCTTCCGCCTGGGAAATAGAATCCATTGATCGTCCATGCAAAGGCTACTTCGCTTCCGGGCATCGGTCAAATCCTGGAGGTGTTGCCTGCCGGATCTGCCGAGAATGCCGAATCTTCCGGGCAAAAGGGGGTGCCCATAGTTGACTCAAGTGATCGGTGAATCTGGCAGGTGCAGGGGCATTTATGCCCCTTTTCCGCGAAGCGGTATTCGGCCCGTGCTTTAGCACGGGTAACACGACCAAAACCCCTCATTCTCCCCGCGTCCCGACCGCCGTAGGCGGTCGGGACGCGGAGGCGGTCGATCGGGTCATTCCAAAACCCGTGCTAAAGCACGGGCCGAATACCGGCTGCGCCGGGAATGACCATAAATGGCCATGAAGACGCTCGGCTGGCCAAAAGATGTGGGTAAGGACAAGGCGTCGATGGCAGCAGCCCATCGGGCTTTGTGATCGCTTAGGATCGGCGCATAAATAACTGTCGTGTTTTGCCCACTCGCCGAGCGGGGACGGACGGCACACGGAGTGTGCCTGCTACTTTTCTTGCGACACTTATTGATGCGCCGATGCTTAGCATCGTCTTGAGCTATTCACAGCGTCGGTCATCGTGCCCGCCGGTTGTGTAACGCCGGTGGAGACCACGGTCGATGCCCGATCCTTTACAGATCGGACAGAGTCGTCGGTGTTCGTGTTCAGGGCGTAAAGGTTTCGGCTTCATCGAACGCACTTAGCTTTAACCAACGGTTTGGCTGGCCGACGCCGCAGCCTCCAACTTCACTAGGTCTGGACTTCCATCAATTCTACCGTCTTCGCACGCCCCACACCACCAAGCGCGGTCGCGCAACGACTTTGCAGCCGTGGCTTGTCGGCAACTGCCGGACGCGCTTGCACGTACTCAGACCAGGTTCTCTTTGCCCTTCTGAATTGCACCGATGCCACAACAACTGGTCACAAAAAGAAGACCGGCTAAGGCAAAATACCGTCGCTGCCTCCCAAAATACCCAGTCCCCAATTTGTATCCATCGTAAACTGCCTGCTCATACGCGTTCGCAATGTACGGGTCGCATGAGGCAAGCTCCTTTGGAGTCAAACCGAGGTGCGGACTGCGATGCCCAGGCTGCGGTCGGCTGGTATCGAGTAGATCATGCCGACCTTGGTATTGGTTGTGAGCCATATCGCCAACCGCCGCCCAGAAATCATAGACAACAGCTAGAACCGATACGATCAACATGCAAAGAAAGAATGCTTTCATCTCATCGCCCCATCATTTGCAGTCCAACGGTGGCCCCGACCACGGCCAGGGTGAAGTCGCGGGTGTAGCCAGCGGCGTTCTGGTTGACACAAAGTTTTTCGCCGCTTGCCGTAGTATACTGCCACGGCAATACTTATGGCAATCGCAGGGTCAAATTCGTGTTTTGAGTTTTCCTTACAAGAGGGGTGTCCTGTGCCACCCACTATCGACCCCTTTGTATCGACTTTCTGCAACCATCGCTCATGGGCGCACGCCGTCATGTCACGGAATCTCCACGACAACTCGGAACCCGAGCATGTCGTTTCGGGTGGCGGGCGGTTCCTTGCGGCGAACGGCCGAGCGGCAGTAGTCCGGGCCGCTGTGCCAGCTTCCGCCGCGGGTTACGCGATACGTGCCGGACGGCGGGCCGAGCGGGTCGTTGCGCGGTTCTCGCTCCTTGAGGTAGTCCTGATAGTACCAGTCATCGCACCACTGCCAGGCATTGCCCGTCATATCGTAAAGTCCAAAGGCATTGGCCTTGAACTTTCCCGAAGGCGATGTGAAAAGGTATCCGTCATCCCATGGGAAGGTTGTCCAGCCCGGGAGCTTTTTAGCGGCGGACCGGTCCGCGGCATTGCACCACCCGTTTCCCTCCTCGGGCCGACTGCCCCAGGGATAGACTGTTTCTGTTCCTGCTCGGCAGGCATATTCCCAGCGGGCCTCCGTGGGAAGGGCGACGGTCTTGCGGCTGGTTCGTCCGAGCCAATTACAGAACTCAACGGCATCATTCCACGACACGCAAACGACCGGATGGCCGTCGTCCTGGTCAAAGCCGGGCTTGCGCCATGAGGCACCCTCGACCTTCTGCCAGGAGCCGTTCCATAGCAGCGACCAACCTTCCTGTTCGGCCTCGGTTTTGTAGTGGGTCTGCTGGACGAAGGCGGCAAACTGGCCGCGGGTCACGTGATGGATTCCCATGTAGAAGGGTTTGGTCAAGCTCTTTCGTCGCGGAGGGGTCTCGTCTTCAAAATGCCATTTTTCGGTTTGCGGTGTGCCCATGCGAAAGTCCCCGGCTGGAAGGAGGGCCAATTTCATGGCGACCTTGCCGCCCAAATCGAGCGTGATCTCTTTGGGGAGTTGGTCCCCTGCGGCCCCGGCAGTCCCTTGGTTCGCCGGAATGCTGGGCGCAATCTTCGGACTACCCGGTGCGGGCGTCGGCTTGGGCCTGGGCCGCGCGGCCATCCCACGGTAGTTCACGTTATTACCCATCTGCGTAAGACGCCCCCATCGGTAGATCAAACCATCGCGATCCAACAGCACGGATCGCGGCATACCGTAGATATCGAGTTGGCGCGCGAGCGGATCGTCCTGGCCGAGGCCGCTGAAGACGTGGATCCACCCCTTGTACTGCTCGTGCTGTTTCAGATATTTTTCCACTTCGTCTCGCGAACGATCAAGGTTCACGCCGACGACGACCAGATCCCAGTTAGGTTCCGGCGACATGCCAGGCGGCCCCCGCGGTGGCGGCATCTTATCCGAAGGGGCAAAGGCCGGGCAGGCAATGGACCAGAAGTGGATCATCACCATTTTCTCCTTCAGGTCCTCCAGTCGCAGGGTGCCGCCGCCAAGCAGCGGCAGTTCGCCGCGAACCTCCCACGGCACTGTCCCGCCGGGCTGCGGAAACGGTTGGGCCTGCGTGGTACGCGCGTCAAGGTTTAGATTGCAGAAGTCGCGAAGGAAGCCGCGGACTCGCGGCTGCCGGGCCTCGTCGCCGCGAAGCTCGGCAACGAGCGACCCACGGGTGCCTTCGTCGCCGCACTCCGTGGCCAGGAATACCCCGAGGATGGCAGCCGCCCAATGCAATTCGTCGTGGGCGTATTGCTCCACGAGCGCGTTGATCCGCCGGGCCGACTCCTCGCGGGAAAACTCGCTCGCGGCCAGTTCGCCGGCCACTTGTACATAGTCGGCTAAGAGCCGCTGGGAACCTTGCGCCTTGGATTTCAGAATCCGTTCGGCAATCTCTTGTGCCTGCTTGGCAAGGGCCTTGTCGGAGATTTTGTCTTGGGTCTCCGTAGCCAGCCAGCGCGCGGCCACGAGCATTCCGTTCCACACAACGGGGAGATTTGCCGCGCGTTCGTACTTCTTCTCGATCGACCGGCCAAGTTCCAGCGTTTCGCGAAAGGCGGCTGCTTTCTTGTCCTTGCTCAGGCCCAGAGCGGGCGGGAGGAGCACTTTTCTGCGGAACTCGTCAAGCTGCTCGGCGGGGATGTCGTCGTTGCCCTCACCCCCGGCCCCTCTCCCGAGTACGGGAGAGGGGAGACTATTGCCCTCACCCCCGGCCTTGCCCTCACCCCCGGTGTTGCCCTCACCTCCAGCCCTGCTCCCGAGTACGGGGGAGGGGAGATCGAGTAGAAACTCGCCCGAGCGGTAGTAGGGCATTCGCATGACCATTTCATCGAACTGGGCCACGGAATTATTGACCGCATTGCTGTACTGCGGCCACTGCTGCACGCCTCGCTGATAGCTGTTGGAAATCACACATCCATTAGGACCGATAAGCCAGTAGGCCGGCAACGTGGATACCCGGTATCGCTGGAACATCGGGTCTTTCAGGCCCAGCCCGCTGCATGTCTGAATCCAGTCGATCCCCTCGCACTCTTCGCGAACGAACCGGGCTACTTGGGCACGGTCCGTATCGAGGTTCACGCCCACGAACTCCACGCCAGCCTCGCGGAAAGGTTTGTAATGCGGCCAGAGACTGACGGCACCTTTGGCGGTGAGATCCACCATTCCCGATTTCGCCATCGACCAGAATTGGACCACGGTACACTTGCCGAGCAGGTCGCGAGGTAAGGTGAGCGTTGAGCCGTCCGGGCGGACAAGTTTTGCGGTCATTAACCGGCCCAGGTAAGGATTGACTCCCTCGACTTCCAGGAACTCGCTCACCCCCGGTGCGCTAAAATGCTTTTCCGAGAGCTGCTGTAGGTAGGCGTGTCGAGGGGCGTCGGCATCGGCGATCCGGCAGAGTTCCGACGCACCCAACAATGCCTTGGCTTCTCCCGGCGTGCCGCGGTAGCGGGCTACGAACGTCGCCAATTCATCGGCGGCCTCGGCCGGCCAATCGGCCAGCTCGTCGATCCTTGCCCGCATTAAGAGCATCTCGGCCACGACACGGCTCTCGGGCGGAGCGGAAGAGTTGGCAAGCCGGCGGGCGATCCCCCACACAAGCTGGCGTGCCTCGACGGTGCCTTCCAGGGTCGCAAGGCCTTTGGCGGCCACCATCATCAACTCTTGGATCTCGTGGAGGTTTACTGCCTGGGCGTACTGCTGCTCGGCCCACCGGCCCTCGCGAAGGATCGCCTCGTAGCGGCGGACCTTGTCGCTCTCGGAGATTTCGGGCGTCTTGGTTTCCTCGGGAATGTATTGGGCGCGCAGCCGAACCAGCAGCGCGGCGGGCACTTCTGCCTGGGATGCGGGCGAAGAGGGCCTTGGAGGCGGTTCATCGGCCAGTGCCCAAGCCGGAAGCAGCCCGATGAGTGCGACGGCGACACGAAACCGAGACGGTGGGGCTCGTTTCACTCGGCCCCATACGAACCAACTTAAGGAATTCACTCGTCTCACCCCACAATGTGTCTGGTGCCTCGAAGCTCACCCTGGGCTAGGGGACAGAACCCCTCGGCCCACTCTACGGCTGCACGGTCGGATATTACCTTTGGTAAGCAGGCACGTATCCATAGGGAATGCTGAGGATAATCAGGGCGGTGGCTGTATCGTAGGCACTGCGTCCCCCGCTGCCAAAGCTGCCGTTGGCGGCCTGCCGGGATAGCATGATGTCACGGATCCGCGGATACCAGTCCTTAAACTCCTGGCTTCCCGCCTGGTACATCACCAGCGCGGCGTAGTAGTGGCCATACATGTAATGGTCGGCGTTTTTCAACGCTTCGGGAGCTTCCTTTTGCAGGAAGCGGACGCCATCTTTGACCTCCTTGAACTCGTGCCGGCCAAGCATCATGAGCGAGAAGGTCGCCGCCGCGGTCCGCGAGAACCCGGAATCGCCAAGACCCGCCATGTAGCTGAAGCCGCCGCGGCTTGTTTGATGGCACATGTTCACGTAGCGGACGGCCCGGTTGATGGTCTCGTCAGGCACGAAGATCCCCGCCTGCCTCGCCGCGGCCAGGGCCACCACCTGCATTGCGGTCACGGAGACGTCGGCACTGCCGGGCTGCGGATCATAACGCCACCCGCCCGCCTCGTTCTGCGCGCGGAGGATCACTTTGACCGCTGCCTTCAGGGTCTCCTGGACCTTGTCGTCCTTGTCGGTCTGGCCCCAGGCCTCGGAGAGCGCGAGGGTGGCCAGTCCGTGCGCGTACATATTTGAGCCCATGTAGCCCGTCACCTGACCTTCGGGTTCCTTGAGCAAGGCGTTGACGGCCTTGGTCAGGGTCTCGCCATAGGGTTGCTTCTTGTTGGGGGCGTGACCGTTGAGCATGAGGGCGATCATGGAGAATGCCGTGAAGCCGACCGTGTTCCCATCGTCCGCCTCCCATCGCCCGTCCTTGCCTTGCGAGGATTTCAGGAATTGCAGTCCCCGTTGGATGGCCGCCTCGGTGCGGCGGTCCAGGAGCGCGGAGGTATCGGCGTCATCCAGCGCGTCAAGCGACGGCTGGGCGAGTTTGTCGACCTCCTTGCCCGGGCCACGGTCAATGAATTTTGCCCCCAGGTCCCGTTCGTCCGCGGAGGGTTTTGGGGCGTCCGATGGCTTGGCTGGGTCGGTTTGTGCGAAGATGGCCGGTGCCAGCAAGGCCAGGCCGATGGCCGCCGAACCGACGGTGCAAAGCAAAATCCGTATTCGAGTGTTGTTCATTGAATTACCTGTATCACGTCATTTTGCCAATGCTTCGTAATAATCCTTCAAGAGTTTGCGGAACTCCAGCGGCAGTTCCCGTGCAAAGTTCTCGTTCAGCGCGGCCCGTTCGCGATCCATCAGCGAGTTCCATTCCGCCTTGCGGCCTTGCACGGCCTTGCCGGTTGAGCTGGCCTTGGTGAACTCCACCCAGTGTTCGATGCTCACTGCCACGGGGGGTTGTTTTTCGGGCGGCAGCGGAGGCAAGGGGATGTCCAGCGGCGGCTTCATCGACTGGACCAATTCGACGAGGTTCATGGCAAAGGCGATCCGCAATTCTTTCTCCGCCAATACCTGGTGGGTAATCGACGGTGACTTGGCCGACGCCTTGAGTGTGCCAATCGCCTGGTCCATCGCCTTCGCTGCAGCTTCGATGTGTTCCCAACCGGTGATTCGCGCGGTGGGTATCACGATGTTTGACATATTCGACACGACGAGGCATCGCTCGTGCAGCTCGGTCTGCTTCTCGGTCTGTGTGGGAAGCACGGCGTCCGGTGATCGCTGCGTCAGCTCGCGGAGTTCCCGCTGCTCGGTCGCCAACAACAGGATTGCCGTCATTCCATCGAAGGCATCGATGAATTTTTGCTTGGATTCCAGCAGCGAAATCATCGAGAGGATGTACTCATCCAAGGCAACAATGCCCGCGCGGAGGGCGGCTTCCGCCTTTTTCTGATGCTCGACCGCCTGTCCCCGGGCCGAGGCTTTTAGCTCCTTGATGGCGGCCGTCATTTCGTCAGCGGCCCGCTGGAACGCCTCGGCTGCCTTGGGTGCCATCGTCAGACCCGTAAGCACCGTGGTCTCAGCCAGCAGGATGTCTTGCTCGGTGACCAATCGCGTGAAGTCAGTCGCTTCCGCCTCCTCGGTCGTCTCGCGGAGTACAATCTGCCGCTGCAAAAGGTCCATCGCGCGGCCGCTGAGTTCGGCGGCGGCGTCGATCTCCACCGCAAGCAAGTCAATCTGGTTGATCAACTGGCCGCTAAGTTTACGGGCATTCTGCAAGGCGGCAGACGCCTGCTTCTGGGAGTCGATGGCTGCGTCGGCGCGATCTTTTTCCAGGTGGCCGACGGTCTGGTTCATGGCCGTCAGGGCACCGTCGAGCGGCTCCTTCATCGGACTCGCCTCGCGGATTGCGGCGACGTTGTCCTGCACCTGCTGGGTGGCGCGGGCGAGCAGGGCCTGCGGGCCGGCTAGGTCCAAGGCAGTGCGGGCCGCTTTGCGGGCCGATTCAACGTCGCCGCGCAGATCGGCCTGTTCACTCTCGATGTCTTCAATCGTGAGGCGGATCTGCTTCAAGTCCGCGGAGGCTTGTTGGAAGAGCCAGAGCTTCTCCAAGACTCCCAGTTCCCGCTTGGCGATCTCGAAGGCTTCCTTGAGCGTCTGCTCCGCCTTGAGTAATTCCGGCATGGCAGCGTCGAGCTTGTTGGCCTTCAGAGACGCAGCGGCCTTCTGGGTGATCTGTGATGTTTTCTTCAGCGGTCGGCGCATGGCGGCTGCGAACTTGCTGCTAGCCGGCAGCCCTGCCGCCATCGTGCCGATGTCCTTGGCAAGTTGCTGCTGGGCGACCGCCGAAGCCTCCAGGCCCTTGCCGGCCGCCGCCGCGTCGAACGCGCCATTTTTGATCTGTTCGGCCCGATCGCGGATCTCGGTCAGCATCTTCAGCCGGTCTGCCGCCTCCATCATTCGCTTGTGGGTTTCGCCGAGCATGTTGAGTTTGGCGATTTGATCGCCCAGTTTCACAAGCGCGGCGGAGATCGCCGTCTCCACGCGAACCTCTGCCGCCGTGGCAGCCGCTACGTCGGCCGACCCGATCGCGACCGATGCTTCCTGGCCCGCGTGATGGACGGCATCAAGCAAGGGATCGATTTCCAGGGCATGGTCAAGTTGCTGCGCCGGCCGCAAAATTGCCTCCTGACGGAACTTCATGGCCGCCTTCTGCTGGGCCATCTCCTCGGCCGTCAGCTTTACCAAATTGGCCCGCATGATTTTCTGCGAATCGAGCAAATCTCGAAGCAAGTTTCTGGCTCGCACGAGTTCTTCCAGGCGGGCATCGGGCCGGAGTTTCAAGAGTGCCTGCCGCATCCCCTTGAGGGCTTGGCTCTGACGCTCCACAGCCGACGGAGGCTTTGCGGTAAATTCTTCAGCGGCTTGTCGCATTTCGGTGGCGACGTGCCCGCTTTCAATGATCTTTCTCGCTCGGGCGAGGCGGACCGCGGCCAGTGCGTCGGCGGGCGACTCGCGCATGGACCGAATATCGTTCATCAGCTTTTCGATCCGTTCGGCCAGGACTTTCTGCTGGTCTGCCGTCGCTTGCGCGGAGACTTTCGTCGGCTCGGCGGCGGTGTCGGTCTGCTTTTGGTGAGGCTCGCTGCGCTCGTCCCACCCTACAATTGAAGCCGCCAGAATGGTCTCCTGCCGGGCGATGATTTCCCGCAACTCGGCGGCAAAGACTTCGCAGGCTTGCGAAATACCCGCCTGAACCAGCAGGCTGCCCAGTTCTCGTGCGGCCAGTTCGATCTGCGTTTGCGCCTCGGCTAGTCGCGGGCCGGCGACGGCCGGTTGGTGCAGGGCTTCATCAATCTGTTTCCGCGCTGTCTTCAGCCGCACATCGCGGATCGTTGCGAGCCGGTCTTGCAAGTTTGCCGCGATCTTGGACACATCCATGGCAACGTCTCGATTGGACGCCATATCTTCAATCAGGTCGCCGAAGCGGTTGATTAAATCCGTCAGTTGCGTCTCAATAACCTCCTGCCGGGCTGCCTCGAGCGATGCCTGCTGCACGAGATTCGTGGACAATTTCCCGATCGCCTCCAGCCGCCCGGCGGCCTCTCTTTCCTGCAAATAGAGCGGCCGCAACTGGCCTAAGACCTTTCGCTGCCTCGCCAGGACATAAGCGATGTATTCGTTATCCGAGACAAACTGCACCCTTCGGGCGATGGATCGTCCGTGGCCCGGCGTACCGGGGCGGCCGTCGGTGGCCTCCACGGCGAAGGTCACGATATCGTTGAATTTCAGCGTGGGCAGGAGTTGCGTGATGGGCCAGGAGAATTCTTTTTCAATGCTCGTCTTGCCGCCGAGTTGGCCCAGCGGGTGCCGCCGCTCACCGCCGTCATTGATCGAGTAGACAATCGACGCTTCGCCCAGGCCGTAATCATCTCGCGCCCAGTACGATAGCCGGACGGTCTTCTTCAGCGTCGCCTTCGCGTCCTCGCCAGGGCGCAGAAGGCCAACCTGTGGGTCCGCGTCGGGGATGACTTGCATGTAATGCTTCGCCCCCGGCTCAACGTACTCGGCATCGGCCAATCGCCAGCGGAAATTGATCGTGTAAGGCCGAGAAGCCTCCGCGGCCAATTGTAAATTTGCCTCGCGGCCAGCGGATTTGAGTGTCATAGCTCGCGGATCGGCCCCTTCCGGCTTCAACTCCGCCGATTCCACCGCTCGATCCAGCGTGAGGTGCCAGCGGAGCAGCGTCCCCTCGGGCACTTTCAGGTTGAGGGTATCCACGGTCTGGTTCTTCAGGTGGGTGTACTCGGGATACTCCAGTTCGACGCGCCCCTCAACGATTCGTGGAGGCCGCGCGACCGCCACCTGGTAGCGGGCCGATTTTGCGTCGCCCAGGCGGAAGTAGTAATCAAAATCCTCGCTCACGTGCGGCAACCGGTAACAGAACTCCGCCGCGGCATCGCAGCCCACCTCCACAGCCTCCCAGCCGGCCCCTTTCATGCGGATAAAAACCTGGCCATGCTCAGGAACCTCGCCGCCGGCGTGTGCGGCCAAGGTCACCTCTTTGCCGGAACGGACCACGCCGGCACCTTCGTGTACTTCGATGGTTGTTCTCGTGGGATAGATAATAGCGGAGGATGGATTGAACATTCGGGATGCGAGGATTTCAAGGAAGCCCGGCTTCCCGAAGCCAACGATCACCAGTGCGAGCATGGCCGCGAGCAGACAGGCCGTTGCGCCGCGGAGTACGACTTGCCGCGTTACGCGGTTGAAGTCCAGTGGGGCGGTTCGCTGGGCTGCTTGTCGTCGCACCGCGCGCATTAAATCGCGGGAGACTCCCGGCGGAAAATCGTCTTCTCGGCCAAACTGCACGCTGGAAACCACCAAGCCGTTCAGTTCCGGCCACTCCCGCTCCACCTGCAATGCCTGCTGGACGGCATTATAAGATCTCAGATGGCGCAGAAGCCTCCGGTAGGCAACGTACGCCAGCAACACGACGTTCGTGGCCAGCAGCGCAACGCGCAGGCCGCCGGGCAAGTCCAACTGCCAGTCCAATAGCAGGTCGGCCAGGACCAGTGCGCCCGCGGCAGCGAGCACCCAGTAGGCACCACGCAAAACCAGCAAGCCGCTCTGTTTTGTCCAGAGTCGTCGCAAGCGAGATTCCACGCCGAGATTGGATTGGGCTGCGGTCGTATTTGTATCAGTCATGGTCGCCTCCGGCCTCTTTACGCCAAATTCCTTTTTCTCCGCCAGCCCCATTCCAAGGCCACGAATCCGACAAACACCAGGGGAACCAGCCAGTTGTCCCATAGTTCCACGTCTTTTGTAAAGGTCGCAACTTGCGGCTGGCCTTGGATCGTATCGGGGAGCAGAGGCAGTTCGCGGAGGGAAAGGTACTCTCCGCCCGTGATCTCTGCCGCCCTCGTCAACATGTCGCGGTGCATGGAAGTATCAATCTGCTCCGCCGTGACAGGGCGGACGTCGAACTCGACGGCTGCCGGCAATCCTGCCCCCAATACCCGGCTGGGCGGGGTTGCTCCGGCACTGGTAGGTGCTTCATCCTCGGCCGATGCGCTGAGTCGGTAGCGGCCAGGCACCGTGGGGGTGAAGAATCCCTGGTACATTCCTAGCTGGCCAGGCATTGCCCGTAAGGCAACGCTTTGAGGCTCCCCACCGGACGACGGCGCGACATGCACCGTGAAGGCCGGCGTGGTGCGAGGCTCGTAAAGGTCGCTCAGCACGTTGGCGAACATTTCGACCGGCTCACCCAGCGCGTACTCCTCCTGACCCGTTTGCAAACGAAGCCGCTGGTTATCGCCCAGGAGGCGCGAGAGCGTAAGGAATTGGATTGCCTGGCCCCAGAATTTCAGATGGTACTTGTCGCTGGTACGGGCACGGAGCCGCCAGAGCTGGTCGGTGCCCACAAACATGCACTTGCCCGCACCGTACCGCTGCCAGGCGATCAGCGGAAAGCCATGTGTTCGCTGGGCGGTATCGGAGAGTTCGGCCAGCACTTGCGCTCCCGGCTTGGGCGCGAGTAGCGGCGGCACCCAGTTCAGCGGCTTGACATTCGACCAGAGGGCTTGTGTCCGCGCCTCGGCCCGCTCCAACGCCATGACCGTGCTCCGCCGTCCCTCGGGCGTGAGGACCGGGTAGACATCGTCGCCAATCTCTTCCCATTTTTCTTGCTCAAAGCGGACCGGCAGCATCGCCGCAATCGGCGTGTCAAGGTATTCGGCCGGGGCATGTTTGGGACCGGCCAGCAGGATCAGCGAGCCGCCCCGCTCGCGGACCAACTGCTCCATGAGCGAGAGTTGGGTGGGGGTAAAGGTGTTGGCTCGCACGTCGCCGAGGATCACCAAGTCGTAGCGAAATGCCTGGGCCTCCTTTTCAGGAAACCGTCCCAAGTGCTCCTTGCTGGCACGCGCAAGGTCTTTGTCGCCCTCGGTATTGATGAACTGCACGTCGATTCGCGGGTCGCGTTTCAGCACTGCGCGGATATAGCGATATTCCCACCGCGGCGTGCCCTCGATGTAGAGCACTTTTATCTTTTCGTCGAGCACGCGGAGCGAGCGGCGGAGGGCGTTATTCTTGGTCGTGGCTTCGCCCGGCAACGGTACAAGTTCCACTTCCAGCGTTTTTATGCCGCCGCGGCCGGCCTTAAAGGGAAGTTCCTCGAGCCGGCTCTGGCCGCTGAAGGTAACCGTCTTCCGCGCCACCTCGGCACCGTCCAGCTTGACCAGGAGCGTCGTGGAACGTTTCTCGTAACCGCTTGCCGAGCACTGCACCCGCAGCGGCACGATGTCGTTTGCGAAGACGACATCTGGGACAATCAGGTTGCGGATGCTTGTATCATCGGGTTCGGGGAGACCGACGCCCACGGTCACCAGGCGAATACCGCGTCGCCGCAGTCGCCAAGCGGCGTCGGTCGGATCGGCACCACCGTTGGAGGCCCCATCGGTCAGAATCACGACGGTCGAATTCGGCGTGTTGCCGCTTTGCTCTACCGCCTCGTCGATGGCACTACCGAGCCAGGTTGCGCTACCGTCGTGTTCACCACTGGCGGGTGTCGCTGGCGATGCGTTCCCGAACTCGGTCGATGCCCTCAATTCTCGGGCAAAGTGGAAATACCGCACCGTTTCTCGCCGGCCCAGCTCATCGAGCATGGGCCTTGCCGTGTGCTGCAAGACTTCGTCCACGAGTTCCTTCCGCGAAACCAGGGCCAGCTCGGCTTTGAGCTTGTCGTTGATGGCCAGCCCGGCGGCCCCCACGCGGTCTTTCCACTCGATCAACTCAGCAATGATTTCTCGCTGCGCCGGGCAGGCACCAACACTATCTCCGGCCTCCAGATCGCGTCGTAATTTGACCTGTTTACCTTCGATCCCTTTTAATCCCGCCGAAAAGTCTTCGCCGCCTTGCGACCGCTCGGGCACCCCCGCGTGGATCTCACCCAGTGCGGCTGCGATTTGCTCCTGACCGTCTCGGGCCTCGTCCAATAGTCCGGCATCCAGCACGGTCGCCGCGTGCCGCATCGCTGCAATGGCCTTCCGTACGGCCCGGGGCAAGTCCATCGACGGATAAGGGAGCTTACCCAGCGCAGTGCCCGCTTCGGCCAAGCTGACGACATCCTTCCGCGTGTCGCGGATGTTCATGCTGTCCGACTCATCCACGAGCACCAACACCGAGGGGCGAACCGTGGTAGTGAACTGCGCCTGCAACACGGGGCGAAAGAGCATGGCCAACAGCAGGCTTACCGCCGCTGCTCGGACAATGGCCAGTGTCAAGCGGCCGAGCCGACTCAAGACCGATTCGCGCCAGTAATAGAAGGTGGCTGCCGTTGCTACCGCCAGCACCAGCAGGGCCAATATCCTCAACGGCCAGTCGGCGCGAAAGTGCAAACTCCAGCCCGTCAGCGTGCTTTCGGGATCGATTCCCAGCAGTCGTTCGATCATGCTTGTGATTCTCCCGGAAAACCGCTTAAATTATGTACCCCGCCGGCTATACCAGCGGGCCAACAAGGCCTCAATCGCCAACAGGGCGATCGCGGCAAACACCAAAGTCTGCCATAATTCCCGTCCGCCCCGTAATTCCGTCACTGCCGCGGCCACGTTCCGATCCGCAGCAACCACTTGGATCGGCAATCCGGCGAAGGCTACCGCCAGCTCCTCTGGGTTGAGTATCTTCGCATCCGATCCGTCCGTGTTGACATTGACGGCGACGGTGGCGATCGGTGCCTGGCTATCGGCATGAACGTCATGGAAGCCGGGCAGGGCCGTTCGATCCGTCTCGGCGACCACCTCTCCACCTTGCAAGCCCATCCGCACAACGGCCTGTTTTCCATCCGGCCCGCTCACGCCGATTTCCGTGCCGCTGGCCAGCCCGGCAAGAGGCAACACGATCGGCTGCGGGACCGTCACGGACTCTTCAAAAGGCTGCCGCGAAAGATAGGTGACCGCTTGCTGCATGAGTATGGGGAAGGCCGGATTGATGGCTAGATTGTTCCACGTCAAATCCGCCCCGCTGGTCCATAACAGCACCTTGCCTCGCCCCACCGGCCGCTCCAGAAGGATCGGCTCTCCGCTGGTCAACTGCAGGAGTGTTCTTCCCTCGGGCATCAGGCGGACGCGCAGGTGGCGGTAGCAGCGGGCTTCGCCCAACAGCTCTTTGGGCAGCGATCGCAGGGGACGCACCAGAGGATGATCCGGCAGGTCCAAATCGAGCGTGGCACCCGAGACCTCGGACCCCGACTGGCGAACCAACGAGACGAGTTCCGCCGGTAAGAGCGACGAGCCGGAGGCCGTCAGCCTCCGCCCAAGACCTTCCGGCTTGACATTGTTGCCCGCCATCACGATTAGTCCGCCGCCCTGCTCGACAAATTTTCGCAACGCCACGGCCCTGTCCTCCGGCATATCGGCCACATTGACCAGAACCACGACATCGTAGTCGGTAAGCCGGGCCGCAGGCAGCGCGGTCCAGGGAATGCGTTCCACATCAGGCAGGGCCTCGGAGCGATCGATTGTTTTCGGTGCCAGTGCCGTCATGACCAGCGAGGTTGCGCTCGTATCGGAGCGGTCCATCGGCTCGCCGTCCACGCACAGTACGCGCAACATGTTTCGCACGTTGAGTACGGCATAGCGGCTGTTGTCGGCGGTCAAGGCGTCGTCGCCGAGTCGAGCCGTCATGCGGAGCACGCCTGCCCGGCTGAGTGGGGCATACAGCCGCACGGGCATCGCCTGCCCCGGTGCCAATAGGCCGACGAACCGCTTATCGACCACCTGGTCGCCCAATAGCAGCGACAGCTCGCCGGCGTCTTGTGCGGTGCGGCCGAAGTTCTGCACCACGGCCTGAAAGCGAGCGATCGCACCCACGCGCAGCACGCCCGAGGCCAATTCCAGCCGTGTCACCGCCAGATTCTCTTCGCTGGCAGACAACACGGGCAGCACCAGCAGTTGCGCCGACTCGGCCAACCGCTGCGTCGCCAGCCGGGCCTTTTCCGAAAGGTTCCGGAAGGTTGCCGTCTGGGCGTCGGTGACGAGGTACAACTCGCGCCGCGGGGCCTTGATCTCCGCCACGAGCGGCTCCAACTCCGAGAGACATCCCTCCAGGTTCAGCGGCTCGTTCAACGGCTTGAGTTCCTGGAGCACCTGCTCGAAGCGCGTTGGGTCGTAGCCCGCGTTGCGTAACAGAACTCGTGGCCGGCTGCCCATTTCCACGAGCGTCACCGGCCGATTAGGCTCGACGGTCTTCAGAATCTCGCGTACGCGGAGCACCGCCTCGTCCAGTCGCGAGGTCAGCCCGGGGCGGTGCGACATGCTCAGCGAGCCGTCGATAGCGATGACGACGCCCGTATCGGGTTGGGTCATCGGCAGCCACTTCGTGGTGGGCCGCGCAACGGCGAGTACGACCAACAAGACCACGGCGCACCGCACCAGCATCAGCAGCAAGTCCTCTAGCCGAATCTGTCGGGAGCGGAATACCATGACACGCCGCAGTAATTCCATCGCACCCCACTCAACCGTCTCCGTGCGGTGGCGGTTGAGCAAGTGAATGAGGACCGGAATGCCGACGGCCGGCAAAGCGGCCAGCATCCAGGGATTCAACAGCGGCAATTCCATGATTCGGTCCTCCTTATCGTTCTAGCCGCGTTCCGCCGGCCGTGAGCCGGTTGCGGCGGAGCAGGTACTCGCTCAGGACGACTTCCAGGGGATGCGAGGTGTTTACTAGGACGTAGTCGGCATGGTTCCGCTCACAGGCGCGACGCACTTGTGCGGTGAAGTCGGAGACTTCCTTCATGTAGGCCGCACGGATCCGCTTCGGCTGCGTGGTGATCTCCGCTTCGCCCTCCAGCCCAACGAAGCGGCAGGTGCCGTTGAAGGGCAACTCCAGTTCGTGCGGGTCGAGCGTGTGGAAGACGGTGATGTTGTGCCCGCCAAAGGCCAGATGATCCAAGCCCTTGATAAGCTCGTCAACGCTTCCGAACAGGTCGGAAAAGAGCATCACGAGACTTCGGCGTTTGATCCGCTGCGCGATCTCGTGGAGCAGGGCGGCCACGTCGGTCCGCGGCTCAGGCACGGTCTCTAGCAGCTTGCGCTCGATGGTGGCGATCATTCCCTGGGTGCCGCCGGGCGGCACGAAGCTCCGCAGTCGAGAATCGAACACTGCCAATCCCACGGAGTCGCGCTGAGCGAGGATCAGATAAGCCAGACTGGCGGCCATGAACTTGGCGTACTCCAGCTTGCTATGCTTTGTCGAGCCGTAGCGCATGGAAGAACTGGCGTCCAGGAGCAGATAGGCATCAAAGTTCGTCTCGGCGTCGTAGAGCTTGACGTAGTAGCGCTCGGTTCGGCCATAGACTCGCCAGTCCACATGCCGCACCGCATCGCCTGCGACATAGGGCCGGTGATGGGCGAACTCGGTGGAAAACCCCCGCCGCGGACTCTTGTGCATACCTACCCGCAGACCTTCCACGACTTGCCGCGCAGCCAACGGCAGCGAGCCGATCCGCTCGAGCACCTGGGGGTCAAGATACCGCAATTTTGGACCGCGAATGGGCATGGTTATAACGCTAGTTCGCAGGAATGGTGGCCATCAGCTTCTCGACGATGTCGTCGGGCGACATGCCCTCCGACTGTGCGGCAAAATTCGGAATAATGCGGTGCCGCAGCACGGGCTTGGCCACCGCCTGGATGTCCTCGATGGCGACGTGGAACCGGCCGCGCAGGGCCGCGCGAGCCTTGGCCGCCACCACCATATACAAACTGGCACGCGGACCTGCTCCCCACGCCAGCCACTGCTTGATGAACTCCGGGGCATTGGCGTCGGCCGGCCGCGTGGCTCGCGCCAGCCGCGTGGCGTACTCCACCATGTGCCGCGCAACTGGAATCCGCCGCACCAAGGCCTGGAGGTGAAGAATCTCGTCACGGGCCAGTACCTGGGTAAGCTGCGCCTCCGTCGCCGCGCTCACGCGCTCGACAATTTCCAGCTCCTCTTCCCAACTGGGATAGTCAACCAAGATGTTGAATAGGAAGCGGTCGAGCTGCGCCTCGGGCAGCGGGTAGGTGCCCTCTTGCTCGATCGGGTTCTGGGTGGCCAGAACAAAGAACGGCTCGTCCAGCGGATAGTCCACTCCGCCGACTGAAATCTTCTTCTCCTGCATGGCCTCCAACAGCGCGGCCTGCGTCTTCGGTGGCGTGCGGTTGATTTCGTCGGCCAGGAGGAGGTTGGCGAAGACCGGTCCCTTGGAGAACTTGAACTGCCGCTGATGCGTGACTGGGTCGTCCTGGAGCAATTCGGTGCCCGTGATGTCCGAGGGCATCAGGTCGGGCGTGAACTGGATCCGCTTGAACACCAGCGACATGGTCTGTGCCAGCGAGCTGACCAGGAGCGTTTTTGCCAGCCCGGGCACGCCCACAAGCAGGCAGTGCCCGCGGGCAAAGACGGCGATCATCATTTCATCGATCACCTGATCCATGCCGACGATGATTTTGCGGACCTCGGCGACGATGCGATCGCGCGCGGCACCGAGCCGCTCGACCGCCTTTTCGTCCGGGGCCCCGGAGAGCGAGGATTTTTCTTCAGACACGTTAGGCTCCTTTGCTTCGTACGGTCAACGATGGCGCATGGCCAAAGGCCGCAGGGTAGGTCGTTCGTAGTTTGGACAGTCGGTAGGCTCGGCCGCAGCCAATTCGGGGGGCCCGTACAATTGCCGTGGCCTGATGGGGTGGGGTGGGGTTTGGTAGGCCGATATCTTAAGACTCGTAAATGCCATTGTAATACACGCGGAACCAAAGTGCAACAGGATAAACTTTTCAGGATAAATTATTCAATGTATAAATTATTCATGCCCGCCGACACGCTAAATACGGGGGTTGACGGATATTTTGACCTCCGCTAAACTAAGGACTTGATTGCTCTGTCTGCACCGGGATTCGACCTCGTGGCGTGGCGATTCACCAGACTAGTGTGGACTGGTTTCAGATTCATCGTTCGTGGGTGTTTCAATAGAATTGAGCCGGAGGAACTGCTATGGCCTCGAAGGTAATCAGTCACGTGCGGTTATGTGTATTGTTGTTGTCATGCCTGTCACTTACCTCGTGTGTGGAGTCAACCAAGCCTCTTTCCAATCCTGACACTTGCCAGGGAGATGATAGGCTTGATGGAGTATGGACACGAACAGATGACCTCGGCGAGACCCTGGTCGTAGTTGATGCCGTTACTGCCCACGAGAAAGTTGACTTGGGCTTTCCGGCAGGAATGAGGAGGGCGGTTCTTATCACACGTGGTAAGAACGGCATGGGCGCCCCAAGTGTATACCTGTTCTTCCCGACCAAGATTGGAGACGACAGTTACCTCAATTTTTTGCACTTGGCTGGCGACAACGATACGGCTTTGAGGACCGGCACACTCAAATGGACCGCGGAGATTAGGAATTCGCACTACGCCTTTTACAAGTACGAGGTGAAGGCTGGGAATCTTGTTTTATATAAGGGCGACCAAGCTGCGGTTCGGCAGGCGATACAGGCAGGTAAAATTGGCGGTACCGTAGGGGAGGGCCTCGTCGTTGACTCGTTGACCGACAGCACGGAGAATCTTGTGAAGTTCCTCGCGTCGGGAGGAGGCAGCATCTTCGTCAGACAAGGCGACGAATTTAAGAAGCTTGAAGACTGAAAGGAGATTTGAGAGCCACCAAGCTGGAAGGGCCCGAAACGCCATCAGGTTCTTGCGCTCCGCACGAACCACGCCTCAGCCGAACAGCATCAAGCCGTCAGGGGCTCGCCACGCTGCTCGTGAAATGCATGCCTCCTTCCCAACTTGCTCAATCTTTTTCAAGGTTAGAGGCGGCAATTTTTTCGATCTCCGAAAGAATCGAGCTAGGGCACAGGTGTAGTGCTTGATTAGGCCGAACCACCATTGTCGTCGTCTTCGGGAAGGATCGGGAATACCTTGAGACGGTCCACTTCGACCATCAGAATCTCCCGAAACGCTCCCTGACTCGTGCGACTTCTGCTGCCCAATCCAGCGCGCGATCATAGCGTCATCTTCGGAGGTGTAGTCGCCACTGACCACGACGACAAGGGAACGGCTGTCGGTGTAGTTCACCCGATGCTTCGATTCGATCGCCTCGACGATCACGTCCGGGAACTGGAGATGATCGGAAGCATGCTCATGATAAACGAACGTGGATGCACCGCCGGACGCGATCCCGCGGAATTTGATTTTGACCCGATCTCCTTCCACTTCCACGGTTCTCTGTCCGCCCTTCCGGATCTCGTATTCGTTTTTCGGCAACGCCTGGACTACTTCGTACAGAACCTTGCCTCCAACCCGAGCGTCCCAAGCTTCCCTTTCGTTACCCAGCTCGATCAGTTCGGTGCCTGGGATCGCCTTGTGGTTAACCACTGCGAGGATAGCAAGGTGCTCCTCTCGAAGATACTTCTTTTGCTGCAAGTAGTCGCAATAGGCTTCGAGGCTCACCCGCGCCTGAGCCATATCGGCGATCAATTGCTTGAACTCAGCTACCGTCATTTGTTTTGCCAATCCATGCCCTCCCTCAAAATAGGCACTTCACATCGACTAGCGGTTCGCATTTAAATCAGAGTAGCGGAGACAGACGTGCTTTTCAAGAAGCTTGCACTGTCGTTCCCGCTAGAAGGATACGACTTGCCCCATCTTGTCAAGTCAGGTGGGCGACCTTCCCTCCGTCAGCCACCCGGCCTTTTAAGATATTCACTGATCGTGAGCGTCTGCTGATCGAGATACATGGGCGATCCAAGTATAGGGTCGGTCACGACATGGGTGAACCCTCGCTCCGATTGTTCAGTCAGTACCCGAGTGATGTCTGAAGCCGCGACAGTAGCCAGGACAGCACCGGCCGGCATATCGGGGCACGTGCGCGTAAACTCTTCAGCATTCTCACGCTGCGTGAACAAGAATACGGCCATCTGACGCTCATCGACCGGAATTGCAAAGAGGCTTGCCTCGTCCTGCGGATTCTGCCGAATCACCCAAACGAAAGCCGCTGGCTCACCGGTCGTATTCATTTTCCGTCGTTTGAAAGCACCGGCCGCTGGACTAGTCCAAAGCGGGATCGCTTCGCAAACGCACTCATCCAGGACGTGGATACCCTCATTTTGCCCTTGATTCGCCATAGTTCACCTCATCCTCAACGGGCGTTCCTCGACCAGTTCTCCGTCGTACCAGAACTGAACGGAGTACAGGCCCGCTTCGGGGAAGAAGCAGTCCCGAATCCGGAATGGAACGCCAACAATATTCAGTGGGTCCAAGCCAAACGCAATCGGCCACACCCGTGTTTCAAAAACCCTCTGTCCGCTCTCGTCAAAGACGCAGACAATTTTTCCCTGCCCTTGTCCGCGACCTTCGGTAAGAACAAGAAAAACGCACATCTCCCGGTAGAGCAGCGGATAGGGAGGATCCTCTATCGCGTCGATGTTGCTAAGCAAACCGATGATCGTAACTCGCAAATTGTTTTCGGGGTCCGACCGCCAGTCATCGCAGAGCAGCATATACCGGACGACTGGCTTTATGGCCATGCTCGTGCCCGCCAAAACCTGAATCTAATGTCCATTGTACCACGCTTTGTTGGGGAAAGCTAACTCGCTAAAGCGGTGTTCGACCGCCGAAATGCGGTGAAACTTTACCGCATTTTCGCCGCTGAGCATGGAATTGTCAACCGTCAATCCGGATGTCAATCCGGATGTATTAACTTTTCAAGTTTTCCAGCGTGTTTTGACATGGCATCTGGCGTCGCTACAATGGTGGGTTGTAATACAATCTCTGTGCGAAGGAGAATCAACGTCAATGCAAGGCATTACTCCGTTTGTGTCGTTTGCTCTACTTTCCGCTCTTCCCGCCCAGGCATTCCAGAGTCTTGCCCAGGTGCAGGCCGACAAGGCGGGCAATGCCGTAACTGTCCGCTACACCTCGCCGGGGCCGGGGCGAGTCAGCTTGTACAAAAATGGTCAACTCGTTCAGGGCATGGCTGTGGTCGAGACCGGTGCCAAACCCTGCGCGGCAGGTGCCGGGCTTGCGGTGGCCGCGGGAGACCTCGTGCAAGTGCGGCGGGATCGCGGCGATGCGGCGATTGCCGTTAAAGCCATCGAGATCACGGATCGGAGCGACAAGTATGAGGCCGAATCGGCCGTTATGCTTGGCGGTGCCCATGCGTATGCGGCACCGGATGCCTCCGGCGGCAAAGCCGTCCGCTATATCGAGAAGGCGGGGGAAGGGGTGAGATTTAGCCGCGCTTCCGGCGGATCGGTGCTGCGAGTTCGTTACGCCGCGCCGGAAGCCTATTGCAACATGAGCCTGTACGTGAACGGGCGATTTGCCAAAACGCTTCCCTTTCGCATTACCGATGGGTGGGACCATTTCCGCGTCCTGGACTTGCCGGTCAGCGTGCCCGAGGGGGCGGTCATCACGATCGTCCGCAATCCGGACGATGGGGAGGCGGCCATCGACAAGATTGAACTCCTGGGTGCGCCGGCGATCCCCGCGCCGGAACTTGCCTCGGCGACGCCTTCCCCACCTGTCGAAATGACGGCTGCAACCGGAACCCGCACGACGGTTTCTCTCGACGGCATCTGGTTATGTCAGGAATCGACCGCGGCGGACAAGGAGACTATTCCCGCCTCTTGGAAACATTCGATCCCCGTTCCAGGACTTTCCGAAATGGCGCGGCCTGTCCTTTACGGCAACGATGGCAGCTACGATTACCTTTTCATGAAACGGGAATTCATCCTCAAGGGCAAAGTACCCGAAACCGTGCGGCTGAAGATCAACAAGGGCTGGTATGGTAAGAAGGTCTGGGTGAATGGAGTCGCGGTTGGCGAGCATCGGCCCAACTTCACTCCCGCCTACTTCGACATCGCCGCGGAGGTGAAGGGCAACGGGGCCGTGAACACCGTTATTGTGCGCTGCGGCAAGCGATACACGCTTCCGCCTGGGTCTTCCCCGGGAGATGATCTTGGCGTCCGCTATGACTACCAGCCGGGGCTCTACGACGACGTGAGCCTGATTCTGGCGGGAGACGCCACGGTGGAAAACATCCGTTCCGCGCCAAACCTTGAAAACAGCACGCTCCGCGTAATTGCCGCGATCAGGAATCGCGGTCCGGCCAGAAACATTCCCGTCACGATCGAGATACGCGAAGCCAAGACCGGCAAACTAGCGGGAACAGCACGAACCGCGATTGAGCTTGGCAGGGGGACAACGGGCAATGCGGAAATCTCGGTCAAGGTGGCCGATTGCATGCCATGGACGCCCGAGACGCCGTTTCTCTATGAACTTGCGGTGAAAACGCCGGAGGATGTATTGTCGACAAAAATCGGGATGCGTACCTTTGCCTTTGACCCGGTGACGAAGAAGCCGATGTTGAATGGAAGAATCTACATGCTGCGAGGCACCAGTATTCCCATGTATCGCTTCTTTGAGGATCCCGAGTGTGCCGCCAATGGCCTGGCATGGAACAAGGAGTGGGCGCGGAAGATCATTCGACTCTTCAAGGGGCTGAACCTGAATACGCTACGTTTTCACGTCGGCTTTGCGCCGGAAATCTGGTACGAGGTATGCGACGAGGAGGGCTATCTGGTCCAGGACGAGTACCCTATCTGGGGTCTGAGCGGGCGGATGGCGGAGCGTCTTACCGCCGATATTCTCCAGCCCGAATTCAGCGACTGGATGTTGGAGCGGAACAACCACCCCTGCCTCGCGATCTGGGATGCGCAGAATGAAACGGCCAAGGCACGCGAGACGGAGAAGCTGATCCGGCGAATGCGTAGCTTTGACCTGCAAAACCGGCCCTGGGATGGCGGCAGCGGCAAGCCTCAGTCACCGACGGACACTCTCGAACAACATCCCTACTACCAACTCGGAAAACCGCTCTGGACAACCGAGGCGTTCAACGGGCAGGTATTGGCCGATCAGGACAAGCCGCCGCCGAACCCTGTGGATTTGAACGAGTATTCCTGGACCTGGCTCAACCAGGTCCAGGAATACTCGTTCAAATCCACAGGGTTCGGCGGCGGC
>Ga0194056_10000132_pt1 | contig 34377 bp, 28 predicted proteins | sample SepL4413m_MetaG_FD_155458 | JGI IMG/M metagenome (GOLD analysis project Ga0194056, IMG submission 155458) | Anoxic zone freshwater microbial communities from boreal shield lake in IISD Experimental Lakes Area, Ontario, Canada - Sep2016-L442-13m | ecosystem: Environmental > Aquatic > Freshwater... | reverse complement strand
CTGCACGTAACGGGTTAAGCACCACATACCGTGCCAGTTCCAACAAGTAATTATCCTTCTCCACCAAAATGGCCTTATAGCGTCCCTGAAATAAATGCCCGACACTTCCGTGGGTACGATTAATGTATTGCGTATAGACACCGTTTAACTGGCGCATACCTTGGGCAAGATTACCTTCCGGCGTCTCCACCACAATATGAAAATGGTTGGTCATCTGACAATACGCATGAATGTACCAATTAAAACGTTGGCAAACCTGACCCAGCAGATTCAGCCACACTTTGCGGTCATCATCGGAAAAATAAATATCATCCTGCCGATTACCCCGCGAAGTAACGTGGTAAATTCCACCTGATAATTCTATGCGTAGAGGTCTTGTCATAAAGGAAAATTAAAAATTATAGCATAACAATGTGATAATGAAAGACCTGACCCCATTTTTTACACACTTTGCGGTCATCATCGGAAAAGTAAATATCATCGTGCCGATTACCCCGCGAAGTGACGTGGTAAATTCCACCTGATAATTCTATGCGTAGAGGTCTTGTCATAAAGTAAAATTAAAAATTATAGCATAACAACGTTATAATCAAAGACCTGACCCCATATTTTTATGACCCCATATTTTTATGACCCCTTATTTTCCGTTGAGTTGTGAGTATGACACCTGATGTAGTAGAAGTAAAACCACTGCCTGATTATTGCTTGGAAACGGTTTTCGAAAATGGCGAGCGTCGCTGGTTTGATATGAAACCATTGCTTACCTGCCCGGCTTTCTCGGCATTAACTGAACAGAATCTTTTCATGAAAGCCTATATCGCCTATGGAACTGTTGTATGGAACGATGAGATTGATCTTTCTCCAGATACACTTTATCTTCGTGGGCGTCCGCTCTAAATAGCAAGGGCATTGTTTTGGTGTATGACGCCACGCTTATACGTCCTAATTAGCCAAGCAGTTTTAGGTACCCGATGCGCACCTTTTTCATTAAACCAAGTCAGTTTTTATATTTGAGTCGATGGTTTTTGGAGTCAGGTCTTTCATTATTATTTTAAAGTAATAATGAGAAACCTTACCCAGAAGCTTTTTTAATCCATGTAATAGTCCGTTTTTTAGGTTATTGCGGCACTTTTCTGCCCATTCTTATACCACGACATTCATAATCAATTTTCTTTTCCATCTTTATAGGTTGTTTCAGACATTTTCTGTCCGTTTTCATACCAATGGATAGCTAATCCATTTTTGTAACTGTCTTTGTAGGTTGCCTCAGACTCTTTCTGTCCATTTTCATACCAAGTTGTAGCTAATCCAATCAACCTCCCATTTTTGTCATTTGTTGACTCCGCCTGTTTTTGTCCGTTGTCATACCACCATGTAGCTAATCCAGTTTCATTTCCATCTTTGTGGTTTATCTCAGACTCTTTCTGCCCATTGACATTCCAGTTTGTTTTTAACCCATTTAACTTACCGTCTTTATAGCTTTCCTGTTGCTTCTTTTGCCCGTCCGAATAATAACGTTCATATTTACCGGTAAAAGGCTCGTTTTCATTAGGCAAATAAACAATTCCATTTCTTTCTTGTATGGCTGTAGTGATTCTTTCTTTCAGTCCGATTTTTTCTAAAAAACTATTGCCATCGCATGCTGAGATAAAAATAGTCACAGCTAGTACATATAATATTTTTTTCATATTTTTTTGAGTAAGTAACGTGCACGATTTTACTTGAGTAAGTTTAATAATTAAATAACCAACGGGATTAAACTAACGGGGTCAAAACTAACGGGGTCAGGTCTTTCATTATTACAATTCAATATGACTATGAAAATTCCGGTACTTCTATCAGGAATAAACTAACCACCATTTTCAATATTACCTAATTTTATAACCATACTTTCCTAGCCATCTGCCAAGTTTTACATATAACTCAATCAAATTTTGAGCTTTAATTATATGTTTATCTGGCGGCATTGGACCAAATGGAGGCGTACCTGAAAATTCCAATTGAATGATAATGGGTTGTTTACCTGAATCGGTAATTTGAATAATAGACTTATATTCTATGTAGTCATCTGATTGTGGATGATTAAACTTTGCATAAACAGTAGGCCGATCTTCGTAAATAATTTTTGATTTTGTCATACTTTCCAAATAACATCAAAAATGTAGGATTTCAATTTCAAATAAGAAATAATGGGGTCAGGTCTTGCATTATCATATAGTAATCAGATTTTCCGAATGCACTCGTTCCCAAGTTCCAACTTGAGAACGAGAAAGCCGAAGCTTGGAAACTAACCCGTATTAATCAGCTTCCCAGCGCAAGTTGATGATTTATGCGGCGTAATGCGTTTCTATATAACGCTGTACTATTTCCTGAAATTCTTCAGCGATTCTGTCGCCTTTAAGTGTGACAGTTTTTTCGCCATCTTCATAAACAGGTGCTACGGGGGTTTCGCCGGTGCCTGGCAAACTGATACCGATATTGGCACTTTTACTTTCCCCTGGGCCGTTAACGACGCAACCCATAACGGCAACTTCCATCGTTTCAACACCGGGGTATTGGGTGCGCCATACCGGCATTTGATCACGTAAATAGGTTTGAATATCCATCGCCAGTTTTTGAAAATAATCACTGGTGGTGCGACCACAACCGGGGCAAGAAATAACCATCGGCGTGAAGGATCTAAAACCCATGGTCTGAAGAATTTCCTGACCGACAATCACTTCTTGGGTTCTGGAGGCTCCGGGTTCCGGTGTTAAAGAAATACGGATGGTATCGCCAATCCCCTGCTGCATTAATACGGATAACGCGGCTGCTGATGATACGATGCCTTTAGAACCCATACCGGCTTCGGTAAGACCCAGATGCAAGGCATAATCACAACGACTGGACAAGTCTTGGTAAATATTAATCAGTTCTTGTACGTTACTAATTTTGCAGGACAGAATGATTTTATCTTTTCCAAGGCCTATTTCTTCTGCTTTGGCGGCACTTTCAAGTGCTGACAAAACGATTGCTTTACGGGTGATGGCAGGTAATGATTCCGGGTGTTTTTGCAAGCGGTTATCATCCAGTAATCGGGTTAATACCGCCTGATCCAAGCTGCCGCCATTAACACCAATACGAACGGGTTTGTTATATTGGCAAGCGAATTCAATCATTTGCTGAAATTGTGGATCGCGACTTTTACCACGCCCTACATTACCTGGATTGATGCGATATTTATCAAGGGCTTCTGCGCAGTCCGGGTATTTTTCCAGTAATTTGTGACCGTTAAAATGGAAATCTCCAACGATGGGTACGGAATAACCTTTCTGAGTTAAGGTGTTGCGAATTTCAGCAACGGCTTTTGCCGCTTCTTCCGAATTAACCGTGATACGAACCAGTTCAGAACCTGCGGTAGACAACTCTATAATTTGATTAACGGTTGCTGACACATTAACGGTGTCGGTATTGGTCATTGATTGAACAACGATTGGCGCACCGCCGCCGACTTTAACGTCGCCGACTAAAACTTGATGGGTTATTTTTCTAAGGCTAATTGACATAGTCCAGATCTTTTAAAAAAGTTAAAGTTATTATTAAATTATACGTCATACAAGCTCAGTAACAGAGTTAAATTGTATGATGACTCTATACATTATCACTAACGGCTTACATTAATTACTAGAACCTTCTCCGTTAAAAGCAGAAAAACACAGATTTCAATATTTATTTCCGCTTTAGTTATTCAAGGTGTCTCTGATTGGTCTATGCTTGGGGTGTCAATCAAGAAATACACACAACATACTTGAACCAATCTTCTACAGGCGTGAGAGGTGATATGAGCTTCAAGTATGTTAAGCAAACAACGGGAGTAAAACCGCTTTAGCTGTTTTTACAGGCAATAGCTGAAGCGATTGCACTCCCGTTTTTTAAATAACTTGACCCTTTATAATCCCCTCACCCCAGCCCTCTCCCTGAGGGAGAGGGAGAAAGATACCCAAGTTGTTTCCTATTCACCACCACTTACTGCATTTTAACGGTCAATTTTAAGCTACCAAAATTAATGACGATCTCTACATGAGCCTAATGCCCATACAAAATCCGCTTATTAAAAATTGGCTGCCGGCCTTTGTGACTGTCGTTTTATGCTATTTTTTCGGTAGACTGACATTATCATTGCACCCCAATGATGCCACAGCCATCTGGCCGCCTGCCGGCATTGGCTTGGGCGCTGTTTTATTGTGGGGCTATCGGGTGTTGCCGGCGCTATTTCTGGCCGAATTACTTTTACACTATCAAAACGATTCTCACCCTATTTCAGTAGAGCCCTCGCTACAATGGCTGGTTTTTTTTGTTAAGCCGGTTAGTAGCGTGTTTAAAACCTGGTTGGGTTGGGTTCTGGTTAAAAAATATGCGGGTTATCCCAATGCATTAATTTCGACACCCTTAATTATCCGGTTTTTTCTACTCGCAGGCCCGGTTGCCACTGTTTTACCCGTCCTTCTGAATGTTGATGGACTCGCTCTAACGGGCAATATCTTGGAGCAAAATAGTGCCTTTTCTTTCTTGACCCGGTGGATGGGCGATTGTGCGGGTATCTTTATTTTTACCCCGCTATTTTTTATGGTCTTTGATCGCTCACATAACGTATGGCAGCAACGTTTATTAACTATGGGCATTCCTTTGCTGTCGCTATTGGTAATAATCGCGGTCAGTTATCAAGTGGCATCCCATTATCAAGTTGAACGTTTAGAAAAAACCATCCATCCAGCCGTGTATTATTCGGAGTCGGTTGAGCTGCTGTTTACCGGCGGCCTGTTTTTAACCGGCTTTATAAGCATTGGCTTATTAATGTTAACCGGCCAGAATGAGTCAGTCCGCGCTAAAATCGATAAACAGTCTCAAGCTCTCAAAAAAAGCCGCAAGCGACATATCGCCAGTACACATCTGTTAAGAAAAATGGTACAAACGCAGACAGCCATCGCTTGGCGAGCCGATCCTGATACACTTCGGTTTTTGTTTGTCAGTGATGAAGCCGAGCGTTTATTGGGCTATCCGCCTCGGCAATGGCTTAATGAAATTGATTTTTGTCAGCAACATATTCACGAAAATGATTGGGATTTTGTTGTGGCGGCATATAAAGACATCATCAAGAATCAACAGAATCACGAAGTTGAATTTCGTATCATTGCCGCCGATGGCCATTGTGTGTGGGTACGTAACTTTATTGATTTAACCAAAGAGAACGGCAAAGTAACCGGGCTATTTGGTTTTATGGTTGATATAACCAGGCAAAAACAGACCGAAGAACAATTGCGGTTGGCTGCCACCACATTTGAAAGTCAGCAAGGCATTATGATTACCGATAAGGATTCCAAAATACTGCAGGTTAATAAAGCCTTTACCGAAATCACCGGCTATTCACAAGAACAAGTCCAGGGGAGAAACTCAAAAATACTATCCTCCGGGCAACATGAGCCCTTGTTTTATCAAGAGCTTTGGAAGCAGTTACAAACGTATGGGCGCTTTGAGGGCGAGATTTGGAATCGGCGAAAAAACGGTGAAATCTATCCGGAATGGCAGACCATTGCCGCCGTAAAAAATGATGCCGGTGAAGTGAGCCATTATGTTCATTTATTTTCGGATATTACCGAGAAAAAAAATGCTGAAGGCAAAATTCATGCAATGGCTTTTTATGATCCTTTAACCCAATTACCCAATCGACGTTTACTATTGGATCGGTTTGACCAGGAATTGGCCAGTGCAAGACGGCACAGGCAATATGGCGCTGTTATATTTTTGGATTTAGATCATTTTAAATTACTTAACGATTTACAAGGGCATCGGGTGGGCGATCAATTACTCGTTCAATTTGCCAACCGACTGGCTTCAGTGCTTAGAGAAGAAGATACGCCTGCCCGGTTGGGCGGGGATGAATTTATTGTATTGCTGCATGCCACTTCAGAACACTTAAACACGGCGGCCGATCAAGCCTGGGCGGTTGCCGAAAAAATTAAGGACACCTTAAACGAACCGTTTATGATTGATCACTATCCACATAAAATATCAACCAGCATCGGTATCACCTTGTTTCCCGATAATCACGAAAGCCCTGATATTCTTCTGCAACAAGCCGATGCCGCCATGTATCGCTCCAAAGCCAGTGGTCGAAATACGGTCAGTTTTTTTCACTCAGGTATGCAAAAAGCCGCAGATTTACGCTTAACGCTTGAGCAAGATCTCAGGGCGGCTATTGAAAACAACCAATTTACGTTGTGTTATCAGCCACAAGTCGATGCCGAAGGGGCTGCAATGGCTACTGAAGCCCTGATACGCTGGAAACATAGGGAAAAAGGCTTGCTCTTACCCAAAGATTTTATCCCCGTTGCCGAAGAAAGCAGTTTGATTCTGGCACTGGGTCGATGGGCATTAATGGAAGCCTGTAAGCAGATTAAAATATGGCAAAATGCCGGTATTAAGCTGCCGCCCCTATCGGTTAATATCAGTTCTCGTCAATTTAGGCAGCAGGATTTTGTCGACCAGGTAAAGTATGCAATAGACACCAGTCAAATTGCCCCCCATTTACTGGGCATTGAATTAACTGAAAGCGAGCTGATTGTTGATATTACTGATACGACAGCAAAAATAAAGGCCTTAAAAGCACTGGGCATTTCAATTACCGTGGATAATTTTGGCACCGGATATTCTTCTTTGCTATATTTAAAACAGTTGCCGATTGATACCTTAAAAATAGACAGGGAGATCATTAAAAATATTTTAACCGACGCCAATCATGCAACTGTTGTAGAAACCATCATTGCCATGGCTCGGCATTTAAACATGAATGTGGTTGCTAAAGGCGTAGAAACGGCTGAACAATTGGCTCTTTTAAAGCACCAAGGATGCACGGCTTTTCAAGGTTATTATTTTAGCACCCCCTCCCCCGCTACAGATTACACCGCAAAGTATTTGTAATATTTTTCCTGATTGGCAAACAACCTCAACAAGCAATAAGACCATACCATAGACATCAAGTTAAGACATTTCACCACGAAGACACGAAGAACACGAAGAAAAACCAAAGAAAAATCTTCGTGACCTTCGTGTCTTCGTGGTGACAAGTTTTTAATGACATTACGTTTTTCTTCGTGGCCTTCGTGTCTTCGTGGTGATAAGCCTTTAAGCTAAGTCGTTAAACGTTTCTTATGGCATCCCTAATCTGCATAACAGCCAACTTGTTTAACTGCCCTACCCGGTTATGTCCCTGACATAACGCACCTCTAAACCCGAGATAATCAGGCTGGTAAAACATAAGCTCGGGTATATCTTCCAATCGGAGTGAGCCGGCCAGTCCACAAAGTAATTGCAGGGCTTTGGCTTGGGTAACAAATTGGGTAATGTCCGTTTTTGCCATCACCTGAGTTAATGACCCTTGCTGTTTATCCATAGTATCCAGCATAACGCCGGTAAAACCGGCTTCTTTCAAGCTATCCATAATGGCAAAGTCAGGTTGTGTGTCGGCAAATAACACCGCAATTAAGGCATGGTTTTTCCGGGTTAACAGCGACAATTTTTGGGCAGTTCCTTGCCAGTCATCACCCGGAAAAAAACCGATTTTTATATAATCCACATCCGTTTCAGCCATCGCCTTAACGGCATTAAACACCGGTTCAGGCTGCATGGGTAAATCACCAATCGTTGCACTAATCGGGCAACGGCCGGCAATCGCGATAACAATCTTTTTAACGGTAGTCACATCCAACGCACCCAAGGCACCCAAGGCGGGTTGTTTTAGATCAATAATATCAACGTCCGCGTCCAACACCAGCAAGGCTTCGGTAACGCTATTGACACTGGCAAGTAGTCCGCTCATGCTTGGGCCTCTGCTTTAAATTTTTCTATCACTGCCATCAACCAACCCCATGCTTCCACTTCTCTGTCTCCTGCTGTTTTTTCAAAACCAATGCGTAGATAGTCTATTTCTGTTTCTATTTTTGCCAACGGCAATCGGTTTAATCGGCTAATTAAAATAGCGGCTTCCAATACCGAATACTGGGCACGGTTAAAACCCATAAAAGGCGCATGATTAACGGTATGTACGGCTTTACAAAATAACCGGGGACGGGTCGAATCCTCTTCAATTCGCACCAGTTCAAGTTCGGTATGCGCCAACGCACACTGAAGCACCTGACCGTTAATTTTTTCTGCGGCCATCAACGGCCAGTCTCGCCGTCCGGTTAAACAACCCGCAAAAACACGGACATCATCGCAGTAGTTAAGTACGGCTGTCTTGCTTGCCAACAGATTATCCAGTGTTGCAGAAGGGCGAAACGGCAGGATAATAATGTCATCACCGTTGACATGAATACCCATCGGCGCAATATGCGCCATGCCTGAATTATTTTGGGTGGTAACCAGGATTTCTTGAATCATGATGGTTTTTGTAAAGTAGTTCCAGCGGGTTTAAAGGTATGCAAATCAACTGTTTGTTCTGCATGATCAGTAGCGCAACCCCAGTTGAGGGCTTGATCTTGGGTAAAACGTTTGCCCAATTGCCAAGCTATTTCAGCACGTGCCAGCTCAACCCCCAAATAAAAAGCATGACCGCCGTCTGTGTCAACGTGCAGTTTGGGAAATAAATCAAACGGATCAGTCGCGCTGTGCAAGCCATCCCGGTTAAAAATATGCAAACCTTCAGCACTGGTTTGAATACGAAAACTGGGATCTGATATTTGTCCGGCCAGCTCTTTAATTTCTTCCAGTGAATAAGGAAAGGGTGAAATCTCATGCAGCGCCATCAAGCCCGGATTAATATGCTTGGGCAACGTGTCATGTTCTTTGGCTGCAAACAGGATGCGCCGCGCCAAATCCGCTTCTTTAATAGCCCGACAAGCATGGCGACTGACTTCAGTCGCCAAGATATTATTAATGGCAAGTTCTGAACAAATACCCAGTAACAGGGTGTTCATGCCCGCCGTATCAGCGTGAGTCAGCTCGGTGATATTACCGACACCCATCATTATTTCAATAGTGGGGTGGTTTTTTCTAACCTCATGATAACGCACCACTGACTGCGTAAAACCAAAATGCAGAGGGTCTAAAATCGGATCAACGATAAAGGGTTTATTCTTGGCCTGCATCACTTTAATGGCTCTATCCAGTGACGCCAAATCTTCATGCTTTTCCGGAATTATAATCGGTATTGCCGCGACCTCATCCGCAACCCAAAGCGTGCTTTCATGCAAACTGAGCATATAATCCGCGCCCGCGTTGGCACCCCGGATTAAATCACTCGCCTCCAAAGAGTCAATACTGACCGTAAAACCTTCCCGCTTTAAGGTGCGGATAATGTCTTCCATGTGTGGAAAATCGGTACTGGGCAAGCAGCCTATATCAATCACATCAGCGCCATTTTTTTTATAATACTCAGCGCGTTTAAGCACCTCTTCAACACTAACATAGGGCGCATCGACAATTTCGGCAAATATTTTGACGCTGTAACGGCTTAAATCGGGCTTTTGTGCGGCTTTGCCAAAATAGCGCGGCAAGTCTTTAAGCTCTTCCGGGCCGCGAGCTATCGGCAAACCCAAGGTTTCTGAAAGAGCTTCCAAATTACCCCGGCAACGTCCAGGGACAATAATCCGGTCAGCGCCAAAGGTGTCGAGCAACCGGCGACCGATCATATCCGCCGTCATTAAGGCGGCGACTTTAAGCCCCAGTTGATGTACGGTGTACGTAAATTCCGGCTGCATTTTTTCCAAAATACTGCGCAGTTGTTTTTCCGCCAGCTTGCCTGTCAAAAAAAGGAGATGTTCACTCATTAAGTGTCACTCGCTTTGGCCATAAAAACCAGGCGTTCTTTAACAGTAATGATTAATTCATCAACACTGTTAACGATACTTGTATAGTCATGGGTACTTAACTTTTCAGTCCCTTCCAAATCTATTTTACGTGGATAAACCATCACTTTTTTACCACCCGGCGCCGTCGTTTCCATTTCCGGTGCAATGTCGCACGGGTAAACAATACTGGGTACGCGGCATTTACCCGCTTGGGAATATAAGTTGGTCACCAAAGAATCAGAAATACCCAATACACATTTAGCCACTGTATTTGAAGTCGCCGGTGCCATTACAAAGGTGTGATAATAACCTTTGTAAAAATGCCCAACGGTTGGTGATGAAGCTGATTTATCCCGGTACACAGGCATTTTTTGACGAATATCATCCAGTTTAAAGCCATACATTTGTATCACTTCCTCCGCTGCCTGACTCAGATATAAATCAACCTCATCAAGGGTAAGCAGGAAATTCAAGCATTCTTCTATATAATGACCGGAGCCGGTAATGGCCCAAGCCAGTCGTGGTTTATTCATGACACTATTCAAAATCAAAAGGTTTGGGGCATTATACCCGATTCTACACTTCACTTCTTACAGGAACCCCGACATGTTCAGTCAACTCAATAAACCGCTCATTATGGGTATTTTAAATGTTACGCCGGATAGTTTTTCAGATGGCGGCAAATACTCGGACTTAGATGATGCCCTAATTCAGGTTGAGCGTATGCTGGCTGAAGGCGTAGATATTATCGATATAGGCGGTGAATCAACGCGCCCCGGATCAGATTCAGTAACACCTGATGAACAAATACAGCGCGTTGTTCCCGTCATCACGGCGATCAGGCAACAGTTAAAAAGTGCTGTTTTAATCAGTATTGATACAACCTCCAGTAGAGTGGCCAAAGCGGCGCTGGACGCCGGAGCCACTATTATCAACGATGTTTCTGCCGGACAAGGAGATCCAGACTTATTCACCTTGGCCGCTCAAACAAATGTACCGATTATTTTAATGCACAGCCAAGGCACACCCAAAACCATGCAGGATAATCCTTATTATGATGATGTGGTTCAAGACGTTATCCAAGCCTTAAAAGACAGAATCAATGCCGCCTTAAATGCAGGCATTAAAAAAGAAAACATAGCAATAGACCCCGGCATCGGTTTTGGTAAACGCAAACAGGATAATCTGGATTTGCTGGCGCATCTTGAAATACTGGTAAACTTAGGCTTTCCGGTACTGTTAGGCACCAGTCGCAAACGCTTTATGGGCACCCTGTGCAACGTGACCGAACCCTCGGAACTGGTTACCGCAACCGCAGTGACAACCGCATTAGGCGTTATGGCAGGCGTTCAACTATTTCGGGTACATGATGTCAAAGAAAACCGGCAAGCGGCAGATGTGGCCTGGGCGATAAAACAGAGTTTTTAAATAAAATATCGAAGTATTGAGTAGAATCGTTCTGATTGTTTTTCTATTCAGGCATCCTACATTAATTAATCAGGATTATATAATTTGTAGTATAGCAATATTTTCTATACAATATTTCTCATGACAACAAAGCAACGCTTCCGCAACAAATACGCCCTGCAAATTCGTGAACATGACCATAACCCGCCTCATGTCCATCTGTCCGGCTGTGGCTTTGATGTCATGATTGACCTTGAAACGTTACAATCAACCGGCGAATGGCCGTCTGCCGTCAAAGCTGAAGTAATGGCTTGGATTGTCGAACATCACGATGAATTAGTGAAGGAATGGAAATTATGGCACAAATGATGAAACGCCCCCGTTTAAAGGCAATTAATCTGCTCAATGATTTTAAAATTGCCGCCACCTTTATAGACGACTCTATTTTTACCATTGATTTTAAGCCTTTTTTCGATATATCGCCGGGGCTTGCCCCCTTAAAAAACCCCTCTGTTTTTGCCGGCGCTATTGTAGATGAATGGGGATGGACACTGGAGTGGCCTGAACTGGATATTCAGATCGGCGCTGACACCTTATGGCTGGATGCTCAAGCACAAAACGCACAGGATGAAAACACCCGCATTTTTGCCCAGTGGCGGGCACGACACGGCCTGTCTTTGACCGATGCTGCACGTGCCTTGGGCATGACGCCCCGTACCATGACCGCTTACGGTTCCGGGAAACGGCCAGTACCTCGATATATCGCGCTGGCTTGTAAAGGCTGGGAAACAGAACAGCTATAACTCGATATTCAATTTTTTATTCATTGATTGCAAATAATGACAAGCTATAGTCGCGACGTAGGCATCGCTCCCACGGTGGGAGCGATGCCTACGTCGCGACTAACGAAAACATACTAATTTATCCGGGATTGCCCCGGTCAAGCTAAAAAACCGGAACAACGAGTTTAACAGATAACCTAAACGTTAAACCAAACCTTTACGGCGACGACTTAACATCAGTAAAAAACCGCTGACCGGTGCAAACAACCAGAGCGCTGCAGGCAACGGTACGGCAGTAATTGACAAGGAGGTGATTGCCGCACCGCCGATACCACGTAAAGCGATACCGGTGTTGGATGACGACAAGCCGGTTTCGGTAACAGAACTCAACAAGGTAACGCCATCAGTATCATAAAGATTCGCGGTTGCCGAACTACCATTTGCACTCAAACCGATAGTCATGAAATACCATTGATCCAGGTAGCTTTGAGCAGCGCTGCCGCTAAAACTTGACATCGAATCACCAACGTTGGTTTGAAACCCCAGTTGATTGGTGTCAGAGGCCGCTACGAAAGAATAGCTGGTGTTAACTGTTTCGTATTGCTGGTTGGCAAAAAGTTGTTTAGTAACAGGATTTTCGTATAATTGCGTGCCAAAGAAAGTCACTGGAGTCAGTAGGGGAACCACAGTTGCACCCGCATCGAAACCCAAATAAATTCGTCCACCTTGAGCATTGTTGCTGCTAGTTGCACTGGGACCGGGATTAATCCAGGCAGAAAGCGTATCACCCGGTAAAAACTGAATGCTGGTATTGTATGACCAAACGCCGTCGCTTAAGGCAATGCCATAACTGCCATCGGGTGCCGCGTTTATTCCATAAGCGCCGGCATCGGTGCCAATGGGAGAGCTCCAACCTGAAGCGGAAAGTTGTCCGCCGGCAAAAGGCTCAACCGTGTTAGCGTGCGCAACGTTAATTGAGCTTGCTGAAACCAGCACAAATGCCAGTCCGGTAAACGATTTTTTCAAAGTTATCATTTATTTTTCTCCAAAATACAGGTGCGGTAATTAATTTAAAATTTAAATAAGGTAGTTAAATCGCCGACAGCCGGTTGATTGGTCGGCCGATATGGATTATTAGCATTTTTTAGAGGATTAGGCAGATTGTCACGACTGCGATGGGTCAATGGCGGCAAACCCCAGTTATGCTCAATAAACTTCAGAATAGACGCATGATCGTGATAGGTATGGTCAATATAGTTTTTCTTGGCAAAAGGCGAGACAACGATCAACGGAATCCGTGGGCCATCGCCAAAAAAGTCCAGATTTTGAATATAGCCGCTATCAAAATAACCGCCGCCTTCATCAGTCGTAATCACAATGGCGGTATCTGCCCATTGACCGGAAGCCTGTACTTTAGCGACCAAGTCTTTAAGAAAGGTTTCGTAAGCATAAGGTGCCGAGTAACCCGGATGACCGCTACTCTGATTTTTGGGTACTACAAATGACACCTCTGGAAGTGCGCTGTTGTTAACGTCATTATAAAATGAAGCCAGCCCCTTCAGATTAGCTTTTAAACTTGGCGTTGATACCACATTAGAAGAAGCATTGAGCGGATCGCCTATCGCATTGTATAAATAAGGACGCGTTGTGGTGATTGCTGTTGGTGTTGCGTAAGCTGCAATAGTGCTGGCCGGAGTTCCAACCGGCAATTGACTTTGAACGTAAGCATAAACTTGCGGATAAACGGCATTGGTATAAATCGGATCGCTAGTGATGTCTGCATCCTCACGACCGCCGGTATACCAGTTCCAGGTTACGTTATGCGAAGATAATAACTCGCCTATGGTTGCTACAGTTTGCGGTGGATAAACATAATTGGTTGCCGTTATTGGATTGGCCGTACCATCGACTTTATAGGGCGGATTATAATTATTGACCAAATAATACGCGCCGTTTTCGCAATTACTGGCGCGATTGGCTGCGTTCAGAAAGCTTAAAATGGGTAAAACACCTGGCTGACCGGCATCCGAACAGTTGACATAAGAACCGCCTTCATAGCCATCATTGGTATAAAAGTTATTGGTTCCGACCGCAGGATCAGGATTTTCGATCTGATTTGCCGGTGGCGTAGCCAAAACTCCGTTTTCCTTATAAACGGCAACATCGCCCGTTGCCAAAGAAAAAAAGTTGGCACCGGTGCCACCCATCATCGATTGATGATAGTTATCACTAATCGCCCAGTTTTGTGCCAATTGTTTAAAAAACGGCACATCACCTTGATTCATATTAAAAAAACCCATCAACTCCCCGCCTTGACCGGGATTGGCAAGGGTCACGCCGGAGGTTTCACCGCCTGTTCCCGTCATGGCAGTAACCCAGGTAAATAAATCCAATTTTGAATTGTTACCACCGGTTTGTTGCCACATTTGAAAAAAACGATGCGCCGGATCGCCAATCACAGATTGATAACCCACAAATTTAGTAATCTGAAAAGGACCGTTAGCGGTCAGTGAGGCAAAGCGCGGATCCAGGATATTGCCATAGAGTTGCAGGCTGACCGGATTATAAGCGCCGGTCAGCATAGGCTGGGGCAAAGCGGCATAAGCACCTGTTCTTGTTGGGTTTAAGGTATAAGTATCGTTTGCCAAAGCTTGAGATTGTCTGGCTTTACCATAATTAGCGCCAGGCGTGCCATCAGCCTTAACAATACCTTGGGAAAGCAGGTTATAAACTGATTGTCCGCGCGGTGGAATATAAGTACCGTATAACGTATCAAAAGTCACATTCTCACCAGTGACTACGATCAAATGTTTAATCGGTGTAGTGGTGGTTGCCGCCAATAACGGCTGTGAAAGGGTAATAACCGCCAGTATTGAAGCAGCCAAAGGCAATTTTTGCAAAGTCTTCATAGTGATTGATCTTTCTTTTTGGTTTTCGGAACGTGGAACTATAAGTATCGAATGTTAAATTCCGGTTACATTTGATAAATTATTTTAAAAACGATCCGTCATGATTTTCAACAGCCGCATTTAACGTTGATTGTTTATCACTTACCCACATTGATTATCTGCTAAAGAGATTTTGCTAAAATGGCTGTTAATACAGCCGTAAAAACTCAAATATTCACTATAAGTCATTGATTATTAATAATCTATACGCATTGTGCAGTTTTTGGTCAATCTAACAAATCTCAATAAAAATTATGCAGTTAGGGGGCAACACAATCAGTAACACACAGACTTATCCACAGGTTTTGTGGATAAGTCTATAAAATGCTATCTGTCAAATAGTTAGGGGGAATATTTCATGTAAGACGCTATCCAAGAATGAATCAACACGGAATTTTACCGACACGACACTGAAAAGTGTTAAAATCTCCCCTCAATTAATTTATAGTAGTTCAGGATACACATGCCACAAATCACAATAGAACATAACCCCAGCGAAGAACGTTTAAAAGAATTAAATGTCGCTAATTGGGAAATTTGGGAAAAAGAAGTCTCCAAATTCCCCATCGACTTTGACGAAACAGAAACTGCGTATATTCTGGAAGGCGAAATTTTGGTGACGCCTGAAGGCGGTGAAGCCGTACGAATCTTGCCAGGTGACTTGGTTGTTTTTCCCGCCGGTCTAAACAGCCAATGGGAAGTCGTCAAGGCGTTACGCAAGCATTACAGCTACGACTAAGCCCGCAAGTAGCATGAGGGTTGCGAAAGCTTTTTTGGGTATCCCTTCCCCTCAAAGCGCTTGGTAAGATAAACCGTTGGCTGAGCGGAGCCGCGTTGGCTGAGCGGAGCCGCGTTGGCTGAGCGGAGCCGAAGCCAGCAAAATCGCTTCGACTTCGCTCAGCCAATGACTTAACTTAATGACATTGGGCTATGCACAAGCACTTGACGCTTCTTGACCCCTGTAACACCCTGCCATGATTGAAACCGAAGCAAGTCCGGACTTACTGCCACAACTGTTAGTCGATTTGAATAACGACGGGCAGTTGACTGTGCGCTTAACCGGTTGTTGGAATCTTCGTCATTTGGCGATAATGCCGGATCTGCAACAAAAAATAAGCCTTAATGCCGTCAATAAAGCCACGCAATGGGACATGCTTTTGGTGGATGAACTGGATAGTACGGCAGCTTTGATTATTTGGCAATCCTGGGGGAAGCAACTACCCGACCGGTTACAGGTTAAACCCGAACACCAGCGTTTATTTAATCGCTGGCAGACCCAGAGTGTGCCGACAGCGGAACCCGTCAATGCTTGGTTCCGTTTGTTTTTTAACGCTGTTCAACACCTGATTTGGGGCTTTTGGGCGCAACTATTAAGTCTGGTCACTTTGTTGGGACAACTGGTTTTGGATGTAGGTTATCTGTTACGTCATCCGCAAGAAATTCCCGTTTCTGAAATTTCCATCACGATTTATGATGCCGGCGTCAGGGCTTTAGGTATTACCGCACTGGTGGGGTTTTTGATTGGTGTCGTGCTGAGTTATTTATCGGCCTTACAATTAAAAACCTTCGGGGCGGAAATTTATATTATAGATATTCTTGGCTTAAGTATTATTCGTGAATTAGGCCCTTTGTTGGCCGCCATTCTGGTTGCAGGTCGTTCCGGTTCCTCCATGACGGCGCAAATAGGCATCATGCGGGTTACAGAAGAATTGGATGCCTTGTCTGCGATGGGCATTTCCCATTCTTTGCGCTTGATTCTGCCCAAAGTGATGGCGTTGACGATAATCATGCCGCTTTTAAGTGCCTGGACTAGCGCCTCAGCACTGCTAGGCGGCATGTTTTCAGCGCAAAATACCTTGGATATCAGTTATCAGCAGTTTTTTCTTAAACTGCCGAATGTGATACCGTTACTCAATGTGTTTATTGGTTTGGGGAAAGGCGCTGTCTTTGGCTTTATGATTGCCCTGATTGCCTGTCATTTTGGTTTTAGAATTAAACCCAATACTGAAAGTCTGGGCAGTGAAACAACTAACTCTGTGGTGGCCTCCATTACCGTAGTTATTATGATTGATGCCGTCTTTGCCATTTTATTTATGGGCGTAGGCATGCCATGACCTCATCCGATGCAATACGCTTGGAGCATATTTACACCCGCTTCGATGATAAAATTGTTCATGAGGATATTAATCTGATCTTGAAACGTGGCGAGATATTGGGCTTGGTAGGCGCATCGGGTTGTGGTAAAACCACCTTGCTACGTGAAATTATTGGTTTGCAAATACCCACGCAAGGCGAAGTATTTGTTATGGGGCAATCTTTAAAAAATGTGGATGCCGATCACGGCCAGCGGTTGCGTTATAATTGCGGTGTGCTATTTCAGAAAGGCGCATTATTCAGCGTGTTAAACGTTTTTGATAACATTGCCTTCCCGTTACGCGAACTGGGTTTTAAGGATGAAGAATTAATCAAACGTATCGTCTTTATGAAGCTGTCAATGGTCGGATTAGCTGACCATGATGCCTGGCTAAAACCTGCCGACTTATCCGGCGGCATGATCAAACGGGTAGCACTGGCTCGGACTATGGTGTTGGAACCGGGGTTGTTGTTGCTGGATGAACCCACCTCCGGTTTAGATCCTATTTCCAGTGAAGATTTTGTCAGTCTGTTATCCGAACTGCATCGCGCTCATCAGTTTACGGTGGTTATGGTGACCCATGATTTGGATATTTTAAGGGACTTGTGTACTCAGGTTGCCGTGCTGGCGGACAATCAGTTGGTTGCTTTTGGGTCACTGGCTTCGGTGTTAAGCTGCAAACATCCGTTCATCGAAAAATTTTTTTACAATAAACGCGCTCAGCGGGTATTTCAATATCAAGAGGCTACTCATGGGGAGAGATAAACACGCACTGGTCACCGGTCTTTTTTTAATTATTTTTGTGGTGGGAGTCACTGCGGTTATTTATTGGATAGGGCATTTTGAAAGGGAGCGGAATGTTTATGTTATTTCAACCCTTAAATCTGTATCCGGTCTTAACCCCGAATCCACGGTTTTTTTTCGGGGCATTGCCGTTGGTAAAGTGAAAAAAATTCTGTTTGATCCCAATGATACCGGTATTATCCTGGTTCCCATTGAAGTCGACAAAGACATTGTTTTTACCAAAGGTGTTTTTGCCACTTTACGTTTAAAAGGGGTGACGGGGCTTACCCAGATTCAATTAGAAGATTCCGGTACGTTACCTGCGGTGTTACAGCCAGGCGATGATCCCTTATCCCGTATTCCTTTGGTGCCCTCCATGACTGACAAATTGATGAGTTCGGGAGAAGAGCTTTTACACAAAGCGGATAATTTAATGTTGCGCCTGAGTTCGTTGTTGAATGTTGAAAACGAAAAACATATCGGTGATATTTTAAACAACCTAAGCGCTTCAACCAACAAACTTTCTGAATTGCGAAAAAGCGTTGATAAGGCGCTGGCCGGTATTCCCGCTTTAACCACGGACAGCCAAAAAACCTTGGCTCATATCAACGAATTAACCCACGATTTACAACTATTAACCGGTGACGTGAAAAACCTCAGCACAAAAGCAGGTCATCTGCTTAATAACGGTGAGACGGCCAGTGATTTATTGATACAAACCACCTTACCGAAAGTGAATAAATTACTTACCGAACTACAAGCGACCGCCCAACAGGTAAAAAGAGCCGCCGCAGCACTGGATAATAATCCACAAGCCTTATTGATGGGCCCTGATCATCAAGGTTCCGGCCCAGGTGAACCCGGCTATAAGGAACCCAAATGAAACTTTTATTCTTCGGTTTTCTGGTGTTTTTAACGGTAGTGTTCAACACCGGTTGTAGTGTTTCAAAGAAGTATCCGGCCGTCCATGATTTTGGCCTGCCTGTTCCCGTTTCAAGCAGCAAGAATAACGAGCCTGCAATTACCGTGGATGCACCCACATGGCTCTGGGATAATCGCCTTCGTTACCGGTTGCTTTATGCATCGCCCACGCAAGTAGGTTTCTATGCACTGGATCTTTGGATTGCTTCACCGCCTGAACTGTTTGAACAACTATTAATCGCCAGCGGCAAAACACAAAATCATTCTTTAATTATCCGGCTGACTGATTTTGAGCAGCAATTCGATGCGCCCGATAAAGCCAAAGTCGTATTGCGTTTTGTCGTAGAAGCGTATGCTAATGACGACAAGAAAAAAATAGGCACACAGGCGTTTTATCTGGAACAACCCACACCAACACCCGATGCGGCAGGTGCAGTCAATGGTTTTGCTGCGTTAACCCGGCAAGCTGCCAACAAAATCCAGGTCTGGCTGGCAGGATTGCCTGATAAATAATACCGTTGCATTCAGCGGTCTAACGGAAACGGCGAATCCTGGAAAAATCATTTCGTCCACGAAAAACACAAAAAGCACGAAAAAGTTTAAAGAGATACCAAGCTGTAAGCCGTCACCCAAAGGGCATAGATATCTACACAACTCGTCATCCCGGCAGGGATTGCCGGGATCCAGATGCCATGGACGGCAATCCTTGATATTTACATGCCTTTTGATCGTCATAAGTACACATTTAGTCGTATTTTTTACATCCATGTAGCCTGGATTCCGGCAATCCCTGCCGGAATGACGTCGATTTTATTTGTGTAGATACTTATGCCCAAAGGGTGAATAGCTAAATTATATAACGTACTAATTTATTTCGTGTCTTTCGTGGATAAACTGAGTTTTTAGATTAATCGACTTTAGCCGTCCTTTCTCCGGGTGGTGTACAATGATGCCATTTTTACCTATCTGGAATCCTCAATGGAAGCTTACCCCCCAAAAACCTGTTCAATAGAGCGTTTGGTCACTCACCCAAAACTGGTCGCGGCCACAAAAGCCGGAACAAAAACCCAGCAACGTCGTGATGGTATTTATGGTTTGCCGGATGAAACGTTTGACCTGGAAGGCATGACTTTTATTGTTACCGATTTAACGCGTCAGCGGTTAGGTGATATGACTGATGCGGACGCACATGCAGAAGGTTATCCAAATCTTGACGTGTACAGAGACATCATTTTAAAAATGCACGCCGGCATGACATGGAATGCTGACAGTCTGGTATGGGTTCATACTTTTGCAGCCAAAACCGACCATAATCAATAAGGAAACATCCCGTTGGGATGAAGTTCCGTCGGGTTACGGTATCTACAAGTCTGGAGCTTGGGAACGAGTACTTTACCAAAGTCGGTTGCTTTTAGGTAACGATGTCCGTGTTCTGTAGGTAGGCCGGAATAAGACCACCCAAGCGTAGCGCGTGGTGGCGTTTCCGGCACACTCGTTCGGATGCCGGAAACGCTTATTCTCGCTTGCGCTCGAAAAGCCTTATTCCGGCCTACCCAATTTCTGGCGCTCAATCTTCATAAGCTCCAGCTTCGCGAGACTGGAAGCGGGAACTTGGGAACCAGTACAACATTTCAGGGATCAATAATCGGTTTTTATTTGCCGCGAAGGAGGCTTAGGTTTTTTAAAAATCCGTGTAAATCCGTCCAATCTGTGTCATCCGTGTTCTATTAACAGTACACTACAACCAAATCGATTCCTGTTCCAAAGCTTTTCCGTAAGTTTGAGACAGTGATCCCAGCTTAATAAAATCGGGGTTCAAGGCATTTAGCGCAGTCAATTTTGCAAAGGCATTTTCAAATTGCACCCGCGTTTTTAACCAACAATCGGTGTTGCCAAATTTTTCTAATTTAGCTTCCCAATCCGGTAACCAGTAAAAATGTAACGCAGAATCAGGGTGTAGCGCGTTAAGCAAGCGGACGTAATTGCTTAAACCAACACCGTCATAATCCGGAAACAAAATCACTTCATCGGTACGTTTTTGTTCCGCAAGCCAGTGCAATAAAACATCAGATAGCTGACCGGCATAATAAACCAGGCACCCTTTAAAATCATGCGGCAACCAATCACACTGGTCAAACAACGCCTGATTTTCAACCAACAACAACGGCCGGTTACATTGCCAGTCCTGCCCTGAACTTAATCCCGCATTGATTTGTAAGGCAGCAACGCCATAACGCGCCGTCAGCTCAGAAGGCTGCATCAGGTCATTGGCACTCTGCCAAACGACGTCAGCATCCCACGCTTTCATCAATAAATACCAACAATCATGACCGGTTTGGCCGGTCTTGCTATTGCGCTCCCTGCCAATATTACGGCTGCGTTCTGGTATCACGTCCGTTAAGGAAGCCTCATCCAAAGGATGCAACTGGCGTAGATAGTTAACAACACTTTGCCGGTTAATGACCTGATAAACAGTCGCTCGACCTTGCTTTTTAAGTTCAATCAGGCGGGTTTCACGCGCGAACTGTTCAAGACATTTTTTTTGCCCCGCTGTAAAAGCCGAAGCCATTAACAGCTGATCACTGTTTACCAGGTGTTTTAATGCCTCGCTTAAAATACTCATGGCTTGAGATCGGCATTATTGATAGGTTCCAAAATCTGCCAGTTAAGGCGGCTGATATGATTTTTACCGTTGGTCGTGCCGATGGGTACACAATACCGCGCGGTAATTTGTGGTTCTGGTGAAGCAAAAATCAGTGTAAAACCAAATTCCGCCGCTATTTCTATCAAATTGCGCTGATTGTGTTGATCCAAGGACGCCGCTTCATCCAGATAACACGCGGTTTTGATGGTTTTACGGGGGTCTTGCATTTGATTGAGCATGGCCAAACCGGTAATCAGTTTTGCCATCAGCACGGTGCCGTTGGAGGCGGCGCTGTCGATGTCTTCAAATTCAGCAGGCGTTTGATTTTCTTTGGCGATAATAAAAACCAGCCGGAATAAATGTTCAACGCGCAGACCGCCTCGCGCTTCACCTTCCTTGATTAGCGTATCCTTGGCACGATTAAGTTCTTTATCATCCAGCACCGCATTATGGTCGAACAAATCAAAAGAATTGCCCGATTCAACCTGTTCAGACGTGGAAATCAGGGTTTGTATCGCCTTGACCAAGGCTTCTTCTTCGCGGGGTTCAATTTTAAACACCTTCAGATCGGAAAGCTGGCGGCGATTGATTTTGTTGTTAAACTCGCGCATCCGCCGTTTAAGCGTTTCCAGACTGTCCCGCAAATCCCGTAAAATAGCCGCAATTTGTACCACCGCAGAACGCGCCTTGCGTTCAATGGCCGCTTGTTCCTGACTTAAGTTTACCGTATAGGCAAACAACGCATCAAGCTCTTGTTCAGTGTTATCCTGCGTTTGAAACTTATCCAAACCGTCCCGATGTAAATCCATCAATTGCCGGTTAAGCTCCTCGTCAAGCGCATTGTGTTTTTGGCAATCGCGGTTATAACATTCAATACGGTCAGCCAGGACGGGCATAGCCAATTCAGCCCTTTCCATACACGGCAAAAAGGGCAACTGCTCCAAAAAAGTAAACGGCGGGTGTTGATCCAAACGCTGCTGACGGGCATTGTTGATGCGTTGATGCTGACTTTGCAGCTCTTTCTGTGCGACTTTATTATTATCCTGATGTTGGGCGATGCTGCTTTTCTTATCGGTTAGCGTTAACTCTTCCCGTTTAAGAGCTTCCAGTTTTTGCTGCACATCGGCAATGGTTTGCTGCCGTTCTGCTCCATTGGCCTGCATCAATAACAATTCTTTGTAGTCGGTTATATCGGCATCCAATACCTCGATTTGCCGCTCCAATTCCTGTTGCTGGCGCTTTTGTTGAGCTAACGTTTCCACAGTCTGTAACAGATTTTGCCATTCAACCAACTGACGTTCACAATCGCTGATTTCCGTTTCCAGCTCTTGTGCGCTTTTAAGCGTCAGGTTGACTTCCAACGCCGACAAATCCAGTGACAAACCAGGCAGTTCCAAGCGATTGGCCAACAATTTGTTTTCCAGTTGTGCGGCAAACGACTGAAAAGCAACGGTGTCGTTTAATTTAACCGCACTATTTTCAGTGACCGGTAAACTTAAAACCGACTTTGCCAGCAAGCTGGTTAACAGCTCAAAACGGTCTGTTGGCAGCAATTTTTGCAGTTGCAGATATAAATTATTATCCAGACTGGCTAACTGGCGTTGCAAATCGGCGTGTTCTTTACCGACTTTTAAAAGGTTGCGTTTGATCGAGTCAGGCGATTGTTGTTGCTCGGCATTTTTAATCACCCTAACCCGTTCGTCGCGTTGCTCCTGCAAACTTTGTCGTTGATTTTGCAATTGCATCAAATCGCTAACAAATTCAAAACGCAGCGTAAGTTCTTGGCAGCGCTGTTCTATTTTTTGTTGGCTTTTTAAAAGGTTATCCGTTTCAGCCTGGTCTTTATAAACGGCTTTCTGACGATTTTCCAGCGCCTGAATATCCGCAACCAACCCCTTAAACTGCTGGGTCAGTTGTTCAAACGTATTGTTGTAATAAGCTTCCCACTCATTCAAGCCTTGCTCAATTAAAGGTCGCCACACAATAATCTTGCCACGTAAAATGCGGCGTGTTTGCTGGCTATCTTCCATGCCGGCAATGAGCGACTGATTGCGAAACACCGCATCATACTGGGATTTGTCGTAATTGACATCGGCGAAAGACTTATCCCATTCACTTTTAAAATCAACACGGCGATCCTGCAAGTCATTTTTAAAAATTTCCAGCAAATAGTTTTTTACTTCCTTGCTGTCCAAACGATCCAGACGCAAGGTTCGGGTCAAAATGCGCTGATAGGTGGCCGCTTGGGAGGTAAATTCCAGCGGAAAAATAGTAAAATCGGGATCATCCGAACGTTGTTTTTGACGATTGCCATACAACAAGGCGCGTAACTCGGCTTGTGGATATATTTTGGCAGGCTTCCCGCACTCAAACAGACGGCCGATTAATTTGGGTTGCGTAACCAGCTTGCCATCATCCAACCGGTAATCATCAAGATCAAGACTGCCTTGATAAGCAAAGTATTCATAATCATGGCTTAAGCCCTTGCCGACACAACCAATCACCGCCATGCCGGACGGCAACAACACTTCCAGTAGAATATAAGCACTGTTGTCCGGAAAATAAAAGCGTCGGGTATTTTCAAAGCTGTGCGCCCCAAATTCCATGTGCTGTTTATTAAGGATAAGTAGAAACTGCAAGGCATTAATCAAACTGGTTTTGCCGGTATTATTCGGGGCGATAATCGATACTGAGTCGTCCAGCGGCAATTCGGCGCGGCTGTAACCGGCGCTGTTTAATAACACCAACTTTTGAAAGCCGTACTGTATCAGGCTCAAAGTAAATCCTCCTCAACGTCGTCCACCTGAAGCTGATTGGGTCGCTCGGCCTGCGCCAGTTCCTCAAACAAATCCAGGTAACGATGCACGGCGGTCAACAGGCGATAAGCTTGATCTTCAAACACCAAAAAACCAACGCGTGCCGCACTATCCAAAATTTCTTTTAACATCTGCGGACTGTTCATTTCTTCGGCTTCCAGGATAGCGTGATATTGCTGCCACAGTTTTTCAAGCAACGACGTATCAAGCCGCCACTGCTGAAACTGGAATAAATGCAAACCTTGATCGGCTTGATATTCAAACAGCAACATCAACAGCAAAGCCAGTCGACGGGTTAGTTTGCCGGTATAAGAACTGGCTTGATCGGTTTTAAAATAAGCAAAACCGCGCCCATCCACGACCAATACAAAACCTAACGCGGCAAACAAGTCCTGATAATGGCTTTGCTCATTTTCCAGCTCCACCCAAAGTTCGGTGTCCCGCAAACGGTTTAAATGCGTCCCGGCACTTAATAGTTTAAAGAGCGGCTGTAGCTGGGTCAGTTGGGTCAAATTAAGGATCATAAAGACATCAGTGTATGGCTGTGTAAGCGAATCGCGACCTGCTTGAGAGCAATGCGCGTTTCTTTGGGGTCGGGAATGGCGACAACATCCGCCAAGCGAATAAACGTGTGATAAAGCCTTAACAAGGTGATGTCCTGATAATGGCCGTAATGACCGGTTAACCAGTGCATCAAATCCGTTAACGGCAAACTCTGATACAGGTGTTCGCGAATGGCATCTTCATCGACCTGTTCCAATTGTATATGAGTGTCCTCAGTGGTCAACTCCGGAAAATCAACGGCTTTAGGCTGATAATGCCGCACTTGTTCCATTAGCGTCAACAACTCCGGCCCGATGGCAACCGATACCGTGCGTTCTTTACGCCAAACCGGCAAACTCTGTGGCGAAAAAGTTCTACGCAAACCTTTTTTGCGCACCTCACCCAGTAATTGCCCAATCGCGGCACTTAACCGGTTATGTCGACGCAACTCTTCCCGCAGTGGCATCAAGGTATTGGTGCATTGTTTCAAAGCCAGAAGTCCGGCTTGTCGTAATTCCTTAACCCGAAAGCCTATTTGTCGCAACAAACGCTGATGACTGTATAAACCGCCTTGAATCAGTAATTGCTGTGCCAGCGCTTCCAAAACTTTTTCAGCCTCTTCCAGCAATGGATAAAAACTCCCGCCCGCACCGGTATCCATTAACTCGGTCATCGGTTGTACATAACGGTCATACGCTTCCAGCACTTCACGATAACGCTTGGCCAACGGCATCTTCTCGTCAGCGGCTTTGGCGCGTTCAGCAATGTCCTGAATGGCATGGGTATCTTGGTCAAGTTGTTGTAAAATTTGCCGAAGTTGATTGTCAATCCGCACCGCGCCTCGTTGCAACGCCGCCATATCCCGATCCTGCACGGCCTGCTGCAATTGCTCCAGACCGGTTTTAATATCAACAATCCGGGCTTTTAAAATATCCGACAATCCCAATTCATGCTCGTGCAACAAACTACCGACAAACTGACGGACATTTTCGTTAAGCTGCAAGGTGTTGCTATGCGACATTTCAACCAGCAATTCGGCGTTAACCAACTGCTGCAAACGCTCTACCTGCTGTTCAGCCGATTCATGAACATAGACTTTAGCCATTAACGCCAGGACATCGTTACGCTCATAAGCAATTTGATCACGCCCCAATAACACGATGCGCTCAATTGCGTCCCAGTGTTTATCAAGTGCTCGAATCAAACTACGAGGGTTAATCATGTGGATACAAAATTATCATGGATTCTAACGGAAGGTGATTGAAACATAAGCCCTTGTTTTAATCCCGACAAGTATATGTCATATTTTTGACATATCAAAACGTGAAATCGGTTGCGTGACAGTTATTAAGGCTTATATAAACACGGATAAAACCCTGTTATTGCAAAAAGTAAAAATACGGAAATGAAAGATGCTGAACTTATACGATATAATGGCTTTATAAAAAATGTCGTAATAGCCTACAACCGCCAACAGCAACATAAGGAACAGGGATCATGATCAAAACGGTAAAGCAGGCGTGTATTTTTAACCCGATTATTCGTGACTATCGAATGAGTCAGGCTATTGAAAACCTGGCCGATCTTATTAAAGATGAAGGTGACGGACAAGAATTCTTTTCCAGAAACTACGTCACGCAAGGCATGGATCAATTGTTTCGTGAAGGCATGTTGCGCTTGTCAGGCCAATCCGACCAAGCCGTTTTTGAACTCACTCAAGCAATGGGAGGTGGTAAAACCCATACCATGATTGCCTTTGGCCTCTTGGCAAGACATCCGGAATTACGTCAGCAAATACTCCCCGCCGATCTGGCTGAACGCATTAATTTTGGCAAAGCCAGAATTGCCGCGTTCAACGGGCGCAACAACCCCGACAATTTTATTTGGGGCGATATTGCCACCCAATTAGGTCAAGAAGAAGCCATTAAACCCTACTGGATTAACGGCCCTAAAAGTGTTGATCAAGCCACATGGAAAACCATTATTGGCAATGAACCAACACTCATTATGATCGACGAACTGCCGCCTTATCTTGATAATGCCAGCACTCAAGTCATGGGCGACGGCACCTTGGCCAATCGGGTAACCTATTCAATCAGCTGTTTATTAAGCGCCGCACTGGAACTGGATAACTGCTGTATCGTCATCGCCAACCTGTCCGGCAGTTACAGTACCCAAACCAAAGCCTTAACGGAAGCCATCACCAACTTACAACAAGAAACCCGCCGCCAAGCCAAAACCATCACGCCCGTCCAACTGGCGAGTAACGAGATTTACGAAATCCTTAAAAAACGGCTGATACTCAGTCTGCCGGATGACAGTGTCATCAACGATGTCGCCGAAGAATATGCCCAGCGTATTAAAGCGGCAACCGATGGCGGCTACATCACCGCTACCAGCATAGAACAAATCGCCGAACAGGTACGCGAGACTTATCCGTTCCATCCCGCTTTTAAACATTTGGTCGCGCTGTTTAAAGAAAACGAAGGTTTTCGGCAAACGCGCGGCCTAATGCAGTTTGCCGCCCGTCTGCTCAAAAGTGTCCAGGACAGAACTCTGGACGACGTTTATTTGGTCGGTTCCCAGCATCTCAATATCAATGACCTGGATGTCAGAGATGAAATTGCCCGAATTGCGCCCTCGCTACAACCCGCCATGAGTCACGACATTTCCGATGGTGGCAGTGCGGTTGCAGAAGGTATTGATGACCAACTTTCCAGTGATGCCGCCACCCAAGTCAGCACCTTGTTGTTAGCCTCCTCCTTATCCCGGGCAGTCGGCGGTCGTATCGGTTTAACCGAAGGCGAGATCATTGAATTTTTAGCCGCGCCCAACCGCAAACCGGACGAATTTATTACCGCACTGGAAAAGCTAAAAGAACAAGCCTGGTATATTCATCGCGAAGATCAGCGTTATTTTATTAGAGACACCGAAAACCTGTCCCGAAAAATTGAGCGTAATGCGCGTGATATACCGCAACCCAAAATCGATCAAGCACTCATCAATCATTTAACCGGCATCCTGCAACCGGTTAACAAAGCCGCCTACCAGGAAATAAAAGCACTGCCACTGCTCGACGACATTCGCTTGACGGGCACAAGACTCCTGTTGGTCGTGCGTCCCGATGGCAAACTTCCACCCCAACAACTCAATAATTTTTTCCTGTTTCAGCAAGAAAAAAACAACTTGCTGGTGCTTTCAGGCCAAGACAGCCATTTTGCCGATGCCGTTGAAGAACGACTGCGCGAACTGTATGCCATTGAGCAAATAGTCAAACACCTAAGCGATGGCGATACCCTTTTTCAAGAAGCCCGTGAGCGTCTGGATGATGCCAAGCAACGTTTTATAAAAGCCTTATCCGCCGCCTATAATCGCCTGTATTTTCCGGGTAAAGATGAAAATACCGGCGAAGATGTACTATTGATGGTCACCATTGATAACGGCCTTAAAGTGGGAACCGGCGATCAATCGGCGGAAAAACAAATTGAAGAATTGCTCGCCAGTCCACGCGCCAATTACAAACTGGCTCTGGACGTCAAAGATGACATCAACAATTATCTTGCCCAAGCCGAAGTTTATCTCTGGCCGGAACGCGATCGTCGCACACCTTGGAAAGATGTTGTGATGCGTGCCAAAACCAACCCGGAATGGCCCTGGATGCCTGGTAGTGCCGGTATGGATATGCTTAAAACCGAAGCTCTGAAACAAGTCCGCTGGCGCTTGGGTGAAGATGGTTATATTGAAAAAGGCCCGTTTCCAAAAGAAAAAACCACCGTCAATATTGCGCCACAAGGCGTCAACAAAGACACTGGCGAATCCATTTTAATGCTAACCCCCCGTAATTGCGGCGCAAGCCCGGTCATCCACTATTCACAAAATGCGACAGTCTCAACCGCTGATCCTGTCGTTACTGATCTGGATAACTTTACCACCAACGCAGCAACCCTTTATTTTCTGGCAGTTGATAGCGACGGACAACATGAAATAGGTGAACCCAAACCCTGGCTTGCCGACTTGATTATTCGTCATCAGTTACATGCCGCTGCCGATAAACGCCGCATTGAATTGTCCGTGTGTCCTCCCGCTGAAATCTACTACAGCGTGAATGGCTCAAACCCTAAAGAAGGCAACCGCTACGAAGCACCTTTTGAAACCGGTACAGAAGCCTTCCAGCTCTTGGTATTTGCCAAAGCCGGTGCAGCCAGTAAAAACGCAACCTTTAGCATTTCGGCCAGTGGTGATAAGCGGGTACAAATTGATGACCACAAACCGGCACGGCTACAAGACAGTAAACGCGTCAATCTTGATAGCACGGAAAAAGTCTTTGCCGTCATTAACCGTTTTCGTGATCGTGAAAGCACCCGCTTAAAAGGTGTTTGCGTTTTAATTGGAGAAGGTGAAAATACCGTACAAATACGTTTCCATGAACGTGAAGTGACCGTTCAAATGCTTGAAGAAACCATCAACACCCTGCGTACAGTTCTTAATGACAATCAAGCCCAAATCAGCATCACGGTTAACGGCGGCATTCAGTTTGGCGATGGTTATGCTTGCAAAGAATTTGCAGAACTCAGTGGCTTGCAACTAAAACCCGGCGACGTAATACAAGAAGCCTAGACAATGACCACCCGAAAAAAAGCCGCTACTCCCGCCCAAACCATCGTCCATCCGACCTTGGGTTTTGGCGTGCCCGCCACCAGTGATCCGCATCATTTTATTATAGAAATACCGCGAAACAATACCGGCGCGGTCAGCATTGTTGAAAACTTGGGTCTACAAAGCCATGATCATAGCCAAAGCCAAATAGCACGGTGCATATTGGAGCGCCCACGCTGGACTGCCATTCGCAGCGAAGTCCAACGTGCCTTTAATATAAGGCTTAAAGAACGACATCTAAAAACGGCGGCCTGGATTGTCGGTGCCAACCCGGTTGATCGTTTATTAGGCAAAGAACTCTGCGTGCTGGCGTGGGCCATAGAAGGCATGGCCTTGGATCACATCCCGATTGCCGTGCGTAACTGGCTGGCTTTGCGCCCGGAAGAACGCTGGTGGTTATTTGGCATGACCGCCATCACCACCGGGGGGGTCAATGACGGTGGCAAAGGCTGGCGGTTGGCCTTGCGTCATGCGCTGGGTGATCTGGCACAAAGTCAAAACCTTAAACCGCAACCGCCTCAAACCGTCATGCAACAAACCGCAAAAAACACTGAAAATGGTACACTAAGCCTGTTTGATTTTGAGCTTTAATGCAGAGTAAAGCTGGTGTTTTTCATTTGTAACTATTCAGTTCCCCTCTTTGAAAAAGAGGGGTTCGGGGAGATTTTATTAGATAAATCCCCCTCCATCCCCCTTTTTCAAAAGGGGGAGGTGAATGCTTACTTTCATTTTTGTGTGAAAATAGGCACTTTGTGATTTACAGAGAATAAACAATAAAAACCACCGATAGACACAGATCATATTATTAGCTAAAAAACGCCCAAGCCGTCATCCCGGCATGGACTGCCGGGAACCAGTCGCCATGAATGGCATTCGTAACGCATCCACTCACTGATTTTTATACTTGAATTAGTCGATGTCATGTAATATCGATGAGTACATCCTTGTATTCTGGATTCCGGCCGTCCATGCCGGAATGACGGCTCTACGACTTGTGGTAATATCTACTTATCATGGCAACTACCCATTAACAGCTATCTGCAAGGTGATATATGACTAAAACAACCGATTTTTCACAACTGGATTTAAACAGCACCTACACGTATGCTGATTATTTATCCTGGCAATTTGATGATGCCATTGAGCTGATTAAAGGCAAAATTATGGCGATGAGCCCTGCCCCCAGTTCCGAACATCAGAGTATTGTTACTAATTTGGGTGGCGTACTGTACAATTTTTTTTATAAAAAACCGTGTAAGTTATTTTATGCCCCGTTCGATGTGCGCTTGTACGACCGTAAAAAATCCATCGTCGCCAATATAGATATTTATTCCGTCGTCCAGCCTGATCTCTGCGTAATATGCGATAAAACCAAAATTGATAGTAAAGGCTGTTTGGGTTCGCCGGATTGGGTTATAGAAATTTTGTCTCGGGGTAATTCCAAAAAAGAAATGCAGCTCAAATACCAACTCTATCAAGAGAGCGGTGTTAAAGAATACTGGCTGGTTTATCCCGGTGAAAAAGCTGTCCATCAGTTTGTATTAAACGAAGAAACCGAAAAATACCAACTGCTTGCTATGTACTCTGGCGAAGACATCGCCACCCCGCAGTTATTTCCTGATTGCCAGATTGATCTGCGCGAAGTGTTTGAAGATGACAACGAATAAATACATAACCAAATGTTTGGTTAGCTCGTTCCCAAGCTCCAGCTTGGGAATGCGGTTTGGGAAGCTCCAGCTTCCCGTCTTTTATGCGCTTTATTCTATATAAATACACGAAGCTGGAGCTTCTGGTACAACATTCCCAAGCTGGAGCTTGGGAACGAGGCTAATCTTACTTTTCAGGTACTTAATGACCACACTTACGCACTTTGCCCTACAACACACCCCTGCCCTGATTGAATCGGTTTTTCCGGCGCAGAAAGTGTCCTTTGAATCGCAACGGGAGCGCAAAGCGGGTGCAGGGCAAACCTTAACGGCGTTGGGTTCTTATTGGAAAGGCCGCAAACCCTTGATTCTGGTACGGGCGATTGTGCTGGGCAGTTTGTTGCCGCCCACTGAAGATGCCGAAAAAGATCTGGAAATCTACGAACAACTGCTGGCCTTTGATAAAGCCGGTTTGGCACGGAGAGCCTTGGCAAATAACGCTTTTAAGCCCAAAGAGATTGCCAAAACCCTGACACTGGATAATCCTTGGGATTATTTTGCTTACACACTTAAAGCGGATGATCTGACCACAGAAACCGTTGATAGGTGGCAAACACCGTTTGATAGTGATGAGCGCGGTATCACAATCCGCTGGCTCCGTGACCTGAATGACGAAGACAAATTGCCTTTGTATCAACAAATGCTGGAGACTCTGCCCACTTACGAAGCCCGTGCCGCGCTTTGCAAACGCCCGGAAGAGTTGGATCAAACCACTTTATATGCGCCGATTTGGGCGGCAGTTAATAGCCATTACCAACATTTGGGCATTAACGCACAGTCACATCAAGACTTGGTTGAGCAACTCGGACTACTGCGTTTCGGGCATCGACCCAAAGTGGGCGATACCTTTAGTGGCGGGGGTTCGATACCGTTTGAGGCCGCACGCTTGGGCTGTGATGTGTATGCCTCGGATTTAAACCCCATTGCCTGTATGCTGACGTGGGGCGCGTTGAATATTATCGGTGCGTCACCAGAAAAACGTGCAGAAATAGAACAAGCACAACGTGAGGTCGCAGCGGCGGTTGATGCAGAAATTACTGAATTGGGCATAGAACATGACAGCCAAGGCAATCGCGCCAAGGCCTACTTGTATTGTCTCGAAAGCCGTTGTCCAGAAACCGGCTGGCTAGTGCCGATGGCACCGAGCTGGGTGATTTCCAAAACCCACAATGTGATAGCAAAACTCATCCCCGACTTCGAGAAACAACGCTTTGATATTGAAATTATCAGCGGCGTATCATCAGAAGAAATGCAACAAGCCGAACAAGGCACGGTACAAAATGGCTGTTTAACGTACAGCCTGAACGACAAAACCTACTCTACGTCGATTAAAACATTACGTGGCGATTACAATGATGTAAATGGAAACACAGTCAACCGTCTGCGCCGTTGGGAAAAACATGAGTTCAAACCTTACTCCGACGATATTTATCAGGAGAGGCTATATTGCATCCAATGGATTACCGCCGACAGCCTGATTAAAAAACAGAAAGAAGCTTTTTTTTCTACAGTTACCAATGAGGATTTGGTGCGGGAAAATAAGGTTGAAGAAATTGTCGCAGAAAATATTGAGCAATGGCAGCGACAAGGCTTGATACCAGATATGGCGATTGAACCAGGTTATAACACCGACCAACCGATTCGTGAACGTGGCTGGTCGTATTGGCACCAGTTATTTAATCCAAGGCAGTTGCATTTGTTCGCAATCAGTAAAAAAGAAGGCTTAAAGAAAAATGTTGATTTACTTCTTGGGTTTGCTTCTTGTTTAAATTGGAATGCAAAACTAAGTATTTGGGATAATTCCGATAGGGGGCGCGAAGGTCCTAAAAATGTGTTTCTAAATCAAGCTTTAAATACTGTTTATAATTACGGATGTCGAAGCTTCGAAACCTCAAAAAAGTTTCTTTTACCCGAATATCAAACAGTTAAGTTACCCAATATTCTTTCCCAAGTTAAAACATTACCCGCTGAAAAAACAGATAGTTTATGTAGTTATTGGATAACCGATCCACCTTACGCTGATGCCGTTCACTATCACGAAATCACCGAATTCTTCATCGCTTGGTTACGCAAAAACCCACCCGTACCTTTCAACGAATGGGTTTGGGATTCACGCCGCGCTTTAGCCATCAAAGGCAGCGGCGATGACTTTCGTCGCGGCATGATTGAAGCTTACACGGCAATGACTCTGCACATGCCCGACAACGGGATGCAATGCGTGATGTTTACCCATCAGGACACCAACGTCTGGTCGGATATGGTCGGTATTTTCTGGGCGGCTGGGTTACAGGTCGTCGCGGCCTGGTATATCGCCACCGAAACCACCTCGGAATTAAAAAAAGGCGGTTATGTACAAGGCACCGTCATACTCATGCTGCGCAAACGTCCGGCTGGCGACAATCCGGGTTTTAAACAAAAAATCCTGCCCGCCGTGCGCCGCGAAGTGGAAGCACAAATCACCCAAATGCTGCATTTAAACGCCGATGTAAAAAACAAACTCGGCGAACCGGTATTCAACGACTCCGATTTACAAATGGCCGGTTACGCCGCTGCACTTAAAGTCTTAACCGCTTACACCCACATCGGCGATGAAGATGCCACCACCTTCGCCTTGCGCCCACGACAAAAAGGCCAAGTCACCGTCGTCGATGAAATCGTGCAACAAGCCTCAGAAGCCGCCAATAGTTTGTTAATTCCCGAAGGTTTACAACCCGACACCTGGAGCGCAACCAAAGGCATCCAACGCTTTTACCTGCGCATGTTGGATATAGAAACCACCGGCGCATCAAAACTGGATAACTACCAAAACTTCGCCAAAGCCTTTCACGTCGAGGATTACACCAAACTCATGGCGAGCATGGCACCCAACAAAGCACGACTAAAAAGCATCGAAGAATTCACCTCGCGTGACCTAACCGACAGCACCGAAATTGGCCCCACTTACCTCGGCAAACTCATCATTGCCCTGCAACAACTGCTGCAAGATAAAGAACCACAATCTGTGATAGATTACCTCCATTCCGACATCACCAATTTTCTGGAAGCCCGCCCCTTGTTAATCGACATCACCGAATTTATCGCCACCAAAACCCGCGAAAACAAAGTGCGTGATGTGGCGGAAATACTGGTAGCGCGAATGCGTAACCAGCGTTTGGCGTAGATTAAACTGATATACAAGCACAACATAAAGACGAAAAAAATAATACTATAAAG
>Ga0194056_10000129_pt1 | contig 34547 bp, 28 predicted proteins | sample SepL4413m_MetaG_FD_155458 | JGI IMG/M metagenome (GOLD analysis project Ga0194056, IMG submission 155458) | Anoxic zone freshwater microbial communities from boreal shield lake in IISD Experimental Lakes Area, Ontario, Canada - Sep2016-L442-13m | ecosystem: Environmental > Aquatic > Freshwater... | reverse complement strand
CCCTAGTTAGTGTGCTTGATAATTATTTTACCATTGAGGTTCCTGGCCCTCGACTAGTCAGATTTCATTATCCATACAGTCAAATAATTTTTGTGAGTGAGTGTGCAGATGGGTTCCAGACAACTGGCTTTTTCTCTAGCAAGAAAGTCAATATTATTGTTCAGGTTCAACCTCTTACGACTGGTGGTAATGGTTCCGGAGTCGGAGTCGGAGTCGGTATCGTATTTTAAATAGCACCACTTTTTCGGGTCTTAATTCCAGTCCTTGATTAAGCATCGTAAATTGGCAAAACAAACAGGGGCGGCTGTGTTGTAGATATTGATTACTTGATTTTTATTTTTAGTTGAGGCTTGTTGTACTGGATATTTCCAACCGAATCCGTTTGATAGACATTGTCGCCTTTGATTTGATACTGTTGCTTATTGTACTGTTTGTTACCAATTGGATCAGTTTCGATTACACGATCATTTTCTTGGATGGTGTGTGAAGATTTGTTGTTGTATTGAATGTTACCGATTAAATCGGTTTGGTAGATTTGCTCCTCGTCGGCTTGGGTACAAAGACTGATTAACCAAAAGAATGTTACTTTAAGTACTAGTTTCATGATGATTCCTTAGTCAGCTTATGGTATCGAAAAATTAGTGCGTTCTGGAAGCAAACAAGATCAAGCACGTAGGGTGTATAAGCGAAGCGTCATACACCACATTGAATTGCTATCAACTACATGAAATGTATCACATCGCGCCATTTAATACTGTCATGATTTGATTGCATCCCGTCTTTTTTTACAAACCGGCAATCCGTAACTTTCTATTGGTTGTATGACGCTTCACTTATACACCTTACATTGACTATAATTATTACGCCCTGTTAATATGCCTGCCGTTGAGGATTTATGTCTAACTATATTCGTTACCGTGTACCGGGTGGATGTTATTTTCTTCTGGTTCCCAAGCTCCAGCTTGGGAGCCGCGAAGTCGAAGCTCCAGCTTCGCGAGACTGAAAGCTGGAGCTTCCAGGTCTGCATTCCCAAGCTGACCGTTAGCAAATTAAATGTAGATTTTTACTCTTTTCGGCAAACAGGCAATCCAAAAATAACGGGTCAAATTCTGCGCTATAGGCAATGATTGCCTTTATAAAAGCTTGCACCCAGTTGTAGCAGTACAAGCCAATTTTGCTTGTTCTTCTGGTTCCCAAGCTCCAGCTTGGGAACCGCGAAGTCGAAGCTCCAGCTTCGCGAGACTGGAAGCTGGAGCTTCCAGGTCTGCATTCCCAAGCTGGAGCTTGGGAACGAGTCAATTCAGGCATAAAAAAACCGCATGTTAGCGATCTGATTATTTCATTGTGTCATGTAAAAATATTTTTATTTATACCGTTCCCAGGTAAAGCCGACCTGTTTCAGGATTAAAAATATTTGTCTTTCAACTTAATTAGGTAACTTGCAATAAAAACACCACCGACTTAATGATCCCTACAACGCTGTGTACGAAGCATGTGGAGGCTATAAAGTGGAAGATTATTTATTGCTAGCTGCCTAAAGTCCGGAGTACAAACCTAGGTTTGCACTCCAAGTTGGGGGCTTATTTATTGCGAGTTGCCTTAATACCTAATAGCCATCTGGTTTATTTCTGCCCTTGCCAGTAGCCTGTCATATTTTATGCGTTGGTTTCTTTGCGCCAACTTTAAGCCCATTCCGCACACAAATTCTCTGCCTGTTCGAGCACCAGTTGCACCGCTTCTTCCTGTTTTTCCGGTGGGTATTTGTATTTGCGCAATATCCGTTTCACCATCAAGCGTAAACTCGCACGGACACTTTCACGTACTGACCAGTCTACGCGGGTACTTTTACGTAAACTCTCGGCCAGTTCATGGGCGATTTTCTTGAGGGTTTCATCACCCAGTTCACGTACTGACTCTTCATTATTTGCCAGCGCATCATAAAAAGCCAGTTCGTCACTGTTGAGGCCCAAATCGGCACCTCGGCTCACCGCTTCCTTAAATTTTTTCGCCATCTGAATCAGCTCTTCCATGACCTGAGCGGTTTCGATGGAGCGATTCTGATAGCGCTTGATGACGTTGGCAAGCAGTTCCGAAAACTTGTTTTGCTGTACGACATTACTGGCAAAGCGGCTTTTAATTTCACCTTCCAGCAAACGCTCCAGTAATTCCACAGCAAGATTGCGTTCCGGCAGGTTTCGCACGTCATTTAAAAAATCTTCATCCAGGATGCCGATATTGGGTTTCTCCAGACCGACGGCGTTAAAAATATCCACCACTTCTTCAGAGACGACCGCCGAGCCGATGATTTGCCGTATGGCCAGTTCACGCTCTTCATTGGTTTTCTTTTTGCTGCTGATTTCTTTCTTGGTCAGCAATACTTTAACCGCCTGAAAGAAAGCCACTTCTTCACGCACGGCCTTAGCTTCATCCAGCGTACAACAAAGCGTAAACGCTTTGGACATGGCCAGTGCCGTGTCACAAAAACGCTTTTTACCTTCCTTGATACCAAGTACATGGTTTGCTGTCTTTGCCAGTGTTTTATGGCCGCCGGTTAAAAAGCTGCTGTAATCAAAGCCGTACAACAGAGCTTGCAGAATATCGAGTTTTTCGGCCAATACGGCGTAGGCTTCATGCGCGTCAACAGTCGGGCGTCCGCGTCCTTTACTCGCGGTGTATTCCTTCAAGGCTTGTTTTAAATCGCTGGCGATGCCGATGTAATCAACCACCAAACCGCCTTGTTTGTCACGAAATACCCGGTTAACCCTCGCAATCGCTTGCATCAAGTTATGGCCTTTCATGGGCTTGTCGATGTACATGGTATGCACGCAAGGCGCATCAAAGCCGGTCAGCCACATGTCACGTACAATCACCAGACGCATCGGATCTTCGGGATCTTTAAAGCGTTTTTCCAGACGTTTTTTGACTTGTTTGGAATAAATATGGGGTCGCAATAACGGTTTGTCACTGGCAGAGCCGGTCATCACTACTTTGATCACGCCTTTTTCCGGGTCGTCATCATGCCATTCCGGTCGCAGGGCAATAATGGCGTTATACAGATGCACGGAAATGTCGCGGCTCATGGCGACAATCATGGCTTTGCCGGTTTGTGCCTTGCTGCGTTCTTCAAAATGGGCAACCAGATCGGCGGCTACCTGTTGAATGCGGGGTTCCGCACCGACAATACTTTCCAGTGCCGCCCATCGGCTCTTTAGTTTGGCTTGCTGATCATCTTCCTCATCTTCTGCCAGTTCATCCACTTCGGCATCAATATCCGGTAACGATTCTGCCTTCAAGCCCAGTTTAGCCAAGCGTGATTCAAAATAAATCGGCACTGTCGCGCCATCATCACGGGCTTGTTGCATATCATAAATATGAATATACTCGCCGAATACGGCGCGGGTATCACGGTCTTCGGCCGATACCGGCGTTCCGGTAAAAGCAACGAAGGTGGCGTTCGGTAAGGCATCACGCAAATGCTGCGCGTAACCTACCTGATAATAGGCAGACACATCCGCAATGGCATTTTGTTGCAGCGGCAGGTTAATACTTAAATGACTGTGGAGTGCTTTTCTGGTTTTTAATTTGGCTTCAAAACCATACTGAGTGCGATGCGCTTCATCGGCTATCACCACAATATTATGACGATCCGACAACATTGGGTAGTGGTCTTCATCGGCTCCGGGCATAAACTTCTGGATAGTGGCAAACACGATGCCGCCGGAAGGCCGATTGGCCAACTTGGCTCGTAAATCCTGACGGGTTTCGCCTTGCACCGGTTGCTCACGCAATAAATCCTGCGCCAGCGAGAACACGCCAAACAATTGTCCATCCAGATCATTGCGGTCGGTAATTACCACGATAGTCGGATTCTCCATGGCAACTTCACGCATCACGCGGGCAGCAAAGCAGGTCATGGTGATACTCTTGCCGGAACCTTGCGTATGCCAGACCACGCCGCCTTTGTGACTGCCGCCGGGACGCGATGCCGTGACCACTTGGATAATAGCCGAACGCACCGCATGAAACTGGTGATAACCGGCAATCTTCTTTACCAAGGTGCCGTCCTCTTCAAACAGTACAAAGAAGCGCAGAAAATCCAGTAAATACTCAGGTGCCAAAACCCCACGCACCAAAGTTTCCAGCTCATTAAACTGGCCCAAGGGATCAAGCGTCACGCCATCAATCGTGCGCCAAGCCATAAAACGCTCGGTGTCGGCAGAAAGCGAACCCATCAGTGCTTCCGTGCCATCCGAAATCACCAGCACTTCGTTATACTGGAATACATCGGGGATTTGTTCTTTGTAAGTATCAATCTGGTCGTAAGCCTTCCAGATATCCGCACTTTCATCAGCGGGGTTCTTCAGTTCCAGCAACACCAGCGGCAGACCGTTAACAAACAGAATAATGTCAGGGCGACGGGTATATTTTGGGCCTTTGATGGAAAACTGATTAATCGCCAGCCATTCATTGCTCCCTTCTCCCGTCGGGAGAAGGTGGCCCACAGGGTCGGATGAGGGGCTATCCCAATCAATCAGGCGGACAAAATCGCCTCGGGTTTCACCGTCTTTTTGGTATTGAACCGGTACGCCATTCACCAGCAAACGATGAAAATGGCGATTGGCCGCCAATAAAACCGGTGTGTCCAGATTTAAAACCTGCTGCAAGGCATCTTCACGGGCGACCAATGGCACCAAGGGATTGAGCCGGTTGATGGCATTACGCAAGCGTTCGACCAACACTACTTGGATATAATTACTGCGCTCCGGTGTATTGCCATCCATTGAAATATCAGGGCCATAAATGGCTGTGTAACCCACATCGGTAAGCCAGCTTAGGGTTTCTTGTTCCAGTTGGTCTTCGGTCATGCTTTATGTCCTGCATTAATCATCAAGATCTTGTTAAGTGCAATGTTGACGTAATAGTTTCCCCTACCCATTTTTTGCTTTTGCACAAAACCGCCTGCTGTCAGCGCATCCAGATACTTGGTGGCGGTAATTCGGGATACTTGCAAATCACGCTGCACAAACTCAACTTTTGTATAGGGGTGGGTAAATAGATTATTAATCAAATCCTGACTATAAAACTTATAGTCAGCACGGATGCGGTGCTTGTAATCAAGAACTGCCGTCTTGATTGCCTCGATGGTGGCAATAGCCTGTACAGCGGTTTGCTCAACGGCATCCAGCATATACAGCACCCAGTCCTCCCAGCGATCTTGTTCACGTACGGTTTGCAATAAATGATAATAATCTGCTTTGGTGCGCACAATATGGCTACTGAGGTACAGTACAGGAATATTCAGCAAACTTTCCTTGACTAAATAGAGCACATTCAGAATACGACCTGTGCGCCCGTTGCCATCGTAAAATGGATGTATGCTTTCAAATTGGTGATGAATCAACGCCATCTTGATCAAAGGATCAACGGCGTAAAGTTCCGCATCATTGATAAAGCGTTCCAAGTCACTCATCAAGGCGACAATCTCTTCGGGCTCCTGAGGGGGTGTGTAAATGGTCTGGCCACGACTATCTTTTAAGGCAGTGCCCGGTAACTTCCGAAAGCCCGCATTATTACGCTCCAGTTCGGCTTGAATCTGAATAATATGGTTCGCGGTAAGCAGACCACTACGCTTGACTTGCTCAAAACCCACGAGCAATGCCTGTCGATAGCGCAGTACCTCTTTTGCCGCCGGATTAGCAAAGGCCTCAGGCAACACATCGTCTTTAAACAATTCATCATGTGTGGTGATGATGTTCTCAATCTCCGAGCTGTCTTTAGCCTCTTGCAAACCCAAGGTGTTGATCAGAATACCTTGATTTGGAATAGACCCTGCAATACCTTTTAACTCAGCCAGACGGCGACTGCTGATTGCCAGTTTTTTAAGAATTGCAGGCGTTTCAAAACGCGCTACGTCCAGTTGCTCAAGCGGAGTTATCTGATGCATCAATAGTGCCTTGGCTGTAACAGTTATAGTAAATGCTGTTTTTTTAGTTATATTAACTCAACCGTGTATAGAAAATGCGATTTTTTATACACGCCAGTTTTGATGTGTATAGAAAAGCGGTTTTTTGATGCTTATTACAGTGACGGGGAATTTTAATCAAGACTTCCACTAGCGCCAGACATATAGATGCCTTCGTTAATTAAGCCACATTATTCCCTGTAGGGCTTGCCGTGTGCGCCTTAGCTTCCTAAATATAATTGCTGCGCTCCGGCATGTTACCATCCACCGCAATGTCAGGGCCATATATAGAGGTATAACCGACCTCGACCAACCAGCTCAGGGTTTCTTGTTCCAGTTTGTCTACGATCCTTCGCTTACTTTCCAATAGCCGCCGTTGGCCGGCCCGATACGCGACAGACGATTTTCAGCTTGCAGCTTTTTGAGGTTACGTTCAATGGAACGCTCGGTTACCCCGATTAAAAGTGCCAATTCAGGGATCGTAATCAAGACATTTTCTCGAATCAATGCCAGAATTTTCCCCGACGTTTTCCCCGACGTTTTCCCCGACGTTTTTCCCGACACTTTCCCCGACGTTTCGGCTGCAAAATGCAAGTATCAGTGGTGTGATGGTGTAGGGCCATTGATAAAAAAGCAGCCCCATCAGACACTGAAAACGACATTTGCGATTAAATGAGGTATAACCGACATCCGCCAGCCAGTTCAGGGTTTCTTGTTCGAGTTGGCCTTCAGTCATAGGCCATTTATCATCATTGTTATAGTCTTTCAGAAATTAAACTTCTACTACAGGACAATTTAACTCACACGGATAACATCCCTCAAAGGGATGGTATCCGTTAGCATCGAAATTATTTATCTGAAAATCTATAATTCAAATTTTCCAACTGAGACAACCAATAATCGAAACGGGGGCATTGTTCACGAATAGCCGTTAAGCCTGACAATTCGATAATTTCTGGGCCATGTAACTTTTTGTCATATCCGGGAAATAACTTCTTCATTCGATGAGATGGGCTTGTTTCTATACTATCGTTTATTAATTCCGGTGAACCACAACTCTTTACTGCCCCTTGCATCTGACTAAGCTGTATGGATGAACCTTGTAACCATTCCACCGACTTATCCGGCACTGCAAACAACAAGGCTTCAAATTCATATCGTTGCAGATAAGGAATCAAACGATTGCGATCTTGACTGTTAACCAAATTACCAATTGCCGTTTCTAATTGATCAATACTGAGTTGGTTTCGACCTTTGAAGCCATAATAATCATATAAGGTACTAACAACATCAAACGAACCCAATAAAGCCGGCAATATGCTGCGAATCTTATCCAAACTTACATTACCACGAAGATCAATTGGTGTCACAAAACATTCAAACCTCAACAAATGGGGGCGCAAAACACGACTAACAAATTCTCTTTCAGTTGAGCCTTCAACACTAATTCCTAAGCGAATCATTCTGGCGTTCCACCCAGTACGTTCATTTCCCAGACATCACCTAATTTATATTGCTGCAACCAATGGGTTACTTCCGACTCTTCCAGTCGTCGAAATATTGAAGCATTATTAACTTGATCGACAATAACCATATCCTGCCAACCAAATTGATTGGCTAATGTGACCGATTGTGTCGAAACAATGATCTGAGTTTTTTCGCTCGCTGAGCGCATTAAACTAGCGAGTAATTGCATAGCAAAAGGATGTAAACCTAATTCTGGCTCATCCAACAAAATGATTGAGGGTAGCTGTGGTTGAAGTAATAAAGTAGCGAGACAGATAAAGCGTAAAGTACCATCCGACAACAGAGTGGCATCAAAATAATCGTCGCTGTTTTTATGCTTCCAGCGCAAGCGAATCAGGTCATTCGCCTCCGGCTGAAAAATAAAATCATGAAAAAACGGCGCGACACGCTGGATAGTCCTTACAATCCTTATATAAGCGGGGCTTTCACGGATACCATATAAGAAAGCTGCCAAATTTTCAGCTTGCGGCAGCAAGCGATTATTCGCATTGATACTATAAGTGGTTTTAACTTTTGCGGTATCGCTGGTATCATGAAAATGATAAACCTTCCAATCCTGTAAATATCCAGCAACATGTTCTTTAACACTACGGGAACCAGGCTCTGGCAATGCAGATTCAAATGCTCCAGCCGAGGCCAATGAATATTGTTTAGTCCCTCCCTCATACATAATTTCCGAAGCATGAAAAAAAGCATATTCCTTTGCAAAAACTAATGTATCGGTAGTGGTAGGCACTAATACTGCTTGATAACTATTTGGGCTAAAGTGCAAATCAATTTCGAGTTTTTCTGTGGTCTTACGGCCAAAAAACAAAGTGCGATCAGCGCCATTAAGCTGGGTGCTTATATGCAATTGCAGTTCTTTATTCAACAGTTTATTCATGAATTTAAAAAAACTGATAAAGTTTGATTTACCAGCGCCATTTGAGCCAATCAAGATATTAAGGGGTGACAGAACCAAATCCATTGATTCAATTGAACGATAACCCTTGATTTTAATGCGCTGTAGCCGACCAGTGATATTCATAATTAATTTACATTTCCATAAGAGATTTCTATCTTAGCCGATATGGCAATATTATTAAGACACTTTAACGTGTTGTTCTCGATAGCCAGCGATGCCTGGATCGTGCGAATACGATTGTTGCGCCGTAACTGCGGCGACAACTTGTTATCACCAGCGATTTCCCGGCGGGTTAACAGCTCGACAATATCAGCGACCTGTTGCAGTATTTGTGGTGTGATCGTGTAGGGTGGCTGGTAGCTCATGCACTGATTTCTTCGACGAGTGATTCCGTTTCGGGCAAACGAAGTTGACCGGAGATTAGGCGAGGGAGCAGGGTGTCGCGAAGGATAGCTAGGGTTTTTGCGGTTTCATGATTTCCAGCAATGCTCTTTTGAATCACGTCAACAACTTCGGTAAATGCTGAAGCCACCGCATCGTCTGGCAGTGTAACTAAGTAACGCCCTAGTACATCATTTTGTATGCGCTGGCGACCACTGGTGCCAGACATGCTCTGAATAGCGTATTCTCTAAATACGGGATGGCGGCACAGCAAATAGCCGAAGTATTCCGACATAGGTGCTTTAGGTCGCAGCACCAAAAACTCTGTTGAACCCCAGCCGACTTGGTCATCATAAAGGAAATCAACAAAAGCAGACTTTCCGTTCTCCAAACACGGTGTGATCCGTGCCAGCAATGTATCACCATTACGAAACTTTGCTCCAGAACCCATTTCACGTTGGATTGGAGTTTCTACGCAATGGCCGCTGGTAGCTAACTTTGCCATCTCCAGATAGGGTGCAATCGTTCCTTTCTTTAGTGTACGTTTTGGATTAATCTCGAACGCATCGGCAAAAGTTGTAACCCTCCACCCACTCGGCACCAAGCCCAGTTCTGATTCTTGGAAGCTGTCGGGAAATAGTGCGGCTATTTTTGATGGCAGGACAGCTCCCTCTCCCTTTGGGAGAGGGTTGGGGTGAGGGAGTGAGTTTTGCAGGGTCTCATTCTCTGCCCCCTCACACCCAGCCCCTCTCCCAGAGGGAGAGGGGAGCAAAGTAGCATTGGCGTGTACGGGATCGAAATCCACAAACCAGGATTTAAACAAAGCTTGGGCAATGGCTTCGAGAGTGGTGTTGGTTTCGCGTAGTAGTTCAATTCGGTCGTCAAGAGACCCAAGAACCACAGCAACGTCATCTTGAAGAAACTTCGGTAGTAATGGTACTTGTAATTTGACTAGATCACTTCCTCGAATTCCAGAAGCGCCCGCACCTTGCTCAACAATTGTTTCCATTGCAGTCCGTCCAATCGGCGAACGAAAGTAATAGAAATAAAATAGCGGATTACTGACAGATCTTTTGAGCCTACATCGGATCAAGTGGGACTCAAAAGTTGTTGCAATTCCATCGCCAACAAAAATAGAACATTGCCCTGCCCCAGATAACACTAATGATTGTCTAGCGAACAACAGATCATTTTTTTCAAGAAGAAAGCTGGCCTGAGAATCACTAAAAGGAACCAAATCCATTTGGATGTTACCGATTCGTGGATATGAAAATAATTCTCCCATATTGACCATTGGCAAACCACTTCCTCGTACTTTTTTTGGACGAGTTAATCCATTTTTTTGAGGTATGGAAAACAATGAGCCAAAAGAAGCTAAATCAAAATTCATACCCCAAGCCTTCCATTACGCATATCCTGCTGGATTTTTAAGGGATCGCCTGCAAATGCGGAGGATGATTTGAGTTGCCCTGCAAATTTTCTCCAGTCTTTTGAGGGGGTGGTCGTTTCCGGTGCGGTCGACTTTTTTGACAACCGCAACACCACAAGCGACTCATTTTCTTCAAACTCGATGGGTTCCAATAATTGAATAACACCTGACTTTGAAATAGCGTCAATAACTTGATACATAAATTAATCCTCCTTGTTGGATTCAATCGCACAAAAGCGGCTTTAGGTCGAGATTCAATTCCATTGATTACCTTACTCAGATCGTGCGTTTGTGCCACCGCTTGTGGCACAAACAGTTTGGTCTGCGGATAGGCGCGGCTGAATCACGGCATATTTCGCCATAATTTCTGCATGAAAATCGTTTGGAATCCTGGCCCAATCGACTAATTGTACAATGATGGGCAGATTGCTTTCAGAAAACGCATCAATCACTTCACCAAGATTGAGTTGTTGACGGCTCAAATCTTCAGGTTGACGCACCACCAAATCAAGATCGCTGGCTTCGTAATAATCACCGTTAACCCGACTGCCATAGGCCCACACTTCAGCGTTGGGTAAATGTGTTTGCAAAATAGCTTGAACCATTTGCAAATAGCGCTCGGGCAAATGCAATGTAGCCATTTCAAGAGCCGACATTTTCTGCCTCTTTGCCCAATTTTCGTTCCAAAACATCCCCCAAGGTAGCGATGTCCTGTAAAAAAGCGGGAATCAATGTGAGCGTGTCATTAGCGAATTGCTCGCCGTAATCGTGTGCGGTGTTATTGCGGTTGTCGCGATAAGCAAACCACCGTTCAACTTCGGGCAAGGTCAGTAAATCATGAACAGCGGCAAGCCGTAGAATGTCTTTAACCGGTGTGGCTTCCAGTTTTTTGCCACCATGACCAAACGCTTTCAGGGCTTTTTTTAGTAATTTAAACGCCGTTTCTTGAGTTAGCTCGTAACCCTTAATAATGGCATTACGAAAGACCTCTTGCTCGATACTGTCGCTTTCTGCTGCTTGATAAAAAACCAACGAAGAATCCAGCGTTTTCATACATCGGCGTAGTTGATTGATATTCAAATACAGCATTTGTTTACCTCGATTAGAAACATGCACAAAATAAGTGATGTATTAAATTCCCTCACCCCAACCCTCTCCCGGTGGAAGAGGGAGCAAGATGGATGGTTGATTTCATGCACATTCCTTACGATATTTTTTTCAGGCTTAAAACTCATAACCCAAGCCCCCCAACTTCAAGCGGATCAGTTGATCCAATTCAGCACCTTTGGCCATTTGCTCGCCCAGTGTTTCGGTGAGTTTTTGCATTTTCTCGGCAAAGACTTCATCGTCATCCTCAACGGCTTCGGCACCGACATAACGACCCGGTGTTAAAACATGACCGTGTTCGGCAATTTCTGCCAAGGTGACGCTGCGGCAGTAGCCGGGAATGTCGACATATCCATTCCCCTCTCCCTTCGGGAGAGGTGCTAGGGGTGAGGGCAGATTCTTAGTCGCAGCGATGAAAATTGCTTCAAGCACAGCTTCTGGTTGTTGGAACACCTCGTTGTTCCAAAAGCGCAAAACCTGGATACCTCGTTCTTGTAAAAAACGGCTGCGCTTTTGATCGTGTTCGATGCCTGGTTCACTATTATGCTGGCTGCCATCAAGCTCTATGGCCAGCTTTAATTCATGACAATAAAAATCAAGTATATAAGGATTAATTGGATGCTGACGACGAAATTTCATACCCACCATGCGACGGTCGCACAATGCTTGCCATAGCCATTGCTCTGCATCCGTACCTTGTTGCCGGAGTTGGTGGGCGAAAGCTAGTAAGTTTTCGGGCAAAGGGGATTTGATTTTTGATGGATTGTCGTCACTAACCTTATTGCCGTCATTGATGCCCTCACCCCCTGCCCCTCTCCCGATGGGAGAGGGGAGCTCTCCACGCCAGGCGGCAACGGTGTTGGCGATTTGTTCAATAATGTCATCGGTAAATTCACATTGCACACGGCTGATCATGCTGCCTAGTTTACGGGCATCTATAAATAAAACCTCGCCTTGCCGAACCCGTTTTTCTTTGACCAAAAACCACAGGCAAGCGGGGATTTGGGTGTTAAAAAACAATTGGCCGGGCAGTGCGACCATCACTTCAACTTTATCAGCTTCGACCATCGCACGGCGAATCTCGCCTTCGCTGTTTTGGCTTGACGACATGGAACCGTTGGCAAGCACAATACCGGCGCGACCGGTGGGTTTAAGGTGGTAAAGCATGTGTTGCAACCAGGCATAATTGGCGTTGCCTAACGGCGGCGTACCATAAACCCAGCGCGGATCGCCTTCCAAACTGCCGTGCCACCAGTCGGAAATATTGAACGGCGGATTGGCCATGACAAAATCAGCACGCAAGTCGGGATGCAAATCGCGCACGAAGCTGTCAGCCGGTTCTTTACCCAGATTAAAATCAATGCCGCGAATGGCAAGGTTCATGGCCGCCAGTCGCCAGGTGGTTGGGTTGGCTTCCTGGCCGTAAATTGACACATCGCCCAATTTGCCGCCGTGCGCTTCGATGAATTTTTCTGATTGTACAAACATGCCGCCGGAGCCACAACAAGCGTCGTAGACTTGACCGTGATGAGGATTGAGGATGGCAACCAACAATTTAACAATGGAAGCGGGAGTATAGAACTGCCCTCCCCGCTTGCCTTCGGCGCTGGCAAACTGCCCCAAAAAGTATTCATACACCTGTCCCAGCAAATCGCGGGCATGATTCTTGGAACGGTCTTCCACCGAGCAGGATTCACCAAAGCCGATTTTGGAAACCAGATCGACCAATTCCCCGAGCTTGCCATCAGGCAATTGCACGCGAGCATAACGTTTATCCAAAATGCCTTTGAGTTTGGGGTTTTCAGCTTCAATCAACAACAGCGCATCATCAATACGCTTGCCAATGTCGGCTTGTTTGGCCTGAGCGCGAAGACTTTCCCAGCGTGCCGCTTCCGGCACCCAGAACACGTTCACTTCTTTGTAATAATCGCGGTCTTCCAGTTCTGCATTAATGAGTTCTGGAGCGGTATCGCCCAAATAGTAATCATCCTGGCTATCGGTAAACTTGCGCGTGAGTTCTGTGCGGCGAGCTTGAAAAGTATCAGAAATGTACTTAACAAAAATCAGCCCAAGCACGATGTGCTTGTATTCAGCCGCGTCCATATTGGCGCGTAGTTTGTCGGTGGTAGCCCAGAGTGTTTTTTTAATATCTTCAATCATGCATTTTTCTTAAAAAATTTTAATTAATTTGAATACGGCATTCCGTGTTTACCGTATTTTTAACGTAACTATTCAGTCCCCCTCTTTAACAAAGAGGGGTTAGGGGAGATTTTATTAGATAAATCCCCCTCAATCCCCCTTTTTCAAAGGGGGAGGTGAACACTTACTTTTTAACTGCTCTTTAACCCGGCCAATATTATCGGTCATTTGCTCGTGCGTATAAGGAACAGCGGTAAATTTTCCCCAAATTGGCGCAGGCCAGGCTTTATCAATTTGATAGCGAACGACATGATGAAGGTGTAACTGCGGCACCAGATTGCCTATTGCGGCGATATTCATTTTATCGGCTTTATAAAGCGTCGCCAGATTTTCAGCAAGATAGCTGGATTCTTGGATTAGCGTCTGCTGATCGGCTTTATCGAGCTGATAAATTTCCGTGATATCGGCTTTTTCCGGTACCAGAATAAACCAGGGATATTGACTGTCATTCATCATCAATAATTGGCACAAATCAAAGCGGCCAATAGTGATGCAATCTTGCTTCAAACGGGGATGTAACTGAAATAGTGTGGTCATGTCATTTTGTAAAAATAAAAGCAAAGCTTGAAAGTATCGTGTTAATCAGTGTAATTTACTCTCTGTTTCAACCCATAATAACAATAATAAATAAGGGGATATTTGCATGTCTGCACAGATCATGACCGCTCAAGACTTACCTGATGAACGTAAGCTAACCGTCTCATTTAAATTATTGCTGGGGCTATATGCCATCATTCCGCTCTGCGTGGCGTTGCAACTGTCTGACCACTGGTTTTGGCACGGCTTTTTAAGGGAGCATTTACCCAGCAAACCGACCCATTTTTTATTGTTCCAAATTCTGTTCGGCACGCCCCATATTTTAGCCAGTACGATTGTGCTGGTCAGCAACACAGACTACCTGCGATTTTATCAGCGCAACCTTGTAGGGGTAACCGCCGCCATTGCAATATTTTTTGGCATAGGCAGTTTGTTTATTCCTTATCAGGGTTTTTATGTCCTGGTTGCAGGCTGGACAGTATACCATGTACTTAAACAACAACATGGCGTGGCGCGGGGTGTTTGTCGCCTGCCCTCTTGGGCGTTTAAGCTGTTATTATCGCTAAGCGTGGCAGCAGGGCTTTTTGTTTATATCGGTATTTTTCTTAAAAACAGCCTGGATGTCCAGCAAACCCAATGGCTTAAACAGCTTGCCGGTTTGTTGTGTGCCGGACTGGTTTTAAGTGCTTTTTATTGCCAACGCTATGTCACCACCGCATTTGGCAAATGGTTTTTATGGTCCAATATTTTTTTGGTGCTCAGTAGTTTTTATCTTTACGTGCAACAGTATTATTTTCTGGCGATTCTGGTGCCCCGCTTGGTGCATGATGCCACGGCCTATATTTTCTATGTGACGCATGATTACAACAAGCATCACAGCCATCCACAAAATTTTCTATACCGCTACGCTGCACGCTGTAATGTACACATTTTTATGGTGCTGCCGGTGTGTTCATTTGTGCTGGCCTTTGTTTTACAAGCGTATGGCGACAATCTGGTTAGCGCCTTAACCGAATTCTTTTTTGGGATGGAAATTCGCAAAGCCATTACCTTGGGACTGCTGGGTTATCTGGCGTTAATGCACTATTACACGGAAGCGATTACCTGGAAAGGTGAGTCGCCCTATCGACGGTTTATTGCCTTTTCAAAATAAGGCAATTCACACCCCTGCCCGTTACAAGCAGTGGGTCGGGTAGAGATGTGTAAAAAATTGTAATTATTCAGCCCTCTCTTTGAAAAAGAGGGGTTAGGCAAGCCTACGAGAGTGTGTTGGTTTTTAGTTGGAACTGACAGGTAGCTCACGACCTATAAGAAACACACAACCCAGATTTTCGAATGGCCGCAAAACTACTGGGAGCGGACAATGGAAGTTAGTATGTTAAGTGGTTTATAGGTATTTATACGAATTGTTTTTTTTGGTTTTAGTGGTATAGTTTTTTAAAATTTTAAATGACGGTGTGTTTTTATCTCCGAATGGTTGCCAGCGACCCACAAGAGCCACTCAAGCCAGATTTCCGAATGACCGCTTGCCGTAGGTATGCTGCCAGTCGATTATAGTGATTCAGCAGGTACCGCTGTCCAATTCAAAGTACCCAATAGTTGATTAAAATACTACGTTGAAACGCTAGATAAATTATGATATATGCTATCAAATTTTTAGTTACTAAAGCCAAACCTATCGTAAGGTAGGGACAGAAAGTCGCGGATCCCATTCAAACGGAAAGCCGGACTGCCGAATATGACTTCGTTAAAGTTACATTCGACAGCCCGGCTTTTTTTTTTGGTGGGGGGTACAAAAGCAAATTCGTATCCAGATGGTCGGCTAGGTCGATTCAATAGTTGAAGAAGAAAACTTCAATCAATAAGCCATAAGGAGTGTGTTATGAAAAGTAATCTACAAAATCGACGCACGTTAAACAAATTTTCAGTATTAATAGCCTGCCCTCATTATTTCCTGAGGTTCACGTACCTTGACCTAGGGAAATCGTATGAAATTGATAATCCAGGGGGAGTGCCGAGATGAACAATAAACTGCGCTGGATTGTTCTGGGCGGTTTCACCGTAATGACTGCTACCACACTATGGCTGCAACGACAGGATGGCCTGGAATTGCCCCCCCCAACGATAGCCTCTTTGGAAACGGATTCCCGTTTCCATTTGAGCCAAACGGCAAGACAGCAAAACCTTGTCCCCTCGAACTTCTACCAGGCGAACTCTACCACTGCAAAGAAGGATTCAGTATTACCTCGGAGCAGACAGGCGCAAGCAGAGACGCTTCCCCAACCAACTGACGTGGACGATCCAGACAATCCCCGATTAGATGATGCGACGGTAGAATCGGTTTATGACACTGGGGAATTCCTCGATCCAGATGCTGAAATCCCGTCACAGCCTGTAGAAGGCGAGACAGATCCCTTGGACACAGGTCCCTTCTTGGAAGTCGATGTTCCCCCCAATAACGACTCCACGCATTCAATTTCCAGGTAACTACCATGACCAGCATAATGCTCACGCCAATCAATTTATTTCTCCTTATTACTTCGCTGTCTCGTTTTCTGTTGCGCCGGCCTACTTTGGTAATTACAACCGCTAGTGCACCAATCATTTGGTCAAACAATTCCGGACTTCGGAGACCTCTTGAAGAATTTGCATTCATCGGAGGAGGACGCGTGATCAGTTTTCAAATGGAGATTGTGTCATGATTCGTCTAATTTTCAGTTTCTACTGGATTTTTCTGATGTTACTCCCAGCATCGGTTGGCTATACCAGGAAGAAAGTTCAACAGCATTATTTGAGAACCTGGCTCAAGACTTTTCTTGTTTTGTTTCTCGCACCATTTGCCAGCTACTCGGACTGGAACAACTGTAATAGCAATTTGTTAGTCTCCAACGATCTAGTTGCTATTAATGCAGCGGCGGGCACGAACAATCAACCTGCAATATGGCCCAACTGGCCTTACGTGTTGACTGTCGGTGTCTACGCCAGAAATTCCTTCAGTTCATTGTCGGTTGCTAGCCCCCCGGAGGTGGACTTTTTTATCGATACCGATCAGAACCGGGACACGGGTGACGCCCGCCCGGGGGCGGTCCGGGGAGCGGAATTAAGGGTTACATGCCGTGTGCTCGCTGGTTTTGCCCCGGTTTGCACTTTGTATTCATTGCCTTCGGGCACATACGGTGAACCGGTCACTAGCTCGATTTCTCCGCAAGCGATGCTTCTTCCTAATGACCCACATCAACTTCAAGTGTCGCTTCCTGTTAATTCCACTGCGGCAGATATTTTTGCATTTGCCCATGGAAAAGTTCAGATATTTGGCAATGGCGCTGGAAATGGTGACCGTTGCCCGGATGCAGGCGTTTTCGATAGTACATCCGGAACCGTCAAAGTGCGCCATCCCGCGCCTGCCATCAATTCTAAAGTCATCGATTCATCCGGCAACCAGCTTGCGGATTGGAGCTTTAGTACCTTTGGCGATCAATTCCACATCGAAATCTCTTTCCAATATCTGATCAATCTACAATCGCTAAATTTTACAGGCGAGTTGCAGTTTGATACCGATAAAAGCCTGACAACCGGTCTATTCCATAATCCATGGGTCGTGGGAGGCCCTCTCAAAGAGGAGATTCCCACCTGGGGTTGGGACGTGGCGATAGTTTTTGGGGGAGGAGGTTCACAAACTGGAGGCTATGATACCCCTATCTCTCTCGATTTTGGCAAGCAATCGGCTTTTATTGCTCCGCCTCATAATTACGCCTATCCCTACGGATTTGCTTTTGGTGAGGGATATAACGATGGCCGATGGTTCGTGAGCGGAAATAAGCTTATTTTAGAGGGCAGTCTCAGTATGCTGGATGCCAGAAAATGGAGCAGCGATGCCAGTGGTGGAAATCGGCTGATATCCATAGTGGGTTCGAATGGCAATGTGGTGGGCAGGTTGTTTGCGAATAACATTTTCGCCGCGTCCATTGCGGATATGATCCCCAAGGACGGCTATGCATTCGATGTGGCCAGCAATTCGCAGGTAGCATCCATTCAATGGTCACCCGCCGCAACTTCAATAAATCTTCCATACGGTGGGGTGATGGATCCTGAGGCACACTATGATCTTAGTCGGATCGATGCCCAGGTGAAGAACGGTAATTTGACCGTCAAAGGCACGATCCAGCGGCTGGATACCACATGGAGTACTACGGATTTCGTGTTGTTATTGGATACGGACATGAACAGCTCTACCGGCACAAAGGTCAATGATATAGGTGTGGATTACACCGTTTTTGTGTCATATGTCGATATGTATACATATACTGGTTATACGACAACATTAATCAAACCGGGCGGCATCAAAGAGGGTCATGACAGCTGGTTGAACATTGACTATTCTAATTCGTCGCAAGTCAATTCACCGGCAGACATCACAATCACGGTGCCTATGCAATCCATCGGCAACCCCAATAATATCCGTTTGTATCTGGCGACTGTGACCTCAGGAATAGCATCCTTGCAGGATGTGGCTCCTGCTCAGCCCATTGTGCTATTGTCGTCCAATACAGATTACCCCTTAACCGTCTCCAAGGCAAGCAGTGGTTCCGGCACGGTAACCAGCAGCCCGGCGGGGATCGACTGCGGTGCCGATTGCAGCGAGAATTACCCTAGCACCACCAGCGTGACCCTCACCGCCACGCCTGCCGCCGGTTACAGCTTCACCGGCTGGGGCGGCGCGTGCACCGGGGCAAATACGACCTGCACAGTTTCAATGACCAAAGACCAGAATGTTGAGGCAACCTTCGTCTGGCTCCAGCGCTCATCCTGGAAACGTGCTTTGTTCCACTAGGCAAGTATTCAATCAATTCTCTCATTCAATTATGCAAAACAGGAGTAAGTACCATGAACTCAAGACTTCCCTTCCTTACCACCCTATTTCTCGCCACTCTTACATCGTCCCTGCCAGTCTACGCTGTCGAGGGGACCTTAACTGCAAAGGTCAGCAAAACAATGGTCACGGGTAACGCTACCTATGGGGGCTGCATGGCCTTATTGGACAAAGCGATTAATACCGCAGCCAATGCCCCCAATTGTCCTGGCAACTGGGTGAGCTTCAGTTGTACAGGCACCTATACGTCCAAGGACATGGCATTTCATCTGCTGGATCAGGCACAATTGGCGCTCGCTCTCAATAAGCAGGTTACGGTGATCGTCAACGACACCAAAAAACATAATGGTAACTGCTTCGCGTCACGCATCGACGTTATCAAATAGGCTGATAGAAAAGCTTCTCCAGAGTACTATTTGGGTTGTGTTGCGCTTTTTTTCACTGTCTTGGGAGCAGCAAAACTGGGCGATGCGCTCAAATCCCGTGAAGTGACGGAAAGCAGGTGTTTTCCGATAGGTCTTTAAAAGACCTTTTTGCCTAAAGCGGCGATGGGGTAATTTTTGTCCAATATAATTTGAAAAAAAATCTACCCATCATGCCCACCTTGTGGTTAGATAGTCATACAATTTGTAATATGGATTTTTGTAGGTTTGAATAGCGAAGCGTAATGTGATGCTTTACCGTTGAGGCTTTGAATTATTATGACAAGATTAGCCAGTCCACCGGCGGGTCGCTAAAAAGCTGAGATTTTTGTTGTGTTACCTTTAAATCTCGGCTCAAAAAGATATTCGACCATCAGCTTAAAGGAACAAACCGGCCGTTCACTGAAAATTGACGACTGTCTCTAAATGGCCGTTATGCAGAGCTCTGCATAACGGCCATTATGAATAGTACCCAGTTATGAATAGCGGTTTTGCAGAGAGCATGGTGACTGCGTTGTTGAGTCGCCGAAGCTATCCTTTAACTCTACATAATCACAGGGTCTTTTGCGGTCATTATAAAACTCCAGCTACGAGTTTGGGGCGTGATAGCCACGTTTTATGGGCGATAGGAAGAGTAACGAGTTTCATAATGGTTCCCTGTTGCAAATTCAACAGAATATTTTTCCGAAAATTATGTCTACTAATTGGCTACCAACTTAAGCTGGGACAGATAACTTTCTGGGAACGCCGAGCCCCAGCTCGGCACGGGATAGTCAAACCGATTACTGACTATTGGTAACTACGCCGAGCTGGGGCTCAGCGCTCCCGGAATCAATAGGCCGGTTTTATTTATCTGTCCCGCTTTAAATTGGTAGCCTACTAATTTGACGTGGCGCATGCCGCAAAGCCAATATTCATGAAGCCTGTCCAGCAACTTACCTAAATGATATTCATAACTGGGTACTATTCATAATGGCCGAGACCTGCCAGACATCTCCAACTAAAAATCAACACACTCTCGGAGTCGCTTGGGTTAAGGGATATTTTTTAAATAAATCCCCCCGTCCCTCGCTTTGCTCTCTCCTTTTTCAAAGGGAGCTGAACAACTACACCCATTAAGTATCGCATTTACTTTTTCGGAGGGGAAGCAAAGGGTCGGGCCAGCGGCTCTCCAACAAAAATGCCCTGCCCCGGTTCCCAGACGCTTTTCCAGTAAGCCTCAATCAGTGTATTGCCACGCAAGTAATAATGTAGCAATACGCCGGGATGCGAAAACTTGACCGGATAATTACAAGGCTCAACGACTGCGCCATAGCTTGCTGTTGCGCCCGCAGTTATCCAGTCAAGAATGTTCATTTGATCGCTACCTGTCAATACGCCACCCGCTGACGTTAAATGATCGGCGATAGCGCCGGGCAGATAAGTATTTTTATCAATGTTGGCTACCTTCATCTTGCCGGTAAAATAAAACATAACATCGGTTTTATTTTCAAGGCTGTCCTGTTCCAGATAATTAACGGGCCACAACCCGGCAAATGCCTTGACCACTTCAGGGAAAAAAGCCGCCCGTGTGCTACGCGCCTGATCACTGGTTTTTAATAAATACGCAGAGCCTTGCGGACGAGTGGAATCAGCGGCCACTCCGCGATCAATCAAACGCTTAACGTCATCAAACGAACGTCCGGCCAAGGTCATGGTGGGACGCCAACCATAATCAGTAAACGGTTTTTCGCTATCGGATGCAAAATAGGGACTTTTTCGGCTCTCTTCACAGACCTTTGCACAAAAGGCTTGATCAAAACCCGCTGCAAAAGCGGTAGTGATTGACATACAATCAACACGAAACGGCTTTAGCCAGGTTAATACAAACGCTTGCACGGCTTTGGGTGTTTTCGCATCCACTTGTTCTTTTAGTTTGGCAAACTCTTTTTTTGACAAGGCGTTGGCTGTTGAATCAAACCGAACATGAATCATGTTGGCCTGTGGAATATGCCGCATACCTTGATAATAATCAGCGATACGCTGACTCAATGGGTCTTCATCATTCACCACTACAGCCAATTGCCCGGCAGTCAAGCCCGGTAATGGCCTGTACATTAAAGGAATGCTGCCCGCCAATACGCTGTGATTAAAAAACGCCATCATCAGCGTTAAAACAATAAAGCCTATTCGTTCAATCAGCATTTTCCAAGCTCCTTTGTGTAACGTTTTGGGTAAGGATCGTGCATGAAATAACTTAACCATTTATAAGCCCTCACCCCAGCCCTCTCCCGGTGGGAGAGGGAGCAAGATGCCTAAGTTGTTTCATGCGCATTTCTAAGCATTAACCTCCCCCTTTGAAAAAGGGGGATTGAGGGGAATTTATCTAATAAAATCTCCCCTAACCCCTCTTTGTCAAAAAGGGGGACTGAATAATTACCGTTGTGGTAAAGCATCTGTTGTATTTTTTAGTACCCTGCGCCTGGTCACTTCCGGTAGTGATGCTTTTACGCTGTTCACGGGCAGTGTGTTGACGCTGATTGACAGGTTTTTTTTTGCCCTTTTTCATTCCATGTTGTCACTAATCCGTTTATCTTCCCGTCTTTGTAGTTAATTTCAGATTTTTTATGACCGTTTTCATACCACATCGTTACCAAGCCATTGGCTTTGCCAGCCATAAAAAATGTTTCAATTTGCTTTTGCCCGTTGCTGTACCAAGAGATCGACAACCCATTCTCTTCATCGTCTTTATAGTTTATTTCAGATACTTTATTGCCGCCTTCATCCCATAGTGTCGATAAGCCGTTTAACTTGTCATCTTTAAATTGAGCCTCCAACTTTTTGGTTCCATTTTCATACCACTCCGTTGACAAGCCATTTTTGGTGCCTTCTTTATAATTGATTTCATTTTTTTTCTTCCCGTTCTTGTGCCAAGCCTTCATCAAGCCTTCTTGCTTACCGTCTTGGTAATTTATTTCGCCGTATTTTTGGCCGTTCTCATGCCACATTTTTGTTAAACCATCTTGCTTACCGTCTTTATAGTTTATTTCGCCGTATTTTTGGCCATTTTCATGCCACATAGTGGTTAAGCCATTTTCTTTGCCATCGCGGTAACTGATTTCAAGACTTTTCTTGCCATTTTCAAAATGTTCGTCATATTTACCCGTGAACGGTTTGTTTTCATTCGATAAATAAGTCAATCCATCCCTGTCTTCTTTAACGGTAGTGATTCTTTCCGTGGATATGTTTTCTAAAAACCCAATACTGCTACAACCCGCCATAAAAAAAACTACAGCTAATAATCCTATTCTATTTGTCATAAAAACCTTTAAAGTATTGTTGGCTTCAATCATAGAGCACGGATGACACTGATTATACGGATTTTATTTATAGTCAAAAAAGACCTTAGGTAACTCGCAATAAATAACCCCTACCCTAATGCCATTAAGTTAAGCAGTCAACTGGAGTAAAACCGCTTTAGCTGTTTTAACAGGCAATAGCTGAAGCGATTGCACTCCAGTTTTTTAAACAACTTAGGAACGTGCATGAAGTAACTTGACCATTTATATTCCCTCACCCCAGCCCTCTCCCAGTGGGAGAGGGAGCCAGATGCCTAAGTTATTTCATGCGCATTCCTTACGCTTAACTTAACGACATTGCCCCCTACCCTATCTTCCGACGCTGACTGGAGCGTGAGAACCCGGCGGAAAAATCGCTCTTATCCGTGTCTATCAGTTAAATCCGTGTTATCTGTGTTCTATTTTTAATGGCTGATTACTGAATCGGTTCAACCTTACGTAATAATGACTGTGTTCAGCTTACCGGTTTTATCGCTGTCACCAGGGCATTCACTCCATGTCGACGACTAACGTTAACATTCAGAAACCCCGAATCATGCAATTGATGCACAGCAACGGCTTCACGCATGACGTGATCTTCCGATTCATCATTAAACAAATGTACAATCCATTGTTCCAGTAAATCGCTGCGCTTAAGGGGCGTGAGGACTTTAAAATAATGACTGACTTCTTCCTGAACGGCGCGGGTGTGCTGCCTGATGTCGTTTAAGCCATAACGGTCACCATTAATAAAGTGTCCATTGGGCTTTAGGACACGAAAAATTTCCTTAATAACCTGCTCGCGATAACCATTAAAAAAATTGTGCAAGGTATAAGCTGACGCGATGATATCCACGCTGTCATCCGCTAATGCTTGTAATGCCGTCAACGCATCATCTCCACAAAAGCGTAACCGTCCATCCGTTACCCATTGTTGCAAGCGCTGCTTGGCCTGCTCTTGCATGGTTGGCTCATTATCAACGCTAAACACCTTAATATCGTCTTTGGCCGTCAATAAAGCCAGCGTAGTAATGCCGGTTCCACCCCCCAATTCAACAACCTGCAAGGGCTGCGTTGTGCCGGGATAAGCATGCACGGCATCACCCACCAACCGACTCATCTCGGTTGCCGAAGGGCAAATCAATTGCAGCATGTCATACTCTTGACCAATGACGCTGGAAAACATGGCTTCGTACTGTAAAGTGTTACTCATAAATAATTATGCTCGATTCAAATAGTTGCTATCTTACGCTTTTGTTGCCGACCAACCAATTAATGGCGGCTTTTTTCTCATTATAGATTTTCAGATAAATAAGGCAGTACTCAGAAAACAACCTCAGAATCAGCCTAGTTCCCACGCTCCGGCGTGGGAATTCATCTAGCAACGCTCCAGCGTTGCGTGACGCGGGAGCGTCACTGACGGCATTCCCACGCCGGAGCGTGGGAACGATAGGGTGTGGGGCAATGTCATTAAGTTCAGCATACAACGGGAGTAAAACCGCTTTAGCTGTTGTGCAGGCAATAGCTAAAGCGATTGCACTCCAGTTTTTTAAACAACTTGCGCTTAACTTAATGACATTGGATACCATCCCTTTAAGAGATGTTATCCGTATGAGTTAAATGGTCGTGTAGTAGACGTTTAATTTCTGAAAGACTATAGGTGTTTTCTTAACATGCCATGATCTATTGCGCCAAATTCGGGGGCTACTGAACGAATATGGATGTCCCGCTGCGGAAATGGGATTTCTATTTTATGTTCGCGCAAGACTTTTTCAAGTCGCATATATAAATCATGGGAGACTGGCAAACGGTGTGCCAGTTCACTGACAAAAATACGAATGGAGAATGTCAGCGCATTGTCGCCAAAACCCACTATCAATACACTCGGTGCAGGTTCTGCCAATACCATTGGCGTTGAGAGTACGGTGTCCAGCATGACTTTGTGCGCCAGTTCAATATCAGAACCGTAGGCAATGCCAACAATAATCTCGACACGGGTTATGGTGTCGGATAGCGTCCAATTGACCAACTGACTGGTGATGAAGGTTTTGTTGGGCACAAGATGTTCTTTTTGATCCCAGTCTATCAGGGTTGTCGCACGCATTTGGATACGACTGACTTTACCGGTAACAGTGCCGATGGTTACGGTATCACTGACCCGTATCGGGCGTTCAAACAATAAAATGATGCCCGACACCATATTGGCAAAAATCTCTTGCAAACCAAAACCCAAACCAACACTGAGCGCAGCAACCAGCCATTGTACCTGCGACCAACTGCCACCCAGCTCATTCGCTATACTAATAAAGCCGATAGTAATCAAGGTATAATTTGCCAACTGATTAACGGCATAACGACCACCCGCTTCTATCGCCAAACGTCTAAATACTAATAATTCCATAATGCCGGAAAAATTTCGCACCGAAACGACCGCTATAAAAAAATAGAGTCCAGCCAGTAGCAGATTGGTTAAGGTGACCGGTTGGTAGCTTTCCTGGTTATCACTGGTAACCAAATGCTGCCAGAGTACAATGCGATCCAAAAAGGAAAAAGCGGGTAATATATTTTTCCAGATGACCCAAAAGCCGATAACCAAGCTTAAGGTGATAAATACGTTAAGTAATCTGATGGTTTGGGCATTTATTTTCGGAATATCAATAAGCTGTTCATCAACGGCTATAACCGGATCTTCGCCCCCGCTAGCCGGATTTTTTTCAGTCAGAAAAGCGGCTTTGCGTTTTTGTTGGGCATTGGTTATAGCCAACTGCCGCTTAACCAGCGTTAACCAATGAATCACCAATTCATGAATAATCATCACCAGAAAAATTAACCGCAGCGAGATAATTAATTGCGCCTGTAGTTCAAGTGCGCTCAAATAATAACCTGCGACAGCAAAACCAATAATGACGATGGGTATTAAAATCACTATTGGATACCAGATATAACGCAATTTGGCTAACCAGCCTTCTGGATCCGAATTTATAACGCTCTTTAATAAACCGCTGTTGGGATTAAGTAACCGACCGCCAAAAACGGCCAGGGCTATCATGCTAATGATCAACGCCAAGCGTCCCAGATTATCGCTGTGCAGTGACACTTTTGATGCCGATGTGGCGCTGATAATAAATACCGTGAGCACTGCAATAAACCGTAACCAGGCAATTTGCTTGCGTAACAAACGAACGTTATTTTTTTGCCATTGAAAATATTTACAGGCAACCCCTTCATCGGCAAATAACCGATAAAAAAATTGCAGAAAAAATAACGGGATTGATGCGCTTTTTAAACCTTCGCCAATGGCCTTGGTAAAGTCGATAACATGAACATTACTGCTTAATAACCAACCCAGATAATAACTTAAAAGCGGTATCGGTAAAACCAGGATTAACGTATAAGCTATCGCCTGTAAAGTATAAGTGAAGTTATTGCTATAAATCTTTTCAGCATTAACCGAAATAGTCGTGAGTTGTTGTTTGGCCCGGTTTTTGGTTAACAGCAGTAATACCAAGCTCAATAAGCCCATGAAAATTAAAAAGGGCTTTTGTAGCGCCACCTTCAGCATATCTTGAGTTAATGCCATCCAGTTAAAGGGCGACAACAACCAGGTAGTCGAATGATATAAACCGGTTAAAGTATCACCGTTAATGGGGTCAGAACTCTTTACCCACAATAAATTTTCATCCAGGTAACTTGCAAACTTGGTGGCCTGAATGAGCATTTGTTGTCTGGCAAAATCAAAATCGCCCAGCGTACGCAGATAAGTCGTGTAATCAATGGCGAGTTTGTTTAGCAACTCTTTTTGGCTGTTGAGTAATACCCGCAATTCAGCCTGAATCATCATGCGCTGCTCTACCGGCAGTTTGGGATCAACTTGAGTCGCCATTATCTGCTGCAAAACGGCATCAAGGTCGGTCAGTTGTTTTAACTGATCTTCAATTTTAAATTGCTCAAGACTGGTTAATGCCGTTTCATTCTGAATGGTTTCTGATTGCAGGGTAAATTGATCTTGAGTAGTTAAATTACGTCGCTGCTCACGCAGGATTTTACCCAGTGCCGGACTTAAGCCCGCCAGACTGATTTTTTTATCTGCACTTTTAAAGTCATCCTCAATTTCAATCGCATGGGCATCTACTTTGGTTTTTTGCCCGATGTAATTTTCAATTTTGGCAGCAATAGCCTGTAAGTCTCGACTGTATTGAATATTCTCCCGGGTTCTGGTTTGAATGAGGGGATGTTTACCCGACAGCTCTTTTTCTGCCTGACTGAGTGCATCCTGCATGTCCTTGGCTTCTTGTTCGCGCCGATCAGTTGACAGATTTTCTATTGCCGTCGTGATAGGGGTTAAGGCATTTTTTTGAATGTCCAGCAACCGAAACCCGGATTTAAGCAATTCAACCCGCATCGGATTACTGATGGCTTCAACCTCCAGTGCTTTTAATTCTGCCGTGCGTGAATCAACCAGTGTTTTTAAATAAATCGGCCTGGCTTCCGCTTCCAGTTTTGAACCCGCTTTATCAGCAGGCCCCTCAAGTTTTTTTTGTGTCGCTTCAAGATCCTGTTTTGCCGTTACCGTCTCCTCTCGAATAAGTTGTGGACGACTCTGTTGCAAAGCCAGTTCATTTTCCAGTTTTTTTAATTGCTCATCTAACGCGCTTATTTTTCCTTTCTCAATAATTAAACGTTGATCCAATTCTTCAGTGGGTATCTTGGTAAAATCTTCGGTTTTTTGTTTGGAGACCTTTAACAGCGTCTGTTCAATTTCTTTTTGCAGCTTTTTGGTTCGCTCAGGTGCCTGCTTTAACGCTTGATTAAAGTCAACGATTCGCGCCTTGAAGTTTTCAGTGTTAACCAGATTATCTTGCGCCGATTGATAAATAGACAACACCTTGGATTTTAGCGCGTCATCAAGCCCTTCACGGGTATTGATAGCCTCAATTTTTGCCTGTAAGGTATCTTTGGTAATCTCAATCGTAGTATTTTTTTGGCCTTTATCTGGCGCAACCGTTTTTGCCCCTGCGTCTGCCAAGCCAAAAAAGGTCAATAGCAATAAAAAAAGCAACGAGAATGTCTTGGAATAAACAACAGGAAGATCAATGAATTTCATAGAGTTAAGCTAAAGCCGTGGATAAATAAACAGAGGGATAATAAAAATTGGACAGTGCGCTATCATAAACCGATTTACTATATACGAGATGAACAGTTTTTGTCGTTTTTTTGTTTGCAGAGCATTTCAAGATTGAATTGGCGAGGCGTAATCTACCAAGCCCCTCTGAGCGTGCGTTGATTTTTAGTGGGAACTGACCGCCAGATTGCGGCCATTATGACAAGTGTTTTTTATGCACAGTGCTTTGCCGCGAGCGAGATGCAGCGTGAGTTAGAAGCATCAATCACGCTCGCGAGATTTGCATAATTACAGCGCTTTCAATAACTGGAGCATAATATAGGAATGCCTTATACCGAATTCCTGAAGTCTGACCAGTCTCTGTTCTTACATCGCCAATTCGGCTTCGACGTACATGTACGTGGTTTTCAGCATATCGACTCTGGATCAGATGGTCGAAATAGATCATGACGTAAAGCGTGGGCTGTCGCGTTGCCAATGCTGAGGGTTATGGCGAGGTGAATTTTTGAGATTATGAATGTTTGCAGAAATGGATCAAGGAATGTCCACTTCAGACGACTATAAAAATTATGTCCAGATTTTCAATAGAGGTGCCATGCTCAAGCCCCGCCGCTACCGGCTAACAGTCATTTACCACCAAACCACTGTGCATAAAAAGACACTGGTCATAATGGCCGCAATGCAAAGCTTTGCATTACGGCCAGGAGCGGCCAGACCGTTACGATCAATCAGCGTCTGCAATATATTTGGGTGCAGTCGTACGGAAATTCGACTTCAATGGCTCTTGTGGATCGAGTGGAAGCTGTGCTTTCGTTAAAACAAGCGAGTAGTCTGGAGGAGCTTGCGCAACCTGGGGCTTTTTCGGCTCCGATGCCCCGTATTGCGCGTTGCTATAGAGCCATGTAGAAGTAAAGCGACATTCGATCACCCTCACCCCAGCCCTCTCCCGGAGGGAGAGGGAGCTTAATGTTGCTTTACTTCTAAGCCACTCTATACATACAGGCTACCTTTAAGCCGCTTTGCGTTTACGAGCAGCGCCAAAAAAGCCCAAAAAGCCCGTACCAAACAGCCAGGCAGCGGCAGGCACTGGAACAGCCGTCAGTAGAATGTCATTGCCATTCACACCGCCGTCGGCGTTATAAGCATAATCAATTTTGAAGTCCCAGCTTTGTCCGCCAAACATGGCTGACACAATAGAGCCTTGATTAAAAATACCCGTGATTGCATCGCTACCATCGTTGTTTAATAGGTTGAAGGTTTGCCCAAAAGTAGGTGCATAAAGCAGGTTTATAGTCAGATTTGAAAGATTCAAAGAGACCAAACCTGTCACATTCACTCTATCAGCTGTGCCAGTGAACGGGTTAAGATCGACCGTAAAGATGCTGTTTTGCGACAACACAGTGCTGCCCAATGCAAGCGTACCAACACCGCCTAGCCCGGGTGACAAGATGCCGCCCTCATCGACAGTCAAAGCACCGGTGATGGAACCGGTGCCGCCGAAACTGGTGCTGGATTTGACTTCCACCGCACTGCTGCCAGTCGCTGAACCTATGCTGTTGCTGACCATCAAGGCACCGCTGTTAATCGTAGTTGGCCCGGTATAAGAGCTGGCTCCGCTCAGCGTCGTGGTGCCGCTGTTTACTTGTACACTATTAAAATTGGACAATGCGCCAGCATAGTTAAAACCATTGCCGCTGCCTATGTTCAAATTCAATGTGCTGCTACCGGTACCGCCGGACACATCACCTAATATAGAGGCCGCACCGCCTTGAACAGTCAGCGTATTGATGCCTGCACCCAGGTCAATCGCCTTGCCGCTGCTGGAGCCATTGATGATACCCGCGTTGGTGATCGTGTCGTTGTCTGCGCCGGTCTTGATCGCCGCATTAACCGCTCCGCCGCCCTTTAGGATAGCACTGGCATTGTTGTTGACGGTGACTGTAAAACCGCTGGCTGCGCCTCCAACCAGGATGGCAGAATCTGACTGGCCTTTGATCAGGGCGCCGCTTTGATTGGTGATGATCGAGTTTGCGTAGATGTGTTCCGGAGTTCCACTGGTGTCGACGCCAGCCAATGTGATGCCGCGACCAACCGCGTTGTTGTTGCCGGAAGCGATCAGTCCTTCGATCGTGCCGGAATTAGTGATTGTGCCGCCGCCTACTGTGATGCCTTCGCTCTGTGCCGGCGTGGCGGTGGAGCTGAACGCGTTGATCGAGCGGATAATGCCTGTATTGGTGATGTTTACAACGCCGTCTACGTCAATGCCGTCGCCGTCGCCAGTCACGCCGTTACCGGTGATCGTGCCATTATTGACTATAGTCGCTGTTTGAAGAGCACTCAAACCGTCGAGATTAATGCCCGAGCCGTTGTTGCCCTTGATAATACCACCGACATAGTTGTTAACGGTCGTGGTGAAGGCAGTATTGCCCGTTGGACCTCCGGTTATGCCGTGGCGTGCAGCTTCGATCAGACCACTGCCGGTACCAGCACCCGCAATAAACGCGTTATTGATGATCACACCCTTGTCAGCCTGCACGTCAACGCCGTCGCTGCTGCTGCCGGTGGTCGTAGTCGCCTTTATTGTTCCCGCATTGTTCACCACGCCATTTACGCCCGGTCTAACGGCATCGGCTTCGGCGGCCTGCATAATACCCGTGGAGAAGTTGTTAATAATGTTGGCACCGTTAGTGATCGCGTTGAAATCCACCGCCTGCGCACCGCCTGCGGAAGCGTTAAGCGAGATCATTGAGCCATAGTTGTTCAATGTCACGCTCGCATTCGCTTTGTTCATTTGGAACACATCGGCGTCCGCCGACTGCATCAGTGCGGTCGAATTGGACAAGCTGCCATTGGTAATCGTCAAACCGGTCACGCCCGTGTTATCTCGGATTACACGGCCGGTGCCGGTTTGTCTGATAGAGCCTAAATTGTTCAGTGTCGCGGAGTTTCCGGAAATGGTAACCACATCGGTACCCCCGCTCACAGACAGGGTGTTGCCTATATTGACTGCTCCGGTTTGGCCTGCACCGGTACCGAGCGTTTGCGCTGTCGTAGAGTTCGAAGAGATAGTAAAACTCGATGCCTGGGCGATAGGGCTAAGCAACAGACCCGCTGCGGCCAACAAGCCGCTGTGTTTCAAAAGTGTTTTCATGGTTTATGAGTACCCGTGTGAATAAAAAGTTAATTAAAAAATTGGCAACCCGGTTATCTTGTTTTAATCAGGCTCGCTGTTTTCCGTCCCCGCCTCGCAACGGATTTATAGATTTTCAGATAAATAATTTCGATCTTAGGCAGTGCGCAGAAAACAACCCCCAGGATACGCCTAGTTCCCACGCTCCAGCGTGGGAATTCATCCGGCAACGCTCCAGCGTCACTGGCGGCATTCCCACGCCGGAGCGTGTGAACGATAGGGTGGTTGTTATTTATTGCGAGTTGCCTTAACGGATACCATCCCTTTAAGGGATGGTATCCGTATGGCTCCAAACTTCATATATGGAAATTTAATTTCTGAAAGACTATAGCTTTAAAATTTTGCGATATTAACAGAGGTGTATTTCAATACGGTTACTGTATCGTTATAGTTTGATGACATGTATTACGTTTGAGAACATACCTTTCGTAACTATTGATCCTGAGCAAGCCACCCCAAGCGAGCTCGGCGTGATGAGGACTGTCATCCATTACTAAAATTTGGTGCGTTGCTCGAGTCCAATACGTTTCAGAGGGGTTGCAAACTCATTCCAGCTTTGCTCGCTCCGAGCAAATCCAAGTTTAAAATTTGTAGTACAGCATGATTTAACCAATTGATTTGAAATAATTATAAATCGCGCCGATTTTTCAAATGGAGTGCAAAAGTTTTTTAATGTGCCGCACCCCAGCAACAGGATTAATATACTCTCACACTCTTTGCCTAGCCAATCACCAGGCACTCATTCCGATATAAAATTAAAGTTATTCGCACTGCTGGCGATACTTTTGTGTCTTGGTTTCGTCACACCCAAAGTACAAGTTGACTTCATCGTCAATATCAGTTTTTTTTACGAGGCACTACGTCCTAAGTGACTGTCTATAAATAACTTGTACAGCTTTTCGTTATGAGAGATCATCTTTGTCCATGAATGATGATGATATTGTAGAGAAAATTCGTAAAAAATCTGACTTTGGCGTTATCACGTAATGTCAAAACAATCAAATGGTTATGAGATATTTTTAAAATCTGTGGATATGCACTGTAACCATTTTTTAGCACCTAAAATGCTATAACAGGGGAGGTATTTATTAATTCTTCGATAAAACAATCAGTTAGCAAGATTACAAAAATGAAAAAGTGGTTATTATTTTAGAATCTGCCAAGTGATTAATAGGCATATCATATTGTTTTTTAAATATTTTATTGATCACGCCAAAGTCAGAAGAGCCAAAAGACCATTAAGGATTGAAGGAATTGATGTTGACGAGTATATACAACTAAATGCTGATCCAATATGGTTTCATGAAAATGAAATGTGGGAGAATATAAAAGAAGATGAAGATATTTCTTGAATTTAAAACGGTGTCAGTAAAGTGAACTGGCAGTCAGCGCCAACTAAAAATAAACACGCTCTTTCCTGGTTCCCAAGCTCTCGCTTGGGAATTCAGTCCTGGAAGCTCTAGCTTCCTGTCTTGCGAAGCTGGATCTTGGGAACCAGGGCAAAAGTGCTTTCAGCCGGTAAAGTGCCAGATGGTTTTTTCTGGCAAGACATCGGTAATGCACAAATTGCGATGACCTACGTGCAGTTACAAGGGCTTTCAAGTGCTATCCGTAAAACTGCAAAAGCTTAAGGCACAAATCAGGGCAGCAACTGATGTTAACGCTGTTGCTTAATTTCCTGGTAAGCCGTTCGTATGATCCAACTGTGACAATTCATTAATCATATCAGGATGATTACTAAGCAACTGCAACAAACAAATTACAGCCCCGGACGGACTAAAGCGGCCTTGCTCCCAATCGCGTAAGGTCGCCACCGGAGTTTGTATCAACTCGGCAAACGCTTGTTGTGTTTTTCCGGTTTTATTCCTGGCCGTGCGAATTAGTATCTGTTCTTGGGTATGTATGCGCCCAACTAAACCTTCCTGTAATTCTGCAAGACTGTCCATCAGTCCGGGTAATGCCATACCGGCATCGGCTTCAATGGCTTTGGCTATTTTATCTATATTCATAAGAGTTACACCTGCTTACGTATTTCGTTGCTGGAGATATTTTCTTTTTCTGATTTTTGATAAAGGGTAATCAGATAAATAACCCATTGTTCGGACATATTGAAATAAATCACCCTTACGCCGCCACGTTTGCCTTGGCCTTTAACAGTCCCGCATACTTTTCTGGCACCATCCGCTCCCGGTATGACCTCACCTGCTAAAGGGTTTTGTGAAATCCATTTAATAAAATCCAGGCGTTCGTCTTCAGACCAAATCTTGTCGACTAGTTTTACAAAGCTTGGGGTTTCAATAACAGTTCTCATGGCGTTAAATTATACGGGATACCCGTATAGAATCAAGATAAACCAGATTATCTTGTGCCGATTGATAAATAGACAGCGCTTTGGATTTTAATGCGTCATCAAGCCCTTCCCGGGTATTGATAGCCTCAATTTTAGCCTGTAAGGAATCTTTGGTAATCTCAAACGTAGTATTTTCTAAGCCTTTATCTGGCGCAACCGTTTTTGCCCCGGCGTCTGCCAAGCCAAAAAAGATCAGTAGTAATAAAAAAGTAAGTATTCACCTCCCCCTTTCAAAAAGGGGGACTGAATAGTTACCGGCGTACATCTTGGAATAAACAACAGGAAAATCAACGGATTTCATAGAGTTAAACTAAAGTCGGGGATAAATAAACAGAGGAATATTAAAAATTGGACAGTGCGCTATCATAAACCGCTTAACTATATACGAGATGAACAGTTTTTGTCGCTTTCGTTTTCTTTAAGTTTGACAACCCTGTTACGAGTACTTATCTTGGGAACGCGCATGAAATAACTTGACCATTTATATTCCCTCACCCTAACCCTCTCTCAGAGGGAGAGGGAGCAAGATGCCGAAGTTATTTCATGCGCGTTCCTTGGTAACATTAAATTTATGGAGATGACAATGACAACAATTACGTTCGATATGTTAGATTCGATATGTTAGAAATGGTGGACAAGCTAAAGATAGCCGGGGTTGATCAAAAACAAGCAGAAGCCGTCGTTCGAGTCATTACTGAGATTCAAAACACTTTGATTTCAAACTCAACATTGGATAGCCGATTAAAAGAAACAGAATTACGTCTTGGGGCTAAAATAAGCGATATTAAATATGACCTGATTAAATGGATAGCAGGTATGTTACTGGCTCAAGCTGGATTAGTGGCAGTACTGGTTAAGTTGTTATGAGTTATTTATTTGGTGGTACTTTTAAGCTTGCTGTGGTTTATTTGGTTATTAGCTTATCTGGATGCATTACTACGCGGGACGGGGTTTGCAACCCCGTTCCAAACGTTTGATGCCACAGTTATTCAAAAAGTTTGCATTAGGTATGCTTAGCTGTTTAGTTAATTCAGAGTAAAAACATGAGTAACGGGGTTGCAAACCCGATTACGCGAGACCACTCCATACTGTTATGTGTTTTACACCAAGAATTCACGCAATACCTCTGGATGTTTGGCGACGATTTTTAGCAACGTTTCAGCTGCACCGGAGGGATGACGGCGACCCTGCTCCCACTGCTGTAAAGTACGGGATGAAATGTGTAATGCT
>Ga0194056_10000125_pt1 | contig 34738 bp, 29 predicted proteins | sample SepL4413m_MetaG_FD_155458 | JGI IMG/M metagenome (GOLD analysis project Ga0194056, IMG submission 155458) | Anoxic zone freshwater microbial communities from boreal shield lake in IISD Experimental Lakes Area, Ontario, Canada - Sep2016-L442-13m | ecosystem: Environmental > Aquatic > Freshwater... | reverse complement strand
CCGAAGAACAGGGCAAGGCCCTGGCGGAGATGGGCAAGGGGGCCGACAACCTCCAGGAAATGGCCGAGGGCCTAAAGACCTCGACCCAGGTGGACAAATCGAGCCAGGAACTGGCCGCCGCCGCGGAGGAGCTTTCGGCAACCATTCAAGAAGCCAATTCCGCCTCGACCCAGATCATGTCGGCGATCCAGGAAATTTCCAAGGGCACCCAGCAACAAGCGGTCGCCAGCGAACAGTCCGGTTCGGCCGCCAAGTTGATCGAAGCCGCCGCCAAGGGCATGCAGCAGCGGGCCGAGGTCTCGGGGACCAAGTGCGCGGCGATGCAGAATCTGCTGGCAGAGAACAAGCAGGGCATTGATGCCATGATTACTGGCATTAACGACGCAGCCGAGGCTTCCCTCAAGTCGGCCACCAACGTCAGGAGCTTGGAAGAGCGCACGCGGCTGATCGACAAGATCGTCGACGCCATCGTCAACGTGACCATCCAGACGAACTTGCTGGCGGTCAACGGCAGCATCGAAGCGGCCCGTGCCGGCGAGTATGGTCGGGGCTTTGCGGTCGTCGCCGCCGATGTCCGCAACCTGGCCGGCGAGTCGAGCGAAAATGCCGACAAGATCAAAGACCTGGTCCGCAACATCCAGCAACAAATCGTCACCGTGGCCAACGACATCGAGTCCTCGGGCCGTGAAGCCGCCGGGGAAGTGAAGAAGGCCCGGAAGACAACGGCCGACCTGGATCGGGTCGCGTCCGACATGAATGAAGTGCTGAAGGGTGTCCAGGTAATCAAGACCGGCCAAGACAATGCACTCATCGCCATCCAGAGCGCCGTGGCGGCTGTCCAGCAGATCGCCAAGGCCGCCGAGGCGGCCTCCTCGGCAGCCAACCAGTGCAGTTCCGCCGCACAGCAAGGCTCCAAGGGCTTGCAGGAGCTTTCCGGCGCCGTGGAAGAAATCTCCGCTTTGGCCGACGAACTCCAGAACGGGTAATTCGGCAACGGTTCCCATCCTCAATCGGAAGCTTAACAGGAGATCATTCCCATGTCAGAAGAATTGAACCTTTCGGCTGCGACAGCCGGTGGCCAAGGCAGCGACAGCCAGGAACTGGTGACGTGCGTCTTGGACAAAATTGAATTCGGCCTGGACATCAACTCCGTCCAGGAAATCGTCCGTCTGCCCCAAATCACGCCGGTCCCCAAGGCCCCGTCGTACGTGGAAGGGGTAGCCAACCTGCGTGGCAACGTGTTGCCAATCATCAACTTGCGATCTCGTTTCGGCATGAAAGCCAGCGACAATCCGGCGAATAACCGGGTCGTGGTCGTCGAGCTTAACGGCAAGCCGACCGGCATGATCGTCGACGCCGTACGAGAAGTCATGCACGTCAGTCCCAAGGATGTGGAAGATGCACCCGTGGTAGTCCAGGGCGTGGACGGCAAGTTTCTCAGCGGTATTGTCAAGCTCGACTCCGGTCGCCGCCTGGTGATGCTCTTGGACCAAAACGCCCTGCTCGATATGTCGGCGATCGGCGAGGCGGCCGTGCAAGCGGCAGGCAGAACTGCCGGCAGCGCGGACAACCATGCCGCCAAGCAGGCTGCGGAGGAGGACAACGAGCAGTTGATCACCTTCCGCGTGGCCGACGAGGAATACGGCATTCCGATCATGGTGGTCCAGGAGATCATCCGCGTTCCTGAAATCACCAGTGTCCCCAACGCGCCGGCCGGCGTGATCGGCATCACCAGCCTGCGCAGCCGCATCGTGCCGGTGATGGACCTTCGCACGAAGTTCGGTCTGGGCCTGTTGCAGGCGGAGGCGACCGGCCAGGCTCGTCGCGACGACGAGCGCTGTCTCGTCGTGCGGATTGGGGCGAAGTCCGTGGCCCTCCGCGTCGATGCCGTTAACCAGGTGCTGCAAGCGCCCAAGAGCAGCGTGGAACCAACACCCTCGATCGTGGCCGGAGAGGGGGCCGGCAAGGAACAGATCCGCGGCATTGCCAAGCTCGACGGCGGGAAGCGATTGATCATGTTGTTGGCCGTCCAGAAGCTGGTCAGTCATTCGGAATTCTCGGCCATCGACAAGTTGGCCGATGGGAAAACCGAGGGTGGCGAGGCCGCGGCGACCGAGACCGAGGACGATGAACGCCAACTGGTCAGCTTCAAGGTGGCGGATGAGGAATTCGCCATCGACATCATGCAGGTCCAGGAAATCGTCCGCTTGGCCAAGGTGACCAAGGTGCCGCACGCCCCGTCGTTCGTCGAAGGGGTGGTCAACCTCCGCGGCAATGTGCTGCCGGTCATCGATATGCGGAAGCGCGTTCACATCGCCAGCAAGGACTACAACGATGCCACGCGGGTCGTGGTGGTCGATCTTGCCGGGAAGAAGACCGGGATCATCGTCGACGCAGTATCCGAGGTCATGGCCGTGGACAGACGCCTGATCGAGCCGACACCGGAGATCGCCCGCAGCACCTACGGTGACAACTTCATCGAAGGGGTCGGCAAGCTTAACAAGGGCGAACGGATGTTCCTCCTGCTCCGCGCCGAGGAACTGCTGCGCGATGAACAAGTTGCCGCGGTAATCGTGCCGGTCGCGACAGCAGCGACCGTCGCGAAGGTCGCACCTGCCCCCGCGTTGGCGGCGATGTTCAATTGCGGGATGGGCTCGGCGATGGCGGGAGCCTCGTGCGTGTGAACCAGCCTGGAAACGGCTGATTTATCCTCCTGAACTGCCGTGCCGGCGACGCCCTGGGCGACCGCCGGCACGGTAGTTTGAATCGCAGGGCGCGCTCCGTGCTCTGCGACCCCACCCTACCTGGAAAGACGACCATGACTCGCCCCATTAACGTAGTAATTGCCGATGATTCGGCGTTCATGCGGAAGAAGATCCGGGAGATCCTGAGCGTCGACCCGGATATCCGGGTGGTGGCGGCAGCTCGCGACGGCCAAGAGGCCGTAGCCCTCGTCAAGGAACACGAACCGGACGTGGTAACGATGGACATTAACATGCCGGTCATGGATGGCATCACGGCGTTGCAAATCATCATGGCCGAGTCGCCCCGCCCCGTACTGATGTTGAGTTCGTTGACTCAGGAAGGCGCGCTCGCGACTCTGGAATGCCTGGAACTGGGCGCATGGGACTACATCGGCAAGCCGTCCGGCACGATTTCGATTGATCTGGACCGCCAAGCGGCGGAGATTATCGCCATGGTCAAGGCGGCATCGCGCTGCCGAGTCAAGCGGGAACTCAAGCGGAAAGCGGTCTCCGCGCCCGTAAAACGCTTTTCCGCCGCCCCGCGGACCACTGCGGCCTGGGACCGTACGGCACGCCGCGTGGTCGCCATCGGCGTTTCCACGGGCGGGCCGAAGACGCTCTTGGAGATCCTACCCTATTTGCCCGCCGATCTGGATGCCGCCGTGGTCGTTGTCCAGCACATGCCCGAAACATTCACGGGACAGTTCGCGACGCGATTGAACGGCGCTTGCCGGATTCCCTTCAAGGAGGCCGAGGCGGGAGATAATCTCGAAAGCGGACATGGTTACTTGGCGCGTGGCGGGAAACACCTCACCTTCGGCAAACGCGTTGCCGGGGGCGCAACGGCCCGCTATAGCACCCATCCCAGCGACTCGCTGCACATTCCCTCGGTGGACGTCATGATGGATTCCGCGATCCAGGCATTCGGACCCGACGTCATCGGAGTGCTGTTGACCGGCATGGGAGACGATGGCGCCGATGCCATGGTTCACGTCCGCCGTGCCGGAGGGCAGACCATCGCCGAGGCGGAGAGCACAAGTATCGTATTTGGGATGCCTGCCCAGGCGATCCAGCGTGGCGGAGCCGATTTCGTCCTTCCCTGCCATGAAATCGCCGACAAGATCGTGTCCCTCGTGGCCTGCCTGGTTTAGCAAAGAAAGTAAATTGCAATGACACTCCAAGGGGATGAATTCCTGCTCTTGCGAGACTTGGTCTATGAGGGGACGGGCTTGATGTTTGATGAACGCAAAATTGCCTTCATGGATGCCCGCGTAACCAAACGGATGCCGGCCGTGCAATGCACGAATCCGCGGGACTATTATCGGCACCTGCGCTACTGTGACCCCCAACGATCCGAATTGCAGGCGTTTACCGAATTATTGACCACGAACGAGACGTACTTCTTTCGCGATTTTCCTCAATTGCAGGGCTTTGCCAACGAGGTGTTGCCGCGCGTGGCGGCCAAGAAGCGCGCCTCCAAAGACTACACGTTGAACATCTGGAGCGCCGCATGTTCCACGGGCGACGAGGCCTATACGTTGGCGATCATCTTGCACGCCTGCCTCGATGACTTCAAGCAGTGGGATATCGGACTGTACGCGACGGACATCGACACCGAGGTCTTGACGACCGCTCGCCGGGGAATTTATTCGGAACGTGCCATGAAAGACGTTCCCCCGCCCTACCTGAAACGCTACTTCACGCCGGTTGCAGATGAATACGTTCTCAACCCCGAGATCCGCAGCATGGTGAAACTTGCCCAGGTGAACATGGTCGACCGCCAGGCGATGCGGAAGTATCAAGGAATGGACGTTATTTTCTGTCGCAACGCCTTGATCTATTTCGACGATCGATCGCGCCGACAGGTGTTGAATTCCTTCTACGATAGCTTGCTGCCCGGCGGATTCATCTTCCTCGGCCATTCGGAATCGGTCGGCCGCATCAGCGCCGCATTCGAGCCCGTCAAGTTTGGAAATACGATCGTTTACCAGAAACCGGCGGGCCTACCGCCCGTGAATCCCTAAGAGGGTGAGGAGGACATTATGCTGAATTCCAAGGAGAATCTGATTCTACAGTTGGGCAGCGCGGACGAAACCACGCGCCGCTTTGCCGCGGAAGACCTGGGCGATTGCGGCGATGAGACGGCCGTGGAGCCGTTGGTCGGCGCGCTGTCGGACCCGTCGCCAGCCGTCCGGGAGGCTGCCCTGGACGCCCTCACGCGGATCGGGGGTGAGGCGGTCGTCCTCGCCGTACTGCCGGCCTTGCGGAGCGAAAACGTGCCCTTGAGAAATGTTGCCTGTTGCCTGCTGGGCCAATTGGGCCAAACGGCCGTCGCGCACCTCTCCCCACTGTTGGCGGACGGCGACAAGGATGTGCGGCTGCTGGCCATCGATACGCTGGCCAACATCGGCAGTTGCTCGGCGGAAGCGGCAATCATCCGGGCCTTGAATGAGACCGACGTCAACATTGCGGCGGCGGCGGCGGCGGCGCTGGGAGAGATCGGCGCACAGTCCGCCGTTGGGCCGCTCATCGCAACGCTGAAGTCGGATGGTTGGGTCCGCTGCGCGGCGGCCAAAAGCCTGGGGCAGATCGGCGGCCCGGAGGCCCTTCGGACGCTCGCGGGCTTAGTCGAAGATCAAGACCCGATGGTGGCCTACATCGCCGAGAAGGCATTGGCCGAAGCCAGCGACGAAGATAATGTAAGATATGGAACTCTGTTGGAGGGTACGCGGTCATGAGTGCAAAAGTGCTGATTGTGGACGACTCGAAGGTAGTGCGAGACCTGCACGGCTTCATGCTCGAAAGGGGTGGCTATGAAGTGCAAGACGCCATCAACGGCAGTGAAGCCCTGGAAAAAGCAATGACGACTCAGTTCGATTTGATCGTGACCGACGTCAATATGCCGCAAATGGACGGCTACGAGTTGACCCGGCGGCTACGAGCGACCGCTGGCTATGAGAACACGCCAATTATCATCGTCTCGACGGAATCCGAGGCCCGGGATAAGACCCGCGGGTTTGAAGCAGGCGCCAACGTCTACGTCGTCAAACCGGCTAGGCCGAACAACCTGGTGGCGAATGCCAAGATGCTGTTGGGCGCAATTTCCGTGGGAACGTGAACGGTTTTTGGAGTAACCACCGAGGGAATTAAGCCATGGACGACCGAGAACTCATTGACACCTTCGTGGTAGAGGCGCGGGAACACCTCGCCAATATAGAAAGCCAACTGTTGGCAATCGAGGCGGGCGGAGAGAACCTCGATCTCGATTTGGTCAACCAGGTGTTTCGCGCGATCCATTCCATCAAAGGCACTTCGTCCTTTTTCGGTTTCTCTGCCGTTCAATCGCTTGCCCACGAGCAGGAAAACGTCCTCAACCTGGTGCGCAATCAGCAGCTTGTGCCCAATTCTTCGATGACGGACGTGCTATTGCGGGCTGCCGACACGCTCTGCGCGATGATTGAGGACATCAACCATTCCAACGAAGTAGACATTTCACAACACGTGTCCGACTTGCGTGACGTCGCATCGGGCCGGTGCCCCGCGCACGTTGCCCCGGTGGGCGCAACCGGCGCAATGCCGCCGCATCCGCCCGCCGCCACGATCACCAACGGTGCATGCCGTTCCGATCTCGGCGGCTTATGCGAATTGGGCAGGCAAGTTCTTAGCACCTTGGCAGACGGCGAGATAACGGCATCTCCAAGGGTCATTGATGCGCTGCTGGAAATGTGCGACACCGTGGCCGCAATGGCCGACTTGGAGGATGCCGCGATCGAACAACGCGGGCCTGAAGTCGCGGCACTTGCCGACAAGTTGCGTACCCTGTTGCCCGAAGCACCGACCGACCAAACGGCCGCGACATCGTGTGCGGCGTCCTCGCCCAGGGCGTGGCCGGCACCCGGCACCGAGTTGGCCCCCGATGTCGTCGCCGACTTCAAGGTGGAAGGCCTCGAGGGCATCCAGACCTTGGAGGCGGCATTGCTCGAATTCGAGCGGAGTCCCCACGATAAAGAATCCCTCCGGACCATCTTCCGCGTGATCCACAATATCAAAGGCGCGGCAGACTACGTTGGCTTGGCGCAAATCAAGACGTTAAGTCATCGACTGGAAGATATTTTGGACTTAGCGCGCTCGGACCGTTGCGAAATGTCCGCCTCGATCAGCGATCTGGTCTTTCGCAGTGTCGACGAACTGAAGGCCATGATCGCAAACTTGCTTCCTACGGGCGAGCAGGACCGCGATTTGGCCGCGTTGGTCGCGGAATTGGAGGCGACGAAGCAGACGCCGGCGTCCGCCCCGCCTTTCAAAACCCGTTCCACGCCAGCTTCCGACGATGACCAGAGCGTCTATGTAAACTCGGCCGAACAGCAATTGGAGAGCATTGCCACCTGTTGTTCCAAGCTGGTTCAGGGTGACGCATCCGATATAGTTGTATCGATGCTCCATCGCGGGGTCACGACACTTCTTGCGGCGGCAACGTACCTGGAGCCGGCACCCTTCACGATACCCGCCCGCGAACTGCTCGGTGCGCTCGAGGAACTCCGCCGGCAACGGAGGCAAACGTGTGAAACGCTTGCGGTGTTGGACGCACAACGCCTGCCCGACGAGGTCGCCAATCCATCGGGCAGGAGTGTCGTGGCATGTTGCGAAGAAATGGCCCGGGGAAATTCCTCGGATTCAGTTCTCACCACGTTGGTTCGCGACCTTGCCGGCCTGAACGAGACCGTTCCAGGGTGCCCTGTAGAACTGGTCCATGCCGCGGCGACCTTCGTGCGAAGCGTCGATGAATTCAGGGGGACCCGCGACCAACATCGGAAATGGCTGCAAACATTTTCTGAAGAGGCCGCTAGCCAGGCCGAACGCGACCCCCAAGCCGGTCGCATGGAACCCGCGGGGGCTCCCGAGCAACTAGCGATCATGGACAGTACGGATCCAATCGACGCTCCCGCCGCGAAGAAATCGGCCGGGGAAAAAACCGATGGCGTCCCATCCGCCTCCGTCGGCGGATCGGCAAGCAAGACGATGCGCGTCGACCAGGGCAAGCTCGACGACTACATCAATCTCGCCGGCGAACTGGTCATTGCCAGAAACGCGCTCGTCCACGACTTCGGAAAGCTCCGGATCGATGGAGCCCATCACAACCGCTTGAAGGAATCGGTGGAGCGGATCCAACGAATCACCGCCGATATTCAGGCGAATGCCATGACGATGCGGATGGTGCCGGTGATGACCGTGTTTCAGCGGTTTCCGCGCATGATCCGCGATATCGCCAAGGCTCTCGGCAAGCAGATCGAGATCCAGACGTTCGGCGAGGATACGGAACTCGATAAACAGGTGGCGGAAAAACTCGGCGATCCACTCGTGCATCTGATCCGCAACTCGGCCGACCATGGCATCGAGTCGCCGGAAGCACGGCTGGCTGCCGGAAAAAACGCATTGGGTCTTATTACTTTGAAGGCCGGCCGCGAGGGCAGCTCGATCACCATCGATATCATCGACGACGGCCGGGGAATTGATGTTGCGCATTTGAAAGCCAAGGCGGTGGAGAAGGGCGTCCTCCGGCAAGACCAGGCCGATACCATGCCGCGCGAGAAGGCATTGGAGTTGATTTTTGCCGCAGGGCTGAGTACGGCAAAGGTGGTCAGCGACATCTCGGGCAGAGGCGTTGGCATGGATGTCGTCCGAAGCAACATCATGGAGGTGGGCGGCACCGTTTCCGTGCTCTCCGAAGATGGCAAGGGAAGCAGGATTCGACTTCAGTTGCCGTTAACGCTGGCGGTCACGACGGCGGTGCTCGTTTCCTCAGGCGACTGCCTCTACGCCCTACCGATGGAATCGGTGCGCGAGACGGTCAAGGTCTTGCCGCACAGTTTGAAAACGCTCAACGGCCGGCAGGCAATCTCGCTCCGAGGCCAGATCATCCCGCTCGTATCCCTGGCCGAAGTGCTGTCATCAGGTCAGCTCGTTTCCGCCGAGACCGCGAGCGACTCTCGCCACACAGCCACGGACCGATCAGGGCGAGTGCCGATCATCGTGGTGGAAACGGGAACGACAAGCTACGGTATTCGGGTTGATGAACTCAAGGGGCAGCAGGAAATCGTAATCAAGCCGTTGCCCTGCCAGTTCGGCCAGTTGGCGGGACTCGCCGGGGCCACGATCATGGGGGACGGCAGCGTGATGCTCATCCTCGATCCAGCCTCTTTGTACGATTTTGCAATGAACGTGAGTCAAGTAGGTAACCATGATGCTTGAAACCGACGTTCATCAATTAGCGGAATCGCCGCGAGTTACCTTGCATGTGCCGCTGGCGAAGGCCGCCGACCTGATCCATCTGGCCACGGATCTGGTGTACGCGCAGGCGAGTCTCATTCAAACCGCCGGCGACTGTGCCGTCGGTCTACACACCAAACAAGAGGGGTTACTGCCATGACCACCATGACCGCGTTCCACAAAGATTACAAGACCAATCTCTTGCTCGTGGATGACGATCCCAGCATGGTCCGTTTGTTGGCCAAGATCATCGACCGTTCCTTCGGCGACGAGATCGAAATACAATCCTTGACCGACCCGACCAAGGCCCTGGCTATCCTCCAAAAGGACCTCATCGACATCCTCATAACGGACGTGGAAATGCCGGGCGCCGACGGACTTGAACTGCTCCGCTGTGCCAAGCGCAGGAATAGCCTCACCCAAATCCTTTTTATAACGGGCCACTCATCGCTCGACACCTTGAGCGATGCCCTGGAGTTGGGAGCGACGGACTATCTCCTCAAGCCCTTGGACCCTGCCGAACTCATCGAGCTTCTCGGACAGGCAAAAAAGCGAGTCCAACATTGGCGGCAGGTATTGGCAGGCACGTACAGTGCCCGCAGAAATCAAGTCCCGGCTGTCTGCTGAAAAAGGTGTCTTACTGCCATGGATGGGCAAAGCGAGCGGGACAGGTCCGGTATGGACGGAGTCGTAGTTCCCCAAAGTAATGCAGCCCTGCGCGAGGGAACACACGTTGAAATTGTTATCGAATCATCCGGTGTACCGCCCGAGTTGCTTTCGGAGATTGCCATGTGGGACAAAGCGAGCGATGAGTCCTGGGCAATGATCGACCAATGGGAAGATCGACATCGTGTCTCTGGTCGGGTTGGCGAAGTGTCCGAGAACGAGAAACAAGCGATCTTCAATGAAGTGGATAAGCTCATGGGCCGTATCATTTAGAATCTATCTCAGAACCCACCGCGGAGGACGCGGAGGATGAATCCTAATTGAGGGCCTCTGCGATTCTCGCTAAATTCTATCGCGCTAACGGATACTCCAGAATTTCTCGATCCGCACCTTCCATGTGGAGGCTAAACGCTTCGTCCTTCCGCCTTCTCAGCGTTCGTTTGATTCGAGTCAACAAAGCCGCATGATCTCGAAGGATCTGAAACTGGCCGGTTGCAAACGCCTCAACAATTGTTGAAAAATGGTTGACATCGTCGGCCCGGGCTGTTGCGGCGAACTCACGTCCCCACTCGCGCTCCGCCCATTTTATCCACTTTCCAGGGACGAAGTTACGATAGAGGAATTCAAAGTAGTCCACAAGAATATTGCCTGCGATCCCGCCTTCCAGGGCAAAGCGAGGCACCAATTCGCCCTCGACGTGGACATGGGCCAACGGATGCGAAAAGGGATCGCCCAAAGTCTCGTAGTTGAAGTCGAGCCGAAGATACTGAGCGTCCCCATTCAACCCAAGGTAGTAGTCGTCAAGGTCACAAGCGGCGACCACCGTCTGTACGTTGGCATAAATCAGCCGCGTCCGGTCTCTCCAAGACAGCTCCACAAATACAGCGATGTTGTCTTCAATAGCCGTCCTCTTGGGATCGCCGCCACAGAACTGATCGACCATCCGCACGAACCACGGTTGCAGATTTTCGCCCGGGTTCCTCCGCGCGCCCGTTCCATCCAACACTGGCGGAAACGCCGACGTATCCCGACCGTAAGGCCGGACCGCTTACAAGAGGGTGTCTACGCCGATCGAAAACAAACTGCCGTCAGGCATTCTGGTACCCCGCCAAGAACCGGAGGTATCCTTCCAAATCGTCGGGTTCCCGCGTCCCGGCGCAGTAGGACCGCAGAGCATCACGGTTCTCAACGTAGAACAGCTTGGAGCAGCGATCTGGGCCGAGGTTGAGTGGCTTTCGGAAATCCAGCCACATCTGATGCTTTCCGCTTACGGGAGCAAGCGTGATGCAGTCGAAGTTGTTCGCGAACTGCCGTGGATATTCCTGTATGCCATCGGATGTTGCGCAGAATAACTGCTGTACCTTGATCCCCAGCACCTTGTCGAGATCCGCGTGGAGCCATTGGCAGAAGGAATTGTGGTCGGGGAACGTGCGAAATCTCAACCCGGGGAGCTTCGGCACCAAGTCCTCGGTCAGCGACTCCGCGATGAGATCGGCATAAACGACATACCGCTGCGGGCGCATCTCGATGTCCTGGAGCCGCGACAACAACTCATCGAGCGAGGCTACCTTCATGCCCAGACGAGCGCCGATCCACTTCTTCGGGAGGGCATTCTTTTGCTGCATGAACATTTCCACATCATAGCGAGAAACACTCCCTTCGCCGCAGTTGACCGGCCTCCGAAGCCTCCTCTGCCACGCGTCAAAATCGGGGCGAAGATCACCCGGTAGTGGCCAGGGCAGTCCGTAGTAATCCCTCACATACTGGACGGGCACACATGGGCCTTGCCGCAGGAAATCGAATCGTTGTTCTTGCTGTTCGTCCACGGACTCTCATCCCTTCATCCGACGGTTACCATTTAGACTCCGCACAGATACGCTCCGTGCGACAGTAGCGCAACCATTTCGACCATTTTAACAAGGTTCCGCGGTGCGAGCAACACAGTGCTAGATTTTGTTGTGCTAGATTTTGTTGCTAGATTTTGTCGAGGATATGCAAAGTTGAAGGGGGCCGATGAACATGCTCCGTCCCGAAGTATTGAGGTCTGTGCAAACATTGCGGATCTCCGCCTGTTACTCCCTGCCTTCCCGCAGTCTTGCCCTAATTACTTTCAACCGCTCGATCAATTCGCGTTCAAACCCGCGATCGACCGGGCGATAGTATTCTCTTTCAACGCCGAGATAATCTTGCGCGGCGATGCCGCCTTCGGCGTCGTGGGCATACTGGTAGTCTTGCCCTTGACCCAAACGCTTCGCGCCGGCGTAGTGCGAGTCGCGCAAGTGAATTGGCACGGGCAGCAGGCGACCCTCGCTCACATCTTTGCGGGCCTCGCCGATGCCGACCGTTGCGGCGTTCGACTTCGGCGCACAGGCCAGATAGGTCACGGTCTGGGCTAGCGTCAACTGACATTCTGGCAGCCCGACCAGTTCGCAGCCATGTGCGGCGGCCACGGCCAACGTCAGCGCGGCGGGATCGGCATTGCCGACATCTTCGCTGGCGAGGATCACGAGTCGCCGGGCGAGAAAGCGGATATCTTCTCCCCCTTCAAGCATCCGCGCGAGCCAATAGAGGGCTGCATCGGGATCGCTTCCGCGAATACTCTTGATCAGCGCACTGATGGAATTGTAGTGCGAATCGCCATCCCGATCGTACTGTACCGCCTTTCGCTGCACCGATTCCGCGGCAAGCTCGCGAGTAAACTCCACGGGCCGGTCGGGGCTGGAGAGTACGCCGACCTCTAGGGCTGAGAGTGCCCGGCGGGCGTCGCCGTCGCTACTTTCCGCGAGAAATTCCAGGGCGTCCTCGTGCAATCGCACTTGGTATTGCCCCAGGCCACAGCGGGTGTCGGCCGCGGCGCGACGCAGCAGCGACTTGATGTCGTCGTTGGAAAGCGGTTGGAACTGAAATATCCGGCTGCGGCTAACCAAGGCACTATTGACCGTGAAGAAAGGGTTCTCGGTCGTCGCCCCCACGAGGATCACTTCGCCCTCCTCCACCCCCGGCAGAAGCACGTCCTGCTGGGCCTTGTTGAATCGGTGGATCTCATCAACGAACAGCAGCGTCCGTTGGCCGGTGGCTGACAAGCGATCGTGGCCTTCCGTGAGGAACTCGCGAAGCTCCTTCACCCCGCTGACTACGGCACTGATCTGCTGGAAGTGGCTGCGGCTCTCCCTCGCCAGCAGTCGGGCGAGCGTCGTCTTGCCGCTGCCCGGCGGACCGTAAAAGATCACCGAGCCAAGTCGATCGGCCGCCAACAGCCGCCGCAACAGTTTGCCTTCGCCAAGAAAGTGCTGCTGACCGACAATCTCATCAAGCTTCGTCGGCCGCATTCGCGCAGCCAAAGGCTGGGCCGCACGGCGGTTTTCGTCTTCAGAAACAGCAAATAACGACATGATGATGTACAGGAAACGTAAGAGATGAACCACGAAATACACGAAATACACGAAAGAAGGCCAGTCAATCCGACAGAAAAATGGGTGACAGAAAAATGAAATTCACTTTTTCCCCCATTTTCCTGTCGTCATTTTTTTCTAATCTCCTTTTCGTGTGTTTTGTGTATTTCGTGGTTAATCTTGCAGCTTTTCCACTGCTTTGAAATTCACCTGGGCAAACGGATTGGAATCGTCATTCGTCATTCGTCATTCGTCATTCGTCATTCGTCCTTTCCAATCGGTCCACCCTGCGGCAAAAGTTCCCTCAGCGGACACGTCTTGCATAGCGGTTTGCTTTTCTTGCAATGGTGTTTTCCCAGGTTGACCAACAGGGCATGGAACTCGTTGAACATGGGGGCGTCGGCCGGCAGGTGGTCGTGAACATATTCCTGGATCTGGTAATAATCCGACTCCAGATCGATCCATCCGTGGCGGCTGAAAATGCGGTATGTGTAGGCATCGACCACGAAGGTGGGCAGCGAGCCGGCGTAGAGAAGGATCGAATCGGCCGTTTCCGGGCCTACGCCGTGGATGCTCAGCAACTCTTGGCGAAGTGTACTCAGCGGCGTACGAAACATGGCCTCGATCGAGCCGTCATATCGCTCAACTAGGAATTCCAGCAGGCTCCGCAACCGCTTGGCCTTGATGCGATAGTAGCCGGCCGGCCGAATCAGTTCCTCCAACTCCTCTGGGTGTACGTCGTACAAGGCATGGAGATCCAATAAGTCGGCCTCGCGAAGGTTGGAAATCGCCCGTTGGACGTTCTGCCAGTTCGTGTTTTGCACCAAGATGGCACCGACCATCACTTCAAAAGGGGTATCGCCGGGCCACCATTTCTGTGGACCTAAGGCGTCGAGCAACCGCTGGTAGACTTCTTTCAGAACGACACGCATGGTAGACTCTCGGGGAAGTGCAACATTGATTATACGGGAAATGAGCATGAATGAGCAAGCCAAGCCGGCACAAGTTCCGGCCGTAGGAAACGATTATTGGTCGCAGTCGCGTCGGCCGCTGGCCAGCCTGCTTTTCGTCGCGCCGCTGTTGGTGATCTATGAGTTGGGACTGATCTGCCTTGGCCCCAACGCGCCGCGCAACGGGGCCGACGACTGGCTGCGGCAAACGCTCAATCTGCTGGGCTTCAACGCCTATTTTCTCCTCCCGATCCTCACGGTCGGCATCCTGGTGGGCTGGCACTATGTTTTGCGGCAGCCCTGGCGAGTTTCCCGCAAGGTCTTCTACGGCATGACGGGCGAGTGCTTCATCTTGGCCGTGAGCCTCTGGCTTTCTTGGACACTGTACCGATTTCTCTTGCAGGCAGTTGTCCATACGGTCGGCCTGAGTATCGGCAACTTTCTGGGAACGATCATATCTTACCTGGGGGCAGGCATCTACGAAGAATTGCTCTTTCGCCTGATCCTGCTGAACCTGGGGATTGGCCTCTTGGCATGGATGCGGGCAGGCCCCAGGGCCAGCGTGATCGGCGGGATCGTGTTGACGAGCTTGTTGTTTTCGGCCGCCCATTATGTGGGGCCGTGCGGCGACGAGTTTGGCTGGCTGACGTTCTTCTTTCGTTTTCTGGCCGGCGTATTGTTTGCAGTGCTGTTCCGATATCGGGGATTTGGAATCGCCGTCGGCACGCACGCGTTCTACAATGTACTCGTTGGTTTGTCGACGCTGGCGTAGAGACGATTGAGCGAAAACCGCTTCAATCGTCTCTCTTCAAACGCATTCAGCACGGCCTCTTGCGCGTGCGATGGGGAAATGAACAACACCGTTGGCGTAGGGGGGGGGCTTTGCGGCGGCGGACCTATTCTATTAGAATTAGGGGCAGTATCTTCTAAATAGGAGCAGTGCATGAATTACGGCGCGTTTGCAGTACTCGATTATGTGGTGATTGCTATCTACCTGCTGGCCATTACGGCGATCGGCATCCGTGCCGGGTATCGCCGACATGCCTCCAGCGAGCAGTATTTCCTGGCGAGCAAATCGCTCGGCTGGTTCACCGTGGGAGCGGCGGTTTTCGCCTCGAATATCTCCACGATCCACCTTGTCGGCCTGGCGGCCGCCGGTGCCGACCAGGGTTTGGTCGTCGGCAATTTTGAATGGATGGCCTGCTATACGCTGATCCTCCTTGCGCTGGTTTTTGCGCCGTATTATCTGCGGACGCGGATCACAACCTTGCCCGAGTTTTTGGAAAAGCGGTTCGGCTCGCCGGCGCGGACCATCCTTGCGGTCATCAGCATCCTTGCGGCCCTGTTGATTCATATCGGCATCAGCATGTTCACCGCGGCGAAGCTTTTCGAGAGCTTCCTCGGCATTCCGATGCTCTACTCGATCCTGGTAATCTCGCTGCTGACGGTCACTTATACGGCCTTGGGCGGCTTGAAGGCCGTTGTGGTCACGGAGACGATCCAGATTTTCTTACTGCTAGGCAGCGCGATCATGGTCACGGCCCTTTCGATCGCACACCTCCCCGCGCTGGGCATCCACAGCGTGGCAGCCTTTCGCGCGGCGATGAAGCCGGAGCAACTCAATATGGTGCAATCGATCGTCGGCCAGGACGGTCATTTCCGCGACTATTCTTGGCTGGGCATTCTTTTCGGCTACCCGATCCTGGGCATCTGGTATTGGTGTACCGATCAGACCCACGTGCAGCGGGTGCTGGGTGCCAAGAACGAAAAGAATGGCCAAAACGGGGCACTCTTTGCCGGCTTCCTCAAGCTGTTGCCGGTCTTCCTCATGGTCTTTCCGGGCACTATCGGCTACATCATGTTCCAGCGCGGCGAAGTGCATCTTACCAACGCGGCGGGTAGGACCGACTTCAACTTGCTGCTGGCCCAGATGATTCAACAACTCGTGCCGACAGGGCTGAAGGGACTGGTGGCGGCGGGCATGGTGGCGGCCTTGATGAGTTGCATGGCGGCTGCGCTGAATAGCTGTGCCACGCTGATTTCCGTCGATATTGTCAAGCGGATGCGACCCCGCATGGCCGACACCCGCGTGGTGACGATCGGTCGCTGGACGACCGGCGTAATCATGGTCTTGGCCATGGCCTGGTCAACGCAAGGCGGGCAGTTCGGCACGATCTTCGAGGCAATCAATAAAATTCCCATGACGTTCGCCCCGGCGGTAACGACCGTTTTCCTCTTCGGCCTGCTCTGGAAACGGGGCGATCTTCGGGCTGCGCTGGCCACCTTCGGCGTCGGCTGCACGGTGGGCATTATCTATTTCATCGTCGATCTGCCCAGCATCAGCCGGCTGCTGCTGGGTTATTTCCAGCCGCAGCGAGTCGAGGAACTCGCTAAATACTTGGCTGCCGACCCGAACCACAATTTTCAAGGGCTGGTCACGGACCCCCACTTTGGGCTAGGCATTCCCTTCATGCTTTTCGGGGCGATGCTTTGGGGAGTCTGTATCGCGGTTTATGTCGGCACGAGCCTGATGACCTCGCCTCCGCCGCGCCAGAAGGTTGACGGCGTTTGCTGGGACCATCCCCTGGCATTTCTTCGCGGCCGAATCACCGGCTGGAGCGATCCCCGCATGGTCGCCCTGATGCTGGCCACCGTGGTGACGGGGTTGTATGCGATCAATCGGTTGTATTGCTATTAGGACCGTCGCAGAAATAACTGTCGTGTTTTGCCCACTCGCCGAGCGTGGGCAGACGGCACACGGAGTGTGCCTGCTACTTTTTTTGTCTGCGCCGGTCCTTAGGCGTTGGCTAGGCGTCGATGGAAAACCCGCCGACATCTTGCGTGTTGAAATCGTCCGACGCGAAAAAATGGGGTGCGGCGGGCAGCGATCCGGCGGCGCGCTCGGGATGACTCTCGGTGGTTATTTTTTCGCACACCTGCCGCCAGGTCTCGCGCTCTAGCTCCAGGAGGCGGATGGCGTCGGCAAGGCTTTTTTCGTTGTGGTGATGGCCCGCCTCGATCAGGCTGCGGAGGATGAATTCATAGACCGCACTCACCCTCTCTCCCAGCTCGCCCGCCGTCGTGCGATCGATGCCTGCGAGCAATTCGCCCATCACATTCTGGGCGTGGACGATTGACCCAATGGCCCAATCATCCTGTTTTTCTTGCCACTGCTGGCGGCCCCGTTCGGCCGATCGCAGGGCCGCTTCGATCAGCATTAATTGGAGTCTCTGCGGCGTGGCCGTTCGGACATCCGTGTTCAAATAATTTTCGCGCGCGGTGGAAAACATTCGTTACCCCTCCTTGGTTATCAATCTATCATCGGCAATTGGTGGGATTAGCATCAAACTGGCTCTTCCGGTTTTTGGTGTAGAAGTAGGGAGGGAGAGTAGGATGGACTTCCAAGTCCGTCCTGAACAGCAGGAGTGGAAACGGACGGACTTGGAAGTCCATCCTACGGGGGCGTGCCGTGCCCCGTTGAACTCGTGCCCATTCATTCCCTACGCCAACGGCGTTGTGTCCCCTAGCCCAGGGTAGCCGCTGCGCGGCAACCCTGGGCTAGGGGACAGAATCCCTCGGGATACGGAGATCCCGAATTGGACAATGATTCCAAAATCCTTAAGGACCGGCGTAGAAATAACTGTCGTATTTTGCCCACTCGCCGAGCTGGGGCAGACGGCACACGGAGTGTGTCTGCTACTTTTCTTGCGACAGTTATTTCTGCGCCGGTCCTTAAGTTGGTTCGTATGGGGGCTCGCTGCGCTCTCCCCACCCTACAATTATTCGCGATCCGCACCCAGAACCGGAAGAGCCATCAACCCGAGGTTGTCACGCCGGTATAGGGCGTGAGCCCGACGAGTGAATTGATCACGCTCTGGCTGTTCTTCAACTTGCCGATCGCGATGTCCATGTTATAGAAGGAAGTGTACAAACGATTTTGCTCGACCGTGAGCCGCGCGTTGATCGAGTCGATTCGCAGCTTGTTGTCGTCGATTTGCTGCTGAAGCGCGTCGAGCCTCGACGACATGAGCGAATTGGTTTGGCCGCCAAACTGCTCGAGCAGGGTGTTGAACTGGGCCGAAACACCCGTGTCCGTGGTGGTGAAAAACTGCTTGACCGCGGCCGGATCGGCGGCGTACTTGTTTTCGAGCGTGGTCTGATTGAAAGCCAGCGTGCCGTCGGTATTCAGGGTGATGCCGACTTCGCCCAGGGATTGAATCGAGCCGTTGCCGTAGAATCCGCTGCTGAGCAGGCTGGACAATTGCGTGTCGAGTTGCAGAGCGGTTGAGTCGCCCGTCAGCGTGGCACGGGTGTCCGTTGTGGCGTCATAGGCGGTATCGGTCGTCAGTTCGGCGCGGAATTTATTGTAATTATCCACGAAGGTTTGGACGTTGGCCACGACATTGGTATTGCTCAACGAGACATTGACCGTCACCGGCTGGCCGGTCGCACTCTTGATTTCCAACGTAACGCCGGAAAGGACATTCTGGAACTGGTTTGTCGCCGACGCGATCAGAACGCTGGCGGCCGGACTCGACGCATTGCTTAGCGCAAGGAGCGCATTCTGCCCATGGGCGGTTTCCTGGACCGACAGGCTCATGTTCGAGGTGTCGATCAGCATGTTGCCGACCTTCCCCGGCCGGGTACTCGTGAGGGAAAGGCGATAGGGATTGCTGGAACCGTCGTTGAGGATGCTGGCCGTGAGTCCGCCACGGAGAGCGTTGATCTTGGTCTGCAACGTAGTCAGCGTGTCGGTAGCACTGATTTGGATAGTCTGCGTCGTCGAGCCGTCGATCACCTGGCTGCCGCTGACGGTTGTCGCACTATTCAGGAGGTGCAAGTCGTGGGCCGTCGTCGAACTCCCTTCCGAAATGCTGAGCGTGCCCGTCCCGTGGGCCGTGTCCTGGATGGAAATGCCGTCGCCGGTGGCATTGAGTTCGGCATGCGCGCCGCTCGTGGATCGGTTGATTGCGTCGATCACGTCGCCCACATTTTGGATGCTCTGATTGCTCAGATTGACCGTCGACCGCGCGCCGGACGAATCCGTGATCGTGAAGGTTCCGTGGGTAACGCCTGCTCCGCCATTGAGACCCGCCAATAGCGTATTGCGGGAAACGACGCGGAGATGCATATCGCCGCTGTTGAGAATGGCCGTGGTGCTCGTCTTGTTGGTGCCAAACAGCTTGTCGGCCGTATCATTGCCGCTGACATTGGCCGCGGTTAGTGTGCCGGTCACCCCGGAGGTATCGACCAGTTGGATGCCATTGCCGGCCGAGTTGATCTGAGCGGTGATCTTGACCTGCGACGCGCCTTGCTGGCCGTTGTGGCTCGCGATCTGGCTGTTGATCTTGTTGGCAACGTCTTGCAAGGTCACGGAGCCGGTCAGATCGACGGTGAGGCCATTCCCGTTGTGGCCCGTCAGTTGCACCGATCCCAGGGTTCCGATCCCTTGACCGCCGTTCAAGCTGGAGAGCAAGACGGTCTTCAGGCCGCCCTGAAGGGCCCGCCCGGTGACGGTGTCGCCCGCGACGGTGACGCCGGTGGTCGTCGCATCGAGGCCCAAATCACGCAAGGCACCGGAATCGCCAACGGCCGAGAGGGTGAGCGGGCTGCCGCCGCCGACCGTATCCTTGACAACCAAATGGTTGCCGTCCGGTCCGATCGATGCCTGAAGTTTTCCGCCGGACTGCGTGTTGATGGCACCGATGACCTCGCCCAGGGTCGTCATCTTCGTGACGGTCGTCAAGCCCAGCGACGACGTGGTCATCGTCGAGAGCCGGATCTGGCCTGTGGTTGTGCCATCGGCGAGAGTGTATTGGATATCGGAAAGGGTGGTGCCGGTCCGATCGACGCCTGCGCCATCGTTCAGCGCGTCCAGGCTCATGCCGGAGTAGAGTTGCAGCACGTTCTGGCCCGCGCCTGTGCTTGCGTCGAGGGTTGTCAGACCGAGCGACGCGGCGGTGCTGCTACTGCCCACCTCCTGGACCTTGAGCGTCGTGACGCTCTGCCCTGTATTGTCGATCAGCCGGAAATGGCCATCATCGGCGACCGCCGTGACATTGATCGAGCCGGCGCTGTTGATCGCCTGAAGCACATCGTCCACCGTCTGGGCATTCGAGAGATCAACCTGGGCGGATGCCCCGCTTTTATCGGTAATGCGGATAACGCCGCGGCTGAATCCCTGCCCACCGTTAAGCGATTCGAGTTGCGCGCTCCGGTTAACGCCGTCACCAAATCGAAACGCAAGCGTCCCTGCGCCAAGCGCGGTGGACGCGCTGGTGGAACCGGAACTGAGGAGCTGCTGGCTCTGAGCCATGCGCAACGGGGTGTATTGGTAGGTTCCCACGGTGGGGGTGCCCGTTACCGTGGCCGTCAGTGCGCTCGAATCACTCGACGCGGCGTCCGTACTGGCGTAGAGATCCGTTTTGCCCACGTTCTTGGCCATGTACTGGAAACTGAGCAAGAGGGCATTGAGTTTGGAAACCGCCGTCTGTTGTTTCGTCAGTTCGGTATTCTTTGCGGTGAGCGCATCGCGGGGCTTGGCCGAAATCGCCATCAGTTTAGTGATGGTTCCAGTGATATCGATTCCGGTATTCAACCCCGTGTTGGAAGAAATTTGTCCCATCGTCAAGCACCTAGAGAAGTCCCTGGGAGTCGATAGCCCCCCTTGAGATCAATCGGCAGTCAGGGCCTTGGGAGTTTAATCTGTAGCAGTGAGCGAAGATGTAATGGCTTGTCTAGTTGAAGTCTACGTCGCAATTTGAGGGTTCCGGTTCGGCGCGGGTCTCCTGACCCCGTCGAAAGGTCCGACCGAAGGTCTCCCGGTAAATTGGAGACCTTCGGTCGGCGGCGTGGCGAGGTCAGAGACCGGCCACAACGAGGGTAACAACGAGTGGGCAACCCCGGGCTAGGGGACAGAATCCCTCTTTGGGATACGGAGATCTCATCCGACGAAGGACGCAGGTACTAAAGTCCATCGGGCGACCGTACTTAGCAGCACTTGCAGGTCGATTGGTTTGCTGGCGAAATCATCGCAGCCGGCGTCAAGGCACTTCTGGCGGTCCTCGGCCATGGTGTGGGCGGTCAGGGCGAGGATCGGGCCGGTGTACCCCTGTTCGCGGAGCTGCCGCGTGGCCTCATAGCCGTCCATGACGGGCATCTGCATGTCCATCAGGATCACGTCGAACGGTGTACCCTGTGCGACTGCGGCCATGGCTTCGTCGTAGGCAATCTGCCCGTTCTCCGCGAGCGTCACCTCGGCACCGGCCTTCTTGAGTACGAAGGCGATAAATCGTTGATTGTCCGGCCCATCTTCGGCCAGGAGAACCCGGCCGAAAAGTTTGATCTCGCCTTGGGTTGCCACGGTCGGTGTCGGCGGGCGAACGCGCAGGAACTCTTGGGCGTTCTGGATCATGGGAATCCCTTTCAGCGGCCCGGGATCGATCGTCACGCTGAAGGTACTCCCCTTGCCTGGGGTGGAATGGACTTCAATCTTGCCGCCCATGGCCTCGGTCAGCCGCTTACTGATGCAAAGCCCCAGCCCCGTGCCGCCGAACTTCCGCGTGGACGAACTGTCCACCTGACTGAAGGCTTGAAAGAGCTTGCCAATTTGCTCTTCGCTCATGCCAATGCCCGTGTCGGTGACGTCAAAGCGAAGAACAGCTTGGGGTGCAGGCGTCTCGCCTGCCCTTGCAGCTTGTGGTGCAGGCGTCTCGCCTGCCCTTGCAGCCGAGACGGCCGCACCCCAAGTTGTCAGGCGGGCAGCGATGCGGACTTCGCCTTGGTCGGTGAACTTGATGGCGTTGCCCACCAGGTTGACGAGTACCTGACGGAGTCGCAATGGGTCGGTGACTATAGTCTCGGGCAAGGGGCCAGCCATGTCGATATCGAGTTTTAAGTGCTTGGCGGTAGCGCGGACGCGCATCAGCGAGACAACGTCGGCCAGCAACTCGCAAGGCGAACAGCGAATCGGCTCGATCTGCATCTTCCCGGCCTCCACCTTCGACAAGTCGAGGATGTCGTTGATCAATCCTAGTAGGTGCTTGCCGTTGCGATGGATGGTTTCAAACGCTTGGCGGCGATGCGCAGGTGCTTTCTCAAGTCCTTCCTCGTTGAGCAGCAACTCTGCATAGCCGAGAATGGCCGTCATCGGCGTGCGGATTTCATGGCTCATGTTGGCCAGGAAATCGCTCTTGGCACGGGTAGCCAATTCAAGCCGTTGGTTGGTCTCCTTGAGTTCCGCGTGAGCCTGCCTGCGCTCGGTGATGTCGCTCATCATGGTCCTGCACACCCGCACACCGGCGGCGTCCTGTGCGGCGGTCGCTTCAATCTGTACCCAAAATGCCGTTCCGTCGTTTTTCACCATTCGCACTTCGCACATCTGCCGTTCGCCCGTTGCAAAGAGCTTTTTACGAAACGGGTAGTAGATACCCTGGTCTTCGGGGAGGATGAAGCCGGACAATTGCCGCCTGACCAACTTGTCTCTTGTCAAACCCAGCAGGGCGGCGGCGGTGAGATTGGCCTCGGTGATCAGCCCTTGCTCGTTGAGGGTGCAATAGCCCACCGGGGCCAGGTTGTAGAGGTCAAAATAGCGTGCCTTCACGGCCTCCAGTTCCTCCTGCGCCTGGAGCAGTTCTTCGTTCTGCATCTCCAATTCGATCTGATGCACTCGCAGTTCGTGGAGCGCGAGTTGCGTTTCTTCGGGCGAGAGTACCGCGAGGTTATCCTGGATATTTTCTGCCTTTTGCTCGGCCTGCTGTCGCAGTACGTCATTTTTCGCCATCATGCTACCTCAATTTCGATTCACCCCAAAAGAACATAAGGAGCGCAAAAGAGATTCCTTTGCGTTCCTTGTACTCTTTTGCGGTGAATTATCTATTCTTTATTACACAAAAGAGTAGGATATAAATTGCGAGAAAGGGCAATATTTGTGAGATTTGCAGACGGATTTGGAAACCCATCCCAAGGGGCGTTGCGTAAAATCCTTACAACTTGAATAACCCGCGCACCCGCAGACGCTTCTTCACGAACTCTTTGAACTTCTGGTGAAAAGGAGTCTCACAAACTCTCTCGAATAAGTCGTCGCAACGCCCTTGATCATAACTTTACCAACTGCTGTCACTGCTAGCTCGACGTAGGGTGGGTGAAGCATCGAATGGTGCGTTACGCGAACGATCTGGAACAGCGGTAAGTGCTTTCAGCGTCTCGACTTCGTGCGCAACCCACCATTTCCCGGCCGGTTCGCTCCACGCACCCTACGGCCTGCCGTCACTGCCAGCAGTTGGCAAGGTTATGACCAAGGCCGCATTGGAACAAGCCGCAGAGGTTGATGGGGAGGGGGAGGGCGTTGCCGCAATGCTTAGCAAATGGCAGGGGCGGTTTGCCGGCCGTACATTGGCCAGCAGTGTCGATTTGATTCGCGAGGACCGCAGTCGATGAATGCTTGCGTGCTCGATGCCAGCGTCGTGGATCGGCGCGCTGAAGTAACGCCGCAAGTAGTTTTCGTTCCGAACTGCCGATTACGGCCATTCATGGATTGTCCTTACCCACATCTTTTGGCCGGCCAAGCGTCTTCATGGCCATTTATGGTCATTCCCGGCGCAGCCGGTATTCGGCCCGTGCTTTAGCACGGGTTTTGGGATGACCATGATCGCCCCCCCCGCGTCCCGACCGCCTACGGCGGTCGGGACGCGGGGGGAATGGGAGGTTTTGGTCGTGTAACCCGTGCTAAAGCACGGGCCTATTACCACCTTCGGCGGAAAAGAGGCATGAATGCCCCTCCCATGATCGACCACCTCCAGACAATACGTTTACGGAATTCTGTTCTACATGAGGCCTGATTGCGAACCGTGCGAGATCGCGTGTATAATTCTGGGTAGCAGGCACACTCCGTGTGCCGTCCGCCATGCGCCGAAAGCCGCAGTCTGTTACCGACCGATTACCGAGGCCATTGGCCTCGGGTGGGTGGCACACGGAGTGTGCCTGCTACTTCATACAAGAGTCCCCAAACGATCACGGAACCCTCATTATGGCTGCCAATCCCTGGAACCCTTACCGCGAGTCACTGGTCCAAGAATCGGAGACCATCTGGCCGGAGGAGTTGAAACTCGTGAATCCAATCGATCGGCCGCGAATGGAGACTCAGTTGCACGCCGACCCGGCCAAGGCCGAAAAGCTTGAATACATCCGTCTCTATACGGGTTTCTGCCGCCGCATCACCGTTACCGCTACCGACGTCGCGCGGTTGACCGGAACGTGAAGAACGGAAAAATAGCACAAGGAATCTCCATGCCTTCCGCGTTACAGAGCGTTCGCGTCAACCTGGCCGAGCGCAGCTACGATATTGAAATCGGTGCCGGCAATTTGGTCGACGCCGGTCGCTTTCTTAAGGATCGCGGCAAGGTTTCCCATGCCATCCTCTTCACCGACGAGAACGTACAGGAGCCTCATGCGACCAAAGTGGCCGAAAGTCTCGTCGGCGAGTCGATCGAGGTGGCTATCGTGGCCATCGTCCCCGGCGAAAAGAGCAAGGCCGTGGAAGTTGCCGCCGGCCTATGGGAAGGCATGTTGGAACTCGGTGCCAATCGCCAGACCGTCGTCGTGGCCGTTGGTGGCGGCGTGGTCGGCGATCTGGCCGGCTTCATCGCCGCGACCTTCGCCCGGGGGCTCCGTTTCCTGCAAATCCCCACGAGCCTGCTGGCCCAGGTCGATAGCTCGGTGGGGGGCAAGGTGGGCATTAACCTGCCGCAGGCCAAGAACATGGTCGGCGCGTTCCTGCAACCGTTGGGGGTACTCATCGATACGGCCTCGCTCGAAACGCTGCCCAAACGAGAGTTCACTTCGGGACTTGCCGAGATGCTCAAGTACGGCGTGATTCTTGACGCGGAATTCTTTGCCGATCTGGAAGCCAACGCGGCTAAACTGGTTGATCGAGATCCCGAGACGCTCATCCGCGCGATTGCTCGCAGTTGCCGGCTCAAGGCCGATGTGGTCGAGAAGGACGAGCGCGAGGAGACCGGTCTGCGGGCCGTCCTAAACTATGGCCACACCTTCGCCCATGCCTTTGAGACCCTGGCCGGCTACGGCGAACTGCTGCACGGCGAGGCGGTGAGCATCGGCATGGTGTGTGCCGCCCGATTGGCCCAGCGGCTAGGTCGGGTCGATGCGCCCTTTGTCGCCCGGCAGATGGCCCTGACTGAAACTCTTGGCCTGCCCACCAAGATACCAAAACTCGATCGCGCGAAGATCCTTGCAACCATGATGCACGACAAGAAGGTCGAGCATGGCAAGCTGCGGTTTATTCTGCCCACGCGCATGGGCCATGTCGAGCTGGTTGGCGGTATTGAGCCTAGCGATGTGAAGGCGGCGATTGACGAGGGGGGATAAGTAAAATGCATGGCTGACCGTCCGGCGACGGTGCTCGCTGGTGAGATTCGAGCCATGCGGCGGCCTCGGCCAACGAAAGCCGAGCGGCGCAAAGACGGGTAATCGTGGAATTGGCAGCAACCAGTGCTACGGCGTACTTCCTGGGGGGGGACATGATGCAGAACTCCGGTATTCACGGAGCCCCCGGTCCAGCCGGGGCCTGGCGGGCAACCGCCCGAGCCACTAACCAAGATATAGTATACATAAGATCACTATTACTGCAAGTGGTAGTCTTGCTCCCAAATAAACGGAATTTATTCCGTTGCCTCGTCTTTAGCGAACTGGACCGACCACTCGATATCCCCACCGGTTGCGGTTTTGATCAGCACTCGGATGAGGTCTTTTTCCTGGCTGAGCGCGACCGTGGCAGGACCTGAATTGGCTTGTGTTCGCGTGACATGCCACCTTGTACTCTCTGCCCCCAGTGCAATACGGATTTCATGGGGATCGCCGGCCACGACTTTGCTCTGCCCACTTAGCGTTTTGGTTGACGCATCCCACTTCTCTTCCGGCAGATCGACCATCCCTTGCGTCACGTGGCGAGAGGTGCTGATGACTTGTGGATGGTCGGATTCCGGCCGTACAGCGAGGATCATGCACGAAGTCGGCGGCAAAGTGACCTTGAGCCGGCCTTCGACCGGCGGCAAGAGCCGATTGCCCCAGAAATCAAAAGCGACATAACGCTTGGATTCCGGCAGCCCAACGCGATCCAGCGCATAGTCGGCATTCCAAGGCTTGTTGTCCCAATTGAATAGCCCAATCACGTCGCGGCGTATGCCCCCACGATTGTCGGTCACCAGCCAAATCCGCGGAATCTCCTCTTCCAGCAGATCGACCGGCCGAGCCTGCCGGCCGTGGGCGGGCATTACACGCTTTAGTACTTCCAATCGCTCGGGCTTGAGCTTCGTGAAATCATCGCTCACCATGAACAACTGGCCCGTGATGGCCACCCACGAAGCATTGGCCCGGGCCTGGTCAAGCGAGAGGCTGGGGCGGACATAGACCACGTCGGGATCGTTGTACCAGACGCGGCCGTTGAGGTGATAGTGTCGCGAGGCGATTAGCGGGCCGGTGAGGACCGAATTCCAATCGTCGCCGCCGTTGTCGGGGCCTACTCGCATGGCATCGACAAGGCCAAACGCCCCGCCATAGCTCCGCATGTTCTGCGCGGCGCAACAGCCGAGCAGAAAGACGTCTTTGCCGGCCGCCTCGCGAACCAGTTCTAAACCGCTGCGATATGCCTCGATATTTGTCTTGTTCGGATCGTGCAGCACGGCGTCGCCGAGATGGTCGTCCTTATAACCGAGGTTCACATATTGCGGCGAAACGACCGCGCCGGTCGAGAGACCGTCCATCTTGAAGAAGCGATAGCCCCAGTCGTGCGACATCTGGACCACGTAATCGTGCAGGTATTTTCTCGCGTCTGGGTTGGTCATGTCCATGCAGGTTCCACCCCAGGACGTATCGAACGGCTTGCCGCCGACCCGTTTGGCGAACCAGTCCTGATGATCCTTGAACCAGGGGTCATTCCACGTGCCGGCGAAGGGCATGAACCAGATACCCGGCGTGAGGCCGTGCCCGCGGATCATGTCGGCCGTCTTCTTCATGCCGGCCGGATAAGGGCCGTTGGCTTGAACGCGGGTAAAATTTTTCTTGGGGCCGTTTTTGGAGACTCCGTCTTGCCAGCCATCGTCGATCTGCATGAAGTTGAAGCCGAAAGGGGCCAGTTCCTTGGCCGCGATTTCCGTCTGTTTGACCATCGCCGTTTCGTTCGATGAGCCGGCATGATACCAGGTACAGTAGCCGCAGGGCTGGGGGGGAAGCTTGATCTTATGGCGTCTGGCGACCTCATCGGCCCAGGCTTCCAGGCCCAGACGGACATCGTCGAAGTAACCGATGGCGAAGGTTTCCAACTCGACCATCTCGCCCGGTTTGACGGTTAGTCGGCCATGTTCGAGTTGGGCCTTGATTTGAAGTTGCTTCTCTTTTGCTTCGGCGAAGACCACGCCACTGCCGCGTTGGGTGGTAAGAAATCCGGCAACAATGCCGTTACGGCTCTTCGGTTCGGCCGCAGCCAGCCACATATAACTGCCGATTTGCCTGCCCGGCTTGGAAAGCCCGCCCGTGCCCAATATCTTGAGTTGGTCGACTGCGTGACCGAAATCAACCTTTGCTTGGAAGAGAGGGGTTCTATTGACAACCAAGGATTCCTTGCCCGTGTTCACAACGTATGTCTGTAGGAAGGCCCAAGGAAGATCCTTGGGTAGTGTGATCGAGTCTTGCTGCCCGTCCTTATGCTGAATCAGAATTATCTGATCGATCTGTGCAATCTTAGTGGACGAGAGAGAAACTCCTGATAGGTCTTCCTTGCCAATCCTCCCATCGCTTAAAATGGTCTTGCCGTTAGCGAGAATCGTGATTCGCCCCGTTGCTCGATCCGCACGGACCTCAAGGAATGAATTGCGAATAATCACCGGGCCATCCTCGGCCGCGAGAATCCCACCGGAAGATGCCGCCAGCACCATCAACGCAAAAACTGGAACTAGAATAATCTTCAAGCGTTATCTCCTTTAACAGAAAAATGTAGCCTCGGTATTTGTGGCGAGTGGTCATCGCGGCAAAACGCCTTCAAGCGTTTTCGGATGTCCGTTGCACGGCCGACAACATTATATACTAAAATAGGTCACTCCCAAGCCCCCACCTCAAGGAACCCTTGTCATGCCTGATTGCCTTGCACCCCCGCCGCGTGATTCACGAACCAAGATCGTGGCCACCGTGGGACCGGCCTGCGATAGCGAGGACAAGCTGGCGGAACTCATTACCGCCGGCGTGGACGTATTTCGTCTGAACATGGCGCATGCCGACCACTGTCAGCAAGACATCCGCCTGGCCATGATTCGCCGGGCCGCCGCCCGAGTCGGCCGCACGGTTGCCGTGCTGGTCGATCTGGCTGGCCCGAAGATGCGATTGGGCACGCTCCCCGCCGGGCAACTGCTCTGTCAGCGAGGCGATCGAGTTCGCTTTGTCCGTGGGGAAGCGGCCGACGCCTCGGCAACCAACGCCTCAGCGACCGCTGCGCAGGCGTCCAATGGGGTTGCCGTTCCCACAACGGCAACAACGCCCGACCTGACGACAACCTATGAACCTTTGATCGACGAGTTAAGCCCAGGGGACCGCGTCATGCTGGCCGACGGCACGGTTAGCCTCGTGGTGGAGCAGGTCGATAAGGATTCGGCCGTCTGTCGCGTCATTCAATCGGGTCTGATTCGCAGCCGCCAGGGCGTGAACCTGCCCGGCGTGAAACTCAGCGTGGCCGCCATGAGCGACCTCGATCGCGAGAATGCCGTCTGGGCGGCGAAGAACGACATTGACTTTGTAGGGCTGAGCTTCGTCCGCCGCGCGGAAGATGTGCGGGAACTGAAGGCATTGTTGATGGCCTCGACCAACGATCCAACCTCCGGTGGTCCGCAGGTCATCGCCAAGATCGAAAAGCCGGAGGCCCTCGACGCCTTGACGGCGATCGTTGCCGCAGCAGACGGCGTAATGGTTGCTCGCGGCGACCTGGGCGTGGAGACCGACATTGCCCAGGTGGCGGTGGTCCAAAAGCGGATCATCGCCGAGTGCCACCGCCAGCGCAAGCCGGTGATCATCGCCACGCAGATGCTGGACAGCATGCAGCACTCGCGGATTCCTACGCGGGCGGAAGTGGCCGACGTCTCCAACGCAATTCTCGACGGAGCCGATGCCTGCATGCTCTCGGGCGAAACGGCCGTGGGCGAGTATCCACGCGAAACCGTCGAGATGATGAACCGCATCGCCCTGGCGGCGGAACCGTTGTGCAGCCATCGGGCCGAGGAGGCGAACTCTTTCTGCGGCAGCCGAGAAAGCAATAAAACGGGTTGTTCAACGGCAGCAAATAGTCTGAATCCCATAACCGAAGCGGTCGTTTGCCAGGCGGGCCTATTGGCCGAGAGGCTTGATGCACGGCTAATCATCGTCGCTTCAGCCAGCGGTGCAACGGCCCTGAGCCTAGCCAAGAACCGTTTCCGCGTGCCCACGGTGGGGGTAAGCGATTCGGCGGCCACCTTGCGGCAGATGTGCCTCTATTGGGGCGTCATTCCCCTGGCCAGTGCTCCGGTCAACGACAGCCGGACCCTGGTCGCGTTCGTCCGTGATTGGGGCAAGCAGAACTGCCTGCTCTCCTCCGGCGACCGCATTGTACTCATTGCCGGCACGGGCACCAGCGTGTCGAAGCACAATATGATCGTGGTCAATGAGGTGGAGTAGATTCATTCTGCCAATAGATCCCTCTTGCCGAGGGGGATTGGTGCGAGACGTTTTGCGGATGACTTTTATGTGGTAGAATGAACGCATGGCTACCGTCTATATCGATAGATTCGTTGATCCCGTCGTCGCGGAAATCCATGCGAGTCGCGCTGCGATGCTCAAAGCGGCAGGGGGCGACATCGACGTATTGATGCAGCAGGTCGCTGATCGCCAGCAGCTTTCAAACCGTCGAATTATCCGAGAGTCCCTCCGGAATCGCAAAGAAGCAGGGGTGGACCGGAGCCGGCCTCTTGCGTTTCAATGAGAATGGCCCCGCTGTCGCAAAGCCGGTCATTCGCTCGATCTGTGCGGTCGTCGGTTATTCATGCCCTGAAATCTGTACACCTCTTGAACTTCTGTCCGAGGAGACTAATCATGTACCGCGATGAGGTCATTGAGGAAGTTTGGCGAATCCGCGACGAGTACGTCGCGCAGCACCACCACAGCCTGGACGAAATCGTCGCCGACCTCCGCCGTCGGCAGGCCGAACATCCTGAAAGGATCGTCGATCGACGATGCCAACCGCCAACGGAAACTATCCGACAAGAAATTGAAAAAGAACATCTATGTGGTTACTAGCAGAAGTAGGTGGCGGCGTGATATTTGCGGGCACATTCTGCCTGCTCATCGCGCTCGTTATGGGTGCTTTCGTCAACGCAGTCGTACTTCGTCTAGCCTGTTGGATTTACAATATGCAGGTTGGCGGATGGTACACGCCCAGGTCGGTGTCCTTACCAAGTTGGGGAAAGGCAACGCTGATCTGTCTTGTATCTAGCGTGGTTCAATTCGCAATTGGGTTGATGTGGCAAGTCGTGTGGACCACGGAACAACTAAGCCCAATAACAGCGAACTTAATTTCGACACCGCTCACGTTCGTCTTGGGAGTGCTGATGCTTTATTCCATGTTGCCGACAACTTTTCTCCGTGCCTTGGCCCTCTCGCTAATCCAGTATGTTATCCTGGCCACGATCGGCATGATTATGTTCATTGGGTTCGGTGGTTTGGAACTGCCGTCACATTAACAACGCTGTCGCAAAGCCGGTCATTCGCTCGATCTGTGCGGTCGTCGGTTCCGCTGTTCGGCGGACGCCATCACGTCTGGATGTGCGATTTCACCTCGGCCACGAATCGCCGGGCCTGTTCGAGCATGGTTGCGATTTGCTCGGCGGTAAATGTGGCCACATCGGTGTAGTCCGCATCGCAGCGATTTTCAAAACCCCTTTGAAGAGAAGCACCGAACTCGGGAGAAACTCGGCCGGTCTTGACGTACTCGCGTTGAAACCACGAGATCACCGCTCGGTGTTTGTGAAAGTCACAGTTGCTGTGAATCGCCAACGCGGAAGCCGCATAAAACATCGCGTAATAGCACCGATTGACTGCACTAAGACTCGAACCATGATCGGCCAACATCGCGGCATCGGCGAGAACGGAATCCGCCTTGGCCATTCGGATCGTTACCAGTTCCTGTCGCTGGTCGTCGGAGAGAGTCATACGATGATTCCGTCCGCCGTAACGTGCTGCACGTAAGGAGTGAATGAGAGTGGAGGAGTGCGCAGTTGCTCCTCGGAGTAGAAGTGCAGATCAAACAGCACGTCCTGATCCATTTGGATGTCTAACTGCCGGTAAAGGATTTCGTCCCTCCGTTGACAGCCCAGTTGCCGCTTCGTTACACAAAGCACGTCATAGTCGGAATCCGCATCCGCCCCGCCCTCGACGCGTGAGCCGTAATGATACAACCGCACGAAATCGTCGCCCAGTACCGACTGGAGCATCTCGCGCAGTTCAACCACGCACCGATGAGGCACCCGCTTGGATTTCCTGGTGTCAACTACTTCCATGATTACAAACTCGATGCAAAAGGATGAGGACGTAGCACACTAATCCGCCGGGAGTTCCTCGTGCTCATCTTGGCATGCCCTAAGTCTACCACATCACGACCTATCGTGCCAATGCTAGCTGTGGCCCCGTTCCGACCTCGTCGCTATCGATGCGGTTGTCCGGGGGCATTTAGCTGCGCCAAATAGCCGTTGGCTGTGGCGGCAGCAGTGGTTCCGGGCCACCGTTGGACTAACGCGGTGAGTTTGGCGACGGCATCTGCTTTGTGCCTGGCTTTGTAAAGATTCACTGCCTCATTCAGAGCATCGGTGGCCAAATGCTCTTGATCGCGCGGCATCGGTGGCGGCACGGAAGAAGCAGGGAGCACCGCGGCGCGTGGCGGCGTGTCTGTCCATCCCTCGCTCACACGATCACTGCTGGCCCCATCCGCCATCAAGCGCGTTTTGACCGTAGCCTGGTGAAGAACTGGCGAGCTGCCTTTTGAAGTCGCCAAGCTTCGGATAATGGCTATTGCCTGGGAAGCCCTCGCCGCATCGATGGGCACGCCTTCAATGACATTGGGCCGAAATTGTAGCATGATCTCAGGACCAGCATTCGACGATACCTGAATCAGGATCGTTTTCGAGAGGAAATATACGATCGCAAGCACCACGGCGGTAAGAAGGCTAATCGCAAGCACGATTGCGTAGCCGCTCCCGAAAGCACCCACAATTCCAAGGACTAAGATAACTGCGGCCGCAATGAGGAAGCCCACGGGCTTGGTAACCCCCGCAGTTACGGAGGCGATTTGTGAAAGGGGAATGAATGTGGTCACGACGCCAAAAAGGCTCCCAGAGCGACAGGATACGTCCGAAGCTGTGACCTCAAAAGTTGTTTGAGGATCGAGTTGCATAAGCAGAAGGAGAAATGCCGTAATCCCCTGCCGACGGCCAACAATTTCAATGAGCGGCGTTTCTGGATGCGGCGGAGTGGTCCGCATTTCAAACCGCCGAAGCACTAGCGTGTGTACCGCACGACCTGTGCGTGCCAACCTCGTGAGAATCGGCACGATCAACAAGCCGCCGATAATAAACAGTGTGGTCAGATCCGTAGGTGCTAAAAAGGCGAGAAACATCATTGGCTCCTGTTCTTCGTTAAACAAGGAAATCTTTGTTCACCATCCGATTGTATCAGAATGCTGAGCCAATGCCAAGAGAATTGCAAAGCTATCCGAAAACTCCCATTTCCCTCTTCGGGATACCGATATCCCATCTTGTAGAACCGAATGCGTTATCAACTCACCTTCCTGAACTCCGACCGATAGACCGGCTCGTTGGTGAGCCGCATTCGCCGCTCGAAATGCGTGCGATAGGCCAGGTCGTGCTCGGCGGGCGTTTCCGGCACGGCGATTGGCCCGGAGAGCCGCGTGTGGGCGGCCAAGAGTTCGAGCGTAGTCTGAAAATATTCTTCAACGTCGGTCCAGAAGTGCAACGCGCCGCCCGGTAGGAGCGTTCGCTCAATGTGCTGCATGAAGGTTTCGTTCATCACGCGACGTTTGCGATGCCGCTTCTTCCACCAGGGATCGGGGAAGTAGACGTGTACCGCGGTCAGCGAGCTGTCGGGGACCAATTCGGCAAAGATCCGCATGCCGTCCCCCGACACGACCCGGCCGTTGGGCAGCCCGGCTTTGGCGAGTCCCGCGGCGGCGAAATGGGCATACTTAGACACGATCTCAATGCCCAGGAAATCGACGTCCGGCTGCGAACTGGCCGCGTTGCGTAAGAACAGCCCCTTGCCGGAGCCGACCTCGATCTCCAGCGGCGCGATGCGGCCGAAGATTGCCTCGGTATTCCATGGCCTGGGAAGCTGTTCGAACTCCAGCAGATGCTTTGAGAGATCGAGTGAAGAATCAATTTTACGGAGTGCGCGTCGGCCCACGGTATTCAGTCCGCGAGGGGGCCGTCTGCTTGTCCGGTGGTCAACTGATGGACCGGCAAGGGAACCCCCTTGATGAGGCCTTCGCAAACGAGGTTTTGATCGACAAACGACTGGAACTCGCAAGTGATAATCGTCCGCCTCACCTTGAGCAAGTGGGTCACGACCACGAAGCGATCACCAGGCCGCACGAGGCCGCGGAAGCGAATGTCTTCCATGCCGCCAAAGCCCATCATGCCGATAATCAGATTATTCTTCACCGCGTGGTAGCTCGACAACTGGGCGGCCGCTTCGCACATAATCACGCCCGGCATTAGCGGCATGCCCGGCATGTGACCGCGAGCCCAGAATTCGTCCTGCTTGAGATCCTTGTAACCGACACAGATGTTGCGGACGGGATCCTCGAAGACGATTGCCGTCAACTGCTCCATCTCGAAGCGCTGCGGATTATGGCGGCGGATCTCATCAATGCTACTGACCACATGATTGAGGTCGTATTCACAAAAGTCGATAATCAGCGGTTTTTTAGGCACGGCCGGCTCCTTATCAGGTCTTTACCCGCTGCCGCTTGGCCTTGCGCGCCTTGCTATTGGAAGGTCGTTTGCCATGATTGGCTTTTTTGGTGACGCGGTGCGGTTTTGCCATAACTAATTACCTTTACTCACTTTACTGCAAAATATTGCATGCGAAAAACCCTCGGCCCACACTTAGTGCGAGGGGAAGAACCCACCATTCTACCCTTAGGTGCCGTTGCTGGGAAGGCCTACTGGAAGGACATTTCTATTGGTTGACAACACCTAATCGAGAACAGCCTACTCGAAAACCCGACTTGTGGCTCTTCCTTTTCCAAATCGTGTGACGATCTCGTCCCCGGGCTTGAGTTCCGTCGCGTCGCGCACGATCCGGCCATCGCGGACCCGTTGCGTCAAGCTGTAACCTCGCGACAGCACACCCAGCGGACTGAGCGATTCCAGTCGGCCGGCTTGCTGCTCTAGTTGGCTACGGGCAAGAATCAACCGCTGCCGCAGAGCACGATTGGCCCGGGCGTCGAGATCGTCGAGCTGCAGGGCCAGATTTTCGATCCGCTGAAGTGGCCGACGAAAGGCGTAATGCGAGGCGACGGCGTCTAATCGCGACTTGGCCGCAGCAAGCCGCCAACGCAGGGCCGAGGAAAGCCGCTTCTCGGTCTGGCGAAAGCGAGCCAAAAGATCCTCGGCCC
>Ga0194056_10000123_pt1 | contig 34884 bp, 34 predicted proteins | sample SepL4413m_MetaG_FD_155458 | JGI IMG/M metagenome (GOLD analysis project Ga0194056, IMG submission 155458) | Anoxic zone freshwater microbial communities from boreal shield lake in IISD Experimental Lakes Area, Ontario, Canada - Sep2016-L442-13m | ecosystem: Environmental > Aquatic > Freshwater... | reverse complement strand
GTGTAGAGGATCAAATGCCATAAATACATAGGCAGAACCGCGTCGGCGGATTTTAAAAAAAATTGAGTATAAAAAAAAGCGGGGATTGCCGTCTGTTTTTTAGGGCTTGCAGGATTTAGGTATAATATAAAAATTCGTTACGTCATCCCGGGAACGCTGAGCCCCAGCTCGGCATTAACATAAAATAAATATGCCGAGCTGGGGCTCGGCGTTCCCGGACAAAGCGGCCAATCCTTAACATAATAATTAACCATGAACGAAAACACTCTGCAAAGCAAAATGCCCAATACCCCCGATGGCCAGCAAGAACGCTTGCAGGAATTTAAACGCCTGTTTCCCGATTTGTTTGATGACGAAGGCCAGCTTAAACTCGACGATCTTAAACAACTGGCGGGGGATTTAAGCCAACACAAAGAGCGTTATGATTTTACTTGGTCAGGCAAACGTAACGCCAAACAAGCCGCTTACAGCCCGACCACGGCGGCGCTGACTTATGATGAAACCCGTTCTGTTAATCCCGACCAGGCCAACGGTAATCTGATTATTGAAGGGGAAAATCTGGAAAGTCTTAAGTGTCTGTTGGCCGCTTACCGTGGCGCGGTCAAGTGCATCTACATTGATCCGCCCTACAACACCGGCAAGGACTTTGTTTATTCCGACAATTACAACGAACAGCGCAAAGCTTATTGGCAACAAACCGGCGGCGTGGAAGCCGGAATTAAAGTCGATACCAACCCCGACAGTGACGGCCGTTATCACTCCAACTGGCTGAACATGATTTACCCACGTTTGTTGCTGGCGCGGCAATTACTGAAAGACGATGGCGTGATCTTTGTTTCGATAGACGACAATGAAGTCCATAACCTGCGCAAAGTGATGGATGAAGTATTTGGTGAGGAGAATTTTCTCGCCTGCGTGTGCTGGCAGAAAAAATACGCACCGTCCAATGACACGGAAGATTTTTCACCCATGCATGATTTCATAGTGGTGTACTGCAAGGAGAGAAAATATACCGCGAGTGGCAAGGTTATTGGTATTTTGCGACGCTTGGATCGTACCGTGGAACAAAACAAACTCTACAAAAACCCGGATAATGATCCGCGTGGAATTTGGGCATCTGATAACTATCTTTGCAACAAAACTGCCGAACAACGTCCGAATCTTTATTATCCAATTATTCATCCAAAATCAGGCGAAGAAATTTGGCCGAATCGTTCTTCGGTATGGCGATACAGCAAGGAGAGGCACGAACTGAATGTCAGGGAAAATCGTATCTGGTGGGGCGCAAAACAGGAAAACGCAGTGCCACGTTACAAACGATTTATTAGTGACGTGTCTGGCGTAATTTCTACTACATGGTGGACACATCAAGACGCCGGACACAATGATGAAGCAAAAAAAGAATCCCGAAATTTGTTGAGTGACATTGGCGTGGATTTCGACACCCCAAAGCCAGTCCGTTTAATCAAACGCATTCTGAAACTGGCTACCTCGCCGGGTGAAAAACCTGATTCAGCATTATTGGGCATTAACGACATGACAGCAACTTATGAAGTTAAAGGACAAGTCGAAACGCAAATAAATGAAAAGGAAATTGTTCTGGATTTCTTTGCGGGTTCAGGGACGACGGCACAAGCCGTTCTTGAACTTAATAAGGAAGATAACGGCCACCGACAATTCATCCTCGTTCAACTACCCGAACAAATAAAAACCACAACTCCAACGAACAAAGCCGACTTCAAAAAAATATCCGACATCACCATTGAGCGCGTTAAACGGGTAATTAACGGCTACGGCGACAATCCACAACCGTTGGAAGCCGGCTTTAAAGCCTACCAGTTGACTAAATCGCATTTTCCGCGCGTCGATTTTAAACCCGACCCGGAAATATCTGACGCTGAAAACCTGCAACGACTGGAAACTTATATCACCGAAAAAGAAGCCCAACTCATCGGCCTGTTTGAACCGCATGAAATACGTGATGAAGTGTTACTAAAAAACGGCTTTCGCCTGAATTACCGCTTGCAAGAACAACCCCAATTTACCACCAATACCCTCAGCCTGATCGATGACGGCGAAAAATCGGCCTTGATTTGTCTGGACAATACTCTGACCCATAAAACCGTCGACCAATTATTACAAAATCCGCAAGCCTTTATTTGCCTGGAACGCGCCTTAAACACCGATGCCAAATGGAACCTGCGCCAGCACCTTAAACATCTGTTTATTGCTTTTTGATGATCGAAGATCGCGGGCATGGCCCGCTCCTACATCACACTATCCGTAGGAGCGGGGCCACGCCCGCGATAGTTATCGTTCACACCGTTGCCGTGGAAACGATACAATACTCTATCGATTTAGCGCCATGCCGGAAATGCGTGTTCTCGATGACACTCGATGGAGCAATGCGTGAGAGAGATTGTTCAAACAATGCTGTATAAAAATCACTTTATTTGGAGACAACTATGAATTTTTCAGAAAAAATATTAATAACGGTAGCTTCATTACCCGAATCAAAACAAGCAGAAGTGCTTGATTTTGTAGAATACCTTAAGCTGAAAACGGAAAAAGAGGAAAACAGTCACTGGACTGATTTTTCTATTAGCTCCGCAATGAGGGGGATGGAAAATGAAGATTCCAATTATTCCGTTGCTGACTTGAAAGAAACATTCTGATGATTTTAGAAGGCCAGATTGTTCTTTTACATTTTCCTCAAACAGATCAAAAAGACGGCAAACTTCGTCCTGCACTGATACTTCGGAAACTGCCGGGGAAATTTGATGATTGGCTTATCTGTATGATTTCCAGCCAGCTTCATCAAGCAACTCCAGCTTTGGATGAAATTATTAACGTCGAAGAACCCGAGTTCCAGCAAACGGGCTTAAAGCAGTCGAGTTTAATTCGCGCCAGCAGACTGGTTGTTGTTGATGGAAACATCCTTATAGGTAAACTGGGAACTATTGACACTCTCAGACTTAATAAAATAAGAAACAATATATGCGTGTGGCTGCAAAATCCATCATCAAATCCACCCGCCTGAATCCTTGCCTTAATTCTGTTAAAATGCTTCATCTTTCACGAATATATAAAGTCCCCACCATGGAAAAAACATACGCACCGCATTCGATTGAACAACGCTGGTATCAAACTTGGGAAGAAAAAGGTTACTTTGCCGCCAAATCAGAGGGTGAATCTTATTGCATCATGATTCCACCGCCCAATGTTACCGGCAGCTTACACATGGGACATGCGTTTCAGGATACCATTATGGATGCCCTCACCCGCTATCATCGCATGAAAGGTTACAGCACCTTGTGGCAACCAGGCACCGACCATGCAGGTATTGCCACGCAAATGGTCGTCGAACGGCTATGCAATGCTGAAGGCCAAACCCGCCATGATTTGGGGCGCGAAAAATTTCTTGAAAAAGTCTGGCAGTGGAAAGAAGAATCCGGCGGCACCATTACTCGTCAACTGCGCCGTATGGGCTCTTCTCTGGATTGGGACAGGGAACGCTTTACCATGGATGACGGCATGTCTGATGCCGTGCAAGCGGTGTTTATACAACTTTATGAAGAAGGCCTGATTTATCGCGGTAAGCGCCTGGTCAACTGGGACCCTGTTTTGCATACCGCTGTATCGGATCTGGAAGTGCTTTCTGAAGAAGAAAACGGTTTTATGTGGCATCTGCGTTATCCCTTGTCGAATGGCCAAGGCCATTTGGTAGTTGCAACCACCCGCCCTGAAACCCTGCTGGGCGATGCAGCAGTAGCGATACATCCCAATGATGACCGTTACAAACATTTGCTGGGCGAATTTGTGGAACTGCCGTTAACAGGTCGCCGTATTCCCATTATTGCCGATGAGTATGTTGATCCTGAATTTGGTACCGGCTGCGTCAAGATAACGCCTGCCCATGATTTTAATGACTACGAAGTCTGGACGCGTCATCGTCATACCTCGGTTATTCAGGATTTACCGCATGGCGGCTTGATTAACCTGTTTACCGTTGATGCCGCCATACGCAGTAATGCCGAGGATGAAAATGAGCTGATTCCGCAAAAATATTGCGGCCTTGATCGTTTTGAAGCCCGTAAAGTGATGGTTGCTGATCTGGAAGCGCTCGGTTTGCTGGAAAAAATCGCCGACCATAAATTGATGGTGCCGCGCGGCGACCGTACCAACAGCGTTATTGAACCCTTATTAACGGATCAGTGGTACGTTAAGGTCGCACCGTTGGCAGAACCTGCGATTGCTGCGGTTGAAAATGGCGACATCAAGTTTGTGCCGGACAACTGGAAAAACACCTATTTTGACTGGATGCGCAATATTCAGGACTGGTGTATTTCTCGGCAAATCTGGTGGGGCCATCGTATCCCGGCCTGGTATGATGAACTGGGCAATATTTACGTCGGCAACTCTGAGCAGGACATTCGCGACAAACACAACCTGCCTGCCGACTATGCGCTCAGACAAGATGAAGATGTGCTGGATACCTGGTTTTCCTCTGCCTTATGGCCGTTTTCTACACTAGGCTGGCCGGAAAATACCGAAGAATTGGCTAAACATTATCCAACCAGTGTATTGGTAACGGGTTTTGACATTATTTTCTTCTGGGTGGCGCGGATGATTATGATGGGCTTAAAATTTCAGGGTACCGTACCGTTTAAAGAAGTCTACATACATGGTTTGGTGCGTGATGCCGAAGGCCAAAAAATGTCCAAATCCAAAGGCAACGTCCTTGACCCGATTGATATTATCGACGGTATAGAACTGGAAACGTTGGTGGCAAAGCGTATTTCAGGCATGATGCAGCCGCATTTGGCCAAAAAGATCGAACAAGATACGCGCAAGCATTTTCCGGATGGCATTCAGTCTTACGGCACCGATGCCTTGCGTTTTACCTTTGCTTCTTTGGCATCTACGGGACGGGATATTCGTTTTGACCTGGCTCGGACTGAAGGCTATCGCAACTTTTGCAATAAACTTTGGAATGCCGCACGTTTTGTGTTGATGAATACTTCGACTACGCTCAGTACAGGTACTTCGACTTGCTCCCTGAGCGAACTCGAAGGGCGTTCCCTGAGCGAAGTCGAAGGGTCTGAGGCACCATGCACCTACTCGCAAGTTGATCGCTGGATTATTTCCAGACTAAATCAAGTAACAGCGACTACCAGCAATGCGATTGATAATTATCGTTTTGACTTGGCAGCGCAAGCGATTTATGAATTTACCTGGAATGAATACTGCGACTGGTATCTGGAACTGGCAAAAATATCGCTGCAATCCGATGATGCGGCACTTCAACGCGGCACCCGTAAAACGCTGCTAACGGTTTTGGAGTCTATCTTACGTTTGGCGCATCCCATCATGCCGTTTATCACCGAAGAAATCTGGCAACGTGTAGCGCCGTTAGCGGGAATTGATGCTGAATCGATCATGCTGCAACCTTACCCGGTCGCCGATGAAGCACGCGTTGATAACAATTCGATTGCTGAAATCAACTGGGTCATGAGCTTTATTTTAGGGGTGCGCCGTATTCGTGGTGAAATGAATATTGCCCCCGGCAAGCCTTTGCCGGTATTACTACAAAATGGCTCGGTGACTGACCAGGATTACTTAAGCAACAGCTCCGCTTATTTAAAAAGACTGGGTCGCCTGGAGTCTATAACCTGGTTAAATAGCGATGAGATAACCCCGGAATCTGCAATTGCTTTGGTCGGTGAATTGAAGATTTTGATCCCTATGGCAGGTCTGATAGACAAAGAGGCTGAACTGGCTCGATTGGACAAAGAAATACAAAAAATTAAAAATGATCTGCCAAGAATTGAAGGCAAGCTAAGCAACCCCACCTTTATTGATAAAGCCCCACCCGAAGTTATTGATAAAGAAAAAGCCAAACTGGCGGATTTGCTTTCCAACCTAAACAACCTTGAGCAACAGCAAACCAAGATTCAGTCTTTATAACGCAATATTTAAGTTTTTAATTCAACGATGCTGGTCGGGGTTTACAACCTCGACCGAAATGTTTGAAGACTTTAGTAAGGTAACTCGCAATAAATACCACCTACAATCATTGCCTGACTCTGGGAGCACTACCGACTTAATGATTCCTACAACGCTGTGTACGAAGCGTGTGGAGCCTATAAAGTGGACGATTATTTATTGCGAGCTGCCTAAAGGCCGGAGTACAAACCTAGGTTTGCACTCCAAATTAGGGGCTTATTTATTGCGTGTTGCCTAACTTTCAAAACGGAAGTAACAGGGGAGCAAACCTTACGCATCATGCCACTTTTATTTTAATTCATCTAAATTAACCGCTTCATATTCACTACGTTCCGCAGCTTGCAAGGCGTTTATTGTTGTTTGATTCGGCAAAAACTCACTCTCTTCTAAAAAGATAACCAGCACTTTCATTCTACTTTCTGTCGGCGCTGATTCTTGCAAAATGATTTGCCCATTTTCATAAATACCGCTAATGGTTATATACATGATCTTTTCCTATAAGTGCAAATTTTGCTGTTTAGTCAGACATTTTTCATATCTACTCAAAATACAAACCCAGGTTTGTACTCCAGTAATAATTGATAATTAAAAATCATCTTCAGCTATTATTAAATTCTTGTAATTGGGATAATCTTTAAACTGCTTTACCAATAATGTACGCCCTTGTTTTTTAACATATTGATGAAAACTTGAAAAGGGATAATCATAAAGATTATTGACATAGCCGTGTTTTATTGGATTATTAAATAAATAATTCAACCGAACTAAATAATCTTCTTCATTGCGTGGACAATAATCCCAGTAATTCCACCAAATAGGCCTGTCGCACTCTACCTGCATTTGAATGAACTGCGCGGATAACACATGAATTTTACGAAAAATTTTCGGCATGTCTTCTCCTTTACGACTAATGGCTAGAAAATGGTAGTGATTATCCAAAATAACCCAATCATTCAATAACCAATTTTTCTCACTCAAGCATTCTTTTATAGTTACAATTAAATGTTGTTTTATTATTGCCGATGCTAACAAGGGTCTTTTTTGATAAATGGCACTGCTTATAAAATAAGCGGCATTATCAACAAATAGATGTGCGGGAGAATGTAACCCTTTAGTTAACATAAGAATTCCATAAATTCAGGAGTACAAACCTGGGTTTGTATTCAGGTAATTATAAATATTTTTTTGTACTGCGGTGATGTTGGTTTCTCGGGCTTCTACTCAATAAATCCTCTTCTGAAAATGTCTGCCTTTATTCTTTCCAGCTCACTTTAATAAGAAAGGTAGATTGTAAGGCAGTTTAACCGGGTTAATAAAGTGTAGAATATCACTAATTAACGGTAGAAGCGGACCACCGTGCCTGCCCTTGCATTGGTTAATACAAAATTCGTGCATTCAGGCATGAAATTCACTACAGTTAGCACAGTTTTCAGACATCACCGGGATTATAAATGTCAGACGTTAAGATTTATGATGTAAAACCAGCCATAGCGGCACAGGCGCATATTACTGCCGCAACCTATAAAACCATGTATCAGTCTTCAATTGACGAACCTGAAATTTTTTGGGCAGCGCAGGCGGAACAGTTTTTGGTGTGGGAACAGCACTGGGATACCGTGATGGCTTATGATTACCCAAAAGGCAGCATACGTTGGTTTGAAGGTGGCAAGCTTAACGTGAGTGTCAACTGTATTGATCGTCATCTGGAAGCGCGTGCTGACCAGGTCGCCATTATTTGGGAAGGCGATAATCCGGCGCATGATAAAAAAATCACTTACCGACAATTACATGAAGAAGTCTGCAAGTTTGCCAATGTTTTAAAAGCACAAGGCGTTAAAAAAGGTGATCGGGTTTGTATTTACCTGCCCATGATTAGCGAGGCGGCGACGGTGATGCTGGCTTGTACCCGGATAGGTGCGGTGCATTCTATTGTTTTTGGTGGCTTTTCTGCGGAGGCCTTAAAAGATCGCATTCTGGACTCGGATTGCAATTATGTGGTGTGTGCCGATGAAGGTTATCGAGGCGGCAAAATTGTCCCGATTAAAGCAAATGTTGATTTGGCTGCGGCATCTTGCCCGCAACTTAAAAAAGTCATCGTTATAAAAAATACCGGTAATACTATCGACTGGCATGAGCCTCTTGACCTTTGGTATCACGAGGCGATGGCAACGATTTCTGCTGATTGTCCGGCTGAAGCAATGGATGCAGAAGATCCTTTGTTTATTCTGTACACCTCTGGGTCAACGGGTAAGCCCAAGGGTATTTTACACACGACGGGCGGTTATTTGCTGTATGCCGCGATGACGCATAAGTATGTATTTGATTACCACGACGGTGACATTTACTGGTGTACGGCTGACATCGGTTGGATAACGGGGCATTCCTACATGATTTACGGGCCGTTGTGTAACGGTGCGAGGACGTTGATGTTTGAGGGTGTGCCGACTTATCCGGAAGCAGATCGTTTTTGGCGGGTTATCGATAAACATCACGTCAATATCTTTTATACCGCACCCACGGCCATTCGTGCATTAATGGCGCAGGGCAATGACTTTGTTACGCGCACCGATCGCAGCAGCTTGCGTATTTTGGCGAGTGTTGGCGAACCTATTAATCCGGAAGCCTGGGAATGGTATTACCATGTCGTCGGCAACGGACGCTGTCCCATTATGGATACTTGGTGGCAAACTGAAACGGGCGGTATTTTAATCACCCCGTTACCCGGTGTTACCGACTTAAAGCCCGGCTCGGCAACACGGCCGTTTTTTGGTATCTTGCCGGAAATTATGGACAATCAGGGTCGTATTATGGACGGTGTCGCGGAAGGTATTTTAGTGATTAGTCGCCCGTGGCCAGGACAATCCCGCTCTATTTATGGAGATCATCAACGCTTTGTTGATACGTATTTTAAAAATTATCCCGGTTATTATTTTGCCGGTGATGGCGCACGCCGCGATAAAGACGGTTATTACTGGATTACCGGACGTGTTGATGATGTGATTAATGTATCCGGCCATAGAATGGGCACGGCAGAAATTGAAAGTGCGTTGGTGTTGCATGACTTGGTAGCGGAAGCGGCTGTGGTCGGTTATCCACACGACATTAAAGGCCAGGGGATTTATGCTTATGTGACTTTAAATAACGGTGTAGAGCCTTCTGAAGAGCTCAGAAAAGAACTGGTTGATTTGGTTAGAAAAGAAATTGGCGCCATTGCCAATCCTGATATTATTCAATGGGCACCCGGTTTGCCAAAAACCCGTTCAGGCAAGATCATGCGGCGTATTTTGCGTAAGGTTGCGGCTAACGAGCTTGATAATCTGGGCGACATTTCCACGCTGGCTGATCCGGCAGTCGTTGATGAAATTATAGATCATCGGGCTAACAAGTAAGTGACGCCATTATAAATCGCTTGATTTAAGGTAAGTATTCAGTCCCCTCGCTTTGTACGCCCGCCTTGGAAAAAGGTGGGCGAGGGTAATGCTGTTAATTTAAGCATACAACTGGTGTGAAACAGCTTTAGCTGTTTTTACAGGCAATAGCTGAAGCGATTGCACTCCAGTTTTTTAAATAATTTGGGCTTAACTTAACGGCATTGGGACTGCGGGGATTTATCTAATAAAATCTCCCCTAACTCCTCTTTTTCAAAGAGGGGGACTCAATAGTTACAATTTAAGCAATAAATACGCAAGTACATTATTACTATTTCATTTTTTCTTTTATACTTGTGGATTAAATACATCAAGGAACCACCATGGAAAAACCATTCATCTTACACATGCTGACTACAGCTAAAAACCTAAGTCCTTTTGACGTCAATATGGCGATGGATGCAGGCTGGCTTTCGGCACTACCTTATATCAATGTTGAAGCCAGTGAAGTACAAGGTCTGGTACAGGACGCCATTTTTTCCCGTAGCGCCAAAAACTTAAAACGCACCGGTATTTTTATTGGCGGTCGCGATACCAAACAAGCCATGGATATGTTAAAAACAGCCAAACGCTCAATGGTTCCTCCTTTTGAAGTGTCTGTTTTTGCAGATCCCAGCGGCGCATTTACGACGGCAGCGGGCATGGTTGCGGCTGTGGAGCAAGAGTTAATCACAAAATTCAACACCACGCTGGAAGGAAAAAATATTCTGGCGTTAGGCGGAACCGGCCCTGTGGGTCAAGCTGCGGCAGTTATTGCAGCTCAAGCAGGTGCCAACGTAAGAATTATCGGCAGACAGTTGGAAAAAGCGCAACACATTGCCGAGCTGTGCAACAATGAATTTGGTGACGGTAAAATTACCATTACTGCGGGTGCAGATGCCGACAAAGCTGAATACATGAAGACGGCCGATGTTGTTTTTGCAACCGGTGCCGCCGGCATCGAATTATTAAGCGCTGAATTGATTGCCTCGGCACCGCAGTTAAAAGTCGCGGCCGATGTTAATGCCGTGCCTCCTTCCGGTATTGCAGGCGTTGATGCTTTCCATAACGGCACACCTATCGAAGGCTCAAATAGCGGCGCTGTGGGCATTGGCGCTCTGGCTATCGGTAATATTAAATATCAGGCACAAAATAGATTGTTGAAAAAAATGCTTGAAAGCGACCGGCCTGTTTATCTACATTTTGAACATGCTTTTGAAGTAGCCAGAGCTTATGTTAAGTCAAAAGCTTAAACCTGCACTCATTATTAAAGAGGATATCTAATGGAGAAACGTAGCATTCTTCACATGCTTGACCCCATGCCAAACAATAGTCCGTTTGATATTAATATGGCAATGGATGCCGGGTTTGATGTGCTTATGCCTTATAGCAATGTCAAATTGGACAGCGTTTACAGGCTCACTCAGGATGCTATTTTTTCCCGTGGCCCTGCGGGTGTAAAACGCACCGGCATCTTTATTGGTGGCCGCGATTTAGGGCTGGCGATGGATATGCTGGATGCCAGTCAACAAGCGATGGTGCCACCCTTTGAAGTCTCTGTTTTTGCCGACCCCAGCGGTGCATTTACTACGGCGGCGGCATTGGTTGCCTGCGTAGAAAAAGAGCTGAAAGCAAAGCACGGTAAAGAGTTAAAAGACTGTACGGCGCTGGTTTTTGGCGGCACCGGGCCTGTCGGTATTGCTACGGGTATTATTGCGTCATTGGCAGGTGCAGAGACTGCATTAGTCGATCATTTATCAGTTGATACCGCTGAAGACATTGCCAAGGCTTACAACCGTCGTTTTGGTTGCACGCTCAAAGGGGCGTGTGCCAGTTCTGAAGCCGATAAAATCAAGCTGGTAGCCAATATTGATCTTATCTTTTGCGTCGCCAAAGCGGGCGTTCAGGTATTAAATGCGGCTGTTTTAAAAGAAGCCAGGCAGTTAAAAGTGGCGGGGGATGTTAATGCCGTTCCGCCATTGGGTATAGAGGGCGTTAAGCGTAATGATTCAGGCGTTCCCCTGCTTCATGCCGTTAATGCTCAAGGTGCAGTCGGTGTTGGGGCGTTGGCCGTGGGCAATGTTAAATACAACCTTCAGCATGAAATGCTAAAATCAATGCTGGATACTGACAAGCCTTTATATCTTGATTTTAGAGAGGCTTTTAACAAAGCCAGGGATCTTGTGTAATTAAGGAACGAGCATGAAATAACTTGACCATTTATATCCCCTCACCCCAGCCCTCTCCCAGAAGGAGAGGGAGCAGGATGCCTAAGTTGTTTCATGCGTATTCCTAAGGCAAGCGGCTCTTTTGCCGGTATCGAGTCATAATTTTTAATCATTAAAGACTGGTTTTGCGAGGGATATCGAAATTCATATTTTTATCTTCAGCTCTATCGAAAATTGACACATTGTCAGCTTTCATCTCAACATGAAAAGGTCGGAAGGTAACAATATGAATCCACACAACAGAATTTTATTTGCGGGTGATCCGCATGGAAATTTTAAACCCCTGATAGAGGCGGTTCATAAATACCAGCCGAAAGCGGTTATTTTGCTGGGTGATTACGATCTGGACAGACCGCTGGAAAACTGTTTAAAGGAAATTGCCGATCTAACCGAGGTGTGGTGGATTGCCGGAAATCATGATTTTGAAACGCCGGAAAAATATAACAATTTATTTAATTCCGCCTTTTCTCACCGCGACCTGCATTTAAAAGTGACTGAAATAGCGGGGCTTAGAATCGCTGGCTTAGGCGGTGTTTTTCTTGGCAGGGTATGGTATCCCCCACAACTACCCAAATGGCTGGGTAAACAGCATTTTTTGCATCATCAGTCGGTTAATATCCAGCATTCCGAGATGTCACTAAAATACAAATCAGCGATATGGCTTGATGAGTTTGAGGCATTAAAGGCACTGAAGGCTGATATTTTGGTGTCGCATGAAGCGCCTGGGTCTCATCGGCATGGTTTTAGGGTTATTGGTGATTTAGCGGCTGCGATGGGTGTGAAGCATATTTTTCATGGACATCTTCATGAAAATTACGCCAGTACCATAAAAAATAATATTAAAGTACGCGGTGTGGCTGACAGGGGCGTGACAAACTTGTTTGGAAATACACTCGATACCAATTAATCCGTCAACAAGATATTTCCGGGCTTGAGCATCTTGCCCTTGCCCCCTCGCCTGTTGGAGCGGGTTAGGATTGGGATTGGAAAAAAGCAACCGCCTCTGGGCAACAGGGGCTTTGCTTTGCCGATGCGGGATATTTTTTGTAGGGGCGGGCTTTACGCCTGCCCTTTAATGCCACGATGTTGGCAGGGCAACCGCAAGGGATTGCCCCTACAAAACACGGATATCGTTACCTATATAATTATTCAGAGTAACCGGATCAACGTTGATGACAGTCTTGCCATCAACCTGATACCAAAGCGTTAGCTTGAAGACTGGCTATTATCGACAAAGACCTTGAGTCTTTGACCGGGAAGCAGTCCTTTAACAAGGGTGGCCGCATTGGATTTACGTATTTCAGCAACGGGTACATTAAATTTTTTGGAAATTTGTATCAACGAGTCGCCTTTGCCAACCGTGTAACTGATTAGGCGGATTGAAGAGGATACGCTGGCAAGTTGTGGGTTGATGCTCTTGATGGTTAGTTTTTGACCTGGAATCAATGCCGTTTTTAAAGTGATATTGTTCCAGCTTGCAATCTCTTTTGGGGCAACAGAAAAGCGTTGAGAAATATTGAAGAACGTATCACCTTTTTTAACGGCATAGACTTGAGCGCTTGCAGACTTGGTTTTAGCGGCTTTGACAAATAACGGATTAGCAGTTGATTTTTCTTCTACTTCAGAAGGAATCTGTAAATGCATGCCTGAACGGACGACATTACCGGCCAAGTGATTGGTTTCGCGCAGTAATTGAGTCGTTGTATTGTTTTTATCGGCAATGGATGTCAAATTGTCGCCTGATTTAACTTTGTATTGCGCCAAGCTTGTTCTGATGACATCACTATGAAGCGAAGCTACTTTTTCTTCATGCTTTTCCTGATGACGCGGCTCAGTGATCTGAACTTCATCGTATTGTTTTAAAGCAACCCGTTCCGAGTAAGGCAGCATGGCCAAATTTTGTTTGAATGATTGCGCTTGGGCAACGGGCACCAACAAACGATGAGGGCCTTCAGGTGCCGTGCTGGAGCGATTAAAGCCGGGATTTAATTTTAAAAAGGCATGCAAGGGCGTGTTGGCCAGTTTTGCTGCTTTGTGTAAATCCAACGGCGACTTAATGTCAACGACTTCAAAGTAAGGCCGGTTGGGAATATGCTGTAAATGAATATTGTATTCGTCAGCATGGGCGAATAATTTGGCAATGGCCAGTAACCGGGGGACATAGTCGTCAGTTTCTTGTGGAAGCTCTAATGACCAATAATCAGTGGGTAAATTGAGATACTCATTTCTTTCAATGGATTTTCTTACCCGACCTTTTCCGCAATTATACGAAGCAAGCGCAAGCAACCAGTCACCATCAAAATCTTGACTCAATTCTTTTAGATAAGTGGTTGCGGCTTTTGTTGAGGCATAAATATCGCGGCGACCGTCATACCAGTTATTTTGCTGAAGACCATACTCTTTACCTGTAGACGGTACAAACTGCCAAAGTCCTGACGCATCCGCTTTTGAATAAGCATCCGGTACAAAAGCGCTTTCAACAACAGGTAATAAAGCCAGTTCACCGGGTATTTTTTTGGCTTCGATTTCATCGAGAATATGGTGCAAATACGGCTCTGCCCGTTGCTGAATGATGGCAAGAGAAGCCGGATGTTCTAAATACCAGTATAATTCGCGGTCTATGCGTGGGTTTTTAATGTCAGGTAATGAATACAGCGACAATAAACGCTCCCAAACGGTATCTTTGTGCGTTGATGCTGTTTTGAATTTATGTGTATGCAGGGTACGATAAGGGTGATACACATAACTGTCATTCGAGGTCGATTTGACAGGCGCTTGATCGTTAATAGTTAAAGGTTCTTTGGGTGTATCTGAGCAACCGGTAACAATTAAGGATATTGAAATTAATAAAAAATTAATCGACCTGTTAAAATTAACATGTGTCATCTTGTTAGGCCTAAGTATATGTTATTATTTTGGCGGGATTATACCATTTTTTTTGATGAAAATCATCATTGTGATGTTGTATTGAGTGTAATTAATGAAACGAAATTTCTTGTTTGCCTGGTACCAAACCCCACGGGGTAAGCTTTTAAAAGAGCTTGAAGCCGATTATTTAAAACGGTCCATCACTGTTAGTTGCCAGCAAATTATATTGCAAATCGGTGGTTTGGGCTGGGAGGATGAATTTATTGACTGCACTTTATACAAAAACTATACCGTGCTTGATGCCAAAGGACTGGGTTGTGCCGAGGCCAGAAAAATTCGGGCCAAGGCCTATAGCCTGCCCTTGCAAAGCGACAGTGTCGATATGATTATCATACCGCACTTATTGGAGTTTGATGCGCAACGGTTTCAAACGATGAGAGAAGTCGAGCGTGTTTTAAAGCCCGAAGGACTGTTGGTGGTATTAAACTTTAATCCCTGGAGCTTATGGGTCAGGTATCAGTTCTTATGGGATAAAAAAATGGCTGATTCTTGGAGTGGGCACTTTATTTCCCGATCAAGAATCCTGGACTGGTTGAAATTATTAAATTTTGAAGTGACGCTATCATCGGAGTTTAATTTAGATTCTGTCAACTCTAAACAGGGGAAATTAATAGCCGATAGCCACTCATTTTTTTCTACCGCTTATGCCATTAAGGCGATAAAACGACGCTACAGTATAATTCCGTTAACACCGGTTAAAAACGGAAGTGCCCGTATGGCTTTGATCAATTCACTAACCCCGTCAGCCCGGATAAAAAATCATGAGTGATGCAGTCATTATTTATACCGATGGCGCTTGTCGTGGCAATCCTGGCCCCGGTGGCTGGGGTGCTTTGCTTAACTATAAAGGTAAAATAAAGGAACTTTATGGCGCAGAAAAACTGACGACCAATAATCGAATGGAACTAATGGCTGCCATACAAGCATTGGAATTATTAACAAGACCTTGTTCGGTACAACTTAACAGCGACTCAATTTATGTACTTAAAGGCATCACCGATTGGATGCCTAACTGGAAAAAAAGAGGCTGGAAAACAGCGTCTAAATCGCCGGTTAAAAATGAAGATTTGTGGCGCAGACTGGATATTGCCATCGCTAAACACACCATCGAATGGAAGTGGGTAAAAGGCCATTCTGGCGATATAGGCAATGACAAAGCCGATGCATTGGCTAATCTGGGTATCGATTCGTTGTGATCAGGTTCAAGGCGAAAGGCGAAAGGCGAAAGGCGAAAGGTTCAAGGTTCAAGGTCAAAAATATTTTCTACTATCATTTTTGATCCCTTATCCCTTAACCCTTACCCCTTACCCCTGATCCCTTAACCCTGCCCCCTATTTCTTGACCAAAAGATTCTTTAAGTCTGCAAACGGATTATGGGTGGAAGCAGATACGCTGGATTTATTTGTTTGCAGGCTGCCAAAGCGGGTTTCTTCGTAGCGTGAATGTTCATTATCGTGACAATAAAGACACAATAATTCCCAATTACTGCCATCGGAAGGATTGTCATCGTGGTTGTGGTTTTTATGATGAACGGTCAATTCAGTCAGATTGGTATGGGTAAATTCACGGGTACAACGACCACAGATCCACGGATAGAGCTTGAGTGCCTGACCACGATAAGATTGATCCCTGACTTCCTGATTACGTCGGGCATCGGTAACGATTTGATTCAATTTGTCTTTATCGGGTTGTATTTTTTTTATAGTCATATTAGTTGTCTTTATCTGTTAATAAGTTGCAGTGAATGTTAAATCCCAAGATCAGGGTTGTGAATGATTTTGGGATTCGCCAGTGCTGATGCAACCTGTTTTATTGGTATCATTCAATTATTTTTACCAGCCAGCCGTCACTGCCTTTACATTGATTAGGGCCATCGGCGGCAATATTAATTCTCGCAAAGTCGCCTTTTAACGTGTCGGGCAATGTACCGGCCACCAGAAAACTCTGGTTTTTAGGGGTAATCGTGACCTCTACCGGCTGATTTTTTACCGTAACGATAATGCTGTCGGGGTTAGTGTTAGCGGATGCAATAAAAGAAAAAGCCGACTTTCCTGCAACCTGGGCATTGTTCACGGGGCTAAATTCACTAAACTTGGGTTTGTCACAGGCTTTTTTACTACTGCTACTGCCATAAGCCCAGACGTGACTGGTAACCACCATGAGCGTCAGTATCCACAAGGTTTTATATGCTGTCATTGTTAAGTCTCTTTGTTGTTGTTGTTGTTTTTGTTTTTGTTGTTGTTTTTGTTTTTGTTTTTGTTGTAAGTATTCAAGCCCCTCGCTATGCTCTCCCCCTTTGAAAAAGGGGGATTGAGGGGGATTTATCTAATAAAATCTCCCCTAACCCCTCTTTTTCAAAAAGGGGAACTGAATAGTTACTTTTTGTTTTACGTCATTAATTATGACTTTAAGTTTAGCAAATTATCATAGACGTTTATATAGTCTGTCATCATTCGGTTCAGGCTGAATGTAGATTCACACCGGGCTCTGCCGGCTTTGCCATGACAAACCAACAGATCAGGGTTGTCCAGGTAATATTGAAAGGCTTCCGCCATCGCTATTGGATTTTGTTTTGGCACCAGATAGCCGGTTTGGTTGTTAATAACCAACTCCGGATTTCCACCGACATGAGTAGCGATTACCGGCAATGCTGTCGCCATAGCCTCAAGAATAGTATTGGATATGCCTTCATTAATAGACGGCAATACAAATAAATCCAGCGTTTGCATTAACTCAGCCACATCGTTTCTTTCACCCGCAAACCAAACCAGCTCGTTAATATCAGCTTCACGGACTAATTCCAACAGTTTTGGCATTAATGAACCGGCACCAATTATCACCAACCTGACATTATCTTTTGTAACAGAATTTGTTGTAAGCAGATGGATAAAGGCTTGTACCAAGGTTATTTGATCTTTTACCGGATCAAGTCTGCCAACGGTGCCTATCAACATCAGTTCGGGCGAACGAAAGTTAGGCGGCAATAAATCGACAGGTTTATTGCCGCTTAATTTAAAGCGGCTTATATCGACGCCGTTATATAGCTGCGTGATTTTATTGGCCGGTACTTTTATCTGCTTAATTAACCAGGCTTCCAGATCTATTGACATCGGAATATAACACTGGACTAACGGTCGAAATAAACGACGCAACAAGACATAGCGAGGATTTTTTCCTTCTACGTCATCAATGTCTCTGCCATGTTCGCCATGAATCCGGTGTTTTATACCCGCTAAAAAACCCGACAATTGGGCTTCCAGGGCTGATAAATTGCGCGTATGTAAAATATCCGGTTTTATTTGTCTAAACAACTTCCATAATCGAAAGTAAACAGCAAAATCTTTTCCAGGCTTTTTATTCAGACAATAAATCGGTACAGCATCTTTTTTTATTCTATCTCTAAAATCGGTATAACCGGTCATACAAATAACTGCATGCCGGTATTTTTCATCCGGCATGTGGTTAATTAAATTAACCACTCCATTTTCCAGTCCGCCTGTTCCCAAACGAAACAGCACATGGGCGATTAAAGGTTTTTTGTTGGCTAAGGATGTCATCAGCAAGTTAACGAGGGTGTTTCAGTTTGAGTGATACTCTGGTTAAATCGAAACATCTCAAATTGTAACAAGTCATGCAACCCAGTCCGGACTTGCTGTTTGTGGGTTTAAGGTTATCGCCTTAGCAACCTGTTGCAGTGCATTTGCTTGTTGCAGCCAAAGGTTAAGGTCAGGGTTGTTTAATAATTGTCCCGCAAACTGACAGGCCTGATCCAGATGTTTTTTTGCAGGCAGACTTAAACCTTCACCCAGCTCAAGTTTTTCGGCTTTGATGCTCAATAGAAAACACGGCGGCGGCGTTTGTTTTTTTATCGATTGATAGACATCCAAAACCGCCGCAGGACTCATCGTGTGCGTGGTATAACTGTCGTCTCTGGCAGGTTCAAGCTGCACAAAAGCAAACGCGCCGGTACAGGAAACCGAGGCATCAACAAATAACACCAAGGATCGGTTTTCCAAATCCAGCGCGTGTTCGATTTGCAACTGAAAGTCACTCAGTATTTCAATCGCTTGCAGGTCACAGTGGCTTTCAACGTATTCCAGCAATAACGGCCCCAGCGCATCATCGCCACGACTCAAATTGCCATAACCAAACAACAGAACCGGTTTAATCATGGTCGGCCCGTTCAATTTCACCGCTACTGTGTTTAACCAGTTTATCGATTAGCTTGCCTTCGGCATCAATCAATTCCAACTGCAACGGCATTTTTCCCATGGCGTGGGTTGCACAAGACAAACACGGATCATAAGCACGAATCGCCACTTCCAGATTATTTAATAGTGGCTCGGTCAATTCCCGGCCTGACAAATATTCTGCCGCCACTTGCCGAACGGATTCGTTCATCGCCATGTTGTTGCTGGTGGTTGAAACGATTAAATTGGCTTTGGTAACGATGTCATTTTCATCGACTTGATAATGATGAAACAGCGTACCGCGCGGCGCTTCAATAACACCCACACCTTCATAACGTTTTTCGCCTTGTGCCACTAAATCATGGCCCATAATGTCAGGATCATGGAGTAGCGTTTTAATGCTTTCGGCGCAATGCAGGGTTTCAATCAAACGCGCCCAATGAAACGCCAGCGTACTATGAACCATCGCTTCGTTACTGTGCGCTTTAAATTCTACCCGGGCGGCTTCCGCTAACGGCGTGTTAATGGAATCACAATTATTGACGCGAGCCAGTGGCCCCACGCGATACCAACCGTTTTCCTGGCCCATGGATAACAGATAAGGAAATTTCATATAAGTCCATGAGCGCACTTCTTCATGGATATAGTCGTTATATTTACAATAATCGACGTGATCCATAATCGTTTCGCCGTTAGCATTTTTCGCGCGAATGCCGCCATGATAAAGCTCCAAGGCACCATCGGGCTTGGTTAAGCCCAGATAATTGGAGCGTATGGTGGCAAAGTCATCGTAATAAGGCAGGTTGGAACAATGCACTTTTTTAATCAGCGCAACGGAAGCGGCCGACCATTCGATCATTTGATCAATATCTTCCAGCAAATAATCACGCTCGGCTTTGCTTAATGATTTATTAACTCCGCCAGGAATCGCACTGGTGCCGTGAACCCGTTTTCCGGAGACCATGCGTATCACTTCCTGTCCGTATTTACGCATCTTTACGCCTTGTACACCCAAGTCGGGATAGGCACCCAGCACGGCAACAATAGAACGTTTGCTAATATCGCTTTCAAAACCAAACAATAAATCCGGGCTGGATAAATGAAAGAAATGCAGGGCATGAGATTGAAACACTTGTCCAAAATGCAGCAAGCGTCTCAGTTTATCGGCGGATACCGGAAGATTTTCCGGGTCAATACCAACCAATTGATCTATGGCTTTGGCGGCAGCTAAATGATGACTTACCGGACAAATACCGCATAAACGCTGAACCAAAACCGGCAACTCCCAATAAGGGCGACCTTGTATAAAGCGTTCAAAGCCCCTAAACTCAACAATATGCAATCGGGCTTGCTGGACTTTATTATCCGCATCCAGCAACAAAGTGACCTTGCCGTGGCCTTCGACCCGAGAGACAGGGTCAACAACGATGCGCTTCAAATTTTCTGTATTTTTGGCTGTTTCTAAATGTTGGTACATAATAATTCTCTAAAGTTGGTTGGAACAACAAGACTGCCCGACTTGTATCGGCGGACACCGGACGGTTCCATAAGAACAAAAAACACAACAATCACCCGGCTTGGGCTTTAATAATACCTGACAATGAGTGCATGGGTAAAAATACAGACAAGCATTCGTTGGCATGAGCTCTTGTTTTTTAAAGCCACATTCAGGGCACTGAATTACTGATTCCAAGATTAATTCTGTCATAGTCTGTTGGATCAAGTTGCACTGATATATTGTTTTTACTGTTTCTTTGGAAAGCTTTGCAATAATTAATTAGTGGCTTAACAACACCGAATTGCGCTATTTGCTCAAAGTTCCAGCCTGGTCTAATCGCCTGAAACTACTCAAAAATCTAAATCCTATGCTTCCAATACTCGGGGTCGCGGTGAAGGTGCATGACAGCAATAATATAGATGAGACCTTGATCTTCAGCATATAAAATACCGTACGGAAATCTTTTTACCAACGCTCTTCTAATGTCACCTTCAATGATCAACCATGCTTTTGGAAAATCAATAACCCTGCCGATGGCAGAGATAATCTCTAGCGAAAAATCGTAACCCAATCCATTTTCTATTGCTTCGTAATAATCAATGGCTGCATTTAATTCCAATTCCGCATCAGGATGAAATAAAACATTCATTGCTGGAATCTGGCCGCTATTTTTTTAAACACCTCATTCGCCGACTGTGCTGTTACCTCGCCCGCTCTTAATTGTTGAAGGCGTTCTTGCGCAACTGCGATCCATTTCTTATCAATAGCGGGTTCAGGTGTGTTTAAACTTCTAAGCAAAGAGTCCACAAGCAAAGCCCGTTCTTCCACAGGCAAGGAAACAGCTTCAGCAATCAGTTCTTTTGTTTTCATACTTCCCCTTCAATTCAAAAGCTCACGTAAAGTGGCTATGCGCTTTTCTTACTGCTTTGTAATTTCAATCATAATGCACCAGTTCATAAGGCAACGAAGGCTCGCGTCCTTCAATTAAATCGGTCAAAAACTTCCAGAATACGTCTGCCGAGGGTGGGCAACCGGGTAAAAAATAATCTATTTTTACGACTTCATGAATCGGACGCACTTTATCCAACAACAAAGGCAGTTCCGGATCGCTGGGTATTTGCGCATTCTCAACACCAATGCCATCCAGATACGCTTCATTCAGACATTCTTCCAGAGGGATAAAATTACGCATCGCCGGCAAGCCGCCGTTAATCGCACACGCACCGACCGCCACCAGAATCTTGCAGTTTTGTCTAAACTCACGCAATACATGCACGTTTTCTGAATTACACACGCCCCCTTCAATCAAACCGATATCGCAGTTTGTGCAGTGTTCAATGTCGGTAATGGGTGAACGGTCAAATTCAACGTGCTCCACCAACTGCAACATGCGTTCGTCAATATCAAGAAAAGACATGTGACAACCAAAACAACCCGCCAGCGAGGTGGTTGCAACTCTAATTTTATTTGCCATGTTGAGGATTCTCCGAATCGACTGCCAGGGAAGGTGGAAATGCCGCAATCGGTCGGGAACCGGATGCGGCCAAACTGACTTGATCAATTTGTTTATGATCGTAAATACGTTCACCAATCGGCACTTGATAAGCCGTGTGCTTAATCAGAATCGCACCGGTTGGACAAATGTGCGCCGCCTGATCGGTCGCCTCAATATCCGTGTCTTTTAACAAACCGCTTTGTGCATTAACAAGCAGATGCTTATTAAGGCCGCGCCCACTGACGGCAAACACATCTTTGCCGTCTTTTTGCTGACTGGCCCGAACGCACAAGGTACAAAAAATGCAGCGATTATGATCAATCATAACCTCGGCATGAGACGCGTCGACTTTTCGGGCGGGATAAAAAAGCGGGAAATGATTATCGAGCATATTCAAATGATAAGCAACGGCCTGTAATTGGCAGTTACCGGTTTTTTCGCAGGAGGGACAAAAATGATTGCCCTCCACAAACAACATTTGGGTAATAAGCTTCCGGTCATCGGTTAGCTCTTGGGTGTTATTAAGCACCTGCTGACCTTCCATGGCCGGAAAAGTACAGGCTGAACAAACACGACCATTCACTTTTACATTACACAACTTACAACTGCCATGCGGGGTAAATTCCGGATGATGACATAAATGCGGAATATAAACACCTGCCGCAGTGGCCGCTTCCATGATGGTTTGTCCCTCTTCAAAAGGAACGGTGTTGCCATCAATCGTGATTGATTTACTCATGATTCGTCCTCGATTTGGGCTAAGTGCGCACCGGTATCGTTACGTTTTGCCAATCTCCGAGCTGTTTCCAAAGCGCCATCCAAATCAAATCCCGGTTCATAACTGATTTTTTTCAATTGACTTTGATACAATTCAGGATAGCGTTCCAGCGTGGTTAACACGGGATTGGCAGCCGTCTGCCCCAAGCCGCAGTGGCTCTGGGTTTTAATTAACTGACAAAGTTCTTCAAGGGCGACCACATCCCCTGCCGAACCATGACCTTCAATAATCTTATCCAACTGTTTTTTTAATAACGAAGTACCCACACGGCAAGGCGTACAAAATCCGCAACTTTCGTGAGCAAAAAAATGGATAAAATTATTAACAATTTCAAGAATGTTTCGACTGTTATTAAAAATAATAAATGAGCCGCCGGTGGCTAAATCTTCAAAAGCCAGTTGCCTTTCAAATTCGTGGTTGGCAATAAAAGTACCTGATGGCCCACCAATTTGCACGCCCAGCACATCACTTGCCCCGCAATCATCCAGCACAGTCTGGATAGACGTGCCGAAAGGATATTCATAAATGCCGGGGCGGTCACAATCACCGCAAATACTCAGTATTTTGGTACCTTTTGATTTTTCCGTACCGACATTGGCAAACCAGTCGCCGCCGTTTATGGCAATACTGGCCGCCGCCATAAAAGTTTCAACATTGTTAACCACCGTGGGTTTGCCTAAATACCCTTGGGTAACCGGATAAGGTGGACGATTACGGGGAATGCCCATTTTTCCTTCCAGCGATTCTATCAACGCAGATTCTTCACCGCAGATATAAGCACCGGCACCCAGACAGATTTCAATATCAAAATTCAAGCCCTGCTTGAGAATATTGTTACCCAACAAACCAGCTTGCCGACGCTCCTCCAAAATACCTTGAAGCTTTTCGTAAAGATGCAGATACTCGCCGCGTAAATATAAAAGGCCATGCTCGGCACCGATAATCGCGGCACATAAGGTCATACCTTCAAATACCTGATGCGCATAAGTATTTAATAACACCCGATCTTTAAAAGTACCCGGTTCGCCTTCATCGGCATTACAAACTACATAGCGTTGCTGCTGTTTGTGCGTAGCGATATCACAAAATGAGTCTTCTTCAGGCCCCTCATAACACAAATGCCATTTCCAGGCGGTGTTATAGCCCGCTCCCCCACGTCCACGCAACTCGGCAAAACTAATTTCGGCTAACGTTTCCTGTGCGCCCCGATTAAACATGGCAGTCAGCGCAGCCCCGTGTTTGATGGGGTGAGCCAACAATAAATCAGGCATCTGGATATTATCCTCAACCAAAAATAACTCGGGAGGCCATTCTTCCAGTGGTTTTTGTTGATTAATTAAATCGGTAATTTGGTCAATCCTGGGATGGTCAAGTCGGCTTAATGCATAACCGTTAACCAAGCCAGCCGGGCCTTGATCACAGAGTCCGGTGCAGGACGTGTTATCCAAACTAACCACGCCGTCCTGCCGAACCTCACCAACGGCTACCTTTAGTTTTTTCGACAAATAATCGAGCAGACCTTTCTTGCCCAACATGTGATCGGTAATGGAATCACTGATCAAAATCTCGTATTGTCCGCGCGGTGACAAATGAAAAAAGCTATAAAATTCAACGACACTGATGATCTGGGTACGGGGTATTTTTAACAGCTCTGCCAACTGCTCTATCGCGACTTCGGGAATGTAATGATAGCGTGTTTGAATCGCCCTTAGAATAGACAATAAACGGGTTGCCTGATAGCGATTTGTTTCTGCGAGATCTTGAATAAATGAGTGCATTTTATTTCCTTAGCCTGATCTTTATGAATACGTGCTAACGTGATTATAGTGGATTGTTATTACAAGTCACTAACTATCATAAAAAAATAAAAGGCTCCGTGTTCTTGGGCGCTATCCAAGCATGAGGTATTATCTCAAAGTCGGTCTTGAAGGCCGTTAGCAAAGAAAAGTAAAAAGGGTTAACGTTCTTCTGGCTCCTGGTTTCCGGTTCCCAAGCTCCAGCTTGGGAACCGCGAAGCCGAAGCTAAAGCTTCGCGAGACAGGAAGCTGGAGCTTCCAGGTCTGCATTCCCAAGCTGGAGCTTGGGAACGAGTACAAAGCTAGTTGTTATAGGTATTTATACGGATTGATTTTTCTATTTTAAATAATAGAATTTATTAGAAGCTTAGTCTGTGCTTTAAATCTACACATAGACCTTGATTGTCATTTTACGACCCATTGTTGCCCTTGGCGACTGTCAACTATCCGGTAAACAATTTGGCGGGAATATTTTCTCCAAACGACCTCTTTGAGTCCCCTTCTTTTTCAAAGAGGCGGGGGCTAATTATTTCTGTAGTTTATTTTTTGCGCCTTACCTAACTTCAAGTCTAATGTAATTTGGAAATATCATTATGAAAATTAAATCCTTACATCTATTTTCTTTAATGCTTGTAATATTCAATACAGCTTTAGCAAATGAAAAAACTAATAAAAGTTACGACTGGACGGGTGTTTATGTAGGTGGATTTATTGGCGGCGCTTCAAGTGCTAACGTTACTGATTCTGAACCACAGTATCCTGATGGAGGTTATTGGAATCAGTCTGGATTTAACAACCAATACAATACAAATGCAAGCTTCATAGGAGGGGCAACTGTTGGTTATAACTGGCAAATGAAAGAGACCCCTTTATTATTGGGTCTTGAAGGTGAATATGGCTATTTAGGCATGAATGGAAGCAATCCAGATCCTAATTCTGCAACATTTAATGCAGATCCTACGAACTTTATCATTGGGCAGCCTACAGATAATGGAGTTCATAGTACTAAAATTGGCGGATCTTATGGCTATGGCTTAGTTGGCGGGAGAATAGGTTATGCCATTGATAGAGCACTTGTCTACATTAAGAGTGGCGCGGTATTTACTACGACTCAATCAACATACAATGATTCGAACTATGACACTTCGATTACAGGGAAAAGAAACAATAACTCAGGCTATGCGCTTGGTGCAGGCATTGAATATGCACTTCCCTTTACATGGGCAAAAGACATCTCCGTTAAAACAGAATATCTTTATTTTGGTCTTGATAGAACATCTCCAGTTTCAGGTTTAAGCGGAGATAATAATGGTCTAACGCTTAATTACACTTCAAATATTAGTGGTATTCATACCGCTAAAATTGGCGTTAACTACAAATTCTAACTTCTAAAGAAGCAACAGAAAGGGTTACCGCATTAAGATTCGTTATTTATTTAAAGGATATAACGACATGATTTATAGTCCAAAAACTTCCGTATTATCTGGTCGTGAGCATTGTAATCACTGCTCTCCTCTGTTATCGACATTAGCCTGCGTACTCTTGGTTGCTTTAACGTATCCAGCGTTTGCAGGAACACCCGTAAAATCACCAGCACCAAGGATAACAAAAGGAGGAGGAGCAGAAGTCGTCGAAATCGTGGTTCCAAATGAATTCAACGAAGATTTGCGCAATCTGCCATCAATAACGACGCCCTCGTTATCAAATCCGCCTGTTGAAGTAAATCCCCGGCAGCAGCACGGAGGACCAACAGTGATCCATTCCCCGCCAGCCCCACAGGTCGACCCATTGCTATTAGCACCCAATAGAGGAAATTTGCGATCCCAAGTAATGTTTGGTGCCCCAATCTCATTTAATACCCCCCTACTCAATTTCAAGGGCCAGGATTATAATGGTGTTTTCCCCCCTGATACGGTTGGTGACGTAGGCCCCAATCACTACATTCAAATGATCAATTCGCCTTCTGGAGCAGCCTTTAAGATTTATAGCAAGACGGGTGTTGTTCTAGTAGACTCTAAGAGCCTGGAAGACTTGGCAACTACTGCTGCGTGTAAAACGGGTGCTGGTGGTGATCCGATCGTACTGTATGATCTGCTCGCAGACCGTTGGCTACTAAGCGAGATGACGGATAAGAGTGCCGGCAATCATCTTTGCATCTATATCTCCAAGACTGGCAATCCTGTTTCAGGAGGGTGGTGGGTCTACGACTTTACGACCCCTTATTTTCCGGACTATCCCCACTATGCTGTCCAACCGGATGCTTATTATGTCGCTACCAATGAGGATAAGCCTGCCGCTTATGCTCTGGATCGGAAAAAGATGCTACAGGGACTTCCCGCCACCTACAAGCGCTTTGTTGCACCCAGACTACCCGGCTTCGGCTTTCAGGCGTTCACCCCTGCCGACCTTGACGGCAAAACTCCGCCTCCCGCTGGAGCGCAGGGCTACTTTGTAAGGCAGGTAGACGACGAACTTCATTATGGCGCTCATACCCCTACAGATTACCTTGAAATCTGGGCCTTGCATGCTGATTTTGTTAATCCGGCAAATTCCACGTTCAAAAAACTTCCCAAAGTCCCGGTTGCCGACTTTAACTCGGCCTTATGCGAAACAAGATCCGATGAGTGTATTCCGCAACCGGGTACCTCCAGGCTTCTTGATCCGCTCCGTGAAATTACGATGTGGCGAGTGCAATACAGGAATTTCGGCGGAACGGAATCGCTGGTCGGCAATTTCACAGTCGATGTCAACAGTAATAATCATGCAGGGATTCGCTGGTTTGTATTAAACAAAACCACAAAGTCTAATTGGTTGACGATCCAGCAAGGTACTCACTCACCCGATTCAGCAAATCGCTGGATGGGCAGCATCGCGATGGATGCATGTGGAAACCTGGCTTTAGGCTACAGCGTATCCAGCGGTACTGTTTTTCCAGGCATTCGCTATGCAGGGCGGTTGCTCTATGATGCTCCAGGCCAATTACCTTGGGGTGAAAACTTGATCGTGGCAGGCTTATCTTCGCAGACGAACAAAGGCAACGGGAATCGATGGGGTGACTATAGCTCAATGAATGTAGATCCGACTGATGATAGAACTTTTTGGTACACCAATGAGTATATGAGTACGGGTGGCAAATGGACAACGCGAATCGCTAGCTTCCGTTTTCCTTACGTCATCAAGGGCGGAGCGATTAGTTGCAATTATCGTCAAAAATTTTGATTTTCTTCTGGTTCCCAAGCTGGAGCTTGGGAACGAGTACAAGTATTTAGTAAGTATTCACCTCCCCCTTTGAAAAAGGGGGAACGAGGGGGATTTATCTAATAAAATCTCACCTAACCCCTCTTTTTCAAAGAGGGGAACTGAATAGTTACAGTATTTATGCATGGATGGCAATTACAAAGCATACAATTGATTGATTTATAGACACTTCGATTTGTCGGGTTACGCTGTCGCTAACCCGCGACTAACGTTGCAAATTACGATTTGCTAAGGGTAGAAAATTTTCTACCCCTACAACCTATCGTTACTCTTTCCGGGGTCACCGTGATTGTTAATAATCAAAAGTGTCCCGCCTTAAGTTGGTAGCCTTTATTTCTTCTCGTACCCAAGCTGAAGCTTGGGAACGAGTACAAGCTTTTTCCCAGTAATTTAAAACAAGTGCGCATAGCCTTGGTAGAAAATCCCCTTACGCCAACTCTATAAAGACTTTAAGTAATTGGGCCATATTGTCCATGCCTATATGAAGATTCTGCTCAATTTCTGCCATGGTAATTTCACCGGCCGTTTTACCGGCTGCCCAGTTGGCAACGACAGAAATAGCGGCATAGTCCATGCCCAGTTCTTTGGCCAAAGCCGCTTCAGGCATACCGGTCATACCGACCAGATCACAACCGTCTTTTTCCATGCGACTGATTTCTGTGGCTGTTTCCAAGCGAGGGCCTTGAGTGCAACCATAAGTGCCGATGGGCGTAATATTAATATTCGCTTTGGCAGCGGCCGCAATTAAAATGGAGCGCAATTTTTGACTGTAAGGATAACTAAAGTCTATGTGCGTAACCGGATAGTTTTCATCTTCAAAAAAAGTATGCAGACGGCTATGGCTGTAATCAATGATTTGATCGGGAATGGCGATATGGGCAGGCAGCATGGCTTCGGTAATACCGCCCACGGCGGCCACCGCAATAATATGCTCAACTCCCAAGTGTTTAAGTCCCCATATATTGGCGCGATAATTTATTTTATGGGGCGCAATCGTATGCGGATTGCCGTGTCTGGCTAAAAATATCACTTCTTTTTGGTTGAGCTCACCGGTAATAAAATCAGCTGAAGGTGCGCCATAAGGCGTTGTCAGTTTGTCACGTTTGATGATGATTAAGTCACTGAGTTGAGTGAGTCCGGTGCCACCAATAATTGCAAGCTTGGTCATTATGCTGTTTCCTTGTTGATTTCTGAGCAGGCGTAAATACCGGCTGCGTTACGTAAATAACCTTTGTAATCCATACCGTAACCAAACAAGTAACGGTTTGCCACTTCCAGACCAATAAAATCAGCCGTTATCGGCTTTTCATGACCCAGCATTTTATCCATTAACACGGCGCTATAAACCGCTGTTGCGCCCTGCTCCAGACAATAGTCATGGATGGCAGCCAAGGTTATCCCTTCATCCAGAATATCATCAATGATTAAAATCGTGCGGTCTTTAAGAGGCGTCGCTGGTTTAAGCAGCCATTCAATAACGCCACCGGCGGTCTTGTTTTGATAACGACTGGCGTTAATGGCGTCTACGGTCAGCGGGATGGTTAAGCGGGTAAGCAATTTACCGGCCGCGACTATGCCGCCATTCATCACACAGAGTAATAACGGGTTACGGTCAGCCAATACGACGTTAATTTGTTCGGCCATTTTATCCAGCGCCGCTTCTACTTCCTGCTCGCTGTAAAGCAAATCGGCATTTTCCTGAACAGTTTTTATTTCTTTAAGCATGTTTTTGAATAAGTTGATTAATAAGATGAGAAGTTTGTTGCCATTTTTCAGAGTTGATAAAACCCTTGGATTGTTCCGGCTTGCCTTGCATCCGCTTAAGTCGTTGCTCTCTAAGCGGGTCTTGCGTGATGGGTAATGCCTCCAGAACCTGTTCGGCCGCAAGCGGATTATTGCACACCAACAACATATCACAACCGGCGAGTTGCGCCAGTCTGGCACGCTCTGGAAAATCCCCTACCGATGCAGCTCCCGCCATGCTTAAATCATCACTAAAAACAGTGCCGTTAAAGTTTAATTCCTGGCGTAAAATTTGTTGAATCCAGAACGCTGAAAAACCGGCGGGATTAGGATCAATGTTTGGATAAACAACATGCGCAGGCATAATGCCTTCCAGACCTTCGTTTATCAAGTGTTTAAACGGCAAAAAATCTTTTGCCCGAATACTGTCCAGGTCGCGGTCATCGGTCGGCAAGGTCAGATGCGAATCCAGCGCCACCGCGCCATGTCCGGGAAAATGCTTGCCGGTCGCCGCCATACCCGCTGCATTCATGCCTTTTCTAAATAAGCTGGCCAGTTGTGTCGCCAGTGTCGGGTCGGTTGAAAAAGAGCGATTGCCAATGATTTGACTAATACCGCAATCAATATCCAGTACCGGCGCAAAGCTAAAATCAACACCGACGGCCAATAATTCAGCGGCCATCAACCAACCTGCCGATTCCGCAAGTTCCGGCGCTTCAGCATAGCAAGATGCAGGCGGCAAGCGTGTAAAACCGGTTTGAAAGCGCTGCACCCTGCCCCCTTCCTGATCAACGGCAATCAGAATGTCGCCCTTGCGAGCCGCGCGAATACTATTGATCAGTTCGGTCACTTGTTGCGGATTTTGGTAATTACGGGAAAAAAGAATAACCGCGCCGGTGTTGGGATGGTTTATTTTTTCCTGCTCGTGCGGTGCCAGGGTTAAGCCTTCAACATCCAGCATAACCGGGCCGATGGGAGTGTGATTTGTCATTATTAAACGTTAGGCCGTTGGGGTGAGATTAATGGTTGAGTGTATTTTACATCGGGTTGAGTTTATTAAGCCGCTTGCTTCAACAAAGGCCAACGTACATCAATCTCGTCCCAAGGTACAAATACTTTATTTTCCTCGTCCTTCTCTATCACCCTCCATTCCATTAAAGCGGTAACATCCTTATGGACGTTGCGATAGTGCCTGTTTAGTTGCTTGGCCAGCGCATAAATCGTTAATGGCCCCGAGGTCTTTAATGCTTCTACCAGCTCCCAGCGTTTGGGTGTAAATACCGCACCAAACTGAGCCATATTAGTAAATCCAACACTAAAATAGGGAACAACCGTATTGTTTTTCAATGCGGAATCTAAAACATGCCCCCAGTTCTCAAGCATAGTTCTACCGGATTCACCGACCATTATTTCAAGTGTATTCATTTCCCAATCTCCTTTATATCGTTCATAAAATCTTGTATCAACGTGGACGCATCACGAAAGATATAAATCATCTCACTATCAAGCAAGTGTTTATGGTCACCTTTTGTTTTCATGGCGCTTATTATGCCCTACATTAAAGGGTTTTAAAAAACCCATAGACAATATATTAATTAAGTGAGCTACCATGCCCCTATGCACCCACTTTAAAATTACAAAATAGTATAAAAAATTACCGAAACTGCAATTTATATGATTCAATACCAACCATAATTTATTTATGTTTAATGAATTATGGGAGGGTAGTAATCTTTATTTGACTGACCCATTGACAAAAACAAATAGCATAATGTTATGGTATTCCTTAGGTATTTTTATGTCAAAAACTAGACTTATAAAAAAACAAACAATTGCATTAACGTTGATTTTGACCTCAATACCATCTATCGCTTATTCGGTTGGCACAGCAGGGCCGACTGGACCAATGGGGCCGGCAGGAATTGCGGGACTAAAGGGTAATACAGGTGCAACGGGGCCTGCCGGCGTTGCCGGATCAAAGGGTAATACAGGTGCAACTGGAGCAAAAGGTGACGCAGGTTCAACTGGTGCGCCCGGTGCAACATTGAATGCTTGGGCGACTGATGTACAAGCCAATCTCAGCGTAGGTCCGACCGTAACCGCGAATTGCTACAGTAATCCTTATCTCAGTAAATCTATTCCCTGCGCCTCGGCACAATCAAAATGCCCGAATGGCACGCCTGTAAAAACCGGTATCAGTTGTATAGTTTTACCCTCTCCGGATATTAACACCATTAATGAAATGAAAGGGCAGGGTTGGATTAGTTCAAATATGAACTCGAAGTCATTAATCGATACAACAACTAATAGTGTAAATTGCAGCGCTCCAGGTACCTATAGTCGTGGCCCAGGATTTACCCCTTGGTGTTTTTACAAGCTAAGTACTTCAACCTTTGGAATACCTAATCCATGGGACACAAGTCATTTCCCATCGTTTGCAGTTACAAGTACTACTAATGGTATGACGTCTTATGTATCCAAGGCAGATTATAACAATAAATTTTCTTGGCAGTGTTTTCCTATCGAGACTCAAGCCCAAGCCCAATGCGTTGTTGTTCCTCCAAAGGTAACATCGATTTTAAAACACTTCGGCATTGTAAAATAAGAATTTTAAAACTGGGCAAGTGGCCTCGATATAACGTAGTTAAATCGAGGCTGTCGGCTATTTTGATAATCAAACAATACTACTCTTCAATGAAAAAAAGCATCCTCGCCGTCATCGTTTTCCAATTCCAGCGCTTCACCGGGAATCCTTTTTTCTTCCATCGCCCATTCGCCTAGATCTATTAACTTACAGCGTTCACAGCAAAAAGGTTTATGTTCCTGTTCAGGTGTCCAAGGAACAGGACGCAGGCAAGTCGGGCATTTTACGATGATGGGGTTATCGGTTGATGTCATTAGAATAAACAGCAGGTTAAGGTAAAGGGAATATTCTCGGTACTTTGCTTCGGTCGAATGTCGCCGACAGAGGGCTCCATAAATCGGATGGTGCAACGATGTTTGCCGCCACTTATTTCGGCAAAGCAGGCAAGGGATTTATCGAGATTTACTTTGATTAACTGGAAAGGCTGGGTTTTATCCAGGGTAATCTGAAAAAACCCGGCACTCGCGACTTCATGTTTGGCGGCTCGACTATTGCGTATAAAATTAAGAATAAAATCAATAGCGGTATGAATGTCAATAAACGGACTGCTCCACTGTTGCAGATCTTTGGCGCGAGTTACTTCATCCTGTTCCAGCCAATAATGATATTCAGGCAAATCAAAAGAACAGGTGCCACCCGGAATGGAACTGCGTTGAGCAATGCTTTGGAATAAATCACTTTCCATAATATTGGCACCAATTCTTCCCTTAACGGCATACAGTTTTTTGCTGATTTGGCCGAGTTGATCCAGTATCTCATGCAACTTTTCTTTATCAACACCGTCGCTGTCGGCAATTTTATTGAGTACGGTTGCCTGACGATCCAGTTCTTTTAGAATTTCCGATTTTAGATCGTTACGTCTAAAAATAGACATAATATCCAGCAGCACGGAAATTGCAGCCCGTTTGTCGGCAACGCTATCCCCCGCTGAAAAGTGGATAAATTGTTGAAATAGTTGTTCAAGCCTTATGAAGACACGGATTCGTTCATTGAGTGGAAACTCATAAGTAGTAGTGTTATTCACAGACACGTTTTTCCTGGCAAGTGCTTAAAGAAAGATAGAAATTGTGCAGTTTTTTAACGGCTTCTGCAAGTCTATCGTCGGTTTTTGAGTTATCGATCAGGTCATCGGCGTGGGCTTTTCTAAAAGCGCGGCTTACCTGACTGTCAATAATAGCTTGTATGCTGGCTATCGTCATAGCATCGCGTTTTTGTAACCGTTCTAGTTGGGTTTCAACCGAACAATCAACAACCAATGTCCGGTCAACCAAATGCGTCATCTTGGTTTCAAATAATAACGGGATGCCAATAATGCAGTACGGCGCAGTTAATTGCTCAAGTTCTGTTTGTATGGCCTGATAAACCAAAGGATGCAAAATGGCTTCCAGCTTTTGTTTTTGTTGGGCATCTGAAAAAACCAGCTCCCTAAGTCGTGTTCTATTAAGCGAACCGTCCGTGTTCAGTATATCCGAGCCATATTCCAGCGCAATCCGGGCGAGTGCCGGTTGCCCGACAGCAACCAACTGATGGGCAATATCGTCCGCATCAATAACAGGTACTTTTAACTGCTCAAAAATATTGGCAACGGTGCTTTTTCCACAACCTATGCCGCCGGTAAGGCCGATTTTTAACATGCTTTTATAAGCCCGCCGTTGTTAAGTAAAACTGATTAATATCACTGCCCCACAACAAGGCCAGCCAGCCGGCAGCAGCCAAATAAGGGCCAAAAGGAATGGGCGTATTATAATTGCGTTTGGCAAAAATAATCATCGATACGCCAATGATTGCGCCAACCAATGACGATAATAAAATAATAACGGGTAAATATTGCCAACCCAACCAGGCACCGAATAAAGCCAGTAATTTAAAATCACCAAAGCCCATACCTTCTTTGCCGGTTGCCAGTTTAAATAAATGAAAGACGCACCAAAGGCTGATGTAGCCCGCTATTGTACCGATAATACTGGCATGAGAGTCGGTAAAAAAACCAAACAGGCTTAACAACAAGCCCAGCCAAAGCACCGGCAGGGTAATATTATCCGGTAATAACTGATGATCTATGTCGATAAAGCTTAGGGCAATCAGTGACCAGGTCAGCACCAAGGCAAATACCGTTTGTGGCGTGTAGCCAAAATGCCAGGCAACGATGGCCGATAAGAGGGCAGTAAACGTTTCTATCAGCGGGTAGCGTACAGAAATAGGATGGTTGCAGCTGGCACAGCGTCCCTTTAAAAACAGGTAACTGATGACCGGTATATTTTGATAAGCCTTGATGGGTGTCTTACAATAAGGACAACGGGATAAAGGTAAAGACAGATTAAACGGTTCTTGCCGAGACTCTGTTTCAGTGATGTCGATTTGTAAATATTCCGTACATTCTTTGCGCCAGTTTTGTTGCATCATTATCGGTAACCGATAAATAACCACATTAAGAAAGCTGCCCACCATTAAACCAATAAGACCCACCAGGATCGTCAGTAAATAACGGTTTGTTAATAAAATATCCAACTGTTGTATCATTTTTGTAATGTGGGTGCTGTGATTGGCGACTTTATCATCACTATTTTACAGGTTTGGAAAAATGAAACGATTTATTTTATTTGTCGCGTTTAATTGACGGCTCCGCTAAGGCATAGGCAGCCATAACACTTAGATGAGAAAATCAGGGGGGGGGTCGTGTGAAGCGGTAATTTTTTTAGCTTGACTGAGGTAATCCCGGACAAATCAAGATGTTTTCGTTAGTCGCGACGTGGGCGTCGCTCCCACCGTGGGAGCGACGCCTACGGTGGGACTATAGCTCGCAGATCTAGGTAAATAATCCAACAGCAAGGCACTGTAGCACCCAGTCTGCCTAACTCCCCCTGTTACTACCCACCGAATAATCGATTGATGCCGCCGGTAAACAGCATCACA
>Ga0194056_10000122_pt1 | contig 35253 bp, 32 predicted proteins | sample SepL4413m_MetaG_FD_155458 | JGI IMG/M metagenome (GOLD analysis project Ga0194056, IMG submission 155458) | Anoxic zone freshwater microbial communities from boreal shield lake in IISD Experimental Lakes Area, Ontario, Canada - Sep2016-L442-13m | ecosystem: Environmental > Aquatic > Freshwater... | reverse complement strand
GACAGGCGTGAACAAGGGTTATGACGGCACCGCCGACGCGACTGTGACGCTGGCGGATAACCGCGTTGCCGGCGATGTCCTGAGCGCCAGTTACGCCGTGGCGAACTTTGCGGACAAGAACGTGGGTACGTCCAAACCGGTCAGCGTGAGCGGGATCGCCATCAGCGGCACCGATGCCGGGAACTACACTGCCAACACAACAGACACGGCTACCGCTAACATTTTAGCCCTGGCAATCACTGTGAAGGCGGCCCCGGATAGCAAGATTTATGACGGAACGATCAGTTCAACTGCCACCCCAGCGATCACAGTCGGAAGTCTGCAAGGCACTGATACCATAGGTTTAGCACAGAGTTTTGCCGACAAAAATTCAGGTACCGCCAAGACGCTTACACCAGCGGGTACGGTCAGCGATGGCAATGGCGGGAACAATTACAGTGTGACTTTTGTTGACGATAACACAGGTATTATTTTTGCCCGTGCACTGACCGTGACGGCTGATAACAAAACCAGGCCCTATGGTGAGGCAAATCCGCCTCTTACGGCAACCTATACAGGGTTTGCAAGTGGCGAAAATATGGATAACAGTGGCATGACCGGTAGTCCCAGTTTGATGACTACGGCAGCCGGAACCAGTCCCTTGGGTCATTACCCCATCACCGTTGCCCTGGGCACGCTGACGGCAGCCAATTACTCGTTCTCTGCGTTCGTTGACGGAACGTTCACGGTCACAGTTTTTGAATCCACGGGTGATCCTGGAATATCAAAGATTGAATCCCATGGCAGCAATGTGACGCTTACGGTGCATACAGATTCCAATGACTGGTGTTCTGTTATTGCGGCCGACGGTAGTCCGGTTGCCAGTTGGCGGGTGCTGGATACGGTTACCTCTGCGCCACCCAACTATGTTTTCATGGATAGCGATAGCATTTCCTCCTTGTCATCCCGATTCTACAGGGTTGTGATCGCCAGCGCAGGTGTGATCACCACGAACCTGAACACCTATGCCGTTTACGTTAAACCGATGGTGACGGGAAGTTGGAGTAGATTATCTATGCCCATTGAGGTTGATCCCTCCAACAGGTTGGATTCTGTGCTAGGCGAACAGTTGGCGCATGGACTCTATGGGGACGATAACAATGGCGACAGGCTCTATGCAATGAATGCTGAGGGGGGGTGGCATACGCTTCGGTTGAATAGCAGTCACCAGTGGACCTCCAACGGAGTGCCGGTTGCCCTGGAACTTAATCCCTGTCAGGGATATTGGATCAAGCGCATGTCCGGCGGGGTAAATGCCATGGCTATCTATACAGGAATGATGCGCACCAATACGCAGACCATGGCATTTCGAGGTAAAGACTGGCACCTCGTTGCCTGGCCTTTTGCCACGCCGAGAACGCAGGCTCAAGGTTTGGTGAAGGGGTGGGGCTTTGCGGCAAGCGGGGCTAGAAAAGGGCCATCCTGGGCCGCCGCTGATCAGTTGATAATAGGGGAAGGTTCTGCTGCGGTCTCGCTGTTCTTGAATACAGACGGGAACTGGTATCGAACAGGGGCGACCACGCCAGCCTGGGATGTCACGATGCGGGCAGGCGAGGCTTGTTACTATTACCACATCGGCGATGGCTTCACATGGACCGTTTCACAGGAGTAATAAACATGAAAACATTCACACTTTGGCCACTAATCTTTTGTAGTTTGTCAATTTTGTCCCCGATAAATGGATATCCAGCACTGGTTGGCTCGCCGGAAACATGGGACGGAGGAGTGGCGGCGGGTTGGATTAATTATGACGCTGTCAATGAACAGCCTGCCACGTTGGCGGCAGAAAGTGCTGCACTAAAGATAACATTCCGGAAGCAAACGGTTAAAACACCCCCCGAAGAATATGTTTTTCAAGCCGGGGCCAATGCGTCCCAGGGGAAATTCGCCGGCGACTATGTGTCTGGCGGGGTAACAGGCATGTGTTTCCGGCTTTTCTGCGAACGGCAGGTGGAAGTCAGCGCTCTGCTCTATAATAGTGTGACGAAACGGCTGTGGCGGTATCGCATCCCGAATCTTCGGACCGGCGAATGGCAGGTTGTGCAGGTTTCGCTCTCGCCGCAAGGTATGGATAGCCTCAATGCTTGGGGAACATTGGAGGAAGATCTCAGAAATGTGACGTGGGCGGGGGTGTCCATTGAGAGGAACAGCAGCATGAACCTGCAGGTCTATCGGTTGGATGATTTCGTTTTACAAGGGGTGCCTGAATTCGGGGCCTGGATGGCGCAATTCCCAAAACCGCCTGATTATGGGGTGGGGGCTTGTGTGGCCCTTCCTGAAGGTGATCTGGATGGGGACGGGTCCTCCAATCTTGATGAATGGACCGCCGGAACCTCCGCTGGAGACCGGACGAATATCTTCAGGCTCGCCATCAGTTCCGCCAGGGACGCTGGGGCGGTTGCGTCCGGGCACGGAATGGCTTTGAAATGGCAGTCGGCTCCGAACCGGAAATATTCTGTCTGGCGCTCAACCAATCTGGCGGAGGGGTTTGTCCAGCTTGGCAACGCGGAAATTGACGCCACGCCCCCGGAAAACATCGTTGTGGACACAACGGCCACGAACGCTGGCCCGTATTTCTACAAAGCCGATGTCAGGCGGGTTGAGCCATAAGCGAAGCGCAGGCCCAAACTGCTGCTCCAAACTGCTTGCAATAATCCTGCGTGAAAGGTAGACTTAGCTTAATAAATTGTTCTGGATGTTTGCAAAAAGCAGGGAGTGCGATGGGTTTGAAATTAGTCATTCTATGCCTGTTAACCATGGTGCTTGTTTCCATGGGACAGGCATCGCCGAGCATTGGTCAGCCTGTAACGTGGGATGGCACCTCTGATCCTGGTTGGACCAGTCTTGATGCATGGGCGACGGTTTCCGAAGTCTCTTCAGGGGGGAATCCCTTGGGATATCTACAGATCAACTATGATGTGGTGCCACCCAACGTTCCGCAAAATGATATAGTGTACAACAGTGGCCTGTCATACAGTGGCGATTACAGCAGTCTGGGCGTCTCGTTCGATTATCTCAGCACTAATAATTCGCTTCAAACCCTCTATTTCAAGTCAGGTGTTGATAACTCCACTTGGAAACAAGTTTTCACTACCCCATCCACGAGTTGGGAGCGTATCTCACTGAGTTTCTATAATTCAGCGAACTGGGTGTCATTGGATAATTTGGTAAATTTTGAGGTGGCGAGGACCAATGTTAACCAGTTTGGATTTTTCATTCAGACACCCAGTGATCCAGGCTCATATACCTTCGGCATCGACAATCTGGAGTTCAACAACAACTACACCACGCAAGTGCCGGAACCGAGTACCGTTATCTTACTGGTGTCGGTGGTGCTCTGTCTGTGTGTGACATTCAGAGTTGACCGGATGGTGTCTGGAAAAATCCGCTGAATCTCTGCTTCCAGTGTATGCATCATCTGATATTTTGAGACAAAGCCGTGAGCGCCATGAGTCATGCAATGGGTGGCAATGGGCCCCGTCTCATTCGCCGTCATAATGATGATGCGACTGTTTGGGGAGCGCCTGCGCAGCAAGAGCGTTGCTTGCAGGCCATCCAAACCGGGCATGTGGAGATCCATGAGCACCAGATCCGGCGATAACTGTTCAGCCTTTTCAAGTGCCTCAAGTCCGTCTGCCGCCGTGCCTACCACTTTGACCACTCCCTGTATGGAAAGAATGCGCTGTAAACAGGTTAGGAAGGTCTCTGAGTTATCCACGAGGAGTGTGCGTAGGGAATGTGAATGTAATTCCAAGTTCATGGATGAAGTTTATTGAACCTTATTACTCAACCTGAATTTTGTAAAAGCATGCCCCGCTGGGTGAGATATCTGTGTCTGTGAAGGACGCAACCGCGCCCACACCCTGAACATGTGATGCGACGACACTGAAGGCCGGGGTCGCCATCAGATTCGTGCTTCGCAGCACCGTATAGGTCTTGCCTGTCACGCTCGCCCACTGCACCACGTGCCCCGGTGAAGCTGTGCCAGACGGCGTATTCATCAACTTAAGGCTCAAGACCGATATGGCATTATTGGGATCTGTGCCGGCTGATAGTTCCTGTACGTCGGTCATGCCGTCACCGTCTGAATCCACAGGGGGGGTGATGGGGGCTGTCCAGGTCAGCTCTTCGGAAAAGCTGCTTTCGACTCCAGCATCGTTGAAGGCAACAACGGCGAAGAAGTACGTTGCGCCTTCCTGAAGATTTGAAAGGGTGGCGGTCGTTGTCAGTCCTGCCGTAATCAAATTGGAGTAGGTGTGAGAGGCGGTCCCGAAGTAAATGCGATAGCCGGCCAGATTCGCCACGGGAGTCCCATCTGTATTGACGGAGGGCGCATCCCAAGCAAGGGATACGGTGGCTGCCTCTAGTGGGGTGGATGTCAGGGCGAGGCTCAGACACGCGAGGGCCAGAAGGCGGCGACAGCACAGCCAGGCGCTGTTCCGGTAACCCTTGACTAGCATGTCTAGTTCTCTCTTCATGAGACTAGTATGCGAGCGGGCGATGCAAAACTGAAATTCTTGCATTCCCTATTTATGGCGGGAAAGACATCTAGGTAATTCACCCTAGATCAGGATGCCGGGAACCAAATCCTGGTGATGGAGGGCCGCCAGTTCGGCGGCCTCAGGCGGCGATGATATTGTTGCGGATCGCGTAGCGGACGAGATCGGTCACGGAGTGAAGGTTGAGCTTATGCATGATGTTCGCGCGGTGGGCATCCACGGTCTTGACACTGATCCCGAGCGTCGTCGACACTTCCTTGTTACTTTTGCCTTCCGCGAGAAGTTGGACAATTTCGCGCTCGCGCGCTGTCAGGCGGGGGAGCGCCCGGGATTCTTTCCGCGCTGGTTGGCCGGGCCTCAGGAACCCGCCCAGTACCACTTCTGAAGCCGTTCCGGTAAAAAACGGTTTGTGCTGGGCGATCGACTCGATGGCGCTGACAAGCAGGCGCGTGGTGTCCCCTTTTAGGATGTATCCCCGCGCACCCGCGGCAAGGACCTCGCCCACCAGTTGCTCGGACTCATGCACGGTGAGAATCAACACCTCTGTTTTGGGGCGGTCTTTTAGAATCTGACGCGTGGCCTCCAGCCCGTTTAATTCAGGCATGGTCACGTCCATAATCATGACGTCAGGTTTCAATTGCTTCGCCTTTTCCACCGCATCCCGGCCATTGATCGCCTCGCCGCAGATCGTCCAGCCGGGCTGGCCATCCAATACGGAGCGCAAGCCCTTCCGTACAAGTTCATGATCATCGGCTATCAATATCCGCAGGGAGCTCATGATATTTCCCCATGGGGTTGCACCATCGCCCGTACGGTTGTACCGTGAGCGTTCGATTCGATCGAAAATTGGCCGCCAAGTTGGCGCAGGCGTTCGCGCATGCCGGCAATACCCACGCCGACCTTCGAAATCCGGCCTTCTTCATTGGACATCATGTCGGGCGGCAGGCCATGTCCTTGATCTTTGATCTCAAGGATAACCCGCTCGTTCTCCCGCCAGATCCGGATCGCGGCTGTCCGGCTGCCCGAATGACGGTGTACATTTCCCAGACTTTCCTGGAGGACCCGGAATAACGCCTGCTCCGTCAGGGTTGGCAGGCGGCCTAAATCGGGGCAGACATCAATGGTGATTTGAATCCCGCTGCGTTGAGAAAAACCGGTGACGTATTCATGTGAAGCCGCAGCCAGGCCCGCATCTTCCAGCAGTGGCGGGTGCAGCAGGTAGGCCAGAGTCCTTATGTCACGGTTGCATTGCTCGACGATGGCAAGAGCATCTGAGAGCATTGCGTCATTGGTCGCATCCTTGCCCTCCGTTCGCTGCAGAACCAGCCCGATATTCATCCCCACCGCCGCCAGTTCCTGGGCTGTTGAATCATGTAATTCACGCCCGATCCGGCGCCGCTCTTCATCTTGCAGTTGGATAAGATGGCAGGAGAGTTCACGCCCCTCTTCTTCCTCGTGCCTGCGCCAGTTGACATCCCGGATGACACCGGCCAACTGGATAATTCGACCTGTCTCGTCCGCAATGGGTGTTACGGCAACTTCACCCTCGTGTTTTTCCGGCAGAAGGATGGCGTGCTCAGTCCAGATCACGGTGGTATTGTCCCGGATCGCTTCCTCGAGTTTGTTTTTGACAAAAGAGTGGAAAGGGGAGGGGACAACATCCTCAATCTGTTTTCCGACCACTTGCTCGTTGGAGAGGCCGGTTCCCAATAGGAAAGAATCGTTTACACAGAGGAAACGGAAACAGGAGTCAGGTTCAACCTGAAGCAGGAAGAGCCGATCCCGGACAGTATTGGCGATGACCGCCAGGAGGTCGGTCCGTTGCACGGAGCCGGATACTCTGGTGGTTCCTTTGGAAGTTGAATTCATGATAAACGGACTCCTTGCCTTGAACTGGTTGTAACTTTACGCCTCATTTCATTTTTGGCAATCAGGAAATCACTGCTCCATCAATCGGGACATTGCTGATAATTTCCTGCATTTGACCTTCTTCCGGCAAGGCGTTAGTATGACGAGGGTTTTGAATTCAGGTACAACGCGAGTCGTTTTTGGGAGAATGGTTATGAGTAAAGTTTTAATTATTGGCGCGGGTGGAGTCGGTGGCGTGGTGACGCATAAATGCGCGCAGATGCCGGAGATATTTGACGAGATTTGTCTGGCCAGTCGCACTGAGGGAAAGTGCAAGGCCATTGCCGCCCAGTTGAAAACCGGGATCCAGACGGCCAAGGTGGATGCCGACAAACCGCTCGAGGTCGTTCGCCTGATCAAGAAGTTCAATCCCGATATATTGATCAATGTCGCGCTTCCTTATCAGGATTTGTCTATCATGGAAGCCTGTCTGGCAACCGGTGTGGATTATCTTGATACCGCCAATTATGAGCCGCCTGACAAGGCGAAGTTTGAATACAAGTGGCAGTGGAAGTATCATAAGACGTTCCGCGAAAAGGGCCTGCTGGCTGTCCTGGGTTGCGGCTTTGATCCCGGTGTATCCAACATTTTCTGTGCGTATGCCCAGAAGCATTATTTCGATGAGATTCACACGGTGGATATTCTCGATTGCAACGCCGGATCCCATGGTAAGGCCTTCGCCACTAATTTCAATCCGGAGATCAATATCCGGGAGATTACCGCGCGCGGCAAATATTGGGAGAAAGGGCAGTGGAAGGAGACCGAGCCGCTGTCGGTTCATCAGACGTTCAACTTTCCCGAGGTGGGTCCAAAGGAAATGTATCTCATGTACCACGAGGAACTGGAATCGCTGGTAAAGAATGTCAAGGGGCTAAAGCGCATCCGGTTCTGGATGACTTTTGGAGAGCAGTACTTGACGCATCTGCGTGTACTGGAGAATGTCGGGATGACCCGCATTGATCCTGTAATGTTTGAAGGCAAGCCCGTTGTGCCGCTGAAATTTCTCAAGGCCATCCTGCCTGAGCCCTCCTCATTGGGGGCAAACTACAAGGGCAAGACGAACATTGGTTGCATGTTGGAAGGGCTCAAGAACGGCAAGAAGCGGAAGCTTTATATCTATAACGTCTGTGACCATGCCCAGTGCTGGAAGGAAGTCAAGTCGCAGGCGATTTCTTATACCACCGGTGTACCAGCCGCCATTGGTGCGCGGATGGTGGTGACCGGCGCCTGGTGTGATGCCGGTGTATTTAACGTGGAACAGTTTAATCCGGATCCCTTCATGGAAGAACTCAATCATTACGGTCTGCCCTGGAAGGTCAAGCATCTGCGCCCCGGCCAGATGACGGTGAAGTAAGCAGGCGCTAATAAGTAGCATTTACATCTGCGGAAATACCCCTTACCTAAATCCTCTCCCACAAGGGGAGAGGAAAGCGGGGAATCGATTTCCTTCTCGAGGAGAGGAGGAGCCGATTGTTACGCGGTCCATGTGGTATTACTCCCTCTCCCTTGAGGCTGGGTTGGGGTGAGGGTGATGCCGGACGCCAAAATCGAAAAAAGATGTAAATGTTACTAATTTAAGAAATGAGAAAGGGCAAGCAAAAGCGTTCGAAATCTGAGCTTGAGCATGGCTGTATTTGCTGTAAGTTGTTTACGTCCAATGTAGAACACCAATGAAGAAAGGGAACAGTATGAGCATGATTCAGGAATTCAAGAAGTTCGCGATGAAGGGGAATGTGATGGACATGGCCATCGGTATCATCATCGGCGGGGCGTTCGGAAAAATTGTCTCCTCCCTGGTCACCGATGTGCTGATGCCGCCCATCGGAAAGCTGATGGGCGGGGTGGATTTCTCCAACCTGTTTGTCGCACTCGATCCGGAAAAGGGCCCCTTCAAGACCCTGGCTGATGCCAAGGCGGCCGGTGTGGCCACTATCAATTACGGGCTCTTCATTAATACGGTTATTGATTTCGTGATCGTGGCCTTCGCCATTTTCGTGATGATCAAGGGCCTGAACGCGATGCATAAAAAGGAAGAAGAAAAACCCGCCGCCCCTGCTGAGCCGACCGCGGATGTCAAACTTCTGACCGAAATCAGGGATCTATTGAAGAAATAATTTCTAATCAGGAATCACATGGATCTCATTTATATCCTCGGGGACGGGCTTTTCGACAAAGTTTACGGCCCCGGGGAGCAGAGCGATATTGCTGCCCGTGGCACTGTTCTGGCGCCACCTTACAACGCCTCAACCATCTTGCAGCACCCCGATGTACTTTGCAGGGCCGACATTATTATGTCGAGTTGGGGAATGCCTTTGATGGATGAGGCTTTCCTTGCTGCCGCCCCGCGGCTTAAGGCCGTCTTCTATGCCGCCGGCTCGGTTAAAGGCTTTGTGACCGATGCATTCTGGAGTCGCAACATCGCTCTGTGTAGTGCCTGGGGAGCCAATGCGGTGCCGGTGGGTGAGTTCACCCTGGCGGCCATTCTGTTCAGCCTGAAACATGCGTTTCGCCTGAATCGCACCTATAGTGAAACGCATGTCTCTGGTGACCGCAAGGTGCCGGGGGCCTATGGCAGCACTGTGGGGCTGGTATCGCTTGGAATGATCGGCCGACTCGTTCGTGAACGTCTCCGTCCTTTTGACCTGGAAATTCTGGCCTACGATCCTTTCATCAAGCCGGCAGATGCGGCCAAGCTCGGAGTCACCCTAGTGCCGCTTGAAGTGCTCTTCCGTGAATCCGATGTGGTCTCTCTCCATACGCCTTGGCTCAAGGAGACCGAGGGCTTGATCACAGGCGACCTGCTCTCCTCCATGAAGCAGGGCGCCACCTTCATCAATACGGCTCGTGGCGCTGTTGTGCGCGAGTCTGAAATGATCGAAGTGTTGCAGCGCCGGTCCGACTTGTTCGCCGTCCTGGATGTGACTTATCCTGAACCGCCAGTGGCCGACTCCCCGCTCTATACGTTATCTAATGTTTTTCTGACACCCCACATCGCCGGCTCCATGGAAAATGAGTGCCGCCGCATGGGGCGCTACATGATTGAAGAGCTCGACCGGTTCCTCGCGGGCCAGCCGCTCGTATGGCAGGTGACCCGCGAGAAAGCCGCGATTCTCGCATGAGTATGATTCATCCCGGTCTTGTTTCCATCACGTTCCGCAAACTCACACCACGACAAGTGGTTGATCTGGCCGCAGCGGCCGGTCTGACAGGGATCGAATGGGGGGGGGATGTCCATGTGCCGCACGGTAACCTCGCACGGGCTGCTGAAGTACGGCAGTTGACGGCTGATGCCGGCCTGGCCGTTGCCGCCTACGGCTCCTATTACAAGGCTGGCGTTTCTGAAAACGAGGGACTGGCATTTGAGAAAGTACTTGATACGGCCCGCGAACTGGGGGCCCCGCTGATCAGGGTGTGGGCTGGCAAGAAGGGTTCCGCAGAGGTGGACAAGGCTTATCGCACCGGTGTGGTGGCAGATTGTCAGCGCATCGCTGGTATGGCGGCTCGGGCGGGAGTGGTGGTTGCCAGCGAATACCATGGTGGCACCCTTACGGATACTGATGCGTCGACTGCCGCCTTCCTGTCTGAAGTCCCTCATTACAATTTTAAATCCTACTGGCAGCCACGATCCGGCATCCGTGTCTCCGAAGCGCTCAAAGGTTTGCAGGAAGTGCTGCCGCGCCTCGCGCACCTGCACGTCTATCACTGGTTGCCCGACGCCGCCCAGCGCCGTCCCCTGGCGGAAGGCGCTGAGCACTGGCAGCGCTACCTGAAACTTGCCGCCACCATCCCGGGCGACCGCTTCGCCATGTTGGAGTTTGTCCCCAATGACGATCCGTCTATCCTTGCCGCGGAGGCGGCTACTTTGAAGCAGTGGCTGAAATTTATTTGACTAATATTCTCTGACGATATATATTCAGCCTATATATATGCAGAAAGAATATTTATGGCGCCCAAGCAAACGAAGAAATCGCCCGCAAACAGTGAGCGGATGTATGATTTTGAGATCCTGCGCGAGTTGCGTAAGCGGGCAGGGTGGACGATTGATGAGCTTTCCTCCAAATCGGGCGTATCTCCTGCGGTAATTTCCAAATTGGAGCGTAATCAGACGTCTGCGGAATTAACCACGCTTTTCAGTTTGAGCCGGGCATTTGGTATGACGGTTACCGATCTCCTGATGTTGGCCGAATCGCGAACCTCGCACCGTACCAGTGAAACAAGTCACCACTCCGACGCCTTCACCTTCAGGGAAATTCAATACGGTAACGTCCGTGCCCTGCTTGGAGAAGCCAAAGCGGGCGGAAAAGTCTCTAATCCCGAGATCCATCATGACGATCTGGAGGTCTGCTGGGTGTTGCGCGGGACAATCAAACTGCAACTTCCCCATGAGCATCCCGTCATCAAGGCTGGCGAATGTGTCCAATTCGATGCCATCCTCGAACATTCATATGAGGTAATTGAAGATTGTCAGATCCTGATTCTGCATTTAAAGAAAGGGAAGCGTTTCTAAAATGATCAAAATAAACAAGACCCTGACCGTATCAAAGCTCCAGCCTAAACTGCAGCGCTTCTGGGAACTCTCCGGCGATAAGATCCGTCGGATTGAGTCTGACTATGATGAGACCAAGGGGGCGCCGGTCTTTACCCGCCAGGGCCTTTACACGTCGCGCGGCTGGACGGAATGGACCCAGGGCTTTCAATATGGTGCCGCCTTGATCCAGTTCGATGCCACCGGGGAATCGGAGTTTCTAGATCTTGGACGGAAGAAAACCGTTGAGCGCATGGCTCCGCACTTGACCCATTTCGGTGTTCACGATCATGGCTTCAATAATGTCAGCACCTATGGCCACCTGATGCGGCTGGCAAGCGAGGGTCGATTTGACGCGACTCCCTGGGAGCAGGGCTATTATGAACTCGCAATGAAAGTGTCGGGCGCCGTGCAGGCCCGGCGCTGGACCACGATTAAGGACGGTGGTGGCTATATCTATTCCTTCAACGGGCCTCATTCGCTCTTTGCCGACACGATCCGCTCTCTGCGCGCCCTGGCGGTGAGTCATAAGTTGGGTCAGGCCCTGATGGGGGAGAATGATCAGAAGACCTCACTCCTGGATCGGCTAATCCAGCATGCCCGCACCACCGCCAAATATGTTGTGTTTTACGGGGAAGGACGTGATGCCTATGATGTCCGGGGGCGCGTTGCGCATGAGGGGATTTTCAATCTGAATGACGGCTGTTTCCGGTGCCCCAATTCCCAGCAGGGTTACTCGCCCTTCTCAACCTGGACCCGGGGGTTGGCTTGGATTCTTTGTGGCTACGCGGAACAACTAGAGTTCCTGACCACCTGCTCTGATGCCGAACTAAAACCGCAAGGTGGACGCAAGGAAATTGAGGCCCTCTTTTTGAAGGCAGCCTGCGCCACTGCGGATTTCTATCTAGAGAACACCCCGTCCGACGGTATTCCCTATTGGGATACCGGCGCGCCGGGTTTGAGCCGGATGGGCAATTACTTGAGCCGACCTGCGGATCCCTTCAATGCATATGAGCCGGTTGATAGTTCTGCCGCCGCCATTGCGGCTCAGGGGCTTTTGAGGCTGGGAGCGTATATAAAGAGTCGTGAGTTCAAAGTCACGAGTCCAAAATCTAATATTTCTTCAAGACTTGGGACTTTCGACTTGGGACTCGGGACTACCTATTGTCACGCCGGCCTGACGGTTCTCAATTCGCTGCTCAGTGAGCCCTATCTCAGCATAGCGAAAAAACACCAGGGCTTGATTCTTCACTCGGTCTATCACCGGCCCAACGGCTGGGATGCCATCCCGCGCGGACAGAAGGTTCCCTGCGGCGAGTCAAGCATGTGGGGCGATTACCACGCCCGCGAGGCCGCCCTGTATGTACAGAGGCTCATCGATAACAAACCGTACCTGACCTTTTTTGGAAGCTGAACAAAGGAACAAACACAATGATCACAGCAGACTTAAGTAAAATTGAAGGACGGCGTTACCCGGCCCGGCGTCGCACGCAGAATGTGGTGGGGGGAATGTCACCCATTCAGGCCAAAAACTTTGCGGTTGGTTTCGTGACCCTGGATCCGGATGGCGGACAGGTCCCCTGGCATAACCAGGAACAGGAAGAAGTCTACTTCGTGCTCGAAGGGCAGGCGGAGATGTGCCTCGGGGCAGAGCGTCAGGTCCTGACTGCGGGCCAGGCGGCTTACATTCCCTGCGGTGTTTTTCATCAGATTTCAAATATCGGGTCTACCCCGTTGAAGATGATCTATACCTATGGGCCTTCGGGTGATGTGGCTCACTGGAAGCAGGAATTGGCAGGGACCCTTCCGAAGGCCGGTGTCGAGGCGCCGCCTTTGCCAGTCGGTGCAAGGCCTCAATGCACGGAGAAACCAACCGTCTGAGTGAAGAGGCGGAACCCACCCCTGGCCCCTCCAAGGAGGGGAGTTGGAAAGAGGGGATAATGCCAGAAGGAGTTCCCCTCCTTGGAGGGGCCAGGGGTGGGTTTGCGCCAGGCTGAGTTGATAGATGGTGAAGTAAAAGACTATTTGGATGATGTGTTCTAACAATGGGAGCAAAATGATATGAGTCTAGGCATAAAAACGCGTGAAACGTGCAAATGGGATGCGGTGTCATTGGGCGAAGTGATGTTGCGGTTGGATCCGGGCAATGGGCGCATCCGGACGGCCCGTGAATTCAAGGTCTGGGAGGGCGGGGGCGAATACAATGTGGTTCGCGGACTGCGGCGGTGTTTCGGACTCAAAACGACGGCAGTGACAGCGGTGACCGACAATGAGATCGGTCGTTTGCTGGAGGATCTGATGCTGCAGGGCGGTGTGGATCTTTCCCATGTGAAATGGGTCCCCTTTGATGGCATCGGTCGTGATGCCCGTGTGGGCTTGAACTTCACTGAACGCGGCTTCGGACTGCGGGCGGCTGTTGGCTGCTCCGATCGCGGGCATACGGCGGCGTCTCAACTGAAGCCGGGCGATATCGATTGGAAGAAAATCTTTCAGCAGGAAGGTGCCCGCTGGCTCCACTGCGCGGGGATTTTTGCAGCCTTATCTTCGACGACAGCCGATCTGACCATTGAGGCGATGGAAGCGGCCCGGGCGGCAGGGACCCTGATATCTTACGATCTCAATTTCCGCGCCTCTCTCTGGAAGTCGCAGGGCGGCGTTAAGCGTGCCATCGAGGTTAATCGCAAGATCGCCTCGCTCGTGGACGTGATGATCGGGAACGAGGAGGACTTCACGGCGGCCCTCGGGTTTGAAGTGCCGGGGTTGGATGAACACATTTCCAATATTGACCCCTCAAACTTTAAGAAAATGATCGCCAACGCCATCAAGATGTATCCGAACTTCAAGGCCGTTGCGACGACCTTGCGAAATGCCAGGACGGCCACCCTCAACGACTGGGGTGCCATCCTGTACGTTGGGGGCGAGTTTTATCAATCCATAATGAGGGAAAACCTGGAGATTTTTGATCGGGTTGGCGGTGGCGATAGTTTTGCCTCGGGCCTGATCTATGGATTCCTCTCCGGGAAAACGCCTCAGGAGGCGGTCGACTATGGGGCTGCCCATGGGGCCTTGGCGATGACCACTCCCGGTGATACCAGCATGGTGACAGTGAAAGAAGTTGAAGCGATTATCAAAGGAAAAGGGGCGCGGGTCATTCGGTGAGAGAGTTGCGGGTGCCACGGAGTAATTATGAACGATAAAATTAAAGACATGTTGGCGAGGATCGCGTCCAAACGCATTGTACCGGTGATTGTATTGGATCATGAGGAACAAGCTGAGCCCTTGGCAGAGGCCTTGCTTAAGGCCGGCCTGGATATCATGGAAATCACTTTCCGCACGGCGGCGGCAGAAGGCTCGATCAAGCGGATCGCCAAACGTTTCCCGGAAATTCTGCTGGGGGCGGGAACCGTCCTCGGGGCCGATCAATTAAAGCGCGCCGCGGAGGCCGGAGCCAGCTACGCCCTGGCCCCCGGCCTGAATGAAACAGTGGTGAGTGCTGCTGAAAAGGCGGGTATCCTGATGTTCCCGGGGGTTATGACGCCGTCGGAGGTGGAAAAGGCCTTGTCGCTGAATTGCCGTATCCTGAAGTTTTTCCCGGCAGAGGCCGCCGGCGGGGTGACAATGCTTAAAGCGTTGGAAGGGCCCTATTCCCACACAGGTGTTAAATTTCTTCCCACGGGTGGAATAGGCCTTAACAACATGCGAACCTATCTGGAGCGTCCGTCCGTTGCCGCCATCGGCGGTTCATGGATTGTGGAGAAGAAAATGATTATGGCCAAAGACTGGGGCACCATCGAACAGTTGACCCGGGAATCCCTGGCCCTTGCTGCATCAGTGACGGTGGCAGGTTGATGGGAAGGAAATTTCTATAGACGGCTCAAGGGCAACCCACCCCCAACCCCTCCAAGGAGGGGAGCTTTCCTCCTGGCTTCTCCTTAACGAGTTCCCCTCCTTGGAGGGGTTGGGGGTGGGTTCCGGGCATGGATAGTCGTTAGATGGAAGCTGAAAAAGAAATAAGAGACAGTTGTTTAATAAGCAAAGAGGGAAAATATGAGTGAAGTAAAAATACATAATGTCGGGATTATCATGAACGGGGTGACGGGTCGCATGGGGACCAACCAGCACCTGTTACGTTCCATTTGCGCCATTATCAAACAAGGTGGCGTCAAAATCAGTGAGTCTGAGTTCATCATGCCTGATCCGATTCTGGTCGGACGTAATTCGGTTAAAATCCAGCAGCTGGTCAAGCGGGCCGGGTTGCCCCTTCGTTGGACCACGAATCTGGATGAGGCCATGGCTGACAAGAATAACATCATCTATTTTGATGCCCAGACTACGGACCGGCGCGCTGCGGGAGTGAAGCAGGCGATCAAAGCCGGCAAACATATATATTGTGAGAAACCCACGGCTGTTTCGGTCAAGGCCGCCTATGAACTTTATACGCTGGCCAAAAAGGCGGGGGTAAAGAACGGGGTTGTGCAGGACAAGCTGTGGTTGCCCGGTTTGATGAAACTGAAAGAGCTAATTCATCGCGGTTTCTTTGGCAAAATCCTTTCCGTGCGGGGTGAATTTGGCTACTGGGTTTTTGAAGGGGATACCATTCCGCTTCAGCGGCCTTCCTGGAATTACCGCAAGGAAGATGGCGGCGGTATGATTGTGGATATGCTCTGCCACTGGCGGTATGTGCTTGATGATGTGTTCGGCAGCGTGAAAGCGGTGTCATGCCGTGGGGCGACACACATTGAGACGCGGTTTGATGAGGCCGGCAAGCCTTACACCTGCACCGCTGACGATTCCGCCTATGCCACCTTCGAGCTGGAAGGGGACATCCTGGCGCAGTTCAACTCCTCCTGGTGTACGCGGGTGCGTCGCGATGACTTGCTGACGTTGCAGGTGGATGGAACCTTGGGGTCGGCGGTGGCCGGGTTGCGTGATGTGGTGATCCAGCCTTATGGGGCAACCCCGCGTGCCGTCTGGAATCCGGATATTCCGCAGCCGATCAACTTCCTGGAAGGCTGGCAGAAATTGCCTGAGCAATGTGAATATGACAATGCCTTCAAAGTGCAATGGGAATTGTTCCTGCGTCATGTCGTAAAAAATGAGCCTTTCCGCTGGACCCTGCTGGAAGGGGCCAAGGGCGTGCAGTTGGCCGAAAAGGGCATCGAATCCTGGGCCAAGCGGGCGTGGGTAACCCTTCCGGAGCTGAAAGCGTGAGTAAGGTTGCTCTGGTAACCGGCGGCAGCCGCGGCATTGGTTTTGGAGTGGCCGAAGCGCTTGCGAAGGATGGTTTCAGTCTGGTGGTATGCGGCGTTCGTGAAGAGGCGTCCGTCTCTGATGCCATCACGAGTCTGCGTGCGTTGGGATCTGAAGTGCTTTATTGTAAAGCTGACGTTTCGGATGCTGCGTCCCGCCAACGGATGTTGGAGGAAATCAGGGCCAGATTCGGACGGCTCAATGTCCTGGTGAATAATGCCGGCGTGGCACCCACGGTGCGGGCGGATATCCTTGAGGCGACAGAGGAGAGTTTTGAGCGTCTGATAAAAATTAATCTGCAGGGGCCGTATTTTCTGACTCAGGCGGTGGCCAACTGGATGATTGAACAGAAGAAGGCGAGTTCCGCCTTCACCGGTTGCATCATCAATGTCTCCTCGATCTCCGCCACCGTGGCCTCGGTCACGCGCGGTGACTACTGCATTACCAAGGCCGGTGTAAGTATGGCGACCAAACTGTTTGCGGCCAGACTCGGGGAATTTGATCTCCCCGTCTATGAGATCCGTCCAGGGATCATCAAGACGGACATGACCTCCGCGGTGACTGAAAAATACGACAAGTTGATTGGCGAGGGGTTGCTGCTGCAGGCCCGTTGGGGTGTGCCCGCCGACGTTGGCCGCGCGGTGGCCATGCTGGCACGCGGGGATATGGCCTATTCCACCGGCCAGGTGATTATGGTCGATGGTGGCCAGACAGTGCAGAGGCTGTAGAGAGTCCAACTCTCTCTCACCTCGTCTGCTGCCGATACAGGCGGGCATAGAAGCCGTTACCGATTGTGAGTTCGTCATGGGTGCCGGTTTCGGCCACCACGCCGTTTTCGAGAACGCAGATCCGCTGGCACCGCATTGCCATTGAGACTCGTTGGGAGACGATCACGGCGGTGCGGCCCTTCAGGATTTTTACCAGCGTGGCCTGGATGCGTCGTTCGGTATCGGCATCCAGCGCCGACATGCAATCATCGAGCAGAAGAACATCGGGTTTCGTGAGTAAGGCCCGGGCAAGGGTGATCCGTTGTCGCTGTCCGCCGGAGAGCGTCATACCCTTTTCTCCGATCAGGGTCTCATATTTCACCGGGAGTTCCATGATAGAGTCGTGGATTTCGGCGGCTTGTGCGGCCGCAATGATCTCTGAAGGGCTGGCGTCAGGATTGCCGTAACAGATGTTGTCCCTGATTGAACCGCCGAAGATCTGGGGTTCCTGGGGCACGAGTACCACGCGCTGGTGCAGGGCATCGGCGCGGATCCGGCTAAGCGGAACGTGGTCATATAGAATTTCGCCCGTCACGGGTTCATAGAGACGGCTGAGCAGGTGGAGCAGGGTGCTTTTGCCGCAACCGCTTGGGCCCATCACACACATCCAGGAGCCTGCGGGAATATGCAGGGTGATATCCTCCAGCACGGGCTCGATTTGCTGGTCATGGCGGAAATGTGCGTTGAGCAGGGTGATGCCGCGCTTGAGTGGCACGGGAAACTCCATGGCATCGGGCGCATCGACGATGGCCTCTTTCTCATCCAGCACCTGTACGAGTCTCTGCAACACGACCAGGAGTTTCGAAAAGGTCACATTGAGCTGGCTCAGGGTGATTACCGGCCCGAACAGCACCCCGGCCACCCCGTTGGCGTACATCAAGGTGCCAAGAGTCATCTCGCCGGCCAGCACGCGCATTGTGCCGTATAGAAACAGGGCACTTATCCCGATGGTTGCAATGACCGTACAAAGGGCGCCAAGGCCGGCGGCGGCATGTTGCTGCTGCATGGTGTCGCGCAGAAAACAGGCGGACAACCGGTGGAAGTTCAGATCTTCATGGCGTTCACGGCCATAGGACTGAATGGCGCGCATGCTGTCAAGTTTCTGAGATGCCAGGGCATACATCCAGGAGTTGGTGTGCCGGATCTCGGCGTTAACCTCGTTCAAAATGCGGCGCGAGTGGCGGTAGGCCATCAGATATACAGGCAGGGTTAGCAGTACAATAACGCCGAAACGCCAGTCGAGCACAAAAAGGATCGTTAGTCCCGTCGTCATGAGCGTGAATGCGCTGAGGAATGTCAGGAAGGTCATGTACAACTGATCCTGCACCTCGCCGACGTCCGAGAGGATCCGGGACATGAGGCGTCCGGGAGCATGCGACTTGTGGTAGGCGAGCGACAGCCTCATCACTTTCTGGTGCAGATCTTCCCTGAGCCGCGCTGTGAGTTGTTGGGAGATGCGGATTCTGGCGCGGGCTTCCAGACGGGCCCCCAAATTGGAGATGATCAGCGTGGTTAGATAGATCCCGAAGAGAATGCCCAGCATACGCATGGCGCCCGCTGGTCTGGCGCTGAACCCGGGGCCGCGATCGCGCGTCAATCCTCCGGAAGGCCCGTCTTTCTCCGGCATGCGATCCATACGGTGTGGAGCCACATCCTGGGCGGCTGCCGTCGGAGTCTGCTCGGCCGCCGTGGTGTTGACGACCAGAATGGAATCGACCACCACCCGGCCATACCAGGCCATCAGGAAGGGGGTCCAGGCGTTGACTACCCACCAGATGGAAATCGCCAGTAAAACCCGTCTATGGGGCCAGACGTACTCACGCAGGAAGCGGAAATAGAGATCCATGTGCCCTGCGTCCGGCGCATACTCACGGCGTGGCGGGCGGAAACGGATATTGCGATGGTGCTGTTTCATGGCGGCATCAGGGGGTAGGCGTGGGAATTGGGTGGGATTCGTCGAGGGACCCGCGCCCCATGAACTTGGCATAAATGGCTGCGTAATGGCCTCCGGGTATTTTCATCAGGTCGTCGTGGTTCCCTTGCTCAAGGATCCGTCCCTGGTTCATCAGAATGATCAGGTCGGCGGTCCGGATGGTGCTGAGGCGATGCGCCACAATGAAGGCGGTCCTGTTTTTTAGCAGACGTTCCATGGCGAGCTGGATGGCCTGCTCGGATTCGCTATCCAGGGCGCTGGTGGCTTCATCCATGATCAAGATGGCCGGATTCGCCGCGACAGCGCGTGCGATGGTGATGCGCTGCTTCTGGCCGGTTGACAATTGTGTGCCCTCAACACCGATGAGGGTGCTGTAGCCGTCCGGCAGGGTCAGGATGAAATCATGGATCTCGGCGACACGAGCGGCCATCACAACCTCTTCGTGCGTGGCGCCCGGTCTGGCATAACGGATGTTGTCGGCGATGCTGGCCGTAAAGAGTTGCGGCTCCTGGAGCACGATGCCGAACTGGCGTCGCAGTTGTGTGAGCCGCACCGTGCGCACGTCATGGCCGTCGAGTCGCAGGGAGCCCCCGCTGACATCGAAGAAGCGGAGCAGCAGCGAGAGAAGGGTGCTTTTGCCGCAGCCTGTCGGTCCGATGAGTGCCACCGTTTGTCCGGCCTCAACATGCAGGGTGAAATCGCGGATGACCGGTTTTCCCGGGGTGTAGTGGAAGTCGACGTGGTCGAAGTCGACCTGGCCGGTCAGCCGGGGCATGATTATTGCATCGGGCGCATCATGGATTTCGGGCTTTTCCAAAAATAGTTCGGTTAGCCGGTCGGCCGCCACACCGACATCCTGAATCTGCTTGGCCAGCAGTGAAAACCGCACGGCCGGCCAGAGAAGTTGAATGGCATAGGTGCTAAACGCCAGTACGTCACCATAAGTCATCAGTTCCATGAGCACCATGGCGCAGCCGCCGAAATAGATTGTTGCACGGCCGACCTCGGCCAGAAGCTGGGTGTTGTTTCCGAACGTATTGTTGGCCACCTGCATGGTGCGCACCTGCTTGAGGCTGGAGTCCGATTGTGTCCGGAATACCCGCTGTTCCCGGGCCTCCGCGCCGTAGCTCTTGACGACCATGGTGGTCATGAGGCGGTCCTGCAATCCTGTTGAGAGCCGATCCATGGAGCGCTGGTAGTTCCGGTTGGTCTGCCGGATGAAACCGATGTTCATGCGGACGTTGATTACGAACACGATCATCAGGAGCAAGATGACGATGGCAAGGCGCCAGTTGATGAGAAAGGTGGCGGTAATGGCGAAGGCGGAACAGACCAGGTCGGAGACAATACTGATCGTTTGCGCGGTGAGAAGGTTCTGCACCGCCCCGGTATCGCCCATGAGCCGGTTGACGAGCATGCCGACACCGGTTTTGCCGAAGAACCGCATGGAGAGGTGAAGGAGATGCCGGTACAGCGTCTGCCGCATGTCGAACACAAACTTCTGACCAACGTAGGTGATGCCGAGCGTCTGAAGGTAGGAGCAGCCGGCGCTGATCACGGGGATCATCACCATTGCCAGTGCCAGCATGAAGAGGGGTCCGCGGTCCCCGGGCGTAATCACGCGGTCCACGATGGCCCGCATGACCAGTGGTGGTAGCATGGCCAGTATCGACAACAGGGCGGTCAGCCCCAGCAACCCCCATAACCGGCCCTTGTAGGGGGACAGCATCGGGAGAAAAATCTTCAATCTGTCTGAAATCATGGGGCGCCTTGCTGCCTCACAGATCCAGGATGTAATGCCATACGTTTACCTTGCCGAAGTAGATGCGCGCCTCGGCCGACGTTCCCGGCGGAACGTTGCGCCCGCCGGCGTTAAAGTCGCCATAGGCAACCCGATAGGTTTTCTGGCCTTCTGTCTGGATAACATTCCGCAGGGCTTCTATCTTACCTGTGAACCATACCGGTTGAATGCCGCCGTAGGGGGTCAGGCAGGCTTTGTAGGGTTGCCCGACGACGATGCGGGCGGCATAACGTTCAGGGATACGCAATTTCATCACCTGCCGGTTGCCTCCGAAAATCTCGTACATGACATTCTCGGGGCGCATCAGTTCGCCAGCCACAAACTCATAGCGCAGCACTTGTCCCGCCACGGGCGCGCGGATAGTTTTCAGGGTAAGCCGCGAAGCGGCACGTGCATAGGCATCCCGTCGCGCTTTGATTTCCTGGCGTCGTGCGGCAAGTTCCTGATTGTTAACCGTCTGATCCTTCTTCAATAACGACTCCAATTCGGCCTCGGCGAGTTTGCCTGCCAGCATGGTGTCCTCCATGGCGCTGCCGGCGAGCAGTCCCTTGTCGAGCAATTCCTGCGCCCGGGTCAGCTTGGCGTCCGTGTTTTTCACGCGCAGGCGGGCAATGGCAATTTGTTCCTGAAGGCGGCGGTTTTCCTCAACAATCTCCGCCTCCCGGCGGGCCAGTTCGGATTCTGTCTGGAGTACGCGGCTCTGCGCCTCTTCGGCCGCCGCCTGTTCTTCAGTCATGTCCAGATAGGCGAGCACCTGACCCTGTGTCACGATGGCGCCGGTTTGGGCGAGAATGGCGGCGACAGTGCCGACCGTTGCCGGGCGCACTTCCGCGTAATTTTCGGTGGTGACATACCCATTGGCCAGGAAGCTTCGCTCGAGCTGGATAAAATAGCCGGCAGTTGCCACGAGGCCGATGAACGCAATTGTGAAGGACAGACGACGGAACCGTCGACGTTGGCGCAAGGGCGCGGATGTCGGAGCGGGTTCCCCTGTTGTAGTGCGGTATTCTCCCATAATGATCAGGCTTTCTCTGGTTTGACGGTGTCTTGTGGAGTGAGGGGCTGCTCCTGCCCGGGCAGTCCCTCCGATTCATCGGTATAACGTTTGATGCAATAGTTACAGTCCGCGCAGGGCCTTTCATAACAATTGCGGTGTACGCGCGCCGGGTACATCCGGCGAAAGGCTTCATAGCAGTCATCGCAGCAGAAACTGTGGCGCTCCTGGAATGAGCCCAGCGCGATGTGAACCAGATGGAACCCATCCTGCTCGGGACGGCAGGGTGTGTCGCACCAGGCGCAGGGCCGTACGGCCCGTTCCATAATTTGGTCACCACACGATGGACAACGGCCAGCCTTGATGAACTGAGCGTGTTCTGGAAGTTCCTCGGCCGGAACCAGGAGCTCTTCCGGGAGCGGCGTCTTCTCGCCATTGGCAGGCCTGTGGTTAGAAGTGCGTCCTTTGTATTGGATTTCTGGCAGGATTTGCTTTTCCATGGCGGCTTCAAGATCTTCATCTTTATTGTCGCCCAGTCCGAACAGATCCATGATTTTATGGATGTCCATCGGGTTTTCCTCCTGTGGGCGGCGACTCGGTCATCCGGTTATTATCGGTGCTATATCCCGATGCGTATTTGAAATCCGAGTGGGCCTTTAGCAAGGCGGCCACAATAGTGTTACGGGCCCGATAGGTTTTGGTCAGGTCATTCTGGGCGTCCAATACGTTACGGCTACGGCCCTCGCCGAGCCGGAAGCGTTCGGCCTCCGCCTCAAGCGTACGACGGGCCTGTTCCACGGCGATGGTGATCTCCTTGAGCCGCTCGCCGGAACCGGTAAATTCGCGGTGCGCGGCGGCCAGATCGGCGGTCAGCCGGATCTGTAACTCACGGTTGATCTCGGCCAACTGGGCTTCGCGGGCGCGCGCTTCGCGAAGCCGGGCCTTTTCTCCTGTCTGACTCCAGGGGCGTGTCCAGACGAGCACGGCCGCCGCGGATGTATCTTCGCCACCCACGAGCCCTTCCCCACCAGTGGTTTGCGATGTGGAGTCTTCGGCCGCCCAGACGCCGCGCAGGGAGAGTCCTAAATCGGGACGCAGTTTGTCGTTAAGCGAGCGGGTTTCCGCCGCCGCAGCCGCTGACAGAGCCGCGATTTCGCGGAGGGCACCGCGTGAGGCAAAGGACGTCCCGGATACCGGTATTTCAGGAAGTTGGAGGCCCGTGGCACGGTTGATTAAGGTGTTGGAGTTTGTGGTTAGGAGAGAAGGGGGCGTAATGCCGATCACCTGAATCAGCCGAAGTCGGGCCGTATCAATGGCCTGGCTGGTGGCGAAGACTTCCTCACGGCGGAGTGCCAGTTCAAGTCGGGCCGGGGCCAACTGGTATTCCGGCACGACTTTCAGCCGGACAAGCTCCTCCGCTTCTTTCAGGAGTTGCTGGGCGCGCTCGGTGGCGGATCCCGAGGTGGCGGCGTTCGCGTTCTCCATAAGATAGGCAATGTAGGCTTGTTCGACAGCATGCCGGACGGCTTGCCGCGTTTCCAGCAGGCGTGCATCGGCGGCAGTCTGAAGTTCCTTCAGGCGGGCCTGATTCTGGCGCCAGAGACTGAACCCGCGGTCCTGGAGCAACGGGATGCGGATCTGGGCGCCAACGAGGGTGCGATAGCCGGAGTCGATGCCAGCCGCAGGGTTCACCAGATATTGTTCCGAGATGCCCGCTCCGGCATAGACTCCGGGGCGAAAGGGGACTTCAACTGCGGCTGAAGCGCCATAAGCGTCCGCCGCCGGGAGCCCAGCTGGAGAGGACAGAAGAGGAGTGGCGGCACTGCCGGACACCCTGCCTGCCGCCGCGGTGGTGTGGGGATCGAGAAATTCATCGGAAGCATCACGTGCCGCCTCAGCTTGACGGGTCCCTTCCCGCGCCGCTTGCAGGGCGGGACTATTACTGAATGCCAGCGTGATGAGCTCATCCAGTTCATCAGCGTGGCTGGAAGCCGAACCCAGAACGGTCAGGCACAAGGTCACCACTATTGTATTACCTCTCATAGTCTCACTTCATCCAGATGGGCAGGAGGGCCTGCTCGATCCAATAGCCGAGGAGAGCTGTGATTGGAATGGTGAGCACCCAGGCCCAGACGATGCTGCCCACAATGCCCCATTTCACGGCGCTGAGCCGCTTGGTGGCGCCCACCCCCATAATCGAGGTGGAGATGACGTGGGTGGTGGATAGCGGGATGCCCCAGTGAGTGGCGATCGAAATGACGGCCGCAGCCGTGGTTTGAGCGGCAAACCCATGGATAGGCTGCATTCTCACAATTTTGTGACCCATTGTCCTGATGATGCGCCAGCCTCCCGCGGCTGTACCCGCAGCCATGGTAATGGCGCAGGTGACCTTGATCCAGGTGGCCACGGTGAACTCCGGGGTCCTCAGGAATTCCAGCCAGGGCGGAAGGGTTCCGAAGGCGGTGCTTTTGGTGGTCGCTGTGAACAGAATCAGGGCGATGATACCCATGGTTTTCTGGGCGTCATTGGTGCCGTGGCTGAAACTGATCCAGGCGGCGCTGGCCAATTGGAGTTTGGAGAAAATCTTATTGATCAGGAAGGGGCGTATTTTATGAAGCAATACAACCAGCAGCCCCATCAGCAGCGCTCCGAAAAGAAAGCCGACGGCCGGGGACGCAAACATAGGTAATATCACCTTGGGCCAGAGTCCTTCAGTGTGTCCCGTGGCGGGATTATGAATGGCCCATTTAATGACGTGCCAGTTCCCGTGGGAGGAGGCCAGCGTGGCACCGCAGAGTCCGCCAATCAGGGCGTGGCTTGAACTGGACGGCAACCCCAGCCACCATGTCAGCAGATTCCAGATGATGGCTCCCAGCAGGGAGGCCAGGATGGTGTCTATACCCACATAAGCGGTATCCACCAATCCCTGTCCAATGGTTTTGGCCACAGAAACTCCGGCCATGGCGCCCAGAAGATTGAAGCAGGTGGCCATGAACACGGCCTGGCGCGGGCTCAACACCTTGGTCGAAACCGTGGTGGCGATGGCATTGGCGGTGTCGTGGAAGCCGTTGATATACTCAAAGGCCAGGGCGATGAACAGCACTATCAGAATCAGGGTAAGCATGCGTGTTTTCTTTTCGAGGTCAGGAATACTTCAGAACGACCTGAAAGATGATATTCCCGACATCACGACAGCGGTCAATAATCTTCTCTAGCGTCTCATGCAGATCAAGAATGATGATGACCTTCAGGGGTTCATATTTGCCGCTATACAAATCCTTGACCAGATCTAGCATGAGTTTGTCGGCTTCGCCTTCAAGATAGTGGAGTCGATCGTTGAATTCTTTTACTTCCTCGAGATGGGCCCGGGCACGGAGTTTTTTGACCATTTGGGCCACGGTTTCCGTGGTTTGCTCGAGGATCGCCGCTTGTTCCAGGAAGTTCACATCCTTCAACGTGTTTTTGCAGAGCATGTATTTTTCGCTGAATTTTTCAGCGGTTTTAGGGATTTTATAGAGCGCCAGTGAGAGGGATTCGATATCCTCCCGCTCCAGTGGCGTCACAAATGTCTTGCAGAGCTCCTCGGTGATTTGTTCCGTAATCCGCTTGTCCTTTCGGCGGGACTGGATGAAATCACCCATAGAGGTGGTGCTCTCCGGTGATTTAATCAGGGTGAGCAGGAGCTGGACGCTGGCCTTGGCTTCGTCGGCACTGGCTTCCAGAAGGTTGAAGAACTTATCGTCATAACCGAGTAGTCGTCTGATGGCAGTTATCATGGGAAGCACTTATGCCATATGCGGCAGGATAAATCACGAAAATTTCCTCATGAATTTCTAACAAGAAACTTTTTCCCTTTATTCGCGAGTTTCTCTACTATGAAAGCAGGTAAATGAAGCAGATGACTAAAAAACGCATTATTATTGTCGAGGATGAGGGCGATCTCCTTGATCTTCTTGTATACAACTTGACGCGGGAAGGTTATGAGGTCACAGGGCTTGCCGATGGGGCGCAAGCACTCCCGGCGATTCTTCAGAAAAAACCGCAACTCATCCTGCTGGATCTGATGCTGCCGGGCGTGGGAGGGTTGGAGATTTGCCGGCTGTTGAAGGCCAAACCGGAAACGGCGCGGATACCCATTATCATGGTCACGGCCAAGGGCGAGGAGTCGGATGTAGTCGTCGGGCTGGAAATGGGCGCGGATGACTATGTTGCCAAGCCCTTCAGCATGAAGGTGCTTCTGGCCAGGATTCATACGGTACTGCGGCGCCATGAAGCGGGTCCAGTCAAGACGGATGCATCGCTCAAGGTGCATGACATCAACATCAATCCCGGCCGGCATGAGGTGCTATGCGGTAAAACGGTGATTGAGCTGACCGCCTCGGAATTCCGTTTGCTTCATTTGCTGGCGCAGCGACCGGGTTGGGTGTTTACCCGGGAGCAGATTGTCGATGGCGTGAAGGGCGAAGATTATGCCGTCACTGATCGCGCTGTGGATGTCCAGATGGTTTCCCTGCGGCGCAAGCTGGGGAAACGGGGCGATTATATCGAGACGGTACGCGGGGTTGGGTACCGGTTCAAGGAGTGAGTATGCGACCAAAACGATTATTCTGGCGGATTTATGCGTATTTTTTAATTGTGACCCTCGGTACCCTGGCGGCAACCGCCTGGTATGTCGACCGCTCATTGCATGCCTTCCATCAGGATCAGGTTGCCTCTGACCTGCTGGCGCGTGCCCGGATTATTGCCCGGGAACTCACCCCCCCGTTGGAGCGTGATACGGTTGCTCTGAATCAGTTGATCAATGATCTGGGTCGGCTGACCCTGACGCGCATTACCATTGTTACGCCTGACGGGCGGGTCATTGCTGATTCGTCTGAAAAGCCGGCCAATATGGAAAATCACCTGAATAGGCCTGAGATCAAGGAGGCGATGTCTGGTCAGACGGGTAAGGCTATGCGGTACAGTGATACATTAAGGCGACGCCTGATGTATCTGGCCATTCCTGTATGGCAGAATGGCGCTATTGCCGGGGTGGCTCGGGTCTCGCTCCCGCTGGCGGTGATTGATGAGGCGCTCAAGGCTCTCTATGTCAGTATTGCCATGGGCGGACTGGCGGTGGCCGGTGCTTTTGCCCTGCTGGCTTTGGCGCTTTCGCAGCGGATTTCCCGGCCCTTGGAGTATATGCGGCAGGCTTCCGAGCAGTTTGCGAAAGGGGAATTAAGCGCCAGAATTCCTGTTCCTGATACGGCCGAGATGGGCGCGCTGGCGAAGACGATGAATCAGATGGCGCGGCAACTTCATGAGCGGGTGCGTACAGTGGCTCTTCAGCATAACGAGCAGCGGGCGGTGTTGGCCAACATGGTGGAGGGTGTTCTGGCGGTGGATATGTCGGAGCGGGTATTGCATATCAATCCGGCGGCCTGTCGTCTGCTCGGGTTGAAGACGGACGAGGGGCGCGGGCGCCATATACTTGAGCTCATCCGCAACATCGAGTTGCAGGAATTTCTGACTGAGACGTTGGCTGCGCCGGATCCGACGGAACGGGAGATCGTCCTGCGTGGCGAGGAAGAGCACTTCATTCAACTGCACGGCGCGGTGCTTAGAGATGCGGATGGGAAAAATATCGGCGCACTGGTGGTGTTGAACGACATTACCCGTCTGAAACGGCTGGAAACCATGAGGCGTGATTTTATTGCCAATGTATCACACGAGTTGAAGACCCCCATCACGACGCTCAAGGGCTGTGTGGAAACCTTGATGGATGGGGCCATGACTCGCCCTGAGGATGCCGGGCGTTTCCTGGACATGATGGGGCGGCATGTGAGCCGCCTTGAATTAATGGTTGAGGATCTGCTGGCGCTGTCGCGACTGGAGTTTGAGTCGGAACGGGGTGCGATCGCGCTGGAGCCAGGTTCCGTGCAGGATGTCGTTTCCCGTGCCGTCCAATCGTTTTCCAGCCGGGCAGAGGCCAAGGAAATTCTCCTGATTATGGATTGCCCGGATTCGCTCCAGACGCTTATTAATGCGCAGTTACTGGAGCAGGCCATTGGAAATCTTTTGGATAATGCCATCAAGTATAGTCCTGAAGAAACGCGCATAACGGTGACAGGCCTTCAGACCCCCGATTTCGTTGAGATCCGTGTGACAGATCAGGGGCCGGGGATTGAGAAAATACATTGGGAACGGATCTTTGAGCGGTTTTACCGGGTGGATCAGGCGCGCAGTCGTGCCATGGGCGGAACCGGACTCGGTCTGGCGATCGTCAAACATATCGCCATTGCACATCACGGAAGCGTCGCTGTGGAAAGCGTCCCTGGACAAGGCAGCACGTTCGTATTGCGCCTCCCGCGGGCAGTGTGACTGCCTTGGGATAGTTGTTAGGTTCCTGAGTTGTTTGGTTGTTAAGGTGAAGAAAAATTGCGCGCAGTGATTTTCTTAACAACCCAGCAACCTGACAACTCAACAACTCTTGATCAATCCCGCCCTGCCAGATAAAGTGTTTCCCGCAATGAACGCACAACAAATAGGTGAGGACAACCTGATTCGACGGCTGAAGCGGCTGGTGCCGGGGCGTGCGGATGTGATTGCCGGGATTGGGGATGATTGTGCCGTGGTGCGCACGGGCCGGCGTGATCCGTATGATCTCCTGCTGAAAAGTGATCCGGTCATCGAAGGGGTCCATTTTGATCCGGAGGCGAAGGGGGCTGCGATTGGTCATAAAGCCCTTGGGCGGGTGTTTAGCGATCTGGCCGCCATGGGCGGCGAACCGCTGTGGATCATGGTGGATTTGGTCTCGCCGCCCACCGGGTCGGTAGCCCATATTGAGGCCATATATAAAGGTTTAGCAAGGCTGGCCCGCCGGTATGGCGCGGCGATTGTCGGGGGGGATACCAGCTCCGGAAAAGTCCTCGAAGTGCACGTGTTTGCTGTCGGGCGTGTACGTCGCCGAAAGGCTATCATGAGGTCCGGCGCCCGGCCGGGTGATGTGCTCTATGTGACGGGCACTCTCGGCGGAAGCGGCCTGGGCCGTCATCTGACGTTTGAGCCACGCCTGGCCGAAGGCCAATGGTTGCGCAAATCGGGGCTGGTCACGGCGATGATGGATGTGAGTGACGGCTTGGCTACCGATTTAAGGCGAATGGCTGCCGCAAGCGGAACCGGTGCAGTGCTGGATATCGCGCGCATTCCTATATCGGCTGCAGCTCTCCGGATGAAGCAAGAACCCAACCCCTCCAAGGAGGGGAGCCAGAGAAGAGAAGCTCATTCCCTTCTGGCTCCCCTCCTTGGAGGGGTTGGGGTTGGGTTCTTGCTTCCGGCCTCCCTCAAGCATGCACTTGCCGATGGCGAGGATTTTGAGTTACTCTTTACCGTTCCACGCAGGAAAGTGAAACTCTTTGAGCCCGCCTGGCGCAAGGTTTTTTGCCTGCCTTGCACCCGGATTGGCGAGATGACGGCGAAGCCAGGAAGGGTGGAATTGCGCGATGGACTGTGTTGCGAGGAATTGACGCTCCGTGGGTATGAACACTTTAATCATTGTCTCCAATAGTGTGAAAGACACGCATAAACTTGCCCGGCATTTGATGAAACAGTTGCCAGGGCCCCAAGTGTTGGCATTGCATGGCGATCTGGGGAGTGGCAAGACCTGTTTTGTGCAGGGGTTGGCCGCCGCGTTGGGCGTGGCACGGCCGGTGACCAGTCCGACCTTCACGCTGGTTCACGAATATCAGGGGACCCGCCCGCTGGTGCATGTGGATCTCTATCGGTTGCGTGATTCGCTGGACGCCCTGATGCTGGGACTTGAGGAATATTTTGAATCCGGCGGTGTCACCGCCATTGAATGGGCGGACCGGGCGGAAGATATCTTTCCGCCTGGGACGATTCATATTTCTTTCGAAACGATGGCCGCCTCCCATTCCCGCCGCATTACCATCAAATCACCGCTGGAATTACGTGAATGAGGAGATAAGGTTATTGGTTATTTGTTATTCGGAATTTTCCAATAACGATTAACCACTAACGAATAACCTCCCGGAAGCTTTTGCTTCCGGCATTGCATCCTGTCGTTGGCTTCGCTAGCATCACTTCACTTTTAATAAAGCAAACTTTGGGGTGATTTATGCTGGATATCAAATTGATTCGTGATCAGGAAGACAAAGTGCGGCAGGGTTTATTGTCGCGTGGCGCCAGTCTGGAATTTTTGGATGCTGTGGTGGCTGATGCTACCGTGCGTCGCCGGCTGGTGACCGAGGTCGAAAACCTCAAAAATCAGCGCAATGTGGTCTCGAAGGAAATCGGGATGCTCAAAAGCAAAGGGCAGGATACCGCGGCGACCCAGAAATCCATGCGTGAGCTGGGTGATCTGATTGTTCAGAAGGACAACGAAGTCCGTGAAATCGATGGCCGTCTCAAGGATAATCTGTTGCGGATACCCAACCTTCCGCACAGCAGTCTGCCCGACGGGTGTGATGCCGCGGCCAACGTGGTGGCGCGCACCCATGGAGTGGCGCGGACATTTGCCTTTCAGCCCAAAGGACATGTGGATGTTGGCGAACGGCTTGGAATTTTTGATTTTGCCCGCGGCGCCCGCATGACCGGCTCCGGCTTTCCCCTGTATCTGGGGCAGGGTGCCAAGTTGCAACGTGCACTTATCCAGTTCATGCTCGATCTCCACACGACCGAGCATGGGTATACCGAGATGTTGCCTCCGTTTGTGGTGAATACCGCCTCCATGATCGGCACCGGTCAGTTGCCTAAAATGGCCGAGGATATGTATCATGCCACGGACGATCTCTGGCTCATTCCCACAGCCGAGGTGCCGGTGACGAACTACTATCGGGATGATGTGATCGATAAGCCTCTGCCCGTTTATCTGACAGCCTATACGCCGTGCTTCCGGCGTGAGGCGGGTGCTGCAGGCAAGGAAACCCGCGGCATTATCCGGGTGCATCAGTTCGACAAGGTGGAGATGGTAAAGTTTGTCGAGCCGTCTACCTCCTATGCCGAGTTGGAGTCGCTGGTGGTGAATGCCGAGGATGTATTGCAGCGGTTGGGTCTCCATTATCGCGTGCTGTCGCTTTGCAAGGGGGATATCAGTTTTGCTGCGGCGAAATGTTACGACATTGAGCTCTGGGCGCCGGGTCAGAATGGCTGGTTGGAAGTGTCTTCCTGCAGTAATTTCGAGTCATTCCAGGCGCGGCGCGCGAACATCCGGTACCGGCGTGCGGATGGGAAGCTCGACTTTGTTCACACCTTGAATGGCTCCGGGGTGGCGTTGCCACGCCTGATGGTCGCCATTCTTGAGAACGGTCAGGAAGCAGACGGTTCTGTGACCCTGCCCGAAGCGATCGTCCCCTACATGGGCGGCATTCGTCGACTCGATCCGGTGGGCTGATGGGAAGGGAAAGACCCACCCCTACCCCTCCAAGGAGGGGATCATCACCAACTAGTTCCCCTCCTCGGAGGGGCCAGGGGTGGGTTCCTCGCATTGGGCTCATCTTAGCACCATTTCCTTCTGGCTCCCATATTCTTGTGGCGGTGTCGGGGGGGGCTGACTCGGTGGCCTTGCTTCACGCTTTGCACGGCTTGGCGAAACGCAAGCGCTTGAGGTTGACGGTGGCACATTTGGAGCATGGCATCCGGGGGAAGACTTCCCGTGAGGATGCCGTTTTCGTGCGCGCGTTGGCGTTACTCTTGAAAATTCCCTGCGTTATAGGGCAGGCGAAAGTTCCTGAATTGGCTAAGCGCAATGGCATTTCGCTGGAGATGGCGGCGCGTCAGGCCCGGTATGCATTCCTGGTTAGGGCAGCCCGCAGGGTTGGTGCGGACATGATTGCGACGGCACATACGGCCGATGATCAGGCGGAGACCCTGCTGTTGAAGTTTCTTCGCGGGGCGGGACGGGGTGGTCTCTCGGGTATTGCTCCTGACACGGTTGTGTCCGGCACCAGGGTGATTCGTCCTTTGCTGGAGGTTTCCCGGTCTCAAATCGAAGCTTACTTGCGCGCTCGGAAATGTGTCTGGAGGGAGGACGAATCCAATACTGACACCGTCTTTCTGAGAAATCGTGTCAGACATGAATTGCTTCCCCTTTTGGAACGGGAATATAATCCCGGGCTCCGTCAGACATTACAGCGTACACGCGACGTATTGGCAGCAGAAGATGAGTGGATGGATGATCAGGCGCGAGGAATCCTCACAGAGTGCCGGGATGAAGGCGCGGCTCTTCCCCCTCTCCCTCCAGGGGAGAGGGTTGGGGTGAGGGTTCCCCTGCGGAGCGATCGCTTAAACGCCTACCCCCTTGCCGCCCGGCGGCGGGTGATCCGGCTATGGCTTTTCGGCCAAGGGGTTCCTGAAGAGGGGGTGGCCTTTGACGCCGTGACGCGTGTTAACCAACTTGTCGGACAGACAATAGGAAGTGGGTCCGTTGAACTCACAGGCGGTTGGAAAGTTCGGCGCCATTATGGCTCCCTTTCAGTGGAGTCGCCACGTCCTGCTGAGTCACTCACGGCGCGGATAAAACTTAAAATCCCCGGCAAGACAGTGATCCCTCAATTTGGGATCACCGTTACCACAATGCTAAGACCGGGAGTGGTAAAAGAGAAGGGTGGCGGACCGGGGCAGTTGCCAGCCAAGGCGAGTTTGAATGCGGCGGTATGGTCCAAGCGAAACCTGTGGATTCGCGGCTGGAAGCCAGGTGACCGGATGATTCCCTTTGGCATGACGGGGTCCAGGAAAATTCAGGATATTCTAGGGGATGCCAAGGTTCCGCGCGCCGAACGACACCAGGTGCCTGTGGTTGAGTGTGACGGGGAAGTCATCTGGATCCCCGGCTACCGGATTGCCGCGCGCTGGGCCGTGTCGAATCCCGAGGTTCGAAATCTGCAGTTGGATGCCATTCTGGTATAATCCGCTTGTGCTGGGAGTAAGGCGGAGCTAATATTCGAACTTACATTTCAAATCACATTAAGGAGCTATTATGAGTCAATGGAAGTGGATTCTGGGGATGTTGGCTGTTGTTGTGACCTCGGTGACGGTGCATGCCGCCGCAGCAGAGGAATATTATATCGTTAAGATCAAGGGATTGGACAAGCAGTTGGAGACGACGTCGATGTCTGCTGCGGAATACAAGGCCCTTGACGCTGCAGTCAAACTAGAGCAGAAGTTTTTTACGGCTGCGGTTGCTGAAGCCGCGAAAGAGTGGCGTGCGGATGAGCTTAATAAAGGAGTTCCTTTCATGGGGAATAAATTGGCGCCCCGCACCATTATGATGGCGACTAAATACTCCTCGTCAGAAAAAGCCTCTGAGGCGCTGACGAAAATTGAAGAGATGCAGGCAAAAAAAGAAGAAAGAGAGTTTAAGAGCAAGAAGAGAACAAACAAGTCGAAGGAGCAGAGTCAGCAGGAGTCTGATATTCTGACAGCGGCCGCATTGGTGAAACCCAAGTTGGATGCGATGATCAGCAAAGCGGGTGGTAACGCAGCGGATGCCAAAGGGGCCGCGGCTGGCGTGGCAGCCCCCGGTGGTGCCAAGGTAAATGCGGCGGCTGAAAAGGTCGCCAAATAACCTGTTTCAGCTAAGCCCCTAAAGCCGGAGACGTCATGATGGGATTTGCAGAATGGACGTTGATGCAGGAGGGGGGGCGGGTCGATGCCGTCAGCCTATTGCTGCGGGTGGTTTTGTTCTTATGCCTCTATGCTGGGTTTTCGATTGCCCAGCGATTTTGGATCCGGCAGCGGGTGCTCCGTAATATCAGCGTGCCTCTGAATCTGTTGGTGCTGGTGTTGCTTCTGCTTCTGTTGTTAAAGCCAGTCCTCAGTCAACTGATTCCCTCAGTTTTGGATATCATTCTTGCCGTAGCGATTTTCCTGGGGATATCCATTGGTCTCAAGGGGGCTGATGTGGTTCTCTTTGATGTGCTGGCGCAATGGCGGAAGCGCCAGCAGGTTCCCCTGCTGTTGCGGGATATCGGGCGCTGGGTGCTTTCGTTGCTGGCGCTGATCCTGATTATTCGCGGATTCTTTCCCGGGGTGAATCTCGATATCTTTGCGATGTCCTCTCTGGTCGTCGGGTACATTGTCGGGAATGCAACCCAGGATACCTTGGGTAATTTGATTGCCGGCCTGGCGTTGAACACCGAGCGGCCATTTCAGATCGGGGACTGGGTGACGGTCAGCGGTAACACGGGACGGGTGGTGGATACGACCTGGCGTGCGACGCGGTTGCGAACCAAGGCCGAGGATTATATTATCATTCCCAATGCCTCCATCGCGCGTGACGCGATTGTCAATTATTCCCGGCCCACCACTCACCACGGGTGTTATCTGCCGATAGGCGTTGATTATGAGAGTCCGCCCAATGCCGTGAGAAGCGCGATTCTCAGTGTATTGAGGGATGTCCCTGAGGTGTTGAAAGATCCTGCACCCACGGTCTATCTCACGGGGTACGGTGATTTCTCGATGAACTTCACCATTCAATTTTTCATAGCGGATTATTCCCGGATGGATCCCATCCAGAGTACGGTCATGGATCGGCTCTGGTATGTGTTCAAGCGTGAGGGGATTGGAATTCCCTATCCCATTCAGGATGTCAGGCTCAGCAATCGCTTGTCCAGTGAGCGATGTGCCCTTGAGGTAAGCCGGAGTGCGGTGAGGGAGCTGATCCGGCAGACAGAGTTGTTTCAGTCTTTGTCTGAAGCCGAATGCGAGCGGTTGGTGTCTTCGGTGGATACGGTCCCCTATGCAGCAGGGGAAGTCCTTTGTCATGAGGGCGATCCCGGTGATTCCTTCTATGTCATACGGTCTGGCTCCGTGGCTGTCTTGATTCGGGGAGCGGATGGAGTGCCTGTCGAAGTGGCCCGGCTGACCAGCGGGCAGTTTTTCGGGGAGATGTCGTTGCTTACTGGAGAACGGCGTTCGGCAACGGTCGTGGCGCAAGGAGATGTGGATGTGGTGCGGGTTTCAAAGAAGGCGTTTGCCGGTTTGTTGCAGGCCGATTCCGAACTGGCGGGCAAGCTCTCGATTTTGCTGGAGAAGCGGTTGGCCGAGCGTCAGGCAATCATGGCGATCCCGGCAACAGGGGCGCCGGTGCCGGAAAACCGGTCTATGCTGGCTGCGCGCATAAGGCGATTTTTCGGGCTTGCGGCATAGGGAGCCCTCGTGTGGCTGAAGTTGGGATTGGTTTTCGTAGAAGCATCGGATCATGAGAAAAACAGCAGTTATTGTACTTCTGACCGTTCTCAGCCTTCAGTCTTTTGTGGGGGCCTCCTGTTGGGCAACCCACCCCCGATCCCTCCAAGGAGGGGAGCTAACAGGGCTGCAATCTCACATTCCTAATCCCCTCCTTGGAGGGGTAGGGGTGGGTTTAGCTGTTAGTGATGTTCCGAATGACGGGGCTTTGAGTCAAGCTTCCCGGCAGGGTGTTTTTCAGATCGCGGGGGCTCATGCTGCGTTGACCCAATCCAACCAGACCTGGCAGTTAAGGTTTCTCCTGCCTCCGGGGGCGGCGGCTGGGGTCTGGGCCAAATATACGGATACAGAT